>Ga0308174_10000259_pt1 | contig 22030 bp, 20 predicted proteins | sample PhyPR2_FD_203894 | JGI IMG/M metagenome (GOLD analysis project Ga0308174, IMG submission 203894) | Soil microbial communities from UC Gill Tract Community Farm, Albany, California, United States - DLSLS.P.R2 | ecosystem: Environmental > Terrestrial > Soil > Agricultural land | place: USA... | reverse complement strand
GCCGGACGACCGCCCGGGCGCTGCGGTCGCTGGCCGCCGAGCTCACCCGGCGCGAGGCGATCCTCGGCGAACACGGGGTCGCCGACATCGCGGCCCTGCCCGAGACGGTCGATCTCGCCCGTCTCGTGATCGTGGTCGACGAGTTCGCCACGCTGGTCGACGAGCTGCCCTCGTTCGTCCCCGGGCTGGTGTCCATCGCCCAGCGAGGGCGGTCACTCGGTGTCCACCTCGTGCTCGCCACCCAGCGTCCGAGCGGTGTCGTGTCCCCCGAGATCCGGGCGAACTGCACGCTGCGGATCTGCCTGCGCACCACCGACGAGACCGACTCCCGTGACGTGCTCGGCACCCCCGACGCCGCGTTCCTCCCGGTCGAGGTGCCCGGTCGGGCGTTCCTGCGGGCAGGCAGCGGGGAGCCTGCCGCCCTGCAGGTGGCCCGCGTCGCGACGACCGACCGGGACCGGGCGGCCGCCGTTCCCGAGGTGCGACGGTGGACCTGGCCGCTGGACGCACCGGCCACCGAGAGTGCGGGCGCCCGTGAGGGCGAGACCGACCTGGCCCACCTCGCCCGGGCCATCGCCCGACACGCCGCGGAGACCGCCGCCCGGCTGCCCCATCGACCCTGGCGCCCCCCGCTGCCCGACGTGCTGACCGCGACCGCGGCGGCTCCCGACACCCGGTCCGATGCCGCCCGTGCCCTGCTGCGGATCGGACTGGTCGACCGGCCGGACACGCAGTCGCAGCATCCGCTGGAGCTCGATCTCGCCGATGGCGGAGCCTGGCTGGTCGTCGGTGGCGCCCGCAGCGGCCGCACCACCGTCCTGCGCACCGTCCTCGGCGAGGCGGTCCACCGGCTGGGCCCCCACGAGCTCCACGTCCACGTGGTCGAGTCCGGCGGCGGGGCACTCGCTGCCGACGCCGCCACCCTGCCGCACGCCGGTACGACCATCGGGGGCGAGGATGCGCTGCGGACGGTGCGGCTCATCGACCGTCTGGCCGGGGAGATCGCCGACCGCCGGGCCGCTGCCCGCGCGGGCGCGCCACCCCTGATCCTGCTACTCCTGGACGGCGTCGAGTCGATCGCCGCGTCACTCGACGAGGCCGATCCCGGGCGCGGCTCGTCGAACCTGCACCGCCTGCTCCGCGACGGAGCGGCCGTCGGCGTCACCTGCGTCCTCACCGCCGACCGGGCGGTGCCGGGCGGTCGGCTCGCCTCAGTGGCCCGGCAGCGACTGGTCCTCCCGCTCCCCGACCGCGCCGACTACGCCGTCGCCGGAGTCGCCGCCCGCGACGTGCCCACCCACCGGCCGCCCGGCCGGGCGCTGCTCGGCGAGGACGCCGTCGAGTGCCAGGTCGCTCTCCCCCGTCCGCTGCCGGCGCCGGGCACTGCACCACACGACCGCGCGCCGACCACCGCCCTGCGCGTCGTCGAGCTCCCGCCCGACCCGTGCCTGCCGCTGCCGGCCCGCGTTCGGCCGGACGACGCCGGCGTGGGCACTCTCCCGCTCCCCCTCGGCCCGGGCGGCGACGAGGGCCACGTCCTCACCGTCGACCTGCTGCGCACCGGCGGCCTGCTCGTGGCCGGCCCACCGGGCAGCGGCCGCTCCGCGGCGCTCGACGCCTTCGCCGAGCACCTGCTCGCCACCGGAGTCCCCGTCCTCCGGATCGGCCGACCGGCCGGTGACTTCGCCGAGCCCCGGAGTGCACAGGGCGTCCCGATGTGGGCCGACCCGGGCGACCCGGGCGCGGTGACCGGCTGGGTCGAGCGCCTGGGCGGGCGTCCCGGCGTGGTGATCGCCGACGACGTCGGCGCACCGACCGACGCGCCCGCCCTGGCCTGCCTACGGGCACCCGGGGCGACCGGCCGGGTGGCGCTGGTGGCCGCGGCATCGGCCGGTCAGCTGTCCGCGCACTTCCAGGGCGCGGTCGCAGCGCTCCGGCGGGGCCGTTCGGGGGTCCTGCTCTGTCCCGGTCCCGGCGACGCCGACCTGCTGGGCGTCCGGCTGCCGCGAGCCTCGTTGCCGGTTCGGCCGGGTTCGGGCTGGCTCGTGCTCGGCGGCGCCGCGGAACGGGTGCAGCTGGCCCGCCGACGATCCGCCGGCAGCATCGACGCGCAGTGACCAGCTCAGAGCAGCTCGAGGGCGGGGCCGATCTCCTGCGTGGCGTACCAGGCGAGCTCGTGGCCCTCCGCCTGGTCGACGACGAACTGCGCGTCGTCACTGCCGAGATCTGCCTCCAGCACGACGCCGACGGCGGCCCGGACGTCCTCCTCGGCGTCCGCCCCGTCGATGTGCGCGCTGGCCACGTCGGGCAGCCCGATGTCGGCCGCCACCGTCACCTCCCCCCGCTCGGCGTCGGGGTCCTCGCTCGGCACGACCGCGCCGTCGGGCACGTCCGCGGCGACGACGACCCGGCGCCGGGCCGCGCCGGGGTCGACGTCGAGCATCCGCAAGCTGGAGCGGGCCGCGGTCAGCAGCGCCGCGTACTCGAGTTCCTCGGTGTCCGCGTCGGCATCGCTGAGCGCGTAGAACTCCCGCAGCTGGGGCGTGACGGCGAAGGCCCGCTGGGGACCGGGCAGCCGGCCCTCGTCAACCAGCGTCCGCAGGACGGTCGTCGTCGCCGGCAGGTACACGCGCACCCGGGTAGCTCCTTCGTCGATGGGACAGCGACGGTAACCCGCCGCCGGGCAGGACCGATGCGCACGACAGGTCGGCCCCGGGCAGATCGCACGATCACGGCGGAGATGTCAGCCGGCGGTCTCCACCAGCTGACCAACCTCCTGCTCGATCAGATCGGCCAGCACGTGCACGTCGCCGACGGTGTCCAGATCCGCGTTCAGGCCGAAGAACACCCGCCCGTTGTAGCTGGTCATGCCGATCGACAACCCTTGACCCCGCGCAAGGGGAACCACCGGGAACACCTCGAGCATCCGGCCGCCGGCCGCATAGAGGGGCACCTGCGGGCCGGGCACGTTCGTCACGACCAGGTTGAACAGCCGCCGGGAGAGCCCCCTCGCCGCGCGGGCGCCGAGGGCGTGCAGCGTCGGGGGCGCGAAGCCGATCAACGCGATCAGGCTGTCGGCACCCACCGACTGGCCGTGCTGGGCGATGCCTCCCATGGCGTAGCTCAGCCGCGTCAGCCGGACCCGGGGATTGGGTTCCCCGACCGGCAGATCGACCAGCAGCGACGACACCCGGCTCGCGGGCCCGGCCTCGACGTCCTGCAGGGAGACCGGCACGAGCGCGCGCACGGAGGTGCCGCCCACCACCGGCTCGCCGCGCGAGAGCAGCCATTCACGCAGCGCCCCGGTGATCACGGTCAGCAGGACGTCGTTGACGCTCCCGCCGTGCGCCCTGCGGATCGTCTTCACGTCGGCGAGGTCCGCCCGCGCCACCGCGACCCGGCGCCGCTTGCCGACGGGCACGTTCAACGGGCTGTTCGGTGCCGGGAGCAGGGTGGAGCGCGCGGTGCGCAGAGGACCCCCGGCGACTCCGCTGAACCGGCCGGCGGTGGCCCGCAGGTCGGTCGCCGCCCCGCGGACCGCGTCGACGACGGACGACGGCCTGCGGAGGTACTCGTCGACGGCCTGGACCACCAGGGCCGCGCCGCCGGGCGCGCGCTTGGGCTGCCACTCCTCGCTCTCCGGCACGGGGGCGTCCCGATCGACGTCGAGCAGCACCTGCCCGATGTCGATCGCACTGAGCCCGTCGACCAGCGCGGGGTGCGTCTTGGTCATCACGGCGACGCACCCGTCGGCCAGTCCCTCGACCAGGTAGACCTCCCACAGCGGATGGTTGCGGTCCAGCGCGCGCGAGCTCAGCCGCGACACAAGCTCCAGCAGCTGTTCCTGGGTTCCCGGGCGCGGCAGCGCCGACCGACGCACGTGATAGGCGATGTCGAAGTCGGGGTCGTCCACCCACACCGGGTTGGCCAGGTGCCCCGGCACCTCGGCCACCCGCTGCCGGTAGCGCGGCACGAGGGGCAGCCGGGCAGAGATGAGCGCCGCGATCGCCTCGATCCCACCGGGCGGCGGCTCCAGGACGAGGACGCCGCCGACGTGCATCGGCGTCCCCGGCTCCTCCAGGTAGAGGAATGACGCGTCCAGCCGGGTCAGGCGCTCGACCATGGATCTCCTTCCGGACGGAAGGCACACGCTACGGGCCGACGACGCAGTGCGGACACGCCGTCGGTCACCCCGCCGCCCGGCTCCGCCACAGCCCCCGGCGGGTCGCCGCCGGCTCGCTCACTCCCGCCACCGACGCGGTGAGCGACCGCAGCGCCAGCCGCAGCGGCGACGCTGCCGCGACCTCACCGAGCGTGCGACCGGAGGCGAGCGCGGCGTCGGTGGCACGGCGGTCGGCAGGCAGGAAGAACCGCACGCCCCGGCCGGCGAACCGCGAGAGCGCCTCGGCGACCTCCCGTCGCGGATCGCCGGCGACCGGACCGCGACGCACCTGGTTCACCACCACGACCGGCTCGACGTCGGGCAGGACGTCCCGCAACTCGTCGAGCGCGCGGATGCTCCGCTGCAGCGCCACCGGATCGGCGCCGCTGACGCAGAGCACCGTGTCGGCGGCGTCGAGCACGGCCAGCGTCGCCCCGTTGCGCCGCGGCGCCGCGGTGTCGAAGGACAGCTCCTCGTCGTCCTCCAGGTTGAAGGCGCAGTCGACCACCGTGAGCTCGGCGAGATGCCGCGCCTCGTCCAGGACCGCGGTGACCGCCCGCGGCCGCAGCTCGGGCCACCGGTCCGATCGGGCCAGCCCGGTCAGCACCCTGAGCTGGGGTCGCACCGCCCACGCCAGCCTGACCAGCGCGGCGGCGTCCAGCGTGCCGGAGCTCGCCTGCCTGGCCGCACCGGCCAGGCCGGGCGACTCGTCGAGCAGCCCCAGCACCTGGGCCACGACCCCGCCGTACACGTCGGCGTCCACCAGGAGCGTCGAGACGCCCAGCCGGGCGGCCTCGTCGGCCATCCCGACCGCGACCGTGGTGCGTCCGGGCGCGCCCGTCGGGCCCCACACCGCGACGACGCGGCCCAGCCCGGCGGGCTTCTCGTCCGGCAGTGCGGGCACCCCCAAGGCGGGCAGCGCCGCACCCGGATCGGCCACGTCCCGCCCCGCGGCGGGCGCGCCGGACACCGCCTCGCGGAGCGCCTGCGCGATCACCTCCGGCTCGGCGTCGGCGGGCAGCACCCGGGGCACGCCCAGCTGCCGCAGCCGCTCGGCCGCACGCTCGTCACCGGGCTCGACGAGACCGACCACGGCGACGCCGGCGGCAGCCAGCCGGGCGACGGCATCCGCGTCGAGCCGGCGCAGCTCGGCCGAGAGCAGCGCCGCCTGCCCGGTACCGGTCGCCGCCGCGGCCAGCAGCTCCGCGACGTCCACGCACCGGCGGACGACGATGACCCCGTGGTCGGCCCGGTCGAGGGCACCGACCAGCTCCGATTCCCAAGCGGCGCCGGTGACCGCGGTGAAGACCTGCAGCGCCATCAGCCGGTCGGCCCCGCCGGAACCGACGTCCCTGTCGCGCCGCCGGCCACCACGCCGCCGGCGACCGTGCCCGCGGCGGTCGCGCCCGCATCCACGGAGTCGTGCACCACCACGACCAGGGGGCGCCCCCCGATCGACCCCAGCACGGCGGCGGCGTCGCCGGCGGCGACCGACACCACGACCTGCACCGTGCTGGTCGCCGTCGAGAGCACGCCGCTGGACCGACCCGACACCGCCTGCACCGGCGCCCTCAGCACGACCGGGGTCACGCTGCCGTCGGCGACCCTCGTCGCCCCGGCGGCCGGATCGGCCATGGCGTACACGTCGACGAGCTGCCCACGTGCGAGGCCGGGCGGCACGAACCCGGCCTGTACGGGCAGGGCCACGGCGACGAGCTCGGCCGGCTGCTCCAGCGCCGAGCGGGGCACCAGCTCGCCGGCGCGCACCGCGCGGTTGAGCCTGCGTCCGTCGGGCCGGGTGCCGGTGGCCAGGTAGGCGTGGGCGGCGCCGTCCAGCCGGACGTCGACCGCCACGAGATCGTCGGCCGTGAGCGCGGTGCCGGCCGCCAGGTCGCCGGCGGCGGCCCACACGGGCACCGTGGCGTCGGCCGCGGACACCACGCGGGCGCCGAGCAGCACCGCGCCGAGGACCAGCAGGACCCCCAGGACCAGGCGCAGGTCCAGCCAGCGCGGCGGGCGCACCCGACGCGGCCTGGGACCGGCCGGCACGTCCGCCGCGGTCCCCGGAGTGCCCGGGGGACGGACAGCAGTCACGGCGCTCACCTCTCCAGCACGTCGACGCCTACAGGCGTGTCGCACGCGAATCGGGCGACATGACGGCGTTCGGGTGCAGATGATGCGTCATGAACGCGTTGGCGCGCACTGGCCATCCACACGTTCGGGTGTGGACAGCTGCCACAGACCACCGGTGCGGCTGACAGACTGGTCCGGACCGGACGGAGAAGACCGATGCCCACGCCCCGATTCCTGACCCTCGACGACGTCGCCGAGATCCTCGCCGTCTCGTGGTCCCAGGCGTATGCGCTGGTCCGGCGCAAGGAGCTGATCGCCATCCAGATCGGCGGTCGCGGCCAGTGGCGGGTCGAGGTCGACGAGCTCGAGCGGTTCATCCAGCGCAAGTACGCGGAGGCGCGCGCCGGCACTGTGGCCGACGAACCCGGCGACGGCCAGTCCGCCGACACCGGGGCCACCGACACCGGGGCCGCCGACACCGAGGCCGCACCGGCCGCCGAGGCGCCGCGCACGGCACGCAGCGGCTCCTGACCGGGCTCAGCCCAGGGCCGGAACCGTCGTCCGGACGACGGCGATCGCCGTGATGACCACCGCACTGACGCCCTGGACCGCCGCCGCGCGCCGCGGCAGGTCGACCGGGTGCTCGGCGAGTTCGACGTAGTCGGCGCCCACCCGGTCCAGGGTGCCGGTCAGCACGGCGCCGTCGTCGAGCACGACCTGGACGGTGCTGCGATCGCGCGCCAGCCCGCGTAACGCGCGGCGGAGATCCAGCCGCCCCCGCACGATCCCCGCATCCTCGGCCGCGGCCGTCAGGCGCCCGAGCCCCGCCACCGAACGCACCGCGCTCGCCGCCACCAGGCTGGACCGGCCCCGCTCGTCCTCCAGCAGCACCCAGTCGACGCCGACGTCGACCAGCACGCCGGCCACCCGCCCCGCGCCCCGGCAGTGCAGGGACACCGGAAGGCCCAGCGTGCCGCCGAGCCGCTGAGCCAGCGTCACGGCGCCGACCTCGGCGCGTGCGCGCGAGGCCAGTTCGCCGCGTTCGGCCGCGGCTTCCTCCTCCTCGAACTGCGCCTGCAGGTCCGCGAACAACTGCTGCCACCGCATGCCCCACCTCCGCGGTCGAGCCTAGATCCATGTGAATACTTGCGTTTGCATGCATTTGCTTGCTTTAGTCTCTCTTCACCACCACCGAGGAGGCTCGAATGTCGGTCCGGCGTCTGGCGCTGACCACGGCCGCGATGGCGCTGATCGGCGTCCTGCTGGTCGCGCTGACCGCCGCGTTCCCCGCGATGACGACCGCCCTCGCACACCCCCAGCGGACCGCCGACGTCTCCGGCCCAGACGCGCTCGTCCTCGCGGCGAGCGGCCTGCTGGCCTGGGCCGTCTGGGCCTGGGGCACGGCCGGTCTCGCCCTCACGGCGCTGTCCGTCATTCCGGGCGTGGCCGGTGCCGCCGCCCGGTTGCTGCTCCGGGTCGTCCTCCCGGCGGGTGCCCGCCGGAGCGCGGCCCTGGTGCTGGGCCTGAGCCTCGGGGTCGCCGCTCCCCTGCTCGCCACCGCGTCGCTCGTGGCGCCGACGCCTGCGGCCGCCGCCGTGCAGCCGGCCGGGGTGCCGGACTGGCCGACGGCCGCCCCGGTGCCGACCGCCCCGGCAGTCCCCGACTGGCCCGGTGCCGCCGATCCGCTCGGGCCCCGGACGGCAGGCGCGCACGTCGTCCTGCGGGGCGACTGCCTCTGGGACATCGCCACGGCGTGGTTGCGCGATCGGTCCGGCCGCCCGCCGTCAGACCGTGAGGTCGCCGCCGCCGTGCACGCCTGGTGGTCAGCCAACGCCGACGTCATCGGCCCCGACCCCGACCGGCTGCTGCCCGGCCAGGTGCTCGCGCCGCCGGGCCCGCCGTGAGCAGCCCGGCCACCCACCACACCCCCACCCAGACCGTTCCCCCGGAGCCCCCGATGCGCGCAGCCCCCGATCCCGCCCCCACCGACGTCGCCCCGCTCGAGCGCCCGCAGCTGCGGCTGGTCGTCGTCCCGACCCCTCAGCCGCCCCTCGAGGACGAGCGACGCCCGCTGCGTCTGGTCCTCCCGGGCGTCGCGGCGCCCCGGCCGCCGCACCGCCCGGGCCCACGCCCGAACGTCACTGGTCAGCACGCAACCGAGGACGCCGACTTCGGCCCGTCCTGGTCACTGCGGGCCGACCTGCCCGATCCGCAGGCCGCCGGCCGCCTGCTGATCACCCTCACCCTCGAGGCCCTCGCCGGCCGGCGCCCCCTGACGCAACTGCAGCCGATGACGTCGGTCGGGGTGTTCGCCGCACTGTCGAACGGACGCCGTCCCCGCTGGTGCACCGAGGGGAGCGCCCCGCTGGCGCTCGGCCGGGTGCACGTGTCCGAGCCGGTCGACGGCGTGGCCGAGGTCAGTGCCGTCGCGCACCGCGCCGGCCGCGCGCACGCGGTCGCGGCCCGGCTGGAGGGCGTGGACGGCCGCTGGCGCTGCACCGCCCTCCAGGTCGGCTGACCGGACCACGACGCCCCCGCCGATCATCGATCGACGGGGGTGCCCCTCGGGCCGGTGACGCCATGTCCATGAGCGGCGACGTTGCCCTCATCACATCCGTGTCTTCTTGCAGGTCAGCGGGGCGGAGCTCGAATTCGCCGTGCGCCGGGCAACGGGAGCGCCGTACCCTCGGAAGCTCCGCCACCGTGGAACCGTGCGATGCAGGTCCACGTCTTCCGGACGCCCACCCCTCGGAGCTTGATGACGGCCGCCCGTACCGATGACCCGCGACCTGGCACCTCTGCAGATGAACCGCCGCGCCCCACGCTGAGTTCGGTCCAAGTCGCCGCCAGTGCGCTGGCCGCCGTGTCGGCCGCCGTCGTGGCCTCCTTCTTCGGCGTCGGCGGAACGCTCATCGGGGCTGCGCTGGCCAGCGTGATCAGCACCGTCAGCGCCACCGTCTACTCCTCGTCTCTCCAGAGAACGAGACAGCGGCTGAATCAGGCCCGTACCCAGTTCGCCGGTCCGCGGCCCTCGCGGCCGCCGCGCCGCGCCGCCCCCAGCCCCGACCGGCGACTCCCCCGGGCCCTCGATCCCCGTCGGCCGCACGCGCCGCGGCGCCCGCGGCGGTGGTCCGGGGTGGCCGTCAGCGCAGCGGTCGTCTTCCTGGTCGCCATGGGGATCGTCACCGGGATCGAAGTGGTCGGGCAGCGGCCGGTCTCCGCGCTCGTCGGCGCCTCGCACACGTCAGGGACGACGACGATCGGCGCGCTCGCCCACGACTCCGCCCCTTCCGGGAACACGCCGTCCCCGCCGTCCACGGCCGACCCCTCTCCGGCGAACTCCACATCGACCAGTTCGCCGTCCGCTCGGCCATCGGCCATGACCCGAGCTCACGAGTCGGCCGTACCGAGCGCGACGGAGTCGCCTTCCGCCTCCCCCTCCCCCTCCGCCGCCTCCGTGAGCAGCGCCCCCGGACAGCCGACCACGGCGGCCGAGAGCGCGCCGAGCGCCGCACCGACTCACTAGATCGATCGGCTGGTGCGCGACTCCCCGCGCACTCACCCCGGCTCGCCGGGAGGACCGACCGCATCGTCGTCGCCCGAGGGAGATGGGTGCCCGTTCAAGGGCGACCGCCGTGTTGCCGACGTGCAGGACGGCGACGGCGAGAGGAAGCGGCATGACATACGTGACCGGGCATCAGGGGGCCCGGCGGCTGGCGGTGATACCCGCCGTCGTCGCGCCCCCATCGCCGGCTCCGTCGTTGACCTTCATAGCCACCGCCCGGCAGTTGCCCGACGGGGATACCAACGTGCTGGCGCAGCTGACCGCCGCCGGCTAACCCGGCTGACCGAGCTGACCACTGAGATCACTCAGAGGCTCTGTCCGGGCCTCCCGTGGCAGACCTTGTACTTCTTGCCGGAACCACACGGGCAGGGCGCGTTCCGCGCGGGCTCCTGCGTGCCGGAGACCGTCGCCGTCTTGGCGGCCTTCGCGGCACCGCCGTCCTTGGCCGAGGAATCCAGCGACGGCGCGGAGTAGGTGAGGCCCTTGGTGGAGGCGCGGCGCTCCTCCTCGAGGCCCTTCACGTCCAGCTCCGGCGCCGCCCGCCGGGCGGTGGCCACGGCGGCCTTCCCGTTGCCGGCGGCCTTCGCCGCCGCCTCCTCGGCCTCGGCCTCGGCGGCCTGGCGGGCGAGCACCCGGGCGGTGCCCTCCTGGGCGGCGGCCAGGGCGGCCGCCTCGGCCGCCTCCTGCTGCGCCTGCTCCTCGGCCGCCTGCTCCTCCTGGCTCTTCACCTCGAGGTTGAACAGGAAGCCGACCGACTCCTCCTTGATGCCGTCGAGCATCTGCCGGAACATGTCGAAGCCCTCGCGCTGGTACTCCACGACCGGGTCGCGGTTGGCCATCGCGCGCAGGTGGATGCCGGCCCGCAGGTAGTCCATCTCGTAGAGGTGCTCGCGCCACTTGCGGTCCAGCACCGAGAGCAGCACCCGCCGCTCGAGCTCGCGCATGACCTCCGAGCCCAGCGCCGCCTCACGCTCCTCGTAGGCGCGGTGCACGTCGGCGAGCAGCTCCTCCTTGAGCTTCTCCGGCGACAGGCCGGCCTGGTCGCCGTCGGCGACGCGCTCGATGAGGTCCTTGCGGTCCAGCCCGACCGGGTAGAGCGCCTTCAGGCCGTTCCAGAGCTGCTCGAGGTCCCAGTCCTCGGCGTACCCGACCTCCGTCGCGCCGTCGACGTAGGCGCCGACCACGTCGTCGACCATCGACCGGATCTGCACGTGCAGGTCGGCGCCCTCGAGCACCTTGCGCCGCTCGTCGTAGATGACCGTGCGCTGGCGGTTGAGCACCTCGTCGTACTTCAGGACGTCCTTGCGGACCTCGTAGTTCTGCTGCTCGACCTGGGTCTGCGCCGAGCGGATCGCCCGGGTGACCATCTTCGACTCGATCGGCTGGTCGTCGGGCACCCGCAGCGTGGTCATCATCGACTCGAGCATCGGGCCGTTGAACCGGCGCATCAGGTCATCGCCCAGGGACAGGTAGAACCGCGACTCCCCCGGGTCGCCCTGGCGCCCCGACCGGCCGCGCAGCTGGTTGTCGATGCGCCGGCTCTCGTGCCGCTCGGTGCCGAGCACGTAGAGGCCACCGGCCTGCACGACCTGCTCGTGCTCGGTCGCCACCTGGTCCTTCGCCGCCTCGAACGCGGCGTCCCACGCGGCCTCGTAGTCCTCCGGCGTCTCGTTCGGCGACAGGCCGCGCGCGCGGAGCGCCTCGTCGGCGATGAAGTCGGGGTTGCCCCCCAGCTGGATGTCGGTACCGCGCCCGGCCATGTTGGTCGAGACGGTGACCCCGCCCAGCCGCCCGGCCTGCGCGACGATGTGCGCCTCACGGGCGTGGTTCTTGGCGTTGAGCACCTCGTGCGGGATGCCGCGCTGCAGCAGGAACTTCGCCAGCAGCTCCGACTTCTCGACGCTCGCGGTGCCCACCAGCACCGGCTGGCCGGCCTCATGCCGCTCGGCGATGTCCTCGACGACGGCGTCGAACTTGGCCTTCTCCGTCTTGTAGATGACGTCGGAGCGGTCCTCGCGGACCATCGGCTTGTTCGTCGGGATCGGGACGACGCCCAGCTTGTAGGTCTGGTGCAGCTCGGCGGCCTCGGTCGAGGCCGTACCGGTCATCCCGGAGAGCTTCTCGTAGAGGCGGAAGTAGTTCTGCAGGGTGATCGTGGCCAGCGTCTGGTTCTCGTCCTTGATCTGCACCCGCTCCTTGGCCTCGATGGCCTGGTGCATGCCCTCGTTGTAGCGGCGCCCGGCCAGCACGCGACCGGTGAACTCGTCGACGATGAGGACCTCGCCGTTGCTGACGATGTACTCCTGGTCCTTGTGGAAGAGCTCCTTGGCCTTCAGCGCGTTGTTCAGGTAGCTGATCAGCGGTGAGTTGACCGCCTCGTAGAGGTTGTCGATGCCGAGCTGATCCTCGACGAACTCGACGCCCTCCTCGGTGATGGCGACCGTGCGCTTGGACTCCTCCACCTCGTAGTGGACGTCCTTCTTCAGCAGCGGCGCGATGCGGGCGAACTCGCCGTACCACTTGGCGCTCTGCTCGGCCGGGCCGCTGATGATCAGCGGCGTGCGCGCCTCGTCGATGAGGATCGAGTCGACCTCGTCGACGATCGCGAAGTGGTGGCCGCGCTGCACCAGGTCGTCCTGGCTCCACGCCATGTTGTCGCGCAGGTAGTCGAAGCCGAACTCGTTGTTCGTGCCGTGCGTGATGTCGCAGTTGTACTGCTGGCGGCGCACGTCGGGCTGCTGCCCCGAGACGATCGTGCCGACGGTCAGCCCGAGGAAGCGGTGCACCCGGCCCATCCACTCGGCGTCGCGGGCGGCGAGGTAGTCGTTCGTGGTGACCACGTGCACGCCCTCACCGGTGAGCGCGTTCAGGTACGCCGGCAGGACGCCGGTCAGCGTCTTGCCCTCACCGGTCTTCATCTCGGCGACGTTGCCGAGGTGCAGGGCGGCGCCGCCCATGATCTGCACGCGGTAGTGCCGCTGGCCCAGCGTGCGGGTCGCGGCCTCGCGGACGACGGCGAACGCCTCCGGCAGCAGCGCGTCGAGCGACTCGCCGCCGGCGTAGCGCTCCTTGAACTCGTCGGTTCTGGCCCGCAGCTCCGCGTCGGTCAGCGCAGCGGTCTCGTCGGCGAGCGACTCCACCGCATTGGCGATCTTGGCGAGTCGTCGGAGGAGCTTGCCCTCACCGGCACGGAGGATCTTCTGGAACACCACACCCCCAGCGTAGGCGGGAAGTACTGCGCGGTCTGTCACTGCACACCGGCGGCGGCGTCCGTACCGTCCCTCGCGTGGCCTATGACCCCGGCAGCCTCGCGCCCGGCCAGCTCGCGTTCCTGGCCGAGCGGCACCTCGCGACCCTCACGACGCTCCGGGCCGACGGCAGCCCGCACGTCGTCCCGGTCGGGGTCACCTACGACGCCGCCACCGGCACCGCCCGGGTGATCACCTCCGGCGCGTCGGCGAAGGCCCGGCACGTCCGTGCCGGCCAGGCGCGGGTCGCCGTCTGCCAGGTCGACGGTCGCCGCTGGCTCACCCTCGAGGGGACGGCGGTGGTGAAGGACGACGCCGCGTCGGTGGCCGACGCCGTCGCCCGGTACGCCCGCCGGTACCGGCAGCCCCGGGAGAACCCCGAGCGTGTCGTGCTCGAGATATCGGTCGACCGGGTGCTGGGCAACGCCTGAAGATGGCTGGGTGACCCTCGATCTGAGCGCCGTCGACCTGCCCACCGAGGTGGTGCGCACCGAGCGGCTGGTGCTGCGCCCGCACCGCGAGGACGACGTCGGACCGATCTTCGACGCCTGCCAGGATCCGGATCTCCAGCGCTGGCTCACCGCCCTCCCCGCCCCCTACACGCGCGACGACGCGGTCGCCTACGTGCGCGACATCTCCGCCCGGGGGCGCGCCCTGGGCACGGACCTGAGCTGTGCGATCGAGGCCGACGGCGAACTCGTGGGCACCTGCGGAGTGCATTCCCTGACCGGGGGGCGGCTCGGACCCGAGATCGGCTACTGGATCGCCGCGGGTGCCCGGCGCCGCGGCTACGCGGCCGAGGCCGCGCACGCCCTCGCGGAGTGGGCCCTCGCGCTGGGTGCGCCGCGGGTGCACCTCTACGCCGACGCCCGCAACACCGCGTCACAGGCGGTGGCCCGGCGGGCCGGCTTCACGCAGGAGGGTCTGGTGCGCGCCTGCCTGGAGTACCGCGACGGCACGCGCGGCGACGCGGCGCTGTTCTCGCGGCTTCCCGGGGACTGAGACGGAGGCCGGGAGTGCAGGCACACCTGCGCTCCCGGCCTCCGTCGTGGGTCAGACGCGCGCCGCGGCGTGTTTCCCGGCGTGCCGCGGGGCGTGCTGCGGGGCCTGTGCCGCGGCATGCTCGGCGTCGCCGTTGAGCGGCGTATCGGTCAGCCGGATCAGGCCGTAGTCGTAGGCGTGCCGGCGGTAGACGACCGTCGGCCGGCCCGTGTCGGCGCACTGGAAGAGGTAGAAGTCGTGGCCGACCAGTTCCATCTCGTGCAGCGCCTGGTCGACCGTCATCGGGGTGGCCGGGTGTGCCTTCTCCCGCACCACGCGCCCGGGCAGGTGCTCGTCCAGGTCGGTCACGTGCTCGCCGGAGCCGAGCTCCCGCTCGAGCTCCAGCACGTCGGCCGCGCTCATCTCCGCCGTGTTCCCGGTGAGCCGGACGCTTGCGGGGGTGCGGCGCCCGTGGTGCACCCGGCGACGGTCGGCCGCGCGCCTGAGCCGGTTCTCGAGCTTGCCGGCCGCCATGTCCAGTGCCGCGTAGAAGTCGGGCCCGCAGGCCTCGGCGCGGACGACGGGACCCTTGCCGCTGAGCGTGATCTCGACGCGCTGGCAGTTGTCGGACTGGCGCGGGTTCTTCTCGTGGAAGAGCTCCACGTCGATGCGGGCGATCTTGAGCTTGCCGTCGAACCGGTCGGAGGGGCTGACCTTGTCCCAGACGTGCTGTCGGAAATGTTCCGGAACTTCGACGTTACGACCACGGACAACGATCTCCATGAGACCTCCCGTTGGGGGCTGTAGTCGCTTCGACGCTAGTCCCTCCTCCCCCGTCCCGACAGTCGACCAAGGGGCTGAACCGTTCGGGGGACGACCGATGTCCGGACAACCCGCAGGTCGCCCGCCGAGGTCGGGGAACCGGTCCTGCGCGGTGTCGCTGCGACGACCGCGGCGAGCACCGGCGGGTCGCCCGGCTGGGTCGCCGAGGCCAGCACCGCGGCGGCCTCGGTGAGCGTCGCGCCGCTGGTCACGACGTCGTCGACCAGGACCAGCAGCGCCCCGGGCGGCCCCGGTGCGCGGGGCACCGACCGCGCGAAGGTGCCGGCCAGATTGGCCCGGCGCTGCGCCGCCGACAGCCCCGCGGAGTCGCGCAGCCGCCCCTGCCGCCGCAGCAGCCGCGCCTCGGCCACCGGCAGTCCGGCCGCCCGCAGCTCCGCGACCGCGCGACCGGTCAGCTCGCGCACGTGGTCGCGCCCGCGCGCCCGCAGCGCCGCCGCCGAACTCGGCACGGGCACCAGCAGCACGGGCCGCGGGCGCCCGGGGACGCCGGCCGTCACCACCGCGACCGCGAGGGCCAGCGCCGTGCCCAGCGGGCGCGCCAGCTCCGCCCGGCCGCGTTCCTTGAAGGCGATGACCGCCGGCTTCACGGGCCCGTCGTACGCGCCGGCGGCGACCGTCGGCGGAAAGCCCTCGGGGAACCGGCGCGGCTGGGCCAGCCGGGGTAGGGCGAGCAGGCCCGCGCAGGCCCGGCACAGCGCTGCGCCGGGCAGGCCGCAGCCGGCGCACGTGCGCGGCAGCACCAGGTCGACCAGCGCCGACAGCAGCGCGGCCGGTCGCGCCAGACCCCGGCCGTCCACCGGCCCAGCCTGACCGCGCGACGGCCCCCGGAGAAGGCCGGGCGGCGATCTGTGGACAGCGGTCGGGTCAGGTCGGCTGCAGGAACTCCAGCCGGTTGCCGAAGGGGTCGGCGGCGTACACGCGCCGGAACCCGGGGAAGTCGCCGTCCCAGGTGACGTCCTGGCCCGCCGCACGCAGCCGCCCGGCCACGTCGTCGAGGTCGCTCACGAGGATTCCGGGGTGGCCCTTGCGGGCCGGCCGGAAGTCGTCCTCGATGCCCAGGTGCAGCTCCAGCCCCCCGGAGCGGAACCAGGCGCCGCCCCGGGCGGCCAGCACCGGCGGCTTCGCGATCTCGACCATCCCCAGCACGCCGACGAAGAAGGCCCGCGCGGCCTCCTCCTCGCCGCTGGGCATCGCCAGTTGCATGTGGTGCAGGCCGTCGAACAATCGGTCTCCCTCGACGTCAGAGCGGATAGAAGGGCACTGTGCCCGGCAGCGGTTCGGCGCCGCGCACCAGGGTGATCCATGTGCCGCCGGCCAGCTGCCAGATCGTGCCACCCGCGCTGACCAGGGGCTGCCGGGTCGGGGCGGCGCCGATCGACGTCGGCTGGCTCGGCAGGCCCGAGGTCGGCACCGAGGTCAGGTCCCAGCCGTCGACGCCGACCTCGTAGGGGACGATCCGGTCCTGCCCCGCATCGCCGGCCAGGATCAGCAGGTTCCCGCTGTCCCGCCAGGCCACGTCGACCACGCGGGAGAGCGAGGGCGCCACCTGGCGCAGATCACGCAGCGCGACCTCGCCGTCCTCGGCCCGGACCACCGTGCCGACGTACAGCGTCGGACCCTCTGGCCCGTCGACGACGACGGCCGCACGCACGCCGTCCGGCGAGAGCTCGAGGTCCAGCGCGCGGCCGAGCCCGGGCAGCGTCGGCGCAGTCACCGCCTGCGGGTTCCCCGCGGCCGGCACCCGCACCACCGAGGTGCCGTCGCGCACCACCCATGCCTCGGCCCGGGTCGCGGCGACGCTCGGCGTGGTGAACGTCGAGCCGCTGAGCACGGGCTTGAGGGCTCCGCCGTAGGGGCCGGCCAGCACGGACGCGCGACCATTCGATACCCGCACACCGGCCAGGAACGACAGCGCACCGGTACGGGCGTCGGCCCAGACGGCGGCGCCGGAGAGCCCGTAGGCGCCCTTTCCGGCCGGCCCGGGTGCCGGCTCGCCCTTGGTCACCGTGCGCAGGGCGCCGCGGTCGAGGTAGTGCCCGACGGCGTCCACCGGCATCGCATCGGGGTCGAAGGACGCCCAGTCGTCGACCGTCTGGTCCGACGGGACGCCGGCCACCCGCACCGGCTCGCCGTCGACCAGCACCTGCACGGTGCGGATGCGCAGCTGCGCCAGCGTCCACACGAGCTGGGCGCAGACCTCGGAGAGCAGCGGCGCCGGATCCGTGGCCAGGCCGGTGAGGTCGACGACCGCCGACTGGTCGTTCACGGTGACCGTGCGCCGCAGGTGGACGCCGGCGAGCGGGTTGCGGACGCCGCCGGCCAGTCCCGCCGACGGCCCGCCCAGCAGCCGCTCGACGAGCACCGTCGGCTGGGCCTCGCCGGTGATCAGGTAGCGGGGGTCGGGGACGACGCGGGTGCCGGTCGGGTCGAGGAAGAAGGCTGCGCGGGCGTCGTAGAGCCGCTGGAAGTCCGGTTCGAGGATGACCAGGCCATCGGGCGGGTCGGTGATCCGCCACTGGCCGTTGATCTGCTTGAGGGTGAACTCGCGGGTGAAGACACCGGGCCCGGCGACGGCGAAGACGCCACGCGTGTCGACGGTCCCGATCAGGCTGGCGGTCACCTCAACCGTGTCGGAGTCGGTGGTGACGGTCGCGTAGTCGGGGCTGATCACGGTGATCCCGGCCTCGTCGGACCACGAGCCGGCCGGCGCGGGCGACAGGTACTGCCGCGCGACCGGGTGCCCGGGCACGGAGCTCGCCGCGGCGTCGAGGAAGCCGCGCACGATCTCCTCCGGCGTCGAACCCCGGTCCGGCGGCAGCGGTTCGATGCCGATGTGCTCGGAGGGCCGCACGGCCGCCTGGGTGATCCGCACCGTGGGCGAGCTGGTGGGCACCGTCGAACAGGCCGACAGGGCGAGCAGCAGGACGGCGACCGGCGCCACGACGATCGCGCGCAGACGGCTCATCGGGGGTCCCCCGTGCGGCGGACGACCGCCGGGCGCAACGGCAGCGGCGAGCTGGTGAGGTCGCTGCCGGCGACCAGCGGCAGGGTCAGCCGGAACTGCGCCCCGGCGCCGGGCTGGCCCCACACCTGCAGCCAGCCGCCGTGCAGCCGGGCGTCCTCCAGGCTGATCGACAGGCCCAGCCCGCTGCCTCCGACGGTGCGCACGCGGGACGGGTCGGCGCGCCAGAACCGGTCGAAGACGTGTTGGGCCTCGGCGGAGCTCAGCCCCACCCCGAGGTCGCGCACCGTCACGGCCGCGGCGCTGCGATTGGCCGCCAGGGTGATCTCCACCGGCCGGCCGGCCCCGTGCTCGATCGCGTTGCCGATCAGGTTGCGCAGGATCCGCTCCACACGGCGGGCATCCACCTCGGCCATCACGGCGTCGTCGGGGCGGTTGACGACCAGCTCGCACTCGTGCCGGCGGCCCAGGGCGTACATGCCGGCCGCCACCCGCGCGACCAGGGCGCCGAGGTCGGCCGGATCCGGGTCGAGGACGGCGGCGCCGGCGTCGTACCGGCTGATCTCCAGCAGGTCGGTCAGGAGCGCCTCGAAGCGGTCCAGCTCCGCGCGCAGCAGCTCGGCCGACCGGGCGACGTGCGGCGGGAAGTCGTCACGGGCCTCGTGCAGCACGTCCGCGGCCATCTGCACCGTGGTGAGCGGGGTGCGCAGCTCGTGCGAGACGTCGGAGGTGAAGCGCTGCTGCAACTGGGAGAGCCCCTCCAGCTGGGTGATCTGGCGCTGGAGACTGTCGGCCATCGCGTTGAAGCTGGTGGCCAGCCGGGCCAGGTCGTCCTCGCCGCGCACGGTCATCCGCTGCTCGAGCTGCCCCTCGGCCAGCAGCTGCGCGGTACCGGCGGCGCGGCGCACCGGGTCGACCACCAGCCGGGTCACCAGCACGCCGATGCCGACCACGAACAGGGTCAGCGCGATCCCGCTGATGATGACCGTGCTGCGGATCAGCGAGAGGCTCTCCGCCTCCTGGTCGAGCGGGAAGGCGTAGTAGAGCTCGATCTTCTGGCTGCCCGCCGAGTCGTCCGGCACCGGGGCGCCGATCAGCAGCGTGGGCACCGGCTGGCTGGTCGTGTCGGGCATCAGCGCGTAGCGGTAGGACTGCCCGCCCGAGTCGACGTCGGCGCGCAGGTCGACGGGCAGCGCGTCGAAGACGAAGCGCGGGCTGGTGGCGATCCGTTCCACGTCACCGGTCCGGTAGACCATGCCGACGGTGAAGTCACCCGCGGCGCCGCCGCGCTGCACCAGCTGCTTCACCGTGCGGTCGAGCGTGGACCGGACGCTGGCCGCGTCACCGGTCGCGATGCCGGCCACCTGGGTCTGCGCGTAGAACACGCCGGCCTGCGCCTGGTCGATCGCCGCCTGCCGCTTGACCCGGAGCAGCTGGTCACGGATCTGGCTGAACAGCACCAGGCTGACGATGACCACGACGGTGCCGGCGACGACCATCGTGATCGCCCCGATGCGCACCTGCAGCGACGAACGCCAGGCACGGACCGCGCGCGCGGCCAGCCGTCGGCCCATCCGGCGGAGCTGGCGGCGGCGGGCGACCGAGCGCCGGTGCAGCAGGGCGCCGATCCGCCGGAGCGGGCCGCTGTGCTGCGGGGGCAGGTCGGAGGCGGGCGCGACCGGCGTCGCGTCCACCTCCGGAAGGTCGGTGCGGGTCACGACAGGAGGACGACGCCCCCGCGCGAACCCGCGCGTCCGCTCACGGTGGCCCCGCCTTGTACCCGACCCCCCGAACGGTCAGCACGACCTCGGGCTTCTCCGGGTCGCGCTCGACCTTGGCGCGCAGCCGCTGGACGTGCACGTTGACCAGCCGGGTGTCGGCCGCGTGCCGGTAGCCCCAGACCTGCTCGAGCAGCAGCTCCCGGGTGAACACCTGACGGGGCTTGCGGGCCAGGGCCACCAGCAGGTCGAACTCCAGCGGGGTGAGGGCGATCTGGACGCCGTCCCGGGTCACCTGGTGCGCCGGGACGTCGATCTGCACCTCGCCGATGCTGAGGTTCTCGGCCTGGCCGGTCTCGCCGCGGCGCAGCTGCGCGCGGACGCGCGCGACCAGCTCGACGGGCTTGAACGGCTTGGTCACGTAGTCGTCGGCGCCGGCCTCCAGCCCCTGGACGACGTCGATCGTGTCGCCCTTGGCCGTGAGCATGACGATGGGCACCGTCGACTGGGTGCGGATGTCCTGACAGATCTGCAGGCCGTTGCGGCCGGGCAGCATCAGGTCCAGCAGCACCAGGTCGGGCCGGGTCTGCTGGAAGACCCCGACGGCCCGGTTGCCGTCGGAGACGAAGGCAGGTTCGTACCCCTCGCGCCGCAGCACGATGCCGAGCATCTCGGCGAGGGCGGCGTCGTCGTCGACGACCAGGACACGGCCGCGGCTGGGCCCGTTCTGGGGAGCGGTGGGTGGCACGGCGCCCATTCTGCGCTGGTCGGGCGCGAAGTTGTCCCACCCGGCCGGGTGAGATCGCCTCGCGAGTGTCTCCGGGGGGACTTTCGGCGCCGAAAGTCCCCCCGGGCGTCCGCCCTCAGTAGCGGTAGTGGTCGCTCTTGTACGGGCCCTCGACGGGGACGCCGATGTAGTCGGCCTGCACCTTGGTCAGCTCGGTGAGCCGCACCCCGAGGGCGTCCAGGTGCAGCCGCGCGACGTGCTCGTCGAGCTTCTTCGGGAGCACGGTCACCGCCGGCGTCCGGCCGTCGTACTCGGCGCGGTTGGTCCAGAGCTCGATCTGGGCGAGCACCTGGTTGGCGAACGACGCGCTCATGACGAAGCTGGGGTGCCCGGTGGCGTTGCCCAGGTTCAGCAGCCGCCCCTCGCTGAGCACGATGATCGTGTGGCCGTCGGCGAACCGCCACTCGTCGACCTGCGGCTTGATCGTCGTCCGGGTGATGCCCGGCGTCCGGGACAGGCCGGCCATGTCGATCTCGTTGTCGAAGTGCCCGATGTTGCCGATGATCGCCTGGTGCTTGGTCCGGCCGAGCTGCTCGGCCGAGATGATGTCCTTGTTGCCGGTGGCCGTGATGATGATGTCGGCCTTGCCGATCGCCTCGTCGAGCGTGGTGACCTCGAAGCCCTCCATCGCCGCCTGCAGCGCGCAGATCGGGTCGATCTCGGTGACGATCACGCGGGCGCCCTGGCCGCGCAGCGACTCCGCGCACCCCTTGCCCACGTCGCCGTAGCCGCAGACGACGGCGACCTTGCCGCCGATCATCACGTCGGTGCCGCGGTTGATGCCGTCGATCAGCGAGTGCCGGACGCCGTAGAGGTTGTCGAACTTGCTCTTGGTGACCGAGTCGTTGACGTTGATCGCCGGGAACAGCAGCCGGCCCTCACGCGCGAGCTCGTAGAGCCGCATGACGCCGGTCGTCGTCTCCTCGGTGACGCCCTTGATGCCCTGCCCGATGCGGGTCCAGTACTGCGGGTCCTCGGCCAGGCTCGCGCGGAGCACGCCGAGGATCACCTTGTACTCGTCGGAGTAGGCGTCGACGTCGTGCGGCACGGCGCCCTCGGCCTCGAAGCGCGTGCCCAGGTGCACCAGCAGCGTGGCGTCGCCGCCGTCGTCGAGGAGCATGTTGGGGCCGACGACCGCGCCGGACTCGTCGCGGAACTCGAAGAGCCGCTGCGTGCACCACCAGTACTCCTCCAGCGACTCGCCCTTCCAGGCGAACACCGGCACGCCGGTGGGCCGCTCGGGGGTGCCGTCGCCGACGGCGATCGCCGCCGCGGCGTGGTCCTGGGTGGAGAAGATGTTGCAGCTGACCCAGCGGACGTCGGCGCCGAGCGCGACCAGGGTCTCGATGAGGACGGCGGTCTGCACGGTCATGTGCAGCGAGCCGGCGATGCGGGCGCCGGCGAGGGGCTGGGCCTCGCCGTACTCCTCGCGCAGCGCCATGAGGCCGGGCATCTCGTGCTCGGCGAGGGAGAGCTCCTTGCGCCCGAAGGGGGCGAGGGAGATGTCGGCGACCTTGAAGTCGCCGTCGGTCAGTACGCGGGTGCCAGTGCTGGCGGTCATGTCGCTCCAGTGTCCGGCCCGCCCCTGCTGGGCGGGCTCTGGTCGGTCGCTGAGATCTGAGCGAGCATGCCGAGGCTTCGGCGGGGCTCGTGCCGTCATCCAGGATAGGCCGTGCCCGGCGTGCCCGGGA
>Ga0308174_10000257_pt1 | contig 22143 bp, 25 predicted proteins | sample PhyPR2_FD_203894 | JGI IMG/M metagenome (GOLD analysis project Ga0308174, IMG submission 203894) | Soil microbial communities from UC Gill Tract Community Farm, Albany, California, United States - DLSLS.P.R2 | ecosystem: Environmental > Terrestrial > Soil > Agricultural land | place: USA... | reverse complement strand
GGACCTTCCGCATGGCGAAAACCGAGCGGCCCCGGCTGGTGGTGGGCGTCTCCGGCGCTTCCGGCGCGGTCTATGGCCTGAGGGTGCTGGAGGCCTGCCGGGCGCTCGAGGTCGAGAGCCACCTGGTGATGAGCCGCGCAGCGGCGCTGACGCTCGCCGACGAGACCGGCCTCTCGCCCGCCGACCTGCAGGCCAGGGCCGCCGTGGTCCACAAGGTCGCCGACGTCGGCGCGGCGATCGCCTCCGGCTCGTTCCCGACGCTCGGGATGATCATCGCGCCCTGCTCGGTGCGCTCGATGAGCGAGATCGCCACGGGGGTGACCGCCTCGCTGCTCACCCGCGCGGCCGACGTGACCCTGAAGGAGCGCCGGCCGCTGGTGCTGATGGTCCGCGAGACCCCGCTGCACCTGGGCCACCTGCGCACCCTGGTGCGGCTGGCCGAGATGGGCGCGGTGATCGCCCCGCCCATGCCCGCCTTCTACGCCAAGCCGCGGACCCTCGAGGAGATGGTGGATCAGTCGGTGGGCCGCGCGCTCGATCTCTTCGGGCTTTCCTGGCGGCCGGTGAAGCGTTGGGGCCAGGATGTGGGCCCCCTGAAGAGCGAGGAGGCCTGAGCCGATGTCGCTATGGGAATGGACGCTTCGCGCCTACGGGCGCCCGGGCGCGCCCGAAGCCTGCCTGAGGCTGCAGGACGAATTCGGCCAGAACACCTCACTCCTGCTCTGGGCGGTGTGGGCGGAGACCGCGGATCGCGCCCTGCTGGTCCGGGCGGCCGAGCTGGCGCGCGCCTGGGAGGCGACGGCGCTCGCGCCGCTGCGCGAGGTCCGCCGCGCGCTGAAGCCACGCTTTCCGCGGATCGACGACGGCGCGCGCGAGGGGCTGAGGGAGGACGTCAAAGCCGCCGAGCTCCGCGCCGAGCGGGTGCTGATGGAGGCGCTCGAGGCGCTGGCCGGCGAGGCGCGCGGCGGGGCGCACGAGCTGGACGCGCTGAAGGCGGCGTCGCAGGCCTGGGGCCGCGCCGCGCCGGACGACGAACTGGCTGCGCTCGCCGCGGCGCTGGGCTAGATTCGGCGGGCCATGAACGATCTTCCCGATGCCTCGGAAGAGGCGCTCCGCGCGCAGCTCGCGGAGCTGCGCCAGGAGCATGCCGACCTCGACGCCGCCATCCAGGCGGTCGCCGCCTCGCCGCTCGCCGACATGATGCTGATCGGGCGGCTGAAGCGGAAGAAGCTGCTCCTGAAGGACGAGATCGCCCGCATCGAGGATCTGCTGACGCCGGACATCCCGGCGTAGGCTCAGGCGGCCCCGCGGTCCCGCTTGGCGGCGTACATCGCCGCGTCGGCCGCGGCGACCAGCGCCTCCGGCTCGAGGTCGGCCGAGATCTGCCGCACCCCATAGGAGACGTGTAGCGGGGCGGACCAGTCGCCGAACGACATCGGCTCGCGCTCGACGGCCCTGGCGAGCGCGGCGGCCTTGGCCTCCGCCACCGGCTGGTCGGCCTGGACCAGGATCACGGCGAACTCGTCGCCTCCCATGCGCCCGACGAGGTCGGAATCCCGCACGTTGCCCGACAGCCGGTCGGCGACCGCCTGCAGGACCGCATCGCCGGCCGCATGGCCGAAGCGGTCGTTGATCGACTTCAGCTCGTCGACATCGAAGTAGACCAGGCTCGCCGGCGCGCCATAGCGCTGGCAGAAGGCGCGGATGCGGCCCACCTCCCGCAGGAAGGCGCGCCGATTGAGCAGCGGGGTCAGCCCGTCGCGGTCGGCGAGGTCCTGGGTTTCGGCGAGCTGCGCCTTGAGCCGCGCCACCTCGCCGCGGAGATCGTCGATCTCGATGAGCAGGCTCTGCAGCGCTCGCTGCACGGCCGGCGTCAGGTCGCGCTCGGCGAGCCCGAGGAAGGCGGTGGTGTCGCCGCCCGCCGCCGGCGCGGCCGACTGCGCGCCGGCCTGGGCGAGGGCGCGCCTGCGGATCGTCGAGAAGGGCTCGATGCGCGCGCCGGTGATCTTCATGGGCTTCCTGAGGGGCTGCCGCCTCGGAGGGCGAATGGAATCAAGGACGCGACGATCGCCTGGGGCGAATCCTAACCCTGCCGGTTGCCGCCGCAAAGCGCCCGCCTATACTCCGCGCCTTTCCTGGCCGGGGGCTCGAGGATCCCAAACCGAAGCATGACCGCCCAGCCCGTCGCCATCATCATGGGCAGCCGGTCCGACTGGCCGGTGCTGCGGCATGCCGCCGAGACGCTGGAGAGCCTGGGCGTGGGCTACGAGGCCAAGGTGGTCTCGGCGCACCGCACGCCGGAGCGCATGTACGCATTCGCCAAGTCCGCCAAGGCCGCGGGCGTCAGGGTGATCATCGCCGGCGCCGGGGGCGCGGCGCACCTGCCGGGCATGACCGCCTCGCTCACCGAGCTGCCGGTGCTGGGCGTGCCGATCGAGACCAAGGCGCTGAAGGGCATGGATTCCCTGCTCTCCATCGTGCAGATGCCGGCCGGCATCCCGGTGGGCACGCTGGCGATCGGCGAGGCGGGGGCGCGCAACGCCGGCCTGATGGCCGCGCGCATCCTGGCGCTCTCCGATCGCGGGCTGGCGCAGCGGATGGCGGCGTTCTCCGCGACCCAGACGGCCGGCGTTCCCGAGACGGTGGAGGACGCTTGAGGCGCCGTCCCGCGGTCCTGCCGCTCGCGCCCGGCTCGACCCTCGGCATCCTGGGCGGCGGCCAGCTGGGCCGCATGCTGGCCCAGGCGGCCGGGCGTCTGGGGCTCGACGTCGCCGTTCTCGATCCTGAGCCGGACGGTCCGGCCGCGCGGGTCAGCGCGCACGCCATCACCGCGGCCTACGACGATCCCAAGGCGCTGCAGGCGCTGGCCGATCTTGCGGGCGTGGTCACCTTTGAGTTCGAGAACGTCCCCGCCGCCGCCGTGGCGCAGCTCGCCGACATCGGGGTCGAAGTGGCCCCGGGTCCCCTGGCGCTGAAGGTTTCCCAGGACCGGTTCGAGGAGAAGAGCTTCCTCAACGCCCACGGCGCGCCGACTGTGGCCTTCGCCCCGGCTTCCACTCCCGACGAGGCGGTCGCGGCGATCGATGAGGTGGGCGCGCCCGCGCTCATGAAGACCCGCCGCGAGGGCTACGACGGCAAGGGCCAGCGCTGGGTGGAGCACGCCCCGGCCGCGGCCCGCGCCTTCGCCGAGCTGGGCGGCGGCCCGGTGATCCTGGAGGCGGCGGCCGGTTTCCGCCGCGAGCTGTCGATCATCGCCGCCCGCGCCCGCGACGGAGCCACCGCGGTCTATCCGCTGGCCGAGAACCACCACGAGGGCGGCGTCCTGCGCCGCTCCCTCGCCCCGGCCCAGGCCGCCTCGGCCGTCGTCGATCAGGCCGAGCGGATCGCCGCGCGGGTTCTGGCCGGCCTCGACTATGTGGGCGTGATCGGGATCGAGCTGTTCGAGATGGAGGATGGGCGGCTGCTGGTGAACGAGATCGCGCCGCGGGTGCACAACACCGGCCACTGGACGCTGGACGGCTGCGAGGTCGACCAGTTCGAGCAGCACATTCGCGCCGTCGCCGGCTGGCCCTTGGGGCCGACCCACGCGATCGCCCGGGTGGAGATGGTGAACCTGCTGGGCGACGAGATGCAGGGCTGGCTGCGCCTGGCGCACGAGCCCGAGACGCGCCTGCACCTCTATGGCAAGCGCGAGGCCAAGCCTGGGCGCAAGATGGGTCACGTCAATCGCGTGAAGCCGCTCTGATGGTGGATTCCATCCGCTTCTACGAAGAGAACGCGGCGGACTTCTTCGCCCGCAGCGTGGCGGCCGAGATGCTGCCGCAGCTCAGGGCGTTCGCGGGCCTGCTGCCGCCCGGCGGCCGGGTGCTGGACGCGGGCTGCGGCGCGGGCCGCGACGCCAGGGCGTTGCGTGAGATGGGCTTCCAGGTGACCGCGACGGAAGCCGCCCCGGCGCTGGCGGCCCTCGCCCGCGCCCACGCCGGTGTGGAGGTTCGCGTGATGACCTTCGACGAGATGGCCTGGAGCGGGGCCTTCGACGGGATCTGGACCTGCGCCTCGCTGCTGCACGTGGCCCGCACCGAGCTTCCCGCCACGCTCGTGCGTCTGAAGCGGGCGCTCGTCCCCCGCGGCGCCTGGTTCATGTCGTTCAAATACGGGACCCGCGAGCGCGAGGCGAACGGCCGCCGCTTCACCGATCTGGACGAGGCGGGCGCGCAGGCGTTGCTGGCGCAGGTGGGCGGACTCGAGCTGATCTCGATGCAGGTGAGCGGCGATGTGCGGCCGGACCGATCGAGCGAGCGGTGGCTCAGCCTGCTCTGCCGCAAGGCGGCTTAGCGGCTTCCCCCCGTCTCGGGGAAGCAGGAGCTCAAGGGACGTCGGTGAGGTCCGGCGGGGGCTGGGGCCGGCCGTAGCGGGCCCTGCCCAGGGCGCGGACCGCGCCGGCCATCAGGTCGTACGGGCGGACCGGCGTCGTCGCCTTGAGCCGCTCGAAGCGCATCACGTCCTCGATCCTGCGGTCCACGAAGGCGAGCGCGTCGGCGCGGCTGGCGTGCATCCGCAGGGCCAGGCCGCCGGAGAGGATGCCGGCCAGCAGCAGCCGCTTCGAATAGTGATTCTCGTCGGTCGCGGCGTCGCCCGCCCAGCGCCAGAGGACGTCGGCGCTCCGCCAGGCGAGCTTCGCGGCGAGCGGCGCATTGGGCGGCAGCGCCAGCCAGGCCAGCCAGCGGCGGGTGGAGGGCTCGTCCTGGGCGGCGGCGTCGAGGCGCGCCTCCACGCCGGCGCGGATCGCCTCGCGGATCTTCAGCGACGCCGGATCGACGTCCTGCAGCATCGACAGCGCCCGCGCATCGTGGCGGTCCGCGAGCAGCGCGGCGAGATCGGCCGGCCCGTGGGGGATCAGGAGCTCGGTCTCGCCTTCGGAAAGCCCGGCGGCGCGGCCGGCCAGCCGGGCCATGCGCCGCGTCCAGCCTTCGGACGCAGCTAGCCTCAGGGCTTCGTCGAGCACCCGCTGCTCGGCGGCCCCGGCCCAGTCTTGCGTCGTCCCGGCGTTCGCCATAGGGCGATCTTAAGCCATTTCCGCTATGCCGTCGCGGCGTGGACAGGCCGGCCGGCTTCTGGTATCCCGCCGCGCTCTGACCCGAAGGCCCATGGCCTCCGGGCGTCGATATTTCTGTTCGCTCGCCGCCGCCGCTTCGTCGGGAGACAGGGGGACGGGCGGGAGCCGCAGACAGGAGAGAGACCTCTGGTTCAGATTTTCGTTCGTGACAACAACGTCGACCAGGCCCTGAAGGCGCTGAAGAAGAAGATGCAGCGCGAGGGCTCGTTCCGCGAGATGAAGCGGCACGTCCACTACGAGAAGCCTTCCGAGAAGCGCGCCCGCCAGAAGGCGGAGGCGGTGCGCCGGGCCCGCAAGCTGGCCCGCAAGCGCGCCCAGCGCGAGGGCCTCATCGCCGCGCCGAAGAAGCCGAGCCGCTGACGACTCACGAACGACGCATACCGATCTCATGTAAGAGCCGCGCCGAAGGGCGCGGCTCTTGCGTTTTGGCCAAGGGCACAGTCAAGGCGCGATCTTCCGTCGCGCGACGGAGCGCATTTGTGGTGGAACGCCAGTCGGCGTCCTATCTTTAATGTCCCTGCCCGCAATCCTCGAAGGCGGATTCAACCGATGAACCTGCGCAATTTCGTCATCTGGGGCGTGATCGTCGTCGTCCTGGTCGGTCTCTACAGCATGGTGACCGGCGGCGGCCGCGCGGCGGGCGCCAGCGAGATCCCCTACTCGCAACTCGTGGCGAAGGTGAATTCCGGCGAGGTCAAGCAGGCGGTGATCCGCGGCGCGGCCGTCGAGGTCAAGGACCAGGCGAACCACGTCTTCACCGCCATGACGCCGGTCAACCAGGACGACCTGGTCAAGAAACTGGAGTCCACAGGCGCCGAGATCGACGTCAAGCCGGTCGGCGGCGTGACCCTGATGGGGGTGATCCTGCAGGCCCTGCCGGTGCTTCTGCTGATCGGGGTCTGGATCTTCTTCATGCGCCAGATGCAGGGCGGGGCCAGGGGCGCCATGGGCTTCGGCAAGTCGAAGGCCCGCCTGCTGACCGAGAACAAGAACCGCGTCACCTTCGAGGACGTGGCCGGCGTCGACGAGGCCAAGGAGGAGCTCTCCGAGATCGTCGACTTCCTGAAGGACCCGCAGAAGTTCCAGCGCCTGGGCGGCAAGATCCCCAAGGGCGCGCTGCTGATCGGCCCGCCCGGCACCGGCAAGACGCTCCTGGCGCGCGCCATCGCAGGCGAGGCCGGCGTGCCGTTCTTCACCATCTCCGGCTCCGACTTCGTCGAGATGTTCGTCGGCGTGGGCGCCAGCCGCGTGCGCGACATGTTCGAGCAGGCGAAGAAGAACGCGCCCTGCATCATCTTCATCGACGAGATCGACGCCGTCGGCCGTCACCGCGGGGCAGGCCTGGGCGGCGGCAACGACGAGCGCGAGCAGACGCTGAACCAGCTGCTGGTCGAGATGGACGGCTTCGAGGCCAACGAGGGGATCATCCTTATCGCCGCCACCAACCGGCCCGACGTGCTGGATCCGGCGCTGCTGCGCCCCGGCCGCTTCGACCGTCAGGTCGTGGTGCCGAACCCCGACATCAACGGCCGCGAGAAGATCCTGCGGGTCCACATGCGCAACGTGCCGCTGGCGGCCGACGTCGACGTCAAGGTGATCGCCCGCGGCACCCCCGGCTTCTCGGGCGCGGACCTGTCCAACCTGGTCAACGAGGCGGCGCTCATGGCTGCGCGGAAGAACCGCCGCATGGTCATGATGCGCGACTTCGAGGACGCCAAGGACAAGGTGATGATGGGCGCCGAGCGGCGGTCCATGGTCATGACCGAGGACGAGAAGAAGCTCACCGCTTACCACGAGGGCGGCCACGCCCTGGTGGTGCTGAACGTCGCCTCCACCGACCCCTTGCACAAGGTGACGATCATCCCGCGCGGCCGGGCGCTCGGCGTCACCATGCAGCTGCCCGAGCGGGACAAGTACTCCATGAGCTACGAGCAGATGGCCTCGCGGCTGGCCATCCTGTTCGGCGGCCGCGTCGCCGAGGAGCTGATCTTCGGCAAGGAGAAGATCACCTCCGGCGCGAGCAACGACATCAGCCAGGCGACCAAGCTCGCCCGGGCCATGGTCACCAAGTGGGGCTTCTCCGACAAGCTCGGCGCGGTGGAGTACGGCGAGAACCAGGAGGAGGTGTTCCTGGGCCACTCGGTGGCGCGCAACCAGAACGTCTCCGAGGCCACCGCCAAGATCATCGACGAAGAGGTCAAGCGGCTGGTCAAGGCCGGCGAGGAGGAGGCGCGGCGGATCCTCACCGGACGGATCGAAGAGCTGCACATCCTCGCCAAGGCGCTCCTGGAGTACGAGACGCTCAACCCCGAGGAGATCATCAACGTGCTGAAGGGCGTGGCGCCGGTCAGGGAGGATCCCGAGGTCAAGCGCCCGGTCGGGCCTTCGGTGGCCGTGCCGATCTCGCCCAGGCCCGATCCCGAGCCGGCCTGACGGCTTCAGACGACAAGAAGGCGGCGGCCGCCCGCAAGGCGGCCGCCTTTTTCGTGCGCTCGGCTATAGCTCGGCGCAGGATTGGCGCAGTCGGGACGGAGATGGCGACGACGAAGGCAGCAGCAGCAGCGGTCAGGGTGATGGGCGTGGTCAACGTCACGCCCGACAGCTTTTCGGACGGGGGTCGCCACCTCGATCCTGAAGCGGCGGCGGCGCACGCCCGGCGGCTGATCGCCGAGGGCGCCGACATGCTCGATATCGGCGGCGAGTCCACGCGCCCGGGGGCGGCGCCCGTTTCGGCGGCCGAGGAGATCGCCCGGGTGGTCCCGGTGATCGAAGCCGTGCGGGCCGCGAGCGCCCTCCCGATCTCCATCGACACCATGAAGCCCGCCGTCGCGCGGGCGGCCGTCGCGGCCGGCGCCGGCATGTGGAACGATGTCACCGCGCTGCGCCATGCGCCGCAGAGCCTGGCGCTCGCCGCCGAGCTCGGCTGCGAGGTGGTGCTGATGCACATGCTAGGCGAGCCCGGGACGATGCAGGCCGCGCCGCGGTATGACGACGTCGTGGCCGAGGTGGCGGAGTTCCTCGCCGATCGGGCTGCCGCGGCGATGGCGGCGGGCGTCCGGCGGGAGCGCATTTGGCTCGATCCGGGGATCGGCTTCGGCAAGCACATGCTCCGCCACAACCTGCCGCTGCTCGCCGGCTTGCGGCGCATCACGGCCCTGGGCTTTCCGGTCCTGCTGGGGGTCAGCCGCAAGAGCTTCATCTCCGCGGTCGACGGCGGCGGCGTGGCGGCGGACCGTCGGCTCGGCGGCTCGATCGCCGGCGCGCTCTGGGGCGCGGCGGCGGGGGTCGCGGCGGTGCGGGTCCACGACGTGCGCGAGACCGTCCAGGCGCTGCGGGTGTGGCAGGCGCTCGGCGAGGCGGCCTGGCCGTCCTAAGCCGGCGCGCGCGCCAGCAGGCGCGGCAGGTCCTTCAGACGCAGCGGCTGGCCGGCCTGCAGCAGGTTCGCCCGGAACAGCCGCCCGATCACCACCAGCTCCAGGCCGATGAAGACCGCGAGCACCGCCGCCGAGCCCGCCACCTCCAGCGGCGAGACCCCGCTTCCCAGCCGCGCCATCATGGCGAACGGCGCATAGACCGGGATCCAGGACAGCGTCCGCGGCAAGGGGCCGTCGGGGTTCTGCAGCACGGCGCTCATCATCGCCGCCACCGGCAGCGTCAGGGCCAGGATCATCGGCGAGAGGTAGCCCTGGGCGTCACGCATGTTGTCGCTCATCGAGCCGATCGCCAAGAACAGCATGGAGATGCAGAGGTAACCGGCGGCGAAGAAGTAGACGAGGGCCACGACCACCCAGGGCGAGCTCACCGAGGCCAGGGCCGGCCGCAGGTAGTCGGCGATCGCGCCCTGGAAGACGAAGCCCGCCGCGACGGCGAAGCCGATCCAGGCGAGGATCATCACGGCGCCGATGGCCAGCACGCCGATCAGCTTGCCGTAGAGCAGGTCCTCGGGGGTGATGCAGGCGATCACCGCCTCGAGCAGCTTGTTGGAGCGCTCCTCGATCAGCCCCTGCAGCATCCAGGCGCCGGAGACCATCAGCGAGATCAACAGCAGATAGGCGAAGCCGAGCGGCAGGGCCGAGCGCAGGATCATCCGCTCGCGCCCCGATCCCGTGGGCGGGACGGTGAGCGTGATCGGGGCCGAGACGGTCTGCGCCCGGGCGAGCGCCGCAAGATCGATCCCCTCCGCCTGCAGGGCGCGCAGGCGCAGGCCCTGGTTCAGCTCCTGGCGGACGTCCTCGATGAGCTGCGGATAGGCGCGCCCGTTGGTCCACAGCCGCGCCGGCGCGGCGCCGAAGTCGGCCGGGATGTAGACCGCCAGGCCGAGCGGCCGCGGCCCTTGCGACGTCGCCACGTCGGTCTTCAGGAGAGGCGCCAGCGAGGCGCCGAATCGCTCCGGCCCGGCGGTGGTCACGACCCCGGCCGGCGGGGCGATGCGCACATAAGCGGGCTTGGGCGCGCGGAAGTCCGGGGCCGCGGCAGGTTTGCGCCTGGCGATCTGCGCCTGGGCGACGGGCAGGCCGCCGGCGGCTTCGAAGGCGGCGACGTCGGCGTCGCTGAACCAGCGCGGGCCGCCGGCCCAGACCTGCTGGCCCTGGTCGGGCGCGATCTTCCAGCGCTCGGCGTAGGTGGCGAGCGCGCTCAGCGTCTGGCGTTCGGCGTTCACCTTCAGGCGGCGATCGATGGCCGGGGCGTAGCGTCCGGTGTCGTCCACGATGACGTAGGCTGCGCCCTCGGCCGGTCGGAAGAAGCGCACCGAAACCTGGCTGAGCACGATGGCCACCGGGAACAGCAGCAGCGTCACCCAGAAGCTGCGGGTGCGGGCGATCTGGCGGAACTCCCGGCGCGCCACCAGCAGCATCGGCGTCATGGCTTCTCCTCCGGGTCGCCGCCGACCAGATGCAGGAACACCTCGTGCAGGCTGGCCTGCCGGGTCTCGAAGCGGCGGAGCGGAAAGCCGCCTGCGGTGCAGGCCTCGAGCAGGGCCGCACTCGAGGAACCCGGCGCCAGCGCCACCTCGTAATCGGTCCAGCCGTCGCTCGCGGGCCCCAGCGCCTGGGCGGCGGCGACGCCGGGGAGGCCGCGCGGATCCGCCCTGGCGGCGATCACCAGCCGCGCCGGCAACTGCGCGCGGGCCTCGTCCTGATCGCCCTGGAAGACCTTGCGGCCGCGGGCGATCAGCAGCAGCCGATCGCAGAGCCGCTCGGCGTGCTGCATGACGTGGGTCGAGAAGATCACCGTGGAGCCACCGCGCGAGAGCTCGAGCACCAGCTCCTCCAGCACGGCCTGGTTCACCGGATCCAGCCCGGCGAACGGCTCGTCGAGGACCAGCAGGCGCGGGCGCGTCACCAGGGCGGCGGCGAGCTGCACCTTCTGGGCCATGCCCTTGGAGAGCCGCTCCACCTTCCCGTCGCCGAACTCGGAAAGACCGAAGCGGTCGATCAGCAGCCTGGCCGCGGCGCCCGCGGCGGCGGCCGGCATGCCCTTCAGCTGGCCGAAATAGGCGACCGTCTCGACGGCCGACATCTGGCGGTAGAGGCCGCGCTCCTCCGGCAGGAAGCCGATCTCGCCCGAGCCCTTGCGGCCCGGCGCGCGCCCGAGCACGGAAATGCTCCCGGAGGTCGGCCGCAGGATGTCTAGCGCCATGCGCAGGCTGGTGGTCTTGCCCGCGCCGTTGGCTCCGAGGAAGCCGAAGACCCCGCCCTCCGGGACTTCGAAGCTGAGATCGTCGACCGCGGTGAAACCGCCGTATCGCTTCACCACGCGGTCGAATGCCAGGACTGACAGGCGCGCCTCCCCGAAGGACCGGTATGGCGAGGCTCGCCGCTCGCACGGGCCGCGTCAACCCGCGGCCGGGACGCCCCAGGCCGGCAGGCGGGCGCGGTAGACCGCCGACATCTCACGCTCGCGGCGGCGACTGAACGGGTGTCGGATCGAGTCGGCGGCGGCGGGCAAGCCTTCCATGTGCACGTGCCAGCCGGTCGCGATCGAGATGAGTCGCGGCGCAGGCAGGTTCGTCTGGGTGAGCCTCAGGCGACAACCCTTCCCGTCGGGCTCGAGCTCGAAACGAACGACGGAATCCGGATGTTCTGCGTGCGGCCAAGTCCAGGCCAGGACGCGCGGCGGATCGAGCTCTACGATGGTGTGCTCGGACGACGCATAGCCTGGCGCGCTCAGCACCATGCGCCCGCCCGTCCGGAGATCGACGTCAGCATCCAAGAACCAATCGGCGATCCGCTCCGGCACGGTGAGCGCCGCCCAGACTCTCTCGATCGGCTTGGCGAACCGGCGCTCGAACAAGAGGTCGTAGACCGCGCCGCGCCGTCTCACCGCGCCGAGTTCCATATCGCTCAGGGTCATTGCTCGCTCTCCAGGTGATCTTCCAGGGCGGCCAGGCGATCGGCCCAGAACCGCCGATAGGGGGCGAGCCAGGCCTCCAGTCCGGAGAGGCCCTTCGGCTCCAGCCGATAGAGCCTGCGCTGCCCCTCGGCGCGCGCGCTCACCAGTCCCGCCTCGCGCAGCAGACGCAGGTGCTTCGAGACGCCCGGCTGGCTGATCGCCAGGGCCTCGACGATCTCGCCGGCCGGCCGCTCGCCTTCCCGCAGCAGGTCGAGGATGCGGCGGCGGTTCGGCTCGGCGAGCGCTTCGAACGGGTCCATGCCGGGAAAATTACCAGACAGTTATATAACTTTCAAGCAATGTGCGCGCCGAACGCAAAAGGGCTAGGGCAGTCGCATGCGGCCGTTGGGACGAGTGCTGATCATCGCCGGCTCCGATTCCGGCGGCGGCGCGGGGGTGCAGGCCGACATCAAGACCGTCACCGCGCTCGGCGGCTATGCGGCGACTGCGATCACCGCCATCACCGTCCAGAACACCCTCGGCGTCAGCGCCGCCTACCCGCTGCCGGGCGAGCTGATCGCCGCCCAGGCGCGCGCCGTGCTCTCCGACATCGGCGCGGACGTGATCAAGACCGGCATGCTGGGCGAGGTCGAGATCGTCGAGCTCGTGGCGGCGCTGCTCGACGAGGCGGCCCGGCCGGCGGTGATCGATCCGGTGATGGTCGCCAAGGGCGGGGCGCGGCTGCTCGCCGAGGAGGCGGTGGATGCGATGACGCGCCTGCTGGTCCCGCGCGCGGCGCTGCTGACGCCCAATGCGCCCGAGGCCGAGGCGCTGACCGGTCTGGCGGTCGCGACCGCGGACGACCTGCGCCGCGCGGGCGAGGCGCTGTTGCAGGCGGGCGCCGGGGCGGTGCTGATGAAGGGCGGCCACCTGCCGGGCGAGCGGCTGACGGACGTGCTGATGACGCCCTATGGCGAGACCAGCTTCGAGACGGCGCGCATCGAGAGCCGGCACACCCACGGTACCGGCTGCACGCTGGCCTCGGCCTGCGCCGCGGGCCTGGCGCAGGCGATGAGCCTCGAGACCGCCGCGGCCCGCGCCTGGGCCTACGTGCAGGAAGCGATCGCCCGCGCGCCCGGGTTCGGCCAGGGCCACGGGCCGCTGGACCACGGCTGGCCCTTGCGGCAGGAGAGCAGCCGATGAAGCTCACCTTCCTCGGCTGCGGCGACGCGTTCGGCTCGGGCGGGCGGTTCAACACCTGCTTCCACGTCGCCGGGGAGACCGGCCGGTTCCTCGTCGACTGCGGCGCCTCCTCGCTGATCGCGCTGCGGCGGTCGGGCGTCGACCTGAACGCCATCGGCGCCATCTTCCTGAGCCACCTGCACGGCGACCACTTCGGCGGGCTGCCGTTCTTCCTGCTCGACGCGCAGTTCATGAGCCGCCGCGCGGCCCCGCTCACCATCGCCGGGCCGGAAGGCCTGCCGGCGCGGCTGCACGAGTTGCAGGAGGCGCTGTTCCCCCGCTCGTCGGAAAACCGGCCGCGGTTCGAGCTCAACCTCGTGGAGCTGCCGGCGGGCGAGCGCCAGGAGGTGGCGGGCGTTGCTGTCACCACTGTGGCCATGGACCACTTCAGCGGCACGCCCTCCAACGCGCTGCGTCTCGAGGCCGAGGGGCGCGTCCTCGCCTATTCCGGCGACACCGCCTGGACGCCGGCGCTGATCGCCGCCGCGCAGGGGGCGGACGTGTTCATCTGCGAGGCCTCGTTCCGCGGCCGCAAGGTCACCGGCCACATGGACGTCGACGACCTCCTCGCCCACATGGCGGAGATCGGGGCCAAGCGGACGGTGCTGACCCACATGGGCGACGACATGCTGGCGAGGCCCGCGCCCGAGGGGACGATGAAGGCGCACGACGGGCTGGAGATCGTGTTTTGAGCGAGGCGGCGCTCGCCGGCCGGCTGGACGAGATCGTCCGCGCCGCGCCCAGGCTGATGCAGGTGCTGACCACGGCTCGGGAGCTCGAGCTTTCAGACTGGCTGGTGTTCTCCGGGGCGGTCTACCAGCCCGTGCTGAACCGCCTCACCGGCCGAGACGTCGACTATGGGATCAAGGACTACGACCTCGGCTACTTCGATGCGGGCGACCTATCCTACGAGGCCGAGGACGAGGTGATCCGGCGCGTGGCGGCCGCCTTCGAGACGCCGCTTCGCGACATGGTGGAGGTGCGCAACCAGGCCCGCGTCCACCTGTGGTTCGAGGGGAAGTTCGGCGAGCCCTACACGCCCTTGAGCTGCACGGCCGAGGCGGTCGGCCGTTTCGTGAGCCCGCTGTTCGCCGTCGGCGTGCGGCTGGAGCGGGACGATCGGCTGGGCATTGTCGCCCCCTTCGGCCTGGAGGACCTCTTCGCGCTCAGGCTCCGGCCGAATCCGGCGCGGCCGGAGGTGCGGGGCTTCGCCCGGATCGCGGCCTCCGCCGTCGCCCGCTGGCCGGAGCTTGCCGTAACCAATTAGCCGCTTGGCTAACTATATCCGGCCGCTATGTAGACGTCCTGCCACCGTTCGAGAGAAGCCGCCATGCGCCAGTGGACCGTCGACGCCTTCGCCAGCGGGCCGTTCATGGGCAATCCGGCCTGCGTGCTGGAGCCGATGGCGGCCTGGCCGGCCGAGCGATGGATGCAGGCGCTGGCGGCGGAGAACAACCAGGCCGAGACCGCCTTCCTGCGCAAGACCGCCGATCCGGCGCGCTTCGACCTGCGCTGGTTCACGCCGGCCATGGAGGTTCCGCTCTGCGGACACGCGACGCTGGCCTCGGCGCATGTGCTGTTCGCCGAACTGGGCCTGACCGCCGGCGAGGTGACCTTCGACACCCGCTCAGGCCCGCTGCGGGTCCGCCGCGCCGGCGCGGCCTACGAGATGGACTTCCCCGCGACCATGCCGCGCCGCATCGAGGCGCCGGCGGGACTGGCCGAGGCCTTGGGAGCCGAGCCCGAGGAGGTCTGGGCCGCGCAATATCTGGTGGTGGTGCTGAAGGACGAGGCCGCCGTCCGCGCGCTGCGGCCCGACATCGCCGGGCTGAATGTCCTCGCGAGCGCCGCCGCCCAACGCGGCAATGTGGGCGTCGCGGCCATCGCCGATCCCGGACGGCCGTACGATGTGGCGGACCGATTCTTTGCGCCCGGGTCGGGCGTGCCGGAGGATCCGGCGACCGGCTCGCTTCACTGCATCCTGGCGCCGCTGTTCGCGGCGAAGCTTGGCCGCGCCAGAGTGAAGTTCCACCAGGCCTACCCGGGCCGGGGCGGGGATCTGGACTGCGAAGTCGCGGGCGAGCGGGCGCTGCTGCGGGGGACTGCGGTGACCGCGCTCGACGCGCGGCTCTTGAGCCTCCCCGAATAGAAGGCGCCCCCGGACGCATCCGGGGGCGCTCGCTTCGGCCTCAGCGCCGCTTAGCGATAGTAGGGCCGGCGCATGTTGTAGGCGTACCCCTGGGTCAGGCTGTCGATCCGGTTGACCACGTTCTCGAGCCTGCGGACTTCCCACGGCCGGGCTTGCCCCGTCTGGGCCCGCCAGGCCAACGGCTGTACGCTGGCCAGCTGCATGTGCAGGTCGCGCGCCTGGCGCCAGGAGATCATGCCGCGCTCCCGGGCCCGGTCGATCTTCCAGCCCAGATGGTTCACGTAGGCGGTATTCAGGCGACTGTCGGAGTAGCCATGATAGTAGGGCTGCGCCTGAGCAGTCGTCGCTACCGTCGCGCCACCAAGCGCAAGCGTTGACGCGGCTGCGGCAGCCAGGATCTTAAGCTTCGTCATTGGTCAGTTCCTCTGCTTCGGTGTCCCTCTGCTTAGGTCCTGCCCCGACACGCCTTGAAAACTCTCACTTGGCGACATGGTTTCCGCGAATCCACCTATCCATCGCGTGCTCGGGCAGTCCAGCCAGGGCAGGAGATCATCCCGCGGCTGAAGCTTGCCTGAGGCGCTCGTTGTGTGCGGTTCAGCCGGCTCGGGCGGCGGCGGCGCGGCGTCCCGTCGCCCCGGTCGCGGCCGCGTTGAGGGCCACGCTGATCGCCTCGTAGAGCTTGGCGATTTCGATCGGCTTGGCGACGTGGCCGTCCATTCCGGCGGCCAGGTACTCTTCGATCTGATGGGTCAGCGCGTTGGCCGTGAGCGCCACGATCGGGATGCGACGCCGGCCTTCCGTGGCCTCCAGCTCCCGGATCTCGCGGGCGGCGGTGATCCCGTCCATCACCGGCATCTGGATATCCATCAGGATCAGGTCGTAACCGCCCACCCGCCAGGCATCCACGGCCTCCTTGCCGTCGGCGACGATGTCGATGTCGATGCCGAGCGAGTCCATGACCGCAGCCAGCACCTGGCGGTTGGTTGGATTGTCCTCGGCGGCCAGCAGGCGCAGGTCGCCGTCGTCGCCGCTCATCTCCGGCGCCTTGGCCTCGGCCTCGCTCGGCGCGCCCCGGGGCAGCGGCAGCTCCACGGTGAAGGTCGAGCCCTCACCCTCGCGGCTCTCCACGTCGATGGCGCCGCCCATCATCTGGGTGAGCTCGCGGCAGATCGCGAGCCCCAGCCCCGTGCCGCCGAAACGGCGCGTCGCCGAGTTGTCCGCCTGGGTGAACTTCTCGAACAGGGTCGGCAGCTTTTCCGCCGCGATGCCGACGCCGGTGTCGCGCACCGTCACGCGCAGCGAGTCGGTCTTGGAATTGATGTCGATGCGGGCCTCGACCCCACCGTGCGGCGTGAACTTCACGGCGTTCGACAGGAGGTTGCCCACGATCTGCTTCAGGCGGTCCGAATCGCCCCGCCACCAGCCGTGCGCGGCCTCGTCCACCTCGAAGCTGAACGCCAGCTTCTTCTGCTCGGCGAGCACGCGGAAATTGTCGGCCGCGGCCGTGACCACCGGCTCCAGGTCGAAGTCGTCGACCACCAGGCTGAGCTTGCCGGCCTCGATCTTCGACAGATCGAGCACGTCGTTCAGCACCGCCAGCAAGAGGCCGCCGGACTGGCGGATCACGTCGAGGCGGTCGCGCTGCACCGGGGCGAGCTCGCCCATCGACATCACCTCGGCCATGGCCAGCACGCCGTTCAGCGGCGTGCGGATCTCGTGGCTCATGTTGGCCAGGAACTGCGTCTTGAGGACGTTGGCGGCATTGGCGGCGTCGCGGGCGAGCTCCAGGTCATGCATGGCGCGCTTCAGCTCGTCCTCGCGCTCGGCAAGCTTGGCCAGCAGGTGGTTGAAGCTGGCCGTGAGACTGCGGAACAGCTCGTCGGCGGCGGCGACCTCCACCGGCTCGAAGCTGCCGCCGGCGGCGACCTTGTGCATCGCCTCGGACAGGCGCTGCACCGGCGCGATCACCCGGTGCGCGAGACTGCGGGCCAGGAACAGGGCGACGCCCACGCCGCCGAACAGCAGGACGGCGGTGAGTGCGATGAACTGCGGCAGCAGCGGCGCAAGGCTGGGCTTGGCGACCACCAGGGTGACGCGCCCAAGCGCCCGGCCGCCCTCGCGCACATCGGCCTGGATGGTCTCCTGCTCGCCCTGGGCGGGCTTGACCGCGCGATACCCGGCGAGGCTCCGGCCGTCCGGCGCATCCAGCCGGGCCGCCACCACGCGCGGGCTCGCCGCCAGGGCGTCGAGGGAGGCGCCGTACGCCGCAGGATCGCTGCGCGCGAGCGCGGGCGCGAGATTGACGGCCGTGACCTGCGCGAGAGACACGTGAACGTTGTGCGACTGCGTGCGGGCCACCGCCCATTGCTGCAGCATGAAGGTGCAGCAGGCGGCGAACAGGACCACCACCGTGGTGACCAGGCCGACACGCGCGACGCGGCCGTGGAAGGTGGCCACGTGGGCCGCTTCGCGGGAGGGAGTGGGCCGGGTCATCGCCTTCGCTTGGAATGCACGGAACCCGCTGTAGCGAGATTTTCCTAACGGTTCGCTTCTCGCACCCACGAGACGGAGGCCGCCGGACCCTCGAATCCAACCTTTGCTGTGGCGCCATCGCCACACCACAACCCCCGAGAGCGAGAATCGTGGTTAACAACCCATGAATCGGTTGCGAAAGGCTTCACCATTCATTTACCGTCCGCTCGATCTTATCGTTAACCCGCAACTGGGGGCTGTGATGGAAAAGGTTTTTGTGGCGAAGAAGGTGGCGGCCAAGCTGTTCGCCACCGAAGCGGCGGTCGACACGGCTCTCGTGGAAGCCTCCGAATTCATGAGCGAAATGCTCAAGGCGCGGCAGGACGTGAATGCGTCGCTGGTGTTCGCCGACGATTGCCAGGTGAAGCTCATGGAGGCGCTCAAGGCCCTCAGTGAAGCCCGCACGGCGATGGTCGCGGTGCACGAAGAGCTGAACCAGGCCAAGCTGCGTCTCGGCATCCGCACGAAGATGAACGGCCAAGACAAGCCGACCTTCCTGGCGGAAACCGACTCGGATCGCGCCGTCGCCGAGGCGGTCTGACCACATAGTTGCAGAACTTTAACTGATTTCGCGCCTCTAACTGGGTTAGGGGCGCGAAGTCATGTTTGGCCTGTCGATCAGACTCCTTATCGATCTGTTTTCCGTCTTCGGCGCGGGCTTCGCGCTTTGGAAGGGCGGGATCGCCGAACGCCTGGGCGCCGGCGTGGTGATCGCCAACGTGCTGATCGGCGATGTGGGCCAATGGCTCGCGCCTGACGCGGAAGGCGTGATCCGACTCTGCAACGACGGCTTTGCGGCGCTGGCGCTGCTGGTCGTCACGGTGCGCTACGGCGCGCTGTGGATGGGTGGGGCGATGCTGTTCTACGCCGCCCAGTTCTCGCTCCACTCCTATTACCTGGTGACCGACCGGTCCGACCGCGACTACCTGCACGCCGCGATCAACAATCTCGACTGGACCGGCATCATCTGGTGCCTGATCATCGGCACCCTGGTCGCCTGGCGGCATCGATGGCGCGCCCCGGCCTCGCCGGAAGTCCCTGCGCCCTAAAGTCGCCCCGAGCGCGGCGCCGGAAACTTTCTCTTGCACTGCAGCACGAAGCGGCGTTCTTGGCCCGCGGGCCACGTCCTCCCAACGGGACGCCGCCCATCTGCAAGGATGGGAGATATCGCTGTGACCACGCCTCCGAAGCCGGCCATGCGCCCGGCTCGCCCCGAATTTTCATCCGGCCCCTGCGCCAAGCGCCCCGGATGGGCTCCTGAAAATCTCCAGAACGCCGTGCTCGGCCGCTCGCATCGCTCGAAGCTCGGCAAGGCGCGCCTGAAGGAAGCGATCGACCGCACGCGCGAGCTGCTGCAGGTCCCCGAGGACTATCTCATCGGCATCGTCCCGGGCTCCGACACCGGCGCCATGGAGATGGCCATGTGGTCGCTCCTGGGCGCGCGCCCTGTCCAGCTTCTGGCCTTCGAGAGCTTCGGCAAGGACTGGGTGACCGACGTCACCAAGCAGCTGAAGGTCGAGGCCGAGGTGCTGTCGGCGCCCTACGGCCAGCTGCCCGACCTCGCCAAGGTGCGCAAGGACGCCGACCTGGTGTTCACCTGGAATGGCACGACCTCGGGGGTGCGCGTGCCGGACGCCGCCTTTATCGCCGCCGACCGCGAGGGCCTGGCGATCTGCGATGCGACGAGCGCCGCCTTCGCCCAGGATCTCGACTGGGCGAAGCTCGATGTGGCGACCTTCTCCTGGCAGAAGGCGCTGGGCGGGGAAGCCGGTCATGGCATGCTGATCCTCGGGCCCCGCGCCGTCGCGCGGCTGGAGAGCCATACCCCGCCCTGGCCGCTGCCGAAGCTCTTCCGGCTCACCAAGGCCGGCAAGCTGAACGCCGAGATCTTCGAGGGCTCGACGATCAACACGCCCTCCATGCTCTGCGTCGAGGACTATCTCGACGCCCTGCGCTGGGCGGCCTCGATCGGCGGCCTGGCCGAGCTCCGCCGGCGGGCCGACGCGAACCTGGCGGTGCTGGAAGCCTGGGCGCAGAAGACGCCGTGGGTCGCGTTCCTGGCGGAGGACCCGTCGATCCGCTCCAACACCTCGGTGTGCCTGAAGGTGATCGATCCCCGGGTGACCTCGCTTCCGGAGGACGCCCAGGCCGACTTCGCCAAGAAGCTCGCCGCCGCGCTGGAGAAGGAAGACGTGGCCTATGACGTCGCCGGCTACCGCGACGCCCCGCCCGGGCTTCGCATCTGGTGCGGCGCGACGGTCGACGCCTCCGATCTCGAGGCGCTGACGCCCTGGCTCGACTGGGCGTTCCAGACCACCGCCGACCAGCTTCAGACCGCGTAACGCCCAAAGCCTCTCCCCTCGATGGGGAGAGGTTGGAGAGGGGTGCGTGCGTTGAGGCGAAGGTCGCTCCGATCGGGCGCCAACCTCCGCTCACACCCAACTTCGCAGCCACACCCCATCCCAACCCTTCCCCATCGAGGGGAAGGGCTTCCGGAGAAACCGAAATGCCCCGCGTGCTCATCGCAGACAAGCTCTCCCCCGCCGCCGTCGACATCTTCCGCCAGCGCGGCGTCGACGCCGACGTGAAGACCGGCCTTTCCAAGGACGAGCTGCTCAAGATCATCGGCGACTACGACGGCCTGGCGGTCCGCTCGGCCACCAAGGCCGACAAGGAGGTCATCGCCGCCGCCAAGCGGCTGAAGGTCATCGGCCGCGCCGGCATCGGCGTGGACAATGTCGACATCCCGGCCGCCACCGCCGCCGGGATCGTGGTCATGAACACGCCGTTCGGCAATTCGATCACCACCGCCGAGCACGCCATCGCCATGATGTTCGCGCTCGCCCGCCAGCTGCCGCAGGCCGACGTCTCGACCCAGGCCGGCAAGTGGGAGAAGAACCGCTTCATGGGCGTCGAGCTGTACGGCAAGACCCTGGGGCTGATCGGCGCGGGCAACATCGGCTCCATCGTCGCCGACCGGGCCAACGGCCTGAAGATGCACGTCGTCGCCTACGATCCCTTCCTGTCGCCGGAGCGGGCGATCGAGATCGGGGTCGAGAAGGTCGAGCTCGACGAGCTCCTGAAGCGGGCCGACGTCATCACCTTGCACACCCCGCTCACCGACAAGACCCGCAACATCCTCTCCGAGGAGAACCTGGCCAAGACCAGGAAGGGCGTGCTGATCGTCAACTGCGCGCGCGGCGGACTGGTGGACGAGGCGGCGCTGCGCAAGCTCTTGGACGCCGGCCACGTGGGCGGCGCGGCCTTCGACGTCTTCGTCGAGGAGCCCGCCAAGTCCAACCCGCTGTTCGGCGCGGAGAACTTCATCGCCACGCCGCACCTCGGCGCCTCCACCGTCGAGGCGCAGGAGAACGTCGCCCTGCAGGTCGCCGAGCAGATGAGCGACTACCTGCTCACCGGCGCGGTGAGCAATGCGCTGAACAGCCCCTCTGTCACCGCCGAGGAGGCGCCGCGCCTGCGGCCCTTCGTGGCGCTCGCCGACAAGCTCGGCCTGTTCGCCGGCCAGATGGTCGACTTCGGGATCAAGGCGATCGACATCGCCTACGAGGGCGAGGTGGCCAAGCTCAACACCCGGCCGCTGACGGCTGCCGCGCTGGCCGGGGTGATGCGTCCGATGCTGGCCGAGGTGAACATGGTCTCCGCCCCGGCGGTCGCCAAGGAGCGCGGCATCACGGTCTCGGAATCCAAGCAGGACGAGAGCCCGATCTACGAGAGCCTGGTCCGGATCACCGTCACCACGGAGAAGGGCAAGCGCTCCTTCGCGGGCTCGGTGCAGGCCGGCGCGCCGCGCGTCGTGGAGGTCAAGGGCATGGACCTCGACGCGCCCTTCATGCCGACCATGCTCTACGTCAACAACGAGGATAAGCCCGGCTTCATCGGCAATCTCGGGGCCCTGCTGGCCGAAGCCAAGGTCAACATCGCCACCTTCAACCTGGGCCGGGTCGCGGCGGGCGAGGACGCCATCGCCCTGGTCGGCGTCGACCAGGCGCCCACCGACGGCCTGGTCGAGAAGATCCGCAGGCTGCCGCACGTCAAGGAGGCGCGGACGCTGGGATTCTAACCGCCGCTCAGCGCCCCGAAGATCAGCAGCTCGTCGCCGTCGCAGAGCCGCCGGCCGAGCGCGCGGGTCTCCTCCAGGCCCACGAAGATCCGCATGTGCCGGCGCACGCGATCCTGCTCGTCGACGACGCGGAACCGGATGCCGGGAAAGCGGGCGTCCAGGTCCCGCAGCACCTCGTCCACCGTGGCGCCGGCCGCGGGCACGCGGGTCGCGCCCTCGGTGTAGGCGGTGAGCTGGGAGGGGATCAGGACCGAGACCATGGCTCAGACGCGGGCCGCCACCACCGAATAGATCTCCGGCAGGTGGGCGGCGATCTGGCGGAAGCTCTCGCCCTCGTCGTCGCTCATCCAGACCTCGCCGCCGGTGGTCCCGAGATAGAGGCCCATGGGATCGGCGTGGTCGCCGCAGAACGCCTGCCGCTTGACGGTGAACCAGCCCTGTTCGGCCGGAAAGCCGCGGTCCTTCCGCTCCCAGCTCGCGCCCCCGTCGCGGGTGCGGTAGACGGCGGGCCGGCCGCCGGGCGAGACGCGCGGCCAGACCTCCGTGCCGTCCATCGGGAAGACGTAGGCGCTCTCCCGATCGCGGGAATGCGGCACGACGGTGAAGCCGATGTCGCCCACCTCCTTCGGCATCGCCTCGCCGATGCGGTCCCACACCTCGCCCGGCCGGTCGAGGCGGTAGATGCCGCAG
>Ga0308174_10000256_pt1 | contig 22201 bp, 27 predicted proteins | sample PhyPR2_FD_203894 | JGI IMG/M metagenome (GOLD analysis project Ga0308174, IMG submission 203894) | Soil microbial communities from UC Gill Tract Community Farm, Albany, California, United States - DLSLS.P.R2 | ecosystem: Environmental > Terrestrial > Soil > Agricultural land | place: USA... | reverse complement strand
CGCGCCGGCCCCGACGACGTCCGGTGGCTCGAGGACGTCCTGGACCGGACGAGCCGCGCGCACGGCGTCCGCGTGCGCCGCACCGCCGGCCACCGGCTCGCCCTGGACTGGGAACCGGAACCCCGGAAGTGACAGACGCCCGGTCCGGGACCATGGCGTCAGTGGCAGGTGAAGGATTCGAACCTTCGGAAGGCCAGGCCGAGGGAGCTATAGGCCTCGGGACGCGCATCCCCGACCTGCCACGACACCATGCTTGGTCGGCCGTCGACGCGCATTTGTCACGGCACGCGCTCTGGGTCAGGGAAGGGCCTGCGGCGGCTTCGGCCTCTATACGGGCCGTGGCACAAGGTCGCCAAGAGCGACGGTCACGAGCCGCGTCGAAGCGCCCGTCAAGACGCAGCGTCGAACCGCCGCCAGCGGACCTGTCAGAGTGCGCGCTCCGCCGCCCTGCGCGCGCTCGGAGACGCAAGCTACTGCCGCGGAGCCCAGGAGTGGCGGACAGATCCGCAAGCTATTCGCGGAACGTCTCGGCGAGCTTGGTCAGCTTCGTGATGTACGCCGGCCAGTCGTACCCGTCCGGGACGTTGTCGCCCGGCTGCCGCCATCCAACGGCGCCGTCGACTTGTTCGCGCAGAATGTCAGCCTGGCCATTGTGCTGGGCGAGGTCGTTGAAGTTGTGCACCAGGATCCAGTGCAGCGTGACCTCCTTGCCACCCCAGTGTCGGACGTGGCCGACGGTGTCGAGCTCGAGCCGTTCGACGGTCTGCTCGCAGTGAGCGATGACCCGGCGGTAGAGGTCGATGATGCCGGCGGTGGTCTCGTCGGCGGTGGCGTACCAGTCGGCCTGCGGATCGGTTTCGTACGCCTCGTCGCTGACCAACTCGTCAGCTTGAGGGAACGGGCGTTCGAAGGTGGCGCCGAGGTAGATGGCCTCCACGTTGAGGACGTGTTTGATGATGCCGATCAGGCTGGTTCCGGTCGGTGTGCGGGGTCTCCGAGCCTCGTACTCGGATAAGTCCTCAACCTTGGAGATCAGTGCGTCGCGGCGTTCCTTGTAGTACCGCTGCCAGATGGCCTTCTGATCGGTGGACATGTTCCGACCCTAGGCTGTCCGACCCGCGTCAATCCGCCGCCTGCCGGCCGCGTTCGATGCGCACTCATCTGCCGATGAGCGGTCAATAGATCGGCGGGAGTTCAGGCAGCCGCCCCGGCGCGTCGAGCCTTAGATCGGCACCGTCAGAACGGCCATAGAGCCACGCGAGTAGGCGGCACTCACTCCCCGAGACGACGACTCCGGTCGCTCCGTCGATGGTCCCTAACGCGACAGTGAACCCGGTGTCGGAGGCCATCAGACGCACGGGCGTCGAGATGCCACCTCGGGCCGTCAGTGACGCGCTGGTTTGGGTGAGGCGCTCTCGGACGAACCAGCCGGGCCAGTCTTCGGGAGTGAAGTTCAGATCAAGGTCCACGTGGTGGAAAAGCACCTCCGCCAGCCGAGAGGGCACGATCACTGTCGCCGGGTGCTCCTTGCCCCCCGTGTAGCGCACCGTGGCTTGCCACCTGCCTGAAGGCACCCGTTCGGCAGCCTCGGAGAACTGGGCGGCGCTCTGGTCCACATGGGCGATGAGATCTGCGGCTGGCAGGCAAGATTCGCCCTCGATGTTGCGGGCCCGCTCGGCAAGGCTCGGGTACTCATAACTCGGCTCGCCCGTGTGCGCCCAGGACAGCAGCCGCGTTCCGCCCTCTGCGTTCTGCGCCAGATGGGCCAGCACATGCCCACGGCTCCACCCTGGAAGCAGCGACGGGTTGCGAACCTCGTCATCGCTGAGGACGCGGATGTTCCGAAGGAGAACAGCCGTGCTGTCAGCCAGCGCTGCTCGCGCTTCGTCCGGGGTCACTCCGCCATCATCTCGCACGGACAGGAAGGGCTCATCGAACGCTCGCTCTCAACGCCTTCCTATGCCGCGTAGCGTGCGCCCGCGGCCATCCGGAACTGCCGCGTTGAGGGCGGCTACGCTCGCCCGATCATCAGCGTGAGGCGTTCTGCGTTGAATGCGGGTTCGACAGGCGCGGCCCCTCCGCTTGCTGGCTACGTTCGAAACGCACTCAACTGCCGAGATCCGCTCGGCATTACACCGAGGGCCCAGTGGCGGCGGACACGGGCCGTGCTCGGCCGTCGCGCTTGCTGCGGGCGAGCGTCCGCCCCGACGCCCGGATGATGCCCGGGCGCCTGACCAGCTGACGCCCAGGAACCCCGCGCCACCTTCACGATCGGCGTGAGGTGGAGCTCCCGGGGTCCCGACCTTCAATGGAGGTCGCCAGCTCGCGGTCGATCCAGCGCCCGATCACCTCGACCACGTAGGCCCGCTCGCCGCGGTCGAGCCGGTGCCCCTTCGCGATGCCGTGCCACGTCTCCAGGCAGCTGCGGCAGCAGGTCGCTGTGGCGTGCTGGGCCACGAAGACTGGGTGGTTGCGGTAGGGGGTCTGCCGGCCGTCGTTGCGCGGCTCGGCCGGCGCCAGCCGCTCCGCGATGATCTCCGCGGCGTGAGCTCGCATCGTCTGCGGACCGCGCAGCTCAGCAGTGGCCCGCTCGCGCCCGCGCAGGTGGAACCGCCGCCCGAATGGTCGAGCGCTCGCACGGTCGATCCGGTCATCGATCTCGGCGGGGTCGGGCACGCCCCCAGACTAGGCACGGCACGGTGGCCGACGACGCGGCCAAGACCGGCCGGGTCTCCGCGGGCTGCGAACCATCAGTGCCCGCAGGTGCGACGAAGAGGAACTGGAACAACCACCCGTCTTCCTCGGCCAGCTCGACCAGCGGCGGTCGCGGACCCGAAGCGCCAGGGCACCGGTCACGGCGAGACACCGGAACCCCGGACCCAAACCCGGACCAACCCCGGGCATCGCACGACCGTGCCGCGCTCTGGCACTTGCGGTCATCCGGGTCTGCCGCGATCCGGGCGCCCGGAGACATGCGGTCATACCGCCGCGACATGGCGCCAGGAGAATACCCGTCGCATCGACAGCCCTGCGATGAGCTGTGCCGTGGCCGTGCGCCTCCCCGGCCCTGGTTCGTTCATTGGTTGGGGTGCAAGCGCGCGAGCAACTCTGCGGATTCGTCGATCGGATCGGCATGGCGATGCACGACCTTCCACTCGTCGTTCTCGCGCCGGAAGATCGTCGTGCTCCGAAGCATGTACGGCGTCGGTTCGGATCCCCCGATCGACGCAGTCGTCCGTTCGATGGCGAGCAGGTAGGCGAAGTCCTCGCCCACGTCCGCGGCCACCACCTCCCACTCGCACGAGCGGCAGTTCGAGAAGTTCGATGCGATCCTCTCGAACATCGGAGCGACCTCGGCCCACCCGATCGGGCTGAAGGCAGCGCCGAAGACGGTGATCGGGTCGGTGTGCGACCTCATCTCGAAGCGAGGGCCGGCGTCGCCGTTGTGCAGCGCCGTCTCGGCCCGATGGATGCGGGGCATCATCTCGTCAAGGAACTGCTGGGTGTCGCTCATCGGGCCTCCTCGGTGATGTCGGGGCGTCGGCCCAGACGGTGGAGCAGCTGATCTCGTGGTGGCGCGTCGACTGACGCCTCGGCATCTGCCGGTGCGAACGCTCGCTGCTGAGGGCCGAGATCGAGATCGGAGGTGTAGGCGAGAAGGTAGGCCACGATGTCGTCGTCGAGGTTCTCGTCCGCGCCGATCGCGCGGGCGAGGTCCCAGCCATGGACCGCGACGTCGAGGATTCGCATCGACAACAGCTCGCGTCCAGTCCGATCACCAGTCACGTGATGTGTGATGCGCTCCAGAGCGCCGTCCTGTTGAAAGCACGCGACAACGTCATCCGCTGTCGCGACGAACGACGCCAGCGCGTCGGCGCCAAGATGGTCGACGGAGCGAGTCGCTTCGACCTGCTCCGTTGATGCGCCGTGCAACAACGACCGGTAGCGAACGTTGGCGCCGACAACGTGATTGACCAACGCACGCACATCCCACTCCGAGCAGGGCGTTGGTCGCCGCCAGTCCCCGGGCCCGACAAGTTGCAGCCGGCGAGCGAACTCGTCGTTGGCCACCACGAGCAGCTTGATCCAGTCTCTCCTCGACCCGATCACACCCGCATCGTCGCACCCTGCCATCCAGACGACAAGCAAGTCTCCACCCACCCCGGCGCCCCCGGACGCTGGACGGTCGACGCTGTCGCGGCCGCCTGCTACGCGCGTCACCGACCTCGGCGGGCAACCCGACTGAAACGCGCAAACAGGCGTGCCAGCGACATGGAGCCGTGCCCGAGCATCGGGGCCACCACCCGCATCGTTGCACCGCTGATGGCCTGTCGGGTCCGCCGCGATCAAACTTCCGACAAGGCGACTGTCCGACGATCTCCGCACCCTGACACCACCCAATTGCGGGTAAAGTTGTGCTGCCCGTCACGCTTCCGCATCTCGCGTCAGCTTGCGAGCAAGGTCGGAGACCACGTGCCGGAGCCCAGGCGTCCAGCCCCAGGCGGACGGGAGGGTCTCGCCGCCTGCGTACGGGACGTCAGCGCCGCGCGAGCTCGCCTGGACGCTGCTCGCCACACCGGTGCTCGTAGCTGGGAACAGCATCCCCTGCGTGCTGAACTCCTTGCTGCGCTGGAGCTATATGCCGCAGCGATCACCGAACTCGGGGCACCTGTTCCCTATCGGCTCAGAGGCGAGATCGAGCTCTACCGTCGTCTGGGAAACCGCGGCTGACAGCTCCCCCGGGTTGCCGAGCTCCGGACGGCCCACCAGGTTCGGCCTCCTGAGTCTTGCCCGGCGGTCGAACGGCTCTGTCCTTCCTGATCGCAGGGTGCGACCTTGGGAGGCATGAACGGGAGCCAGTGAGCCAGGAGCGGCGAGCCGCCGCACGGGAAGCGGCTGAGCACGCCGCCGAGCGCGCCCGGGAACTGCACGACCGCAGCGACCAACTGTCGAAGAAGACCCCGGTCACCAGCGACGACCTTGCCCGAGCGCGCGAGGCGGTCGCAGCGGCGCGAAAGCGAGCGGCCGCAGCGCATCGACGGACCGCGGACCGCCATCGCGAGGCCGCCGCTCGTCACGAGCAGATTGCGGACCTGCTCGATGCTCATGGCGACCAGGCGAGGGCACAGGAGCACCGGCACGCTGCCGCGAGGGACCGGGAGGCGGCGACCCGGGCAGACCGTGAGGCGCAAGCGGACGATCCCTCGCCGGGCCCCGCCTCCCGCGGGTAGTCGCAGGTCCCGAACAGTCATCAGCGTGAGCGGGGAAATCAGCAGGGCCGTCGATCGCTTCGCCAAGGATTGCGCCAACCCGGGGCAAGTTCATGCGCACCGACCCTAGTCAGATCCAGAAGCTCGACCCGCACGCATTCCACCCTTCCGGGTGACATGCGGCCGGTCGGAACGGTAACGAGCGGGTGCCGGCGCCCCGGCCCGCTCTCGGGCTCACGCAGCAACGAGGCACTGCGGACCGGGGCCGCCGGCCCTCGACCCCTCACCGGCACCTCCTCGCCGCCTTGCTGCACGATTCACGACCGCCACGCTCGCCTCCACCACGATGACCCTCGTCTGCCCCCCGCTCGTACCTGGGCATCGTCGACCGCGGCTGGAGCTATCGTGACCCAGGCCCCCGCGTGCGTTCGTCGGTGCGCCGCCTCGCGACCTTGCCGAATCGTCCGCGCGTTCGATCCAAGCGGGCGACTCGCCTGCTCATCAACTTGGCGTCCGACCCCGGCGCACAGGAACGCTCGTTCGACGAGCAGTGCCTCGAGCCGGTCGACGTGTGCACGCAGGCGCTCGTTGATGACCGCAAGGGTGGTGTTGCACTGCCTTAATCGCCAAACGGAGTGGGGGCGGGGCTCGCTGCCAGGACCTCGCCGGTGAGGCCGTCGATCAACTGGGTGCCGTCGGCGGCCGCATGTAAGGCGCGTAGCGCGATGGCGCGACGGTCGAACGACTGGGGTTCCGCGCTCGGATCGGGCCCCGTGAGGATCCAGCGCCGGGCCGTTCTCGTCCCTCGGGCAGGCCGATCGGGTTCCGGCTCGCGGTCGACGGGTGCGACGTATCTGCCGTGCAGCGCCTCGGCGAGTCGAGCGGCCCGCACTCGGCCGATGCCGGGGTGGCGACGGAGACCGTCGGGCGCAGCGGCGGCGACCGCCGCGACGCTGCCATACCCGGCGAGGAGGCTGCGAGCCATGGTGGGGCTGATGCCCGGTACGACGGAGAGCATCACCTCGGCCTGTCCAGAGGGGTGACGCGGAGCCCTGCGTGGGCCCTCTGAGCGAGTGGTCGGCGCGGCACGCCGCGCCCGTTTGGCGAGTCGGATGATCCACGCCGCGCTGTCCTCGGCGTCCAGGCTGTGCAGCACGGTGAATCCGTCCTCCACCAGTCGGCACACCGCGCCGCGCCACGCGTCCTCGCTGATACCGCGAGGCTCACCCTCGACCATCAGCACCGCTTGAGGGAACGCCGACTGCAAGCGCACCGCCTGGTCAAAGATGCGCCCATCGCGGATGGAGGCCCCCAAGTCCGTGGGTCCCTTGCGCTCAACCGCCAGCCCGAGCCCCAGCACGTAATCGCCGACCGGCAAGTCCGTCAGCCGCACATCGAGACCAGCGGCGGCGAGGGCCTGCGGGATGGCGCTGCCCCGCTCGCGGTGATCAACCAGCACCGGACCTGTCTCGATCACGTGACGACGCTACCCGTACACCTGTCGCGAACTTCCACAGTGCGCTCCGAACCAGTGGCTGACTTCATGGCCGCCAGATTGACCGCTGTGAAGCTCACCGGGTTGCGAGTGGCCGGCACTCGTCCACGTTGAGGTGGACCACGCGTGCGTCCCAGTCGATGCGGTCGACGTCGGCCCAGTCGACGTACGACGTGGTGCGGTGCATGGCGTGCACGATCACCCGGATCAGCCAGGGCCCCTGACGAGGGTGCCGGTGGTAGCCGAAGAGGGTTCCCGGTCTGCGGCGACCGATCACGAGCCCCTCGACCCGGAGTGCGGCGCGGGGGTGGGCCGAGACTCGTGCCAGCGTGGCGTCGATGACCTGCTCGCCGTCGCGTCCGTCGGCGAACCGCACCCCCGACCCGAGCAGCCGGTCCAGCCGGTGACGGGGGGTGGGGGCGTCATCGCGTCCCGGGTCGACGTCGGCCTCCGGGTCGATGTCGCCCGAGGGCGCGAGGTCTGGGTCGTCCCCGCACCCGGGTAGGGCAGTGACGATGCGCTCGCGTGCCCACACCTCGAACCCGGTCACCCGGAGACGTTCGCGCGGGACGTCGAGGTGGATCGCGGTCGCGATCTTCGTCACGTGTGCGGCGTCGATGCGCTTGGGATCCTCGGGGTCACGCCCGGCCAGCCGGGCCCATGCAGCGGTGGTGATTGCACCGGGAGCTCCGCCGATCCGGGGCCCCAGCGCTCCGGGTCCGGTCAGGAAGCCACTGACCACGAGGTCGCCCTGCACCTCGTGCAGCTCGACGTCGTCGATCTTGGCCACGAGCCGGCCGTGGCTGTCGATGAGCTGGCGGTCGAGCAGGTTGAGTTGGGCGTCCAGGGAGCCCTCCCCCTGCTGTCGGCGGCTCGAGGCCGAGGTCGCCCTGCTCATGACGTCCCCATCTTCGTCCAGACCATCAACGGGAGCGCGGCCACCGACGCGACCACCACGAGGACGAGGTAGACCGTGCCGAGCGCGTTGGAGAGCCCACGGTTGCGGTGCTCGCCCATGTAGCCCGGGTCGTTGGCGACCATCAGGATCGGCAGGTAGGTCAGCGGGAGCGCCACGGAGGAGAACACGACTGAGGCCTCGGTGACCAGCACGGGGTCGATGGTGGTGAGCAGCACCATCGCGGCCAGCACGCAGCTGAGCAGCACCACGAGGTGGAAGCGGGCGGCCTGCACCGGCGTGACGTACTTGCCCCACTGCCACCCGAAGTACTGGCTGATGCTGTAGCCGACCGAGAGCCCGGTCTCCGCCGCGGCGCCGAACGTGGCGGCGAAGAAGCCGAGGATCGCGACCGCGAGGCCCAGCTTCCCGAGCGCCATCGCCACCGGGAGCCCTACCTGCCCGAGGGTCTGCACGTCGATGCCAGCGGGCAGCAGCGTGGCAGTCGCCACGGCGGCGATCGAGAGCGAGAGCAGGCCACCGAGCGGGAAGCCGATGAACACGTTGGCCCGCATGATCGGGATCGAGGCGGCGTCCCACTCCTCCTCGACGCCGCCGGAGGAGAAGAAGAACACCTCGTACGGCGTCATCGCGGCTCCGAAGAGCGCGACCGCGAAGTAGGCGTAGGTCGACCACTCCTCAGCGTGCGGCTTCTCCACGCCCGCGGCCTGGTGCCACAGGTGTCCCCAGTCCGGCTGCAGCTGCCACAGCGCGACCGCGAAGACCACGAGGGCCAGCCCCAAGAGGCCGAAGGCGTTCTCGATGAGCGCGAACTTCACCCGCCACAGCACGATCCACACGACCGCGACCACGACCGGCACCCAGAGGTACTCCCACACGCTGGTCGCCAGCTCCAGCGACAGAGCGACACCGCCGATCTCCGCGACGAAGGTGAGGAGCGTGACTGCCATCGATCCGAAGAGGTTGACCAGCCCCATCCTGGGACCGAGCCGCTCGCGCACGATGTCGAACGTCGCCCGGCCGCTGACAGCCACCACGCGACCGGACATCTCGGCGAAGACGATGATGCCGATCACCCCCACCACAACCACCCAGGCCAGGGAGAGCCCGAAGCGTGCGCCGACGGCGGCGTTGGTGACCAGGTCGCCGATGTCGACGAACCCGCCGATTGCGGTGAGGATGCCGAGGGCCACCCCCAGGTACTTCTTCACGACAGCCGCCCCTCGACCTTGTCGAGGTGGTCCCCGAGCGTCTTGAGGTCGTCGGCGATGCGGGTGTAACGGTCCACCTGGCCGCGGTGCACGGCGATGCGGGCCTCGGTGAGCAGGTTCCCACCTCGCTGCAGCAGCGTCCCGACCCGCTTGCCGAACCCGTCGGAGCCGGTGGGCGGGTTCAGACCGGTGAACCACTGCGTCGACTTCTCCAGCCCGTCCTCGCTGTAGCGCAACTGGGTCACCACGGCCGGTCGCATGATGTCGTCGGAGGCCAGCAACCGCAGCATCTCCTCGATCGTGGCCAGCTCGCTGACCGCCGTACCGATGGACTGCGACGCGGCATCGCGGTAGGTGTTGGCATCGGGGCTGGCAGGCACGCATCCGGCCCCCAGGGCCACGACCGCTCCCAGCACCACCGCGACGGTCGACGTGCGTCCGAAGCAGGCGGCGGAGCGCCTCATCGGTTGTGTCGGCCGATCAGCCACAGCACCGCGACCACCTCAGCCGCGAGCAAGCACCAACCGATCGTGAGCGCGATCGGCAGCGTCATGCCGCACCTCCTTCCACGACAAGCCAGTACCCCCAAGACCCGTAGCCGATGCCGGCAGGTGTTGTGTTTCAGGCACGCATCCAGGCCCTGCTTCAGAGTCATCCGAATTTTCCGTCAAATGCGCCCTGCTTGACATCCAGCCGCTCGATCCGGCGGTGCTTAGTCTCGTCTGCCCAAGTGCTCATCCGTCCCGGTGAGCCGGTCCCGGGCCCTGCTGCAACGCCCTCCGGGAACTGCGTGAGCCCCCAAACGCGGCCGGGCCACCGGCAGTCATGCGTGCTCCCAAGCAGGAGATGGCAAAGAGCCCGAGAGGGTGTGCCACCTGAGGCGCTAACCGGGCGACCGCACCGCCGGGGGCAGACCACCCGGCGCTGGATACGGCGCCCACGAGTTTGGAGACGCCGCTGCTGGGAGAACGGGGGCGTAGATCTCGGGAGCTGGAAGCGCGAGGAGGCGCTGGTGTCCGTCAGTCCGGTGAGGCTGGCCGTCTTCGGGGCCAACGACATCGTGACCAGGGGCGTCGCCGCACTGGCGACGGAGCACCCCGGCCGCGTACGACTGGTGCCTTCCCCCCTGCCCACCGGCCGATCCGGAGCCCGACGTCGTCCTGTACGACGCGATGCGGCTCCACTTCGGTGATGGGGAAGACCTCGACCGGCTGGTCCGGGAGACCTCGTCGGCGTCGTGGTCCTCGGCCGTGTCCCGCGGCCAGATCTCACGGGTTGTGCCCTGGCCCTCGGCGCCGACGCCTGGGTCTCCCTGGAGGCCACCGACGAGGAGATCCTCGAGGCGATCGAGTCCGCTGCTGCGGGGACGTTGGGCCCGGAGATCGACGAAGGGCCGTCCTGTGATGCAACTCTGAACCTGGCCAGCGGAGAGCAACTGTCCGCCCGTGAGGCCGAGATGCTCAACTACATCGCCCAAGACCTCCGCAACACCGAGATCGCCGAGCGCTGCTTCCTGAGCGTGAACTCGGTGAAGACCTACATCCGCAGCGCCTACCGCAAGATCGGCGTCAACAACCGTACCCAGGCCGTGCTCTGGCTGGTCCAGCACGGTCCCGCGCAAGACTCCGGCCCGACAACCTGAGCTCAGGCAGCGGCCACGTGCTCCTCCTCGAGGCGCTTGCGCAGCTTGAGGAACAGGCGACTCAGCTGCCGGGAGACCTGGATCTGGCTGATGCCGACGTCGGCGCCGATCTCGGCCTGGGTGCAGCCGCCCCAGAAGCGCAATTGCAGCATCCGGCGCTCGCGCGGGGTTAGACCCGTCAGGATCCTCGCGAGCGCCACCCTGGCCTCGGCGCTCTCGAAGGCGCCGTCGAGGTCGCCGAGCCGGTCGCTGGAATCACGGTCCTCGGGCAGGGGGGCGTCCAGCGATGACGGGACAAAGCACCCGTTGGCGGCCAGCGTTTCCAGGACCAGCTCGAGCTCCACGCCGAGGTGGTCGGCGATCTCGCTGGGGCGAGGTGAGCGGCCGAGATTCTGGTACAGCTCGCCATAAGCGACGCAGCTCCTGCACCGACCGGGGTGGCCGGATAGCCCACCCGAAGTCACGGAAATAGCGGCGGATCTCGCCGCGTACCGACGGGACCGCGTAGCTGAGGAAGACGCCGACCGGCGCAGAAAGTCGGCCGGGCCCCGGCGTTGACCGGGACAGACCCGTGTCGTGCCCCAGATCTGGGTCGAACCGGCGGACCGCCTTGACCAGTCCGAGGTTGGCGACCTGGTCCAGGTCGTCGTCGTCGATCCCCCGGCCGTGGTAGCGACGGGCGATCTCGGTCGCCACGGGCATGTTGAGTCGGATGATCTCGTCGAGCACCGTCGCCTTCTCGGCCGCACAGGCGCTCGCCGAGGCAGATTCGAAGAGCCGTGCGGTGCTCGCACGCCGCCGCATCCCTGTCTGGGCCCTGCTGGGTATCCGGTTCGGCGTGCGGCTCGTGGCCCGGTCCCGCTCCCGTTTCTCGGCCGTCCTCGTCGGCTTCATGCTGAAGCACCTCGTTCCCGTGGAGACATGTGAGGGACTAGTCCGTTGCTTCGAGCATTGCGCGGGCCCCGGGGCTGGAAACCACCCGCTGGGGCGAGGCCTCATGAACAGCGGGGAAAGCGCCCTCCCACTGACCCACACCCTCAGGATGCCGGTGGGTCGGCATTCCGACGCCTCAGGCTGGGAACCCACCCACGACCCGCAGCCGCAGACCGTCCCCGGGGAGGGTCGGCATCCGGCGCACGTCGATCTCCGGCCGGGAGACAACCTCGTACTCGGTGCCGGCCAGCACCCGCACGGTTTCGGCCAGAAGTTGCAGCGCCAGCGACTCGCCCGGGCAGCGGTGCCCCGCCGGGAAGCCACCGCCTTGTGGCACGAGGTCGAACGCGCCCGGGCTGTGCGTGAGGAACCGGCCGGGCTGGAAGACCATGGGGTCCGGGTGCAGATCCGGGTTGAGGTTGATGCCGCGCACGTCCAGCACGGCCAGGTCACCGGGACGCAGTGCGAGTCCCTCGTGGACCGCGGTGGTGCGCACCCTCGCAGCCAGCGCCGGCACGAAGGGGGTGGTCCGGCGCACCTCCTGGGCGAACGCGAGCCGCTCAGCGGAGCGGACGGTATCGGCGAGGACTTCACGGGCCTTCGGAGTCCGGTCGAGCTGCCACGCGGCAAACGTGCCCAGCCAGGACACCGCGATGGTTGGCCGCAGAACGTTGCCGAGCTCGACAGCCGCGGTCTGGTCGTCCAGGTCGGCGCCCGCGACGGCCTCGAGCACCGACCCCTCGCGCGCCCGGACCCGCCCCCGCCGGACGTCGGCCACCAGACGACGAGCCCAGGCATCGGTCCGACGACGCCCCCGCCAACCACGTGCGTAGGCGCGGCCGGCGAACCCGAAGCCATCGACGATGTCTGCGTACCAGCGGCTCAGACGCACGGCCGACGCCGGCGCACAGTCGACGCCCGCCCAGTCGAGGACGGCTGCGCCGTAGAGCAGCACCAGCTGTGGATGCAGCTCGACCTCCCGACCCGTCCACTCCCGGACCATCAGGTCGAGCCGCTCACCAGCCGATGCAGCGCACGATGACACCTGCTCCGGATCGAGCAGGCCCAGGAACAGCTCCTTGCGGCGGCGGTGCTCATCCCCGTCCAGCCCGTGCACCGCCCCACGACCGAAGAGCAACAAGGCGAGCGGAGGAGGCACCGCACCCGCCCGCTCCATGACGTGCTCGTCGTAGAACAGTTGCGCCCCGGGACGCCCCGAGAGAACTACGGCGCGTCGCCCCAACAGCCGCGACACGTACGTCGGGCCCCCACCCCTTTGGTGACGATCCAACTCGATCGCGCGATAGCCGTCACGAAGAAGCCTGATGCCGAGATCTGTCATGGCCGATCCGCCCTCCCTCTACTCCACAGGACACCCCACACCGACTCACCGCTTCGAGCCCCCGGGGCCGGAGCGCGCTTGCCAGCCAGCGAGGCGATGCCGGTGGTCAATCACCCCACCGAACCACTGCCAGCCCCAAGAACCTTTCGCATGACGGTGCCGTGTTCACCAGCCGCAACGCGCCGCTCCCTCTTCGTGCCCCCTCAGCGCCCGGTGATGTGCCTCCCGCGGTAACGGCCCGACGGGATGAGGGAATCCGTCGTGGGGTACCCCCGACAGCATCGGAGATCGAGGGCACACCAGACAGCCCCTGGAGGAGCGGCGTCCTGTCGACGTCGAGGATGCCCGCCGAGGAGGAGCTGTCCATGGCCGACGCCGCGGACCGCGTGGACCTGAGTCCCCACGAGCAAATCAAACCGTCCGGACCAGCCCTGCGGAGCGCGGCGGTTCAACGAACCGGCCCAGCGGCCGATCGCCGATCCCGACCATCCGGGGGCCGCTGACCCCGGCACAGGCATTCACCAGAGGTCTCCCTCAGCCCCACTCGCACTCAGGACGCGACCGCCTCATGAAGGATCTGCGTCGCGCGCGGGCCTTTGCCCGGATCTGCCATTCTGTGGCCTCGGGCCTGTCCTGCGCCAGGCGCGTCAGACCGCCACCGAAGGGCCGGGACCGGTAACGATCGATCCCGCCCCCCTCGCGCTTCCAGCGTCTCGCTGCCTACCGGATTCCAAGCTTCCGGTCCGCCACCTGGGCGAACTCGTCGGTGTAGGTCTTGCTCGGGTCTACGTTCGACACATCCGTACCGATGACCTTCTCCGTCTCGGCGACGGTGGCCTGACCGGTCGTGAGCATGATGCCCTCCACCGGCCGGTTGTGGGGCCGGGGGAACAGACGACTGCGCAAGTGGCCGGCTGCCGAAACACTCGGCCCCATCCACGTGGTCTCACGAGGTGCCCGCCTGCGCCCGGCTGCGTAAGTAAGCACATTCGGGCACCCCATGAGCAGGAACAGACTTACTCCCATGGGCGCCGACAACACAATGATGGTTGAAATTGTCATGGCAGCCGGCCAGAACGAGTCCGCCGCACCGCATTTCGTCGCCCCGCTGGCACAGCCGCAATCCGACCGAGAATGCTTCTGGTGATCGGATCACTTGTGGCACCGGCCGCGGGTCCGACCGTCGGGGTCCCACCCGGTCCTAGAAAGATGGGCGGAGGGCGCCATGTCTGCACGGCGCCGCAGCGGGCAATCCCAGCGCAGCATCGACCAAGGCGTTCTCAAGACGCCCTTCGGCCGCTGTCGCAAGCACGATGACATCAGTCAGCAGACGGATCTCCTCGCTCAACTCATCGTCCTCCAGCGAGACACCCCACGGGTCCATGTCCCCTCCCTACACTTTCCGGCACCCTCACCAGTGAGGTCCTGGCGCTGCTTCTCTCGGCATCTGTAACGAGCGACCGAGGCGCAGGTTCGTAGTCACAACGGGCCATTTCCGGGTAGCCCCGAAGAGTGCGATCGCCGTGACAGCGCGCGGAGCCGGCGCCCTCCGTGAGTCCCCAGCCGGCATCTGTCACCGGTCACCAGAGGACGAACGGGGCGGGCTCCATACGTCCGATCCCGCAAATCTCTCTCCCGGGACCCCGCGCCGCGCACGATGAACACCTGCGCAGCGAGGGGTCCGTAACCCGGGACACGCCAAGCGGTTGACCAGCAGACTGATCCTCGCCGTCCTCACTCCATGGAGACTCCGGCCATGCTCATCGGCAGCCTGCTCATCCTCTGGGCCTCGGCTCAACCGCTCGCTGTACTCGTCGGGCGGGCACTGGCCGCCGCAGACGCACTTGCCCACCACGAGCTCGCCTGGTGGGAGATCTGATCCCTCGTTGGTCGAGCGCCGACGACCCTCACCGAAGGGGCTCGGGCTGGGCACGTCCCGCCTTCTTTTCACCCGGGTTCATTGGCGAGCTGGCGGGTGGCTGTCCTCGGGCTTGAGGGTCGATGAGTCCTGTCCCGAGGGCACACGCGCCCCGACCCTGGGGGGCGTACGGGCGGCACCGGACCAGGTCACGCGGGGGCGCACCTCTTCCATGTAGGAGGGGTGGCATCATTTCGTGCCATGGATCTCGGACCGTTTCTCCGCGCGCGGCTCGACGAGGAAGAACAGGCTTTCGCCCAATCGCGCAATGCGGAGCTGGGCCTGGCCGAGCACCTCGCCCACTGGGCCCGGGGCCGCTTGATCCGCGACCTCGAGGTCAAGAGGAAGATCCTCGATCACTGCGTCGGAGTCGTCTACGACGGCGCGGCCGTGCAAGGTGACGACATCGCCGCCAGTGCCGGCCTGGCTCTCGAAGTCCTCTGCGTCATGGCGGTGCCGTATCAGGACCACCCCGACTACCAAGACGCATGGCGACCTGACGACACCGACGGGTAACCGGAGCCAACGCGGACGCGTCGAGTGACAACCCCGAGCCACGGGGCGCCTCGGGACCGCCGGAGCGATCACAGGTCGCGTCAGGCGTCGAGAAGCGCGGCATGGAGCGGCGTGAAGTCATCGTGTTTCCCTCGCGGGCGTCGAAGTGACCAGCGAGTCGGTCCAAACTGGGTTCGGGCAGACGTTCCCCGACGGCAGGTGTGCGGTATGGCGCACCGGCTTCGTCAACCAGTCCGACACCGCCATCGACCAGATCACGATGGCGCCTCCCGGCGGGGATTACACAGGCGAATGGAACGGCCACAACTCACCGACCCGGCCTGCCGTCAAGCCCACGCCTGCAGTCCTCAACGTGTACATCGCACCCGGGAAGAGCGCCGCGTTCGAGTACAAGACATGCACCTCGACCCCGTCACCCGGACCTAGGTTCGCATACGGCCCGATCCCGTCGCAGCCCTCAATTGTCCAGACGCGGTCCGGCCACCGGCGCACATAGTGCAACATCGCCGCGACTGCGAGCCGTGCAAACCCCACGTGTGCCTGTCCCGATCGTGGGTCCCCATCCGGGCTACACAGGCCACGTGAGAGCCACACGACGAGTCGAGGGGCAGCCGACGTGAGAGCGACAGCCCGGTGCACGGACCGAACCTCGCCGGAGCCTGTCCTGGGGTCAACGCAACGAGTAGCCGCGTTGAGTGCGGCTCCGGCATGCGTCTTTTCGCCGAATCGGTGCGGCGGTACATGGCGCCACCCGGATCAGGTCGCTCGCCGGTTCGTCCCCAGGGGCCGGGGTTCCTGATTGACTACGAGAGGCCGGCTGCCGCTTCGTACCGGTCAACGGTCTCCTCAGTGAGTCGAACCAAGTCGTCACTGGTCGAGCGCGCCAATCCGATGGTGGCTGAGAGGGACGCCACCAAACTGGGGCCGGTGCGCACCATGATCACGTTGACGGCGACAGCGAACCCCGCGGACTTGGTGGTCACCTTCGCCGCAACCGTGTCGTCCCCGATACGGACTGCCGACATCGGCATGACGGTGTAGGTGTCGCCACCGGAGGTGTACTTGTCGCACTTGTCGACTGCGTCGCCGAACGCACTGATCTGCTCGACGGCGGCCTCAGGTGAATCGAACTGGCTGATACCGACGGTGAACTGTTGTGCCGACAATCCTTCCTGAGCGACATAGCCAACGCTGGCCCCCGCGTTGCGCTGATCGAAATGCTCGACGTCCGCGCCACATAGAAAGCTCTTGTGTTCGGAGTCGCCTTCGTCCTTCGACGGGGAGAAGATCGCCGGCATGTCACCCAAGGTTGGAAGCGTGCCTTCCAATTCAGCCTCCGTCAGCTGCTGCGCCTCGGGCACTGAAGCCTCCGGCCCGGGCGAGTCGACAGATGTTGTCTGTCCGACTGGGGCATTCGAAGAGTTGTCGTTGTTTCCGCCACTGCACGCGAACAAAGCAGGCAGAGCAAGCGCGAGAACGGCGGTGCGCAACATCGTTGCAAGGTATCGCGCCCCGGCTCTGAAGTGGTCGTGCCGTTCTGATCGATTGCTTCTGCCGTGCGGGATCCGGCACGACTTCGACATATCTCCGCCGGCATCGCTGGCCGCACCGAACACCCGCGCTCTTGGACGTCCCGCGGCTTGACGGCAAGGCGGCCGCCTCCAGGGGGTTGCGACGCGCTCCTTCGATGCGCGGCACTCCGCCACGTCGGACGTCCAGATCTGCCTCCGCAGTGTCGGATGTTGCCAGCTGGGCCGGCACGTACACGAAGCGCCACTTGGAGTCGATCCATGGGCAACTCGTGGACGAGGCTCCGATCGTCCAAACTGCGGGAAGCGGGGCCGAGCGACCTCCGGCCGTGACGAAGCGTCAATGCCCGCGGCACCCCTCGTCCCATGCACGCACCGGTGATGCCGTGACTCGCCGGCCGTGCTGTCGTGGGTCAGGGACAGGTGACTGGGCACGAGGAAGGCGGGGTCCCCGAGGCAGCCGACGCCTTCATCGCTTGTTGGCGGGGTCGCTGACCCGGGTCAGCCGCCGAGGGAGCCGACCGCACGCGCGACCAGCAGCAGTGACACCAGGAGCGCAGCGGTCGCCTGGACGGCCATGAGCACCTTCGCGCGGCTGGTGAGCGGCATCGTGTCGGTCGGGCTGAAGGCACTCGAATTCGTCACGGACAGGTAGAGGAAGTCGATGAACACGGGGACCCATCCGGACAATTCACTCGACGAACGACGTACCTCCGGGACCGCGTCCTGGTTCTCGTCCTGGGAGAAGCGCCAATCGGCCGCAGGCATGTTCACGCGTGCCATGCTCCGACGCGCAACCGGCCCGCCACGGTCCATCTCCCAGAAGAGCAGCGCGAAGCCGATGACATTGGTGACCCAGATCTGCATGGCGCCGACCAGCAGGTTCTCGCCGCTGGGCGCACTGTTCGAGAGCTCGCCTATCAGCAGTCCGAGCGACAGCAGGTTCGAGACGATCACGAGAACCGCCAGACCGATCGAGACAGTCCTCGACCACCGAGTCTGCCGGGTGATTCGGCGTGGATTCGCGACGATCAGAGCAACCAGCAACAAAGCCTCGACGCCCGGTATGACAAACCGTCCCAAGAACTGCAGGGAGGACGGCAGCAGCATGTAGACAACCAAGGCAGCCACCACAGCGAGAGCCGGCGGGAACCGGTCCTCTCCCCTGGCCGTCCGCCGCCGAGACCGTTCGTCCTCAACCCCATGTGACGTCACAGTTCAAGGACACCACGCTCGCTACCATATGACCCGGAACCCCGCGACATGCCGTCGTGCTGACGGGCAGCGACGTCTGACGCTCGGGCAGGCAGTTCAAGAACGCGGTTCACCGGAGATCACTAGTGCGCTCAGGGTTGAGACGCGCCTGCGCGCTGAGCCGAGACGCTCTGTCCCGTCGGCCGCTCCGTTGTCGTCGGATCTGCCAAGGGGCTTACCTGCGAACAGCCTGGGTACGTCTGCGGGATGACGCCGCTTCAAGTCGGCCTCGTCGCTGACCCAGCCAAGCCCACTCAGATTGCGCGCCGGTTCGGCGACCTCCACCCGTCCAACGGCGATGATCGAAGCGCCTGCGACATCGAGGTGGTCAGCGAGCCCTTCACCGCTGCTTGCGAGGACGTGCACACCGCGCTCTCCCGGCTGACGGACCATGCCGATGAACATCGGTGGGACGTGGTCGTCGGGCTCACCGAACTTCCGCTTCGCGACGGTGACGGCCGCTACCTGCTGATCGAGACCGACCCGCAGCGCCGGACGGCGGTGCTCTCCCTGCCCGCGCTGGGCGGGCTTCGCATCCACAAGCGCAGCAGGCACGCGTTGCGCGAGCTCATCAGCGGCATGTCCGACGCCCACACGCAGAACGATCACCGCGTCCCGCTGCCACGCCGCGGTGGCCACTGGCGCGTGCTTCTGGGCATGGTGCTCGCCAACCGACCGTGGCTGCTCGTGCCCGGGCTCAAGACAGCGCTCGTCGCGGCACTCACGACCGGCGCCATCGCTACCATCAACTCCACCGTTTGGCTGCTGGCAGGCTCGTTGTCGCCGTGGCGCCTGGTCGTAGCGACGATCGCCTCCATCGCGCTCGTCGTCGGCTGGCTCGTCATCGACGGAGAGCTCTGGGACCGCCCGGACAACGACTCCCCCAACGCGCGAGAGAGGTCGCGTCTGTACAACACCTCGACGCTGCTGACCCTGACCGTCGGAGTGCTCATCTGCTACGTCGCGCTCTACCTCCTGAACTTGGTCTGGGCGATGTTCGTCCTCGACCCCGCCGTAATGGGCGGCTACCTCAAACAACCATTCAGCTACGCAGACCTGTTCGTGCTGGCCTGGTTCGTCGCATCGGCGGCTACCGTCGGCGGCGCACTGGGCAGCGGGCTGGAGTCGGACGAAGCCATCCGCGCGGCCGCGTACTCCAAGCGAGAGGAAGACCGGCGCGAGCGCCTGGCGCGCGAGCGGTAGCCCGGCTCTCGACCAACTTGCAGCGGCCAGTACCCCTCCGCCTTTCAAGATGGGTTTTTTCGCCGGGTGGAACGTCCGGCACCTCGGCACACGAGTTGAGGTCTCGCCAGCCGTCTCAGCAAACCTCAGCCACGACGATCATTCAGGTCCCATGGCGGGTGGCTGCGGCCTCGAGCACGGTGGTGATCTCGGCGCCGATCAGCTCGTGGCGGCTCACCAGAGCATCCCGCAGGGCCGCGACCAGGTGCTTGTTCTCAGTCAGTAGGTCATGGACATGCTGCTTCTGCTTGTGCAGCAGACTTTCCACGGCCGCCCGACCTTGGGGGTCACCGATGACCCGCCCGACGATGTTGGTATCCGACAGTGCCGCGCCCTGGACGGCCTGGAAGGAGACCAGGCTGTCTTCCATGCCGCACACCCCGACCATCTGTGCCGCCACCGTGGTGGCTGTGATCAGGTCGCCGCTGGGACCAGTCGATACGTCAGAAACGAACAGTTCTTCGGCGACCATGCCACCCAGTGCGATCCGGATCAGGTTGAGCATCTCGTTCCGTGATCGGGTGAAGACCTCGTCCCGGTCGCCGTGTGCCAGCAGCCCCAGCGCGTCACGCCGCTTGATGATGGTGAGGACCTCCAGGCGTCGCTCGGGTGCGACCAGCCAGGCCGTGGTGGCGTGCCCGGCCTCGTGGGTTGCGATGAGGGTTCGCTCCTGGTCGGTGTACTGCACCGGCTGGCCGAGACCGATCTCCTCGGTCAGTCGGGCGCGTTCGATGTCTCGGATGGTCATCGCGCGGTCCCCGCGCCGCAGCGCATTGACCAAGGCCTCGTCGAACAGGTGCTCGATCATGACGGGTGTGTAGGCCTGGGTCAGGGCGGCCAGGTGCTCCCGGACGTCGTCGTCGTCCAGTTCGGGTACGTGTGCCTTGCGGGCCAGAAAGTGGTCAACGAGCTCACGGCGGGCCACCCGCCCGGGTGGGTCGAACGTCAGCCGGCGGTCGAAGCGGCCTGGGCGGAGCAGTGCCGGGTCGAGGTTGTCGGCTCGGTTCGTCGCCGCGATGACCAGCACGTTCGTCGGAGCGGGCAGGGGCCGGGGCAGCTGCCGGTGGGCCGGCAGCAGCGCGTTGAGCTGCTCGGCCAGCCAGGCGTGGATCCGCTGCGGACCGCTCGGCTCGTCGAACGACTGCATTTGGACGAGGAGTTCGTTGACCACGCCGCCGGTGCCCTCACTGAAGGTCGCACGGTTGGTCGCTGCGGTCCGGTTGACGGTGAGCGCTGTGGCAGGCGTGTTCCAGCCGCATGAGGCGTATCCGAGGAGGGAGGAGTCGAACGGCAGCACAGGATCGGCGTGACTCGGAGCAGGCACGGCGGCCATGCCGCCCCGGGTCATCGCGATGGCGTCGATCTCCTCGATGAAGCCGATGGCACCGCCGTCGCGTCGGGCGGCCTTGCGCAGCGCCCGGAAGTAGGAGCGGATCTTGCGTGCTGTGGCGCCGTAGTACATCGACTGGAACGAGGTCGCGGACACGAACAGGAACGGGACGCCGGCCTCGCGGGCCATCGCCTTGGCCATGTGTGTCTTCCCGGTTCCTGGCAGCCCTTCGAAGAGCAGTCCTCGCCGCGCCGTTCCCCCCATCTCCTCGGTGAAGGCACGATGGGCGAGGAACAGGTTGAGGGAGCGGACGACGTCCTCCTTGACGGCGTCGATCCCCTTCACGTCGCCGAGGGTGACCTCGATCTGTTCCGGCCTGAACATGATGTGGGGCGAGCGGCCTGCCCCGATCGTCGCGCCGAGCAGCACGCCCGCCATCGAGAGCAGGAGCAACGAGGCCAGGACCAGGAACGGGTCGAACGTCGGGAGCCGCCACGAACGGATGTCCATCGGGTCGCCGCGGAGCAGGCGCCACCACAGCCACGCCATCAGCAGGGTCAGAACGAGCGCGAGTCGGCGGAGGGCGAGTTGCCTACGCCGCTCGCGGGCAGCGCCGACGTCCGCCTCGGAGGCGACCAGGCGTCCTACCCCCGCATCCGTCAGCAGTGATGGTCCGTGCTCGAGCCTCTTCGTCACCCGTCCACCTCCGCCAGCCATGCCTTTGGCCCTCTGGTTCCGCCGTCGTCGACATCGTCGACATCGTCGACATCGTCGACATCGTCGACGAGGGAGGAATGCCGCGGCCGGCAACCGCGCGGTCAATCCCCAACTCAGATGAAATCTGGGACCCGGACGGTCGCATCCACGTCCAGGTGTCGCGTGGGCTGCATGGCAGCGCGAACGGCAAATCCGCAGGTCGCAGGCTCGCAAGGGCGGCGTGCGGGCTGTCGTGGTCCGGGGCAACCCCGACGGATCGCTGAAGGTCACGCGGTCCCGGGTGCTGTCCGGCAGTGATCTTGCGTCCACCGTGTTGCGGGTCTCCCTGTCTTGGATGGTCGGATTCATGGGTCTGTTCTCCTCGCTGAAGGGAGCAGTGCGCGAGGCTCGCGCCGCGCATGAGCGCAGGGGCCACGTCGGAGCAGAGGACCATCGGGCTCACGAACTCCTCGCCGAGGCAGGCCCCAATGCTGCGATCGTGCTGGTTCGCTGCCAGGACGAGGAAACGCGGCGGCTGGTGGTCGGGGCTGCCGACCAGAGCGCGCAGGATTGGTGGGACGGTTCGCTCGCGGAGTTTCTCGGCGCTCTTGATCCCGGCAGCAGTCACGATTGGGTGCGCGCCGCCATCGGCGAGCCCACAGGATCCGGCAAGTAGGCACCAGCCGGTGACCCGCGACACCGGATCCGGATCCGGATCCGCGACTGAGCATCCCGCGAGACCGTCGTTCCGGATGTCGCTTCGGGTATCGCCCGCGGAGCGTGGGTTCTGCGACCGCTCTGGCGACGCTGAACTACTGGCTTGCCGCTGCTGCAACGCAGTCGAGGTCGCCCGTCAGCCCGCCTCACGACACGTACAGATCCGCTTGGCCATGCCGTGTTGAGCCTGGTTTCTCACAGGTGCGTCGAACCGCCGCGAAGGGGCGGGACCGGTAACGATCGATCCCGC
>Ga0308174_10000255_pt1 | contig 22207 bp, 19 predicted proteins | sample PhyPR2_FD_203894 | JGI IMG/M metagenome (GOLD analysis project Ga0308174, IMG submission 203894) | Soil microbial communities from UC Gill Tract Community Farm, Albany, California, United States - DLSLS.P.R2 | ecosystem: Environmental > Terrestrial > Soil > Agricultural land | place: USA... | reverse complement strand
CGACGAAGCCGACGAGCAGCAGCGTCGAGGTCGCGAACACGGCGAGTGACGGCGTCGAGAGCCATCCGTGCTGACCGGCCTGGGTGATCGCGAGGACCAGTCCCGACAGGCCGCCGGTCACCAGGACGGCGCCGGGCAGGTCGAACCGCTGGACGCGCGCGTCGCGGCTCTCGCGCAGGAGCACCGGAGCCAGCGAGAAGCCGATGACGCCGACCGGGATGTTGACGAGGAAGATCCACTCCCAGCTCAGGGCGTCGGTCAGGACTCCGCCGAGGAGCACGCCCGCCACCGCACCGAAGCCGCCGACCGCTCCCCACGCACCGAGCGCGACGTTCCGCTCGCGTCCCTCGACGAACGTCGTCGACAGGATCGACAGGGCGGCCGGGGTGATGATCGCGGCGCCCAGGCCCTGGAGGGAGCGCGCGGCGATCAGGGAGCCCTCCGACCAGGCCAGCCCGGCAGCCAGCGAGGCCGTCGTGAACACGACGATGCCGGCCAGGAACATCCGGCGCCGCCCGACGATGTCGGCCGCCCGCCCGCCGAGCAGCAGGAAGCCGCCGAAGACGAGGGCGTAGGCGCTGATGACCCACTGGAGGTTGTCCTGGGAGAACCCGAGATCGATCTGGATGGAGGGCAGTGCGACGTTCACGATCGCGATGTCGAGCACGACCATGAACTGGACCAGGCACAGCAGCGCGAGGGCCAGCCACCTGCGGCGGTCGGAGTGGGCCATCGTCTTTCCTTTCAATTCTGAAGTCATGTCCGACGGTAGGCACCGGCACTTCATTTTTGCAAGCACTAACTTTCAGATAGTCATCTTGTGGTATCGTTTTCGCATGGTGAAGCGGTATGAGCAGTACTGCCCGATGGCCCACGCCCTGGACCTCGTGGGCGATCGCTGGTCCCTGCTCGTGGTGCGCGAGCTGATGCACGGGCCGCGGCGCTACACCGACCTCGTCGAGGGACTGCCCGGGATCGGGACCAACATCCTGGCCACGCGGCTGCGTGACCTCGAGACGAACGGCGTGGTCTCCCGGCGGACGCTGCCGCCGCCCGCCGCGTCGCGGATCTACGAGCTCACCGACTACGGGCGCGCGCTGCGCCCCGTCGTGCGCGAGCTCGCCCTCTGGGGCGCTCGCTCCCTGGGCCCTCCCACCACCGAGGCCGGCCTCTTCCACGGGTGGGTGGCCAACGCGATGGACGTCGCCCTGGCACCGCTGGCGCCGGCCGGCCGCTTCGAGTTCCGGGTCGGGGACGAGATCGCGTCCCTGGTCGACGGCGAGGTACGACGCGGGCCGATCGACGACCCGGACGTCGTCGTGGAGGCCGACGCCACCGGCCTCTACACGATGTTCGTCGACCAGCGGCTCGACGCCGTGACGGTGACCGGGGACCGCGACCTCCTCGAGCGGCTCGTGTCCGCCGCTCCCCCGCGGCTCGACGAGCCGGTCACGTCGTAGCCCGGCACGAGTCCCACTAGGCTCGTCGAGCGATGGGCGGGAGCACGGCGCAGCAGCGGAGCAACCTGCCCGCGGAGCTGTCGAGCTTCGTGGGGCGCAGGCACGAGCTCGCCTCCGTGCGCACCGGGCTCTCCACGCACCGGCTGGTGACGCTGCTCGGACCCGGCGGGATCGGCAAGACCCGCCTGGCGTACCGCACCGCGGCCGACCAGGAGCGCCGCATGGCCGACGGCGCGTGGATCGCGGAGCTGGCGCCCGTGGAGGCGCCCGAGCTGGTGCCCGAGACCGTGGTGGGCTCGCTGGGCATCCGGTCTGCCGAGGGCGGCACCCCCACCGAGCGCCTCGTCGCGCACCTGCGTGACCGGCGGCTGCTGCTGGTGCTCGACAACTGCGAGCACGTGCAGGCGGCCGCCGCCGGCCTCGCCTCGGAGCTGCTGGCCCGCTGTCCCGGCGTGCGGATCCTGGTCACCACCCGGCACGCGCTGGAGCTGCCCGGCGAGCTGGTGCTCCGGGTGCCGCCGCTGCCGATGCCCGAGCCCGGCCACGGCCGTGGCTCGCCGGAGGCGCTGATGCACTACGACGCCGTCCGGCTCTTCGTCGACCGGGCGACGGCGAGCTGGTCCTCCTTCCGGGTCACCGCGGACAACCAGGAGGCGGTCTCCGAGCTGGTGCGGCGGCTCGACGGCATGCCGCTGGCGATCGAGCTGGCCTCGGTGCGGGTGCGGTCGCTGACGGTGGAGCAGATCCTCACCCGGCTCAGCGACCGCTTCGCGTTGCTCACCCGCGGCAGCCGGTCGGCGCCGCCGCGACAGCAGACGCTCCAGGCGCTGCTCGACTGGAGCCACGACCAGCTCGAGCCGTGGGAGCGGATGACCTGGGCGCGGGCCTCGGTGTTCAGGGGCGGGTTCGACCTCGCGGCGCTGGAGGCCGTCGCCGGCGACCACGAGCTCCCGGGCGCGGTGCTCTCCGACGTCGTCGACGGGCTCGTGGCCAAGTCGGTGCTCGTGCGGGAGCCGGTCGACGTCGATGGGTCGGCCCGCTTCCACATGCTGGAGTCCCTGCGCGAGTACGGCGCCGCGCGGCTCGCCGAGACCGACGGGACCGCGTCGTACGCCGAGAGGCACCGGCGGTGGTACTCCGGGCTGGCCCTGACCTCAGCCCGCGAGCTTTTCGGTCCCGCCCAGGTCGGCTGGTTCACGAGGCTGCGCGCCGACCACGACAACCTCCGCGCGGCACTCGCAGGGTCGACGCGCGACCCGGCCGCGGCGATCGAGGGGCTGCGGATGGCGACGGCGCTGCAGCACCACTGGATCATGGTGGGCCGGTTCGGCGAGGGTCGGGCGTGGGTGGAGCGACTGCTGGCCCAGCTGCCGGACCGGCCATCGACGCCGAGCGAGGCCGGACTCGGGGAGCTCGCCGTTGCCCGGGCCGCCGGGCTGGAGGTCGCGGGCCGGCTGGCCGTCCTGCAGGGCCAGATCGGCGTCGGAATGCCGCTGCTGGAGGAGGCGCTCGCGGCGGCGACGGCGGTCGGCGACCCCACCTGGCGCGCGCACGCCCTCCATGCGCTGGCGCTGGCCTCGGCCTTCTGGGGCGAACCCGCCGCGGCGCTGCCGCTGCTGGAGGAGGCGCTGGCGCTGCACCGGGAGGGCACGGACCCCTTCGGCGTCCCGCTCGCGCTGGTCCAGCTCGCCACGGTGCACGCCACCCTGGGCGACCCGGACACGGCGATGGAGCGCGCCGAGGAGTGCATCGCCCTCAGCGAGGCCGCCTCGGAGCGCTGGTGCGCGGCCCTGGCCCGATGGGTGCAGGCGCTGGTCCAGTGGCGCCTCGGACGTGCGGCCCGGGCCCGCACGTACGCGCGCGACGTGCTCCGGCTCAAGGAGGCCTTCGGGGACCGGATGGGGATGGCGATGTCGGTCGAGGTGGTCGCGTGGGCCGAGTCCGAGGCGGGCCACGCCACCGAGGCCGCCCGGCTCCTCGGCGCGGTGCAGTCCGGGCTCGACTCGATCGGAGCGAGCCTCTTCGGGCACCTGCACGAGGACCACGAGCGCTGCCTTGCCGCCACCCGCGCGGCGCTGGGTGACGCGGTCTTCGAGCGGGCGTTCGGGGAGGGCACGGCGCTGCGCTTCGAGGAGGCGGTCGCGCTCGCCGCCGGACGGCGTACACCGGCTCACGGGGCCGCGGACCCGAGCCGCGGCGAGGTCCGACTGACCCGGCGGGAGCGCGAGATCGCCGACCTGGTCGCCGAGGGACTCACCAACCGCGAGATCGCCGAGCGGCTGGTGCTGGCGCGGCGCACCGCCGAGGCCCACGTGGCCCACATCCTCGGCAAGCTCGGCTTCACCTCGCGGACGCAGCTGGCCGCGTGGGTGACCGCCCAGCGACCCGACGCAAAGGACTAGACCAAGGGCCTAGACCGCCCCGTCGGCCATCCCCTGTCTTGGGGATGCGCGGAGGACAACCCCGGCGGACTGTGCACGATGGGAGGTGCGCATCGCTGTCTGGGGAGGGAGCCCCGTTGTCCGCGAAGTCCCTGGTCCGCCATGTCCGCTTGCTGGTGGGAGCCCTGACGGGAGTGCTGGTCGTCGCCCTCGTCGCCGGTGGCCCGACCGCATCAGCCGCCGCACAGACCTACGTGCCGTGGTCGTCCTACCTGCAGGGCTGGACCGACCAGTACGTTCCGAGCAGCTCCAACGACTGCGTCGCCGGTCGCGACAACTGCCTCAAGGCGACCCTCAAGGAGCTGGCGCGGATCGGCGACGACACGGCGAAGAGCTGCTCGCACGACGCGATCTTCTCGCGCGCCTACGTCCGGATGACGCAGACCTACGGGTGGGCCCGGGACATCCCCGGCTACTACCAGGACGTGCCGTTCGCCAACCATCTCGACGCCGTGTTCGCGAAGTACTACACCGACGCCTACTACGCCTACCGGTCCGGCGACCTCGCCTCGGTTCCGAAGGCGTGGCAGGTGGCCTTCGACGCCTCGAGGAGCAAGCAGGTCAGCGGCACCGGGAGCCTCCTGCTCGGCATGAACGCGCACATCAACCGCGACCTGCCGTTCGTCCTGGCCGCCAGCGGGCTGGTCGCGCCCGACGGTTCGTCCCGCAAGACCGACTTCGACGCCGACGAGCAGTGGCTCAACACCGCCACACAGCCGCTGATCGCCGAGCTCGCGGCCCGCTTCGACCCCACCGCCGACGACGGCACCGACCCCTTCGGGATCACCGACGCCGTCCTGTTCCAGATGGTCTCCGCATGGCGCGAGCAGGCCTGGCGCAACGCCGAGGCGCTGGTCTCGGCCCAGACCGCGCAGGATCGGGCCCTCGTCGCCGCGCACATCGAGAACGACGCCGCGGCCGAGGCACAGACGATCCTGGCCACGCAGTCGTACGCCCCGCCGCTCACGTCGTCGGGTCCCCGCGACCAGTGGTGCGCCGCGCACCACGGGGACGACCCGCCGCTGCCGTACGACTTCGGCACCGCGAAGCCCTACGGCTACTAGCAGGAGGCGGCCGCCGCCACCACACGGACGGCGGCCCGGACAAGCACGGGGGTGGATCGAGGAGAGCATTGCGGCAGCCGACGCAGCAGCCGATGACACCACTCTGGTCGGCAGCCGAGCCGGCGCACCCGGGCGAGCCGATGCTGGGCCGCCGCCACGAGCTCGTCGAGCTCCGGCGGCTGCTGGGCTCGGCGCGACTGGTCACCCTCACCGGAGCGGGCGGGATCGGCAAGACGAGCCTCGCCCGGGCCGCGGCCGCCGACCACCGCCGCGCCCGCCGGGAGGACACGTGGGTCGTCGACGTGGCGGACCTCGTGGACCCCGACCTCCTCGGGAGCTCGGTGGCAGGCGCGCTCGGGATCCAGCGGCTCACCGGCTCAGCCGGACCTCCCGAGGTCGCCTCGGCGGTCGCCGACCGCGCGGGGCTGCTGGTCCTCGACGGCTGCGACCCGATGCTCGACGCGGCAGTGGCGCTGGTCTCGACCCTGCTCGCCGCGGCGCCCCGGCTGCGGGTGCTCGCCACCTCCCAGCGGCAGCTCGGGGTCACCGGCGAGGTGGTCCTGCCCGTCGGGCCGCTGCCGGCCGACGAGGCGCAGGCGCTCTTCGCCACGCGGGCGGCCGCCGCCCTGCCGTCGTTCCGGCTCACCGAGGACAACGCAGCCGCGGTCGCGCGACTCTGCGAGGCGCTCGAGGGGGTGCCGCTCGCCGTGGAGCTGGCCGCGGCCCGGATCCCCGTCCTGACCCCCCAGGGCATCCTCGACCGGCTCACCGACCGGCAACGGCTGCTCGCCAAGGGCGCTCGGGACGCCCCGGCCCGGCAGCGCTCCCTGCGCGCCGCCATGGAGGCGAGCACTGAGCTGTGCACCCCCGAGGAGCGACTGCTCTGGGCACGCCTGACCGTCTTCACCGGCGGGTTCCCCCTGGAGGCCGCCGAGGTGGTCTGCGCCGGCGAGGGCATCGAGGAGGCCGACGTGCTCGACCTCGTCGACGGGCTCCTGGAGAAGTCGGTGCTCATGCGTGAGGACGACGGTGCGTCGTACGTGCGCTTCCGCATGCTGGAGTCGCTGCGCGAGTACGCCGCCGAGCAGCTGACCGCCGAGCAGCGGCAGTCCGGGCGGGAGCGCTTCCTCGCCTGGTGCGCCGCCCTGGTCCGGGCCGCTACGCGCGCCTCCTTCGGCCCCGAGCAGGTCGGCTGGTACCGCACTCTGCGGCGCGAGCACGGCAACCTTCGCGAGGCGCTGAGCCATGCCGTGGCCGACCCGCGGCACGCGGGCACGGCCCTGGAGATGGTGACCGCGCTGGAGCCGTACTGGACGGTGACCGGACGGCTCGGCGAGGCCAGGCACTGGCTGGCCCGCGCATCCGCGGTCGCGGGAGCAGAAACGGGCGGCGACGCGGGCACCCGGGCGCGAGTCCTCGCCATGGCGGCCTGGACGGCGACGCTGCAGGGCGACTCCTGCACCGGACGACGGATGCTTGACGAGGCCTCGGCGCTGCTCGCCGGTGGTGCCGGCGACGACGCGGTCCGCGCCCGCGTGCTTCTCGCGCGCGCCGTCGAGACCGGCTGGCGCGGGAGCGCCGCCGAGGCGCTGATGCCGCTGGAGCAGGCCGTGGCCGACGCGCGCTCGGCCGCCGACCGCCCGCTGGAGTCCACGGCGCTGCTCGTCCTCGGTCTCTGCCACGGCTTCGTGGGCGACCTCGACCGGGCCCGTACGACGCTGCAGGCCTGTGTGGACCTCACCGCGCCCGCCGGCGAGGTCCACGTCCGGTCCCATGCCCTGGCAGCCCTCGGACTGCTCGCGCTGCTGCGCGGCGACCCGGACTCGGCGACCGACCTCGGGCGGCGGGCGCTGGTCATGAAGGCGGACCTCGCCGAACGTCCGGCGACGGCGTTCGTCCTCGAGGTGCTGGCCTGGGCGGCCGCCGCGGACCGGAGGACGGAGCGTGCCGCGACGCTGCTCGGCGCCGCCGACGCGCTGTGGCGGCACTCCGGCGTGGACCCGCAGCGCGTGCCGTACCTGTCGGAGGCCCGCCGGCTCTGCGCGGAGCGCTCCGGGGTCGACTGCGGCAATGCCTCGGTCCGGGCTGCGTTGCGGCGCGGCGCCGCGCTCCCCGAGGCCCAGGTCCTCGACCTCGCGCTCGAGCGTGCTCCGGCGGTGCAGGAGGAGCCGCCGGAGCCGGTCCCGCTGACCCCGCGGGAGCTCGAGGTGGCACACCTGGTCGGGTACGGGCTCTCGAACCGGGAGATCGCCGAGCAGCTGTCCATCTCGCAGCGCACCGTGGAGAGCCACGTCGACAACACCCTGCGCAAGCTCGGCTTCGGCTCGCGCACCCAGGTGGCCGCCTGGGTGGTCGAGCTCGAGGCGAGCCGCCGCTGACCCCGACCGGGCCCGGCTCCTCAGACGGGGGTGCCGGCTGGCCGCTCGAAGTCCAGGCGGTCGGTGATCCCGCACAGGCGCATCAGCCGCCAGATGAACGCGTTGGCCCTGATGACCGCGACGGAGCGGCCCTGCGCCTCCTGCAACCGCCGGAAGGTCACCAGCGCCCGCAGGCCGGTCACGTCGCAGAACGCGAGGTCGCCCAGGTCGATCAGCACGGTCGTCAGGTCCGGTCGGTCGAAGTAGTCGTCCCGAGGCACCTCGTCGACACTGCTCAGGTCGAGCTCGCCACGCAGCGACAGGAACAGGCACGGGGACTCGGGCACCAACGAGACCTGCAAGAGGCTGGGTCGCTGGGACGGCATGGGCATCGCGGCATCGCTCCAGGTCTCCCCGTTCTCGGACTTCGAACACCTTCATCCTGAACCGCGCCGGGCGATCGGACCTCCGCGGGACTACGCAGGCCACTACGTATCTCCAGTGCGGCGAGGGACGGAGGAAGCGCGCGGGAAGTGCCGGGGAAGGCGGTCCGCGCAGCGTGAGGGGGTCCCCCTCCCTGCTCCCACCTGGAGACCACGATGTCCGTGCTCCCCCTCGCCCGGCGCCGACGCACGTCCGTCCGGGTCCCCCTCCCCCACGGCGGGGCCGCGCAGGTCCGACCACTGGACGACGGCGAGAGCGGTCCCCTGCTCGACGTGTTCGCGGGACTGTCCGCCGAGTCCCGCGCCTCTCGCTACCTGGCAGGGATGCCGCGGCTGCCGGGGCCGCTGGTGCAGAGACTGTCCGCGGTGGACGGAGTGACGAGCGTGGCCTGGCTCGCCACGGTCGACGGACGCCCCGCCGGGATCGGCCGCTACGTCGGGACCATCGAGGACCCGTGCACGGCCGAGGTCGCGTTCGAGGTCGTCGACGAGCACCAGCACCGCGGCCTCGGCACGGTCCTGCTGGACGCGATCACCACCGTGGCCGCCGCCAACGGGATCCGCCGCCTGCAGGCCACGGTGCTCCCCCACAACGGCGCCTCCCTGCGGCTGCTGTCCCGGATCGGCATCCCGATGTCCCTGGAAGGCGGGGTGCTGGACGGGACGGGCCCTCTTCGCCTGCTCGACCCGGCCCTCGTCGACCGGCGCGCGGTCGTGGCGCTCGCCCGACGCAGCGTGCCGGCGCCCCCAGAATCGGTCTGGACAGCGCCGTGCGCAGCGGCACACTAGGAGACGTGCTCGTAGGAGTGCTCGGTCCGGTGACGCTGCTGCAGACCGGCGGCGCGGTGGCCTCGCTGCCGGGCCACCGCCGCCAGGCACTGCTCGCGGCCCTGGTCGCCCGCGCCGGCGAGGTGGTCAGCGCGGACACCCTGACCGACCTGGTCTGGGACGAGGCGGAGCCTCCGGACCGGCCCGCGGCCTCCCTGCACAGCGCCGTGTTCAAGCTGCGGACGAGCCTGGGCGCCGTGAGCGATCGGACCCTGGTCCACACCCGCGAGCACGGCTACCAGCTGGTCCTCGAGCCGGGAGAACTCGACGCGACGGTCTTCGTCGAGCTGGTCCAGCAGGCGCGCGACGAGCCGCCGGAACAGGCGGCCGCCACGTTGACGCGCGCGCTCGGCCTCTGGCGCGGTCCTGCGTACGGCGTCTTCGGCGAGTCGGAGATCGCCCGGGTCGACGCCGTACGGCTCGAGGAGCTCCGGCGCGCCGCCACGGAGCGGCTCGGCGATGCCCTGCTCGCGTCCGGCGACACGACCGGGGCGATCTCCCTGCTCCAGCCCTTCACCCTCGCCCACCCCCTGCGCGAGGCCGGCCGGGCCACGCTGATGCGCGCGCTGCGCGAGGCCGGACGCACGGCCGACGCCCTCGACCAGTACCAGCAGTACCGCGCCTTCCTCGGCGAGGAGCTCGGGCTGGAGCCGTCCCGCGCCATGCAGGACCTGCAGGTCGAGCTCCTCCGGAGCCCCGTTGTCGAGTCGCCGCGGGTCCAGGCGCGCACCGGGTGGACGGGGTCGACGGGGGCGCCGGGGCTGCCGGGGCTCGAGGTGCGCTACTTGCGCACCGAGCGGGGCAACGTGCTGGCCTACGGCACCACCGGCACCGGACCACCCCTCGTGGTGGTGCTCGGCTGGGTGTCCAGCCTCGACGTGGTCGCGTCCGGGCGCGACCCCCGCTCGTCGCTGCTGGAGCGGCTGGCCGGGAAGCTGTCGACGACGCTCTATGACCGCGCGGGCACCGGTCTCTCCCCCGGCCCGGTCCGCGACTACGGCCTCGAGGCCAGCGTCGAGGAGCTGACGGAGATCGTCCGGGCGGTCGGGCCACCGGTGTCCCTCCTCGCGATGTCGGCGGCAGGTCCGATCGCGGTCACGGTCGCCGCGCGGCGACCGGAGTGGGTGAGCTCCTTGGTGCTGTTCGGCACCTTCGCGGACGCACCGGCCACCTTCAGGGACGAGCCCATGAAGCAGATGATGGTGGACATCGTCCGCACCCACTGGAACATGGGCTCGAAGATCTTCGCCGACCTCTACCGCCCCGGCGCCTGCGACGACGCCGCCTGGCACCTGGCCAAGGTCTTCCGGGACTCCGCCTCCGCTGACGTGGCCGCCGACTACCTGCTCTCGATGTACGACCACGACGTGAGTGACCTGCTCTCGTCCGTGACGGCGCCGGCGCTGGTGCTCCACTACAGCAGGGACCCGCTGATCCCCGTCCGCGGGAGCCAGGACCTCGCCGCCGGACTCCCCCACGCGACCTTCCTGCCCCTCGACGGGCGGGTGCACCTGCCGGAGGCCGCGACCCTGGAGCAGATCGAGGACGCGGTCGTCGGCCACGTGCACCGGCACGCCGGCCGCGCGCTCACGTCTTCGGCTGGCGCACCTCTCCACCGTGCACGGTGACCGCCCAGACGACGATGATGTCGACCGCGATCATGATCGCCGACCAGACCGGGTAGGCGGGCAGGAAGGCGACGTTGGCGACCGCGCTCAGCATCGCCACGATCACGGCCACGATCCGTGCCCACAGCTGTCCCACGAGCAGGCACGAGCCCACCAGGATCGACAGCACGCCCCACACCAGGTGCGCCCAGCCCCACGCGGTGTAGCTGACGTCGACGGCGAGGCGGTGCTGCCCGACGACGTACACCTCGTCGCGGAACAGCGCGACGAGCCCCTGGATGACGTGGAAGGCGCCGACCAGGACGAGCATCAGGCCCGCGAAGTTCACCCAGCCGACCCACGCCGACTGTCGCATCGTGTACTCGTACTCGGGGGAGCCCGGTGGCGCGAAGTGGCTGACCGTCTGGACGTCGGCGATGCTCCTGGGGTCGAGCTGGTGGCTGCTCATGGTGGCTCCGAATTCGGGGGCAGGATCTCCCTCGAGAGTCGTCGCACCGCCAGCCGGACGCGTCACCCGACGCGGATGATTCGGGGCCGGGTCGTCAGGGGGATCCGGGCCAGCCGGTGTAGGCCTCCGCCAGGTACGTCGACCCGGCGGTCGATCCGGTCACCGAGGCCAGCTCGCCCTCCTGCCGGCGTACGTCGAACGGCGTGGCGTCCGGCAGCGTGTGCAGCATGGTCGTCATCCAGTAGGAGAAGTGCTGGGCCTTCCAGACCCGGCCGAGTGCCCGGGTGCTGTAGCTCGCGAGTGGTTCGGTGTCGCCACCGGCCACGGCCCGCTCGAGCTCCTCGGCGAGCACCCGCACGTCCGCGAGCGCGAGGTTCAGGCCCTTGGCCCCGGTCGGCGGCACGGTGTGGGCGGCGTCGCCGGCGAGCACCAGCCGGCCGTGGTGCATGGGCTCCTGGACGAAGCTGCGGAACGGGAGGACCGTGCGCGAGGTGATCGGCCCCTCCTTGAGGACGTAGCCGTTGGCGCCGACGCGCGACTGCAGCTCCTCCCAGATACGGTCGTCGGCCCAGGTGCCGGCGTCCTCCTCGGGTTCGCACTGGAAGTACATCCGCTGCAGGGTCTCGGTGCGCTGGCTGATCAGCGCGAACCCGCGGGGCGAGTGGTTGTAGATGAGCTCCGGAGCGCTCGGCGGCGCCTCGGTGAGGATCCCGAACCAGGCGAAGGGGTACTCGCGGAAGTACTGGCGCCTCGACGCCTCGGGCACCATCCGTCGGCACACGCTCCGCGAGCCGTCGGCGCCGACCAGGAAGTCGGCCCGGACCTCGTGCGGAGCTCCCGTCGCGTCGGTGAAGCGCATGACCGGCGTCGTGGTGAGGCCGTCCACGGAGACGTCGGTGACGCCGAACCGCACGTCTCCCCCGTCCCGCTCCCGGCTGTCGGCGAGGTCGATGAACACGTCCGTCTGTGGGTAGAGCTGGGTCGAGGCGCCGACCAGGCCGCGGAAGTCGATCCGGTGGCCCCCGCCGCCGAAGGCCAGCTCGATGCCGTCGTGGCGGTACCCGTCGCGGTGCACCCGGTCGGACACGCCGGTGTCGACGAGCAGGTCCACCGAGTCCTGCTCGAGGATCCCGGCGCGGTGGGTCTCCTCGATCTCCCGGCGGCTGCGCAGGTCGATCGCGACGGAGTCGATGCCGACGCGGGCGAGCAGGTGGGACAGCATCAGCCCGGCGGGGCCGGCGCCGACGATGCCGACCTGGGTGCGGCTTCGGAGGGGCGAGACTGGCATGTGGTGCATTCTGGGCTGCGCGCGAACCGGACGACCACGACCGGCTTCCGTCCAGCGGAAGCCGGTCCCGGAGGTCTCAGCTCCTGGGGAGGACGGTGAGGACCCGTTCGACGTGGTCGTGGAACTCCTGCATGAAGTCGCGGAGGAACGTGGCCGTGGAGTCGTCGGTGACCTCGCCGGAGTCGGTGAAGAGCCCGGGCCGGAAGTGCACGTAGGCCTCGGGCGCGGTCATCTGCCGGGCGTTGCAGAAGCTCAGCACCGCGCGGAGGCTCTGCTGGCCCACCGCGGTCCCGATCTGCCCGGGCGAGGCGCCGATCACCGCGGCCGGCACGTGGTGGAAGGAGTTCTGCCCCCACGGCCGCGAGGCCCAGTCGATGGCGTTCTTCAGGGCGCCGGGGATCGACCGGTTGTACTCCGGGGTGACGAACAGGACGGCGTCCGAGGCCTGGACCGCGTCCTTGAGGGCGCGGGCCTCCGGCGGGTAGTCGCTGTCGAAGTCGGGGCTGTAGAGCGGCAGGTCCCTGATCGGGATCTCGGTGAACTCCAGCTCCGGCGGTGCCAAGCTGAACAGGGCCCGGCTCAGGACCCGGTTGATCGACGTCGAGGAGAGGCTGCCGATGAAGTAGCCGACCCTGTACTGGCGCATGCCGGGCTCCTGGTGCTCGTGTCGGTGGTCGACACGGCCTGCCGACCGGTTCCCACCAGCCTCGCAGGCCACCTGCCGTCGGGCAACCGTCGTTGGCGCGCCCGGGATGATGGGGCCCGTGGATGTCTCGACGACGCTCGTGCTCGTGCTGGCTGCGGTCGCGGCCATCGTCATGGCCCATCGGGCTGCTGAGCGCACGGGCCTCCCGGCACCGGCACTCCTCACCCTGGTCGGCATCGCGTACGCGCTGCTGCCCGGGCCGAACGCCGAGCTCGACCCGGACGTGGTGCTGACGCTGCTGATCCCGCCGCTGCTCTACAGCGCCGCGCTCGACTCCAGCCTCACGGCGATCCGCCGCAACCTGCGCACGGTCATCAGCCTCTCGGTCCTCCTGGTCCTGGCGACCGCCGTGCTGGTCGGGGTGGGGTTCGCGCTCTTCGTCGCCGGCGCGACGATCGCCGCCGGAGTCGCGCTGGGGGCGGCGGTCGCCCCGCCCGACCCGGTCGCCGCACTTGCCGTCGGGCGCAGGGTGGGGCTGCCGCCGCGGTTGCTCACCCTGGTCCAGGGCGAGGGCCTGCTCAACGACGCCACCGCCCTGACGCTGCTGTCCGTGGCGGTCGCGGCCGCCACGGGCGAGGGGTTCTCGGCGTGGTGGGCCGCCGGCCAGTTCGTCTTCGCCGCGACCGGCGGGGTGCTGGTCGGGCTGCTGGTCGCCCGCTCCGTCCGCTGGGCCCGCCACTGGTCGCAGGACCCCCTGGTCCTGAACGCGGTCTCGCTGGCCACCCCGTTCGTCGCCTACCTCCTCGGCGAGGAGCTGCACGTCTCGGGCGTGCTGTCCGTGGTGGTCGCCGGCCTGGCGATCGGGCACGACGGGCCGCGCGCCGTCTCGGGCGCGAGCCGTCTCCAGGTCAGCGCGGTGTGGCGCCTGGTCGACTTCCTCCTCGAGGGCGTCGTCTTCCTGCTGATCGGCCAGCAGCTGCCCACGGTCGTCAGGGGTCTCGACCGGTACGACGCGTCGACCGTCGTGATCGCCTCGGCGATCAGCGTCGGCGTGGTGCTGGTCCTGAGGCCGCTCTGGCTCATCGCGACCCAGCTCCTCCCCCGCCGGCTGCACACCCGGCTCGGCGTCGCGGTGCTCGAGGACGACCCGGCCGGGCGACCCCCGGCACCGGCCCGGGGCGCGGCGGACCGGCTCACCCGTCACGAGGTGCTGGTGCTCAGCTGGGCCGGGACCCGAGGGGTCATCACGCTGGCGGCCATCTACACGCTGCCCCTCGTCACGGACACCGGCGCGCCCTTCCCCGATCGCGACCTCCTGCTGTTCTGCGCGTTCCTGGTCGTCCTCGTCACCCTCGTCGGCCAGGGTGGGACCTTCGCTCCCCTGGTGCGCGCGCTCGGCCTGCGCGCCAACGCCGTCGACCAGGCACGGCTGCGCAACCGGGCGCGATCGGCAGCCGTCCGGGCCGGCCTGGACCGGCTGGCCGAGCTGCAGGACGAGGACCACGAGACCGACGGCGACCACGCGATCGCCACCCTGCGGACCCAGCTCGAGAACCGTCTCGTGCGCTACCAGCAACGCCTCGACGTGCTCGAGGACGCCGAGGAGGAGCTGCCGTCCAACCCGGCGTACGAGGCGGCGCTGCGACTGCACCTGGCCGTCATCGAGGCGGAGCGGGACGAGCTGCTGCGCCTGCGCGACACCGGACAGCTGCCCGACTCCGGCCTGCGCGTGCTCGAGCGCGAGCTCGACCACCGCGAGGTGCTGCTCCCGCCCCGCCGGTGAGGGACGCCCGCGTCCCCGGGGAGCCTGCTAGCGGCCGAGCCAGGCCAGCGCGGCGACGACGAGCGCCTGCGTACCGGTGTCGAGGGTGGGCTGGACGACCGGCGCGAAGGAGGCGGAGTGGTTGACCGGGACGTCCTGGGCGACCCGGCCCGCCGCCTCCGCGGACCGGTAGGTCGCGGCGTCGGTGCCGCCGATGCCCCAGTAGGTGTACGGCGCACCGAGCGCGTTCGGGATGTCGCTGAAGTCCTCGCTGGCACTCTGCTGCGGCAGCTCGCCGGCATGCTCCCCGAAGAACGCGGCGAACGCGTCGGCGACCCGCCCGGTGACGTCGGGGTCGTTGTCGGTGAGCGGGTAGCGGTCGAACAGCTCGATCTCGGGCGGCTTCGGCGACCCGGACGCCTCGCACTCGGCGCGCACGATCCGCTCGATCGCGCCCAGGACGGCGGCGCGGGTCTGCTCGTCGTACGTGCGCACGTTGACCTGCAGCACCGCACGGTCGGGAATCACGTTGCTCCTGGTGCCGGCCTGGATGCTGCCCACGGTCAGGACCGCGGTGTCGCCGGGCGCCACCTCGCGCGCGACGACGGTCTGCAGCCGTACGACGATCATCGCCGCGAGCACGACGGGGTCGACGGAGGCGTGTGGCATCGAGCCGTGGGCGCCCCGTCCGTGCAGGGTGATGCGCAGGCTGTCGGCGGCCGACAGCGTCGGGCCGGACCTGCTCGCCACGGTCCCGGCCGGGAAGGGCAGCACGTGCTGGGCCATGGCCACGTCCACGGGTCCCACGAGGGCGGCCAGCCCCTCCTCGACCATCCCCCGGGCGCCGTCCGCGCTCTCCTCGGCGGGCTGGAAGACCGAGACCAGCGTGCCCGACCACTCCTCGGGCGACCGGGCCAGCAGCGCGGTCGCACCGAGCAGGCTGGTGACGTGCACGTCGTGGCCGCACGCGTGCATGACCGCGACGCCGTCCTTCGACAGCTGCGTGCTGGCGTAGGGCAGGCCCGTCTCCTCGCGCACGGGTAGCGCGTCCATGTCGGCGCGGAGCAGCACGGTCGGACCGTCGCCGTTGCGGATCAGGCCGACGACGCCGGTGCCCCCGACCTTCTCGTGCACCTCGCACCCGGCCTCGCGCAGCCGGGCCGCCACCCCGGCGGCCGTCCGGTGCTCCTGGTGCGGCAGCTCCGGATGTGCGTGCAGGTCGCGGTAGAGCTCCTCCTGCCAGTCGCGGACGGAGGCCAGGCCCCCGAGGACTGCCTCTGCCCGGATGTCAGCCATGGGCCCATCATGCTCGCCGTCCGGATCCGGCGTCGGCGAGGACAGCGATCGGCGCACGACGCGCCGAGAACCGCCAGGAGCTCAGGCTCGCAGGTCCGATCCCCCAGGTGGGGCCGCCCTGCGGGTGTGCAGCCGGACGTGGGTGCCGGACCGGTCCTTGCCGACGTCCACGGCCGTGCACAGCTGCCGCGCCAGCCACAGCCCGTAGCCGTGGTCCGACGGCTCGGTCGGCGGGACCATGCCCGCGAGCGGGTCCAGCGATCCCCGGCCACCGTCGTGCACGTGGCAGACCCAGGTGGGCCCCTCGTCGTACACGTGCAGGTGGGCGGGTGGCGCACCGTGCAGGAGGGCGTTGGTCAGCACCTCGGTGACGGCCAGCCCCACGTTGGCGACCACGTCGGGGGCGAGCCCGGCCTCGGCGCCACGGGTGTGCACCAGTCGGCGCGCCTCGGCAATGTGGGTCGGGGACGAGCAGTCCATGGTGGTCGCGTCCGGCGGTGGCTGCACGACGCCGGACAGGTCGGCGAGCACCGCGAGGGGGTCGTCGTACCCCGAGTTGGGTGCCAGGTCGCCGTCCGTCAGGACCGTGGCGTGGTTGTGCCGCCCGATCGCGAGCAGGTGCGCGGGGAGCGCGCCGGCGTCGTAGGGGCACAGCACGTCGACGGGGAAGTCGGCGAACACGACGTTGACGGCCGCCTCGAGCCGCCGGTAGTCGAGAAGCTCGGCGGGGACCCGGCCGGTCAGCGTCTGCTCGGCGACGACCCGCAAGCGGACGCCGGGCGCCTCGTTGGCGAAGTCGAGCAGCACGCGGTAGGCGTTCCACTGCGGCGTGTAGCCGATGCCGTCGTCGACGAAGGCGATCTCGTCCGTGTCCCGGCCCAGCGCGGCGCGCAACAGGTCCACCTGTCGCGGGGGCGCGATGACCAGGGCCCGGTGCCCGAGCTCGAGCCCCTTACGGAGGAACCCGCCCGCCTCGCGGGTGTACTGGGCGTCGCTGTCGTAGAACAGCCCGGTGTGTGTCGCCACTGAGCTGGTCATGGCTCCAGTCGCATTCGCTCGTGACCGAGGCCGCAGAGGTCCAGGGCGCGCCGTACGACGTCCGGGGCGCGGTCCAGCACCAGCCAGCCGTCGTCCGGCAGGCCGGCTGCGACCGCACTCAGCCGGGACAGGGTGCCGATGTCCGCGAACGTCAGCCGCTCGAGGTCGAGGCGCACCCGAGGCATGACGGCCGCTCGCGACTCGAGCACACGCTGCAGCAGGTCCCGGTTGGAGACGTCGACCTCGCCGCGGATCCGCAGCCCCCACGGTTCGTCCACCGCCAGGAAGCTGGCGAGCGGGGCCTTCGAGCGCTCGGGACAGAGGCCGGCGTGCTCAACGGCGAGGAGTGCCTGGTGCTCCGCCTCGAGCCGGTCGGCGTCGTAGAGGCACACCGAGGTGACCCCCAGGTCGTGCTGCAGCCCGGTCGCCATCCGCTCCCAGCGGAGCACCTCCTCGGTGGACCCGAGCAGTGGGGCGAGGTCGTCCATCCGGGCGGCCACCCGGAGGGCGGGGAAGCCGTCCTTGCGGGACTGCTCGGCCGCTGCCCGGAAACCGTCGGCCACCGCGCCGAGGTCGTCGGGCCGGCGCGTCCCGTAGGCGTCCGCGAACGAGCGGATCACGAGCTGGCCGGTGGCGAGGGCGTCGGGGGCGTGCACGTGGGCCCGAAGCCTCCCGAGCAGTGCGTCGGCCTGGTCGTCGGTCGCGACGTACAGCAGCTGGGCACCAGCAGACAGGCCCTGGTCGATGAAGTTCGCCGCGACCCGGGCCAGCCGGCTGTCGTCGCGGTCGAACGCGCACAGGTGTGTCCCCGGCTCGAGCGAGCTGAGGTCCGCCGCCTGGTGGTACGGGCCGGGGCTCATGCGATCACTCTAGGACGGAGAAGGCGTTCCGGCACCCCGATGCGCGACCTCCGCGCAGGGCGTTCTCGGGTCGGTCGAGTGACGGTCATACGTCGGCCCGGGCGACTCATGTCCTGGTGGCAGGCTCGAAGAGCTCGACGAGGTTGCCGTCGGGGTCGGCGACGAGCACCTGCTTCCCGCCGGGGCCGCTGACCACGTCGCTGTGCAGCGGTACGCCGGCGGCACGTAGTCGGTCGACCGTGCCGGCGAGGTCGTCGACGACCAGGTGGATGCGGTTCCGGCCGGGACCATTCACTGCGGACGGGGTGGCGCGAGCCCCGGAGCTGGCGGGGCCTGACAGCAGGACGCGGAGCGGCCCGCAGGTGACGTCGGCGAACGCCGGCGCCGGATGGCTGCGCACGGTGAAGCCGAGGTGCTGGGTGTAGAAGTCGATGGCCTCCTGGACGTCCTGCACGATGTAGCGGACGCTCCCGAAAGCGCTCTCGTCGTTCATGGGTTGCCTCCTCGTGTCGCGGTGCTGTCGCCGAGCATGGGGACCAGGTGTCGTACGCGCGTGTCGATGTCGGACGCGGCCGAGACGAAGCTCGCGTGCCTCGTCGGGCCCTGCGCCTCGTCGGGGTCGGGGACGCTCCAGTGACTTCGCCGCCAGCCCTCCCCGGGCAGGAGATGCTCGCGTGCCTTGTCACAGAGGGTGATGATGCGATCGGGGCTGAAGCCGGAGTCGGCCACGTCGTCGATCGACCGCGGCACCTGGTCGCCGAGATCGATGCCGAACCCGTCGCGCAGGGCGCGTATCGCCCGTGGGTGGATCTTGGCCTTCGGGGAGATGCCGGCGCTTGCCACCGGGATGCGTCCGTCGGTGTGGTGCCGCAGGAGGGCTTCCGCGATCGGTGAGCGTGCGCTGTTGCCTGTGCACACGAACAGCACGCGCGGTGCTGCCGCACGGGGAGGAGCCGGCGTTACCGCGGCCATCCGGAGCCACGGGTGCAGCGCAGCACCTGCCGAGGTGAGGCCATCGGCGCAACGGTCGAGGTCGAGGTGGTAGTAGGTGTCGCGCCCGTCGAAGCTGCTCCGCCGTGCCGTCACCAGACCGCCGTCCCGCAGGAGTCGGAGGTGGTAGGAGACGAGGTTCTGTGGCTGCTCGACCCGGTCGACGAGCTCGCGCACGCGCTGGTCACTGGCTGCGAGCTCGACCAGGAGCTGCCACCGCAACGGGTGGTCCGCCAGCCGGATGAAGGGCGGCGGGTCGGCGTGCTTGCCGGGGCGCATTCCACCACGTTACATCAACCTGAGTTGATCGATGATCGTTCTTTCAGCAGGTGGGGCCGGTCGAGGTCAGGATCGGTACGGGCGTTGCGGATCGAGAGCCGGCACATCGAGAAAATGCTGAGCAGCGCGATCCCGAGGGCCAGCGACCCCAGGACGTCGGTCAGCCAGTGCATCCCGAGGTAGACCCGGGTGGTGGCCACCAGGAGCACGATGGCGCTCGCACCGCCCGTCATGAGGGCTCGCGTGCGTGGTCGACGACCACGCACCAGCACCAGCAGCAGGACTCCCCACGCCACCGTCGCGTCCAGGGTGTGCCCGGACGGGTAGGACCAGCCGCTGGCGCCGCTGAGCCAGTCGGCGACGGGTGGGCGCGGGCGGTGCATCGCCTGCTGGACCACGGCATGGACGAGAAGCGTGACGACGTACAACGGTGCGACGACCAGGACCGGCGCCCACGAACGGCGTCTCCGCGCCACCACCGCGACCACGATCGCGAGCAGGGGGACGACGACTGCGTTGGCCCCCAACCACGTGGCGGCCTCCATGAACGGATCGAGCCAACCGATCCGGTGGGTCACTACCCAGTCATGCAGTCGTGGGTCGAGGAGAGCAAGCTCCTCGTGGGCGTAGACGTCCTGGGTGATGCCCAGGAAGGCCCAGGTCGCCGCCAGGGCCGCCAGCACCCACATCGTGAGGCCCAGGCCTGCGGACGTCGTGGGATCGAGGCGGTCGCGCAGCCACGCCGTCTGGGTGGGGAACCGGTCGCGGACCCTCACGACCGGCGGGCTCGAGGAGAGCCGAGCCCACGCCCCTTCGAGCCAGCCCGCGCGCACGCGCCGAGTCACCAGCACGCCCGCGACCAGCACCACGACGAGGGCCAGCACGGCCAGACCCACGTGGGAGGCCAGGTGCTCCATCCGGCGCCAGCTGCTGCCGCCGATGTATCCGAGGCAGACGCACAGGGCGCCCCACGTCACGCCGCCGGCCACGTTGAACGCGACGAACCGGGCGAAGGGCATGCGGGACATGCCCGCAAGTCCCGCAGATCATGACGCGCAGCGCTGCGGTGAAGCGGCCCAGGAAGACCGCGCGGCCGCCTCGTTGCGCGAGGAAGACCTCCGCGCGGTCGAAGTGCTTGTGGTTGATGAAGCGCCCCAGGGTGCCGTCCAGGACGCGGCGCCCGTAGTGACGTCCCACGAGGTAGCCGATCGAGTCGCCCACGATCGCACCACCGATGCCGACGACCAGCACGGCCGCAACGGGACGCGTCCTTCCGAGGCGAGGACACCGCCCAGCACGAGCGCGATCTCCCCGGGGAACACGAACCCCACGAACGCGGAGGACTCGAGCGCCGGGAGTGCGAACACCACCAGGAGGGCGACCCATGCCGGAAGGGCCAGGATGTGCGAGGCGACCGAGTCGATCACGAGCTCAGCACCCGCTTCGTCACGAGGATCTCGGCGGTCCGGGCTCGCTGCATCGCGCGTCGGTGGTGGCGGGTCACCGTTGGGCGGACCATCCGGTCACGCTCCGCGCAGCGCCCCTGGCTCAGCATCATCATCGACTTCCTTCGACCGGCTCCGAGCGGAGGTGCCCACCCGCACTGCTTCTCCCAAGGTCCTACCCGGGCCGGGTGAAGCCCCGATGAAGCCTTGCCCGGTCCGCGCCGAGTCGAAGTCCGACGACACCACGTGACGACGGCGCCTCGACTGATCCGCGTTGCGAGCGGCACAGCGAGCTCGGGGGTGATGCGGACGATTCGAGGTGGCCGACCGGCACGCGGCTGGTCAAGATGAGTTCGTGTTCGGACTTGAGATGGTCGTGCTGCTGGGTGTCGCCCTGGTCGCGTGTGGTGCCCTCGCGCGCCGCTACCCGATCGCGCCGGCCCTCCTCCTGGTGTTGGTGGGGGTTCTGGTCGGCTTCGTGCCGCAGCTGCGGCAAGCCCAGCTGCCCCCGGAGGTCGTGCTGTTCGTGTTCCTGCCCCCGCTGCTGTACTGGGAGAGCCTGACGACCTCGCTGCGGGAGATCCGCTACAACCTGCGGGTCGTGGTGCTCACCAGCACCGTGCTGGTTGCCGCCACTGCGGCCGCGGTCGCCGCCGCCGCGCACGGGCTCGGCCTCGCCTGGGGACCGGCCTGGGTCCTCGGCGCCGCGCTGGCACCAACTGATGCGACGGCAGTCGGCGTGCTGGCCGGCGACCTGCCACGCCGCACGGTCACCGTGCTCCGCGCCGAGAGCCTCATCAACGACGGCACCGCTCTCGTCATCTACGGGCTGGCCGTGGGCGTCACGGTCGGGGAGCAGCAGCTCACCGGCTGGCACGTGACCTGGATGCTGGCGTGGTCCTACACCGGAGGCGTGATCGCCGGCGCAGTCATAGGACTGCTCAGCTGGCAGGTACGCCGCCGGATGGACGACCCCATGCTCGAGAGCATCGCGATGCTGGTGACCCCGTTCGCTGCATTCCTGCTGGCCGATGCCGCCCACGCCTCCGGCGTGCTGGCCGTCGTCGCCTGCGGACTGTTCATGAGCCAGGTGACGTCACGGATCACAGGCGCCGCGGCGCGCCAGATCGTGCTCCCGTTCTGGGCGCTGTCCACCACAGTGCTCAGCAGTGCGCTGTTCGTACTGGTGGGGATCTCGGCCCAGTCCGCCCTTCGCGAGCTGAGCAGCACCTCCGTGTTGCGGGCGTTCGGCGACGTCCTGGTCGTCACCGCCGTCGTGATCGGGGTGCGATGGGTGTGGGTCTACACCACGCCGTACCTCATCCGGCTCCTCGATCGCCGTCCCGCCCAGCGGTTGCGGCGGGTCCCGGGACGGCAACGCACCATCAGCGCGGTCGCCGGGTTCCGTGGCGCCGTGTCGCTGGCCGCAGTCCTCGCCGTACCGCACACCCTGGACTCCGGTGTCCCCTTTCCCGACAGGGACCTCATGGTGCTGATCGCTTGCGGCGTCATCGTGCTGACCCTGCTCCAGGCGTTGTTCCTGCCGTCAGTCGTACGGTTCGCGCGACTGCCGGTCGACACGTCGGTCGCCGAGGAGCTGCAGTTCGCCGACGAGTACTCCCTGGACGCAGCAATCGATGCTCTCGACACCACGGCCAGCGAGCTCGGCAGCGGTGAGCTGGTGGTCCAGCGGGTACGTCGCGAGCTGGACAAGCAGCGGACGCTGCTGGCGTCCGCCGGCGCGGAGGATGACCCCGTCGTCCAGCACGACGACGAGTACCGGAACCTCTCGATCGCTCTCATCGGCCGGCGGCGCGAGGCGCTGCTCGAGCTCCGCGACGGGCAGCGCATCGACGACATCGTGCTGCGCCGGGTGCAGACACGTCTCGACCAGGAGGAGGTGCGGTTCCTGCGTGCGAACCCTCTCGAGTGAG
>Ga0308174_10000254_pt1 | contig 22220 bp, 18 predicted proteins | sample PhyPR2_FD_203894 | JGI IMG/M metagenome (GOLD analysis project Ga0308174, IMG submission 203894) | Soil microbial communities from UC Gill Tract Community Farm, Albany, California, United States - DLSLS.P.R2 | ecosystem: Environmental > Terrestrial > Soil > Agricultural land | place: USA... | reverse complement strand
CGCCCGCAGTGCACGTCGGAGCTGTGTCCAGGAGACTCATGGGAGGCGACGTTACGAGACGTGACCTCAGCGTCCAAGCCGACATTCGGTACCCTGCGTGTGTGACGAACCACCCCGAACACTCCACCCGCGGCACGTTCGTGCGCAGGGCCGCGACCCTCCTCACGCTGGTCCCCGCCCTGCTCATGACGAGCCTCACTGGCACCGCTCTCGCGGACCCCCCGGTTCAGTGGGAGAACAACCCTCCGGCCTCCCCGCTGCACGTGATCCTGATCCTGGTGGTGATCCCGGTCGCGCTGTTCGCGCTGATCACGCTGCTCGTCTACCTGCCCTCGATGGGCAAGGGCGAGAGCTACCAGCCGGGCCAGCCGTGGCGCAGCGAGCCCGAGTGGTTCGGCGGCCCGCGTGGCGGGGTCCAGGCCGCCGACCGCACCGAGCAGCCGCTGTCCGTGGGCGGCTCCGCCGACCACCGCGACGAGCGGGGTGGCGCCAGTGGCCGCTGGTGAGGCGTTCACGGCCGCGCAGCGGCACGAGATCGACAAGGCCATCCGGGACGCCGAGACGCTGTGCCGCTACGAGTTCTCGGTGTTCGTCGGCCGCTCCGAGGGTGAGTCCCGGCCGTTCGCCGAGCGGCTGCACGCCACCCTGGTCGCGCCCGAGCGGTCCGTCCTGGTGCTCGTGGACCCGGCGGCCAAGCTTCTCGAGATCGTGACCGGCACCGAGGCGCGCCGGGTCCTCGACGACGCCGAGGTGCACCTCGCGGTGCTGGCGATGCAGAGCGCGTTCGCCGCCGGCGACCTGGTCGGTGGCATCGTCCAGGGCGTTCAGCAGCTCGCGGAGCACGCCCGGCGCCCGCAGGTGCGGCACGGCTCCTGATCTCGACCCGCGCACACGCACGAAGGGCCGCACCCTCACGGGTGCGGCCCTTCGTCGTCCCAGGCGTCCGTCGGCTCGCTCAGGCGTCGGCGCGCTGGGCGGCGAGCGCCCGCACGATGTCGTCGCGGGCCTCGCTCACGTAGCGCTTGGCGGCCGGGTTGGCCGGCGAGCTCGCTAGCCAGGCATCCACCCGGTCCAGGGTCGCCTGACCGGTCAGCACCCGCGGGAACATGTACTCCAGCATCGTCGAGGCGATCTGGGTGCCCTTCTCCTCCCAGATCGTGTCCGCGACGGTGAGGTAGCGCTCGAGGTACTCCGCGAGCACGTCCTCCTGCTCCGAGCAGTCGAAGACGTAGGCGATGCTGCGCTGGGTCTCGTTGGAGATGTCGTCGCGGACCGCGGCGTCGTTCCACGCCTGGGCCTTGGCCTCCGCGGAGGGCAGCACCGCTCGGGCGGCCGCGGCCCGCTCCAGCCCGGAGATGGTGTTGTCGCGGGCGAGCTCCTCGGCGATGCGTGCCTCGTCGGCCCGCCCGGCCCGCGCCAGCGCGGTGACCAGCGCCCAGCGCAGGTCCTCGGCGACGTCGAAGCCGGCCAGCGTGACGCTGCCGTCCAGCAGGCCCGCGAGCAGGGCCAGGCCCTCCTCGCTGCGGGCGGCGCCGCCGTACGACGACGGCGGGACCCGCTTGCCGACGGTGCCGGCGAACGCCTTCACGAAGGTCAGCTGGTGGTCGCTGCCCGGGTCGGCCTCCTCGAGGAGGCGGCGCAGGCCGCTCTCCCAGGTCGCGCGCAGCGCGGCACGCTTGTCCGGGTGGGCGAGCTGGTCGATCGCGATCTGCACGTAGACCGGCAGCTGCTTGACCGCGGTCTCGTCCGACTCGGCGGCGATGCCCTGCAGGACGAGGGCGACGAAGTCGCCGGCAGGCAGCTCGGCGTCGCGCGTCATGTCCCACAGCGCGCCCCAGCACAGCGCCCGCGCCAGCGAGTCGTCGATGTCCTGGATCGACTCCCGCACCGTGGCCAGCGACCGCTCGTCGAAGCGGATCTTCGCGTAGGACAGGTCGCCGTCGTTGAGCAGCACCAGGTCGGGCTGGGCGGCGCCGAGCAGCTTGGCCACGTCGGTGCGCGCGCCGACGACGTCGGTCTCGACCGCGGTGCGCCGCACCAGGCGGCCGTCCTCGCGCCGGTCGTAGAGGCCGATCCCGATGCGGTGCCGGCGCAGCGTCGGGTGGTCGGGGTGTGCGCTCTGCGTCACGGCGAAGGACGTGTAGCGGCCCTCGTCGTCGACGGTCGCGTCGACGGCCAGCGTGTTCACCCCGGTGGTCTGCAGCCACTCCTCGGCCCAGGAGCCGAGGTCGCGGCCGGAGGTCTCCTCCAGGGCGCGCAGCAGGTCCGCGAACCGCGAGTTGCCGAACGCGTGCCGGCGGAAGTAGGCGCGCAGCCCCTGGAAGAACTCGGCCTCTCCCACCCAGGCGACCAGCTGCTTCAGCGCGGAAGCGCCCTTGGCGTAGGTGATCCCGTCGAAGCTGACCTCGACGGCCTCGAGGTCGTGGTTGTCCGCGGCGATCGGGTGCGTGGAGGGCAGCTGGTCCTGGCGGTAGGCCCAGTTCTTGCGGTTGTTGGTGAAACCGGTCCAGGCCTCGTCGTACGACGTGGCGGCCACCAGCGCGTGGTGGGAGGCCCACTCGGCGAACGACTCATTGAGCCAGAGGTCGTCCCACCACTTCATGGTGACCAGGTCGCCGAACCACATGTGCGCCATCTCGTGGAGCACGGTGTTGGCGCGCTGCTCGTAGAACCAGGTGGCCTGGCGGCTGCGGGGGAGGTACTCGTCGCGCAGGGTCACGCAGCCGGCGTTCTCCATGGCGCCGTTGTTGAACTCCGGCACGTAGAGCTGGTCGTACTTGTGGAAGGGGTAGGGGAAGTCGAAGGCGTCCTCGAAGAACGCGAAGCCCTGCTTGGTGATCTCCACGAGCTCGGCGGTGTCGAAGTACGGCACCATCGACTGCCGGCAGTAGTGGCCCAGCGGGATCTCGCCGTGCTTGCCGACGTAGGTGTCGTGCACGGAGTGGTACTCGCCGGCCACGATCGCGGTGACGTACGTCGAGAGCCGCTCGGTCTCGGGGAACGCCCAGACGGCGCGGTCGCCGTCGGCCGGGACCGGCTCGGGGGTGGGCGCGTTGGACACCACGACCCAGTGCGCGGGAGCGGTCACGGTGAACCGGAAGACCGCCTTGAGGTCGGGCTGCTCGAAGGTGGTGAAGACGCGCCGGGCGTCCGGCACCTCCATCTGCGAGTAGAGGTAGACCCGGTCGTCGGCGGGGTCGACGAAGCGGTGCAGGCCCTCGCCGGTGTGGCTGTAGGTGCAGTCGGCCACCACGCGCAGCTCGTTGTCGGCCTCCAAGCCGTCGAGCCGGATCCGGTGGTCGGCGTACACCTCGGCCGGGTCCAGGGACCGGCCGTTGAGGGTGAGCTCGTGGATCGTGCCGCCGACGAGGTCGGCGAAGGTCGAGGCACCCACCGTGCGGCTGCGGAACCGGATCACGGTCGTGGAGCCGAAAGTGGTGGTGCGGGAGGGGTCGAGGTCGAGGTCCACGGTGTAGGACTCGATCTCCAGGAGCTCGGCGCGGGTGCGCGCCTCGTCCCGGGTCAGATTGGTTCCAGGCATACGCGCATTGTCCCATTCGGGTCGGGGAATAACCGAATCGAGCGAGCCCGTTTCCCTTGCAGTGCGCAACTGCCGTGCGCACGCTGTCGCCCCCGACCCGAAGGAGCTCCGATGACCTCCCCGTCCGCTGCCGAGTCCACCACCGACGGCCGCACGCCCGTCGACTTCTGGTTCGACCCGCTCTGCCCGTGGGCCTGGATGTCGTCGCGCTGGCTGCTCGAGGTCGAGAAGGTCCGGCCGATCGCGCCGGCGTTCCACGTGATGAGCCTGGCCTACCTCAACCAGGACAAGGACATCCCCGAGGACTACCGCAAGATGCTGGAGCCCGCCTGGGGTCCGGTCCGCGTCGCCATCGCCGCCGCGCAGGCGGAGGGCGACCGGGTGCTGCTGCCGCTCTACACCGCGCTGGGCAACCGGATCCACCTCGAGGGCCGCTCCATCGACCGGCAGCTGATCGAGGAGGCCCTCGAGGAGGTCGGGCTGCCGACCTCGCTCGCGGACGCGGCGGACTCGACCGCCTACGACGAGGACCTCAAGAAGTCCCACCACGCGGGCATGGACCAGGTCGGCATGGACGTCGGCACCCCGGTGATCAGCGTCGAGGGCGTGGCCTTCTTCGGCCCGGTCGTGACGCCGGCCCCCAAGGGCGAGGACGCCGGCCGGCTGTGGGACGGCGTGGTGCTGGTGGCCGGGACGCCCGGCTTCTACGAGCTCAAGCGCAGCCGCGAGAAGGGCCCGGACTTCTCCTGACCGAGGCGTCCCACCGCCAGGCCTCCACGGGCACGGCCGGGTCCCGACCGGTGGCCCGCAGCAGGGTGGGCCACGGCGCGGCGTCGCCCGGTACGTCGGGGAAGAGCCGGTCCAGCACGCGTCGTACGACGGACGGGGCGGGGTCCCAGGTCATGCCCAGGGGTCCGGCCACGTCGTGCACGTGCAGCAGCACCTCGACGGTGCCCATGGCCGCGAACCCGCCGGGGTCGGAGACGCCCCAGGGGTGCCAGCCGCGGTGTCCGGGGTCCGCGTGCCGCACGACCCCGGACAGGAAGCCGCCGCAGGCGTCGAGGACTTGCACCAGGCCGGCGTTGCCGCGGTCCGGCATCGCCCGCACCGACAGGTTCGGGGCGGCGGGCCGGTCCGCGGTGAACGCGAACGGCACGTAGGTCGACGTCTCGGGCGTACGCACCGCGATCTGCCCGGCGTAGGCGAACAGGTCGTCCGCGACGTGCTCGACGGTCTCCCAGCAGTCCCAGTCCAGCCCGGCCGCCGGCACGTGCCAGTCGCGGCCGCAGGCCTCGCGCAGCGCGGCCACCGCCGACGCGACGACCGCGTCCAGGTCGTCGACGAGCGCGCTCACAGCCCCGACGCCTTCACCAGCGCCCGCGGGGCGCTGGCCCGGCTCGATCCTCCGTGCGTCGTCGGCCATGCCCGCAGCGTCTCGTCGTCCCACCTGTCGCGGCAACCGAATTGCCCGCCTCAATACAGTGATCCCATGACCCATGTCCTGTCCGCCGTCGCCTGGCCGTACGCCAACGGCCCGCGCCACATCGGCCACGTGGCCGGTTTCGGCGTGCCCTCCGACGTCTTCAGCCGCTACATGCGGATGGCCGGGCACGACGTTCTGATGGTGTCGGGGACCGACGAGCACGGCACCCCGATCCTGGTGGCCGCGGACGCCGCTGGTGTCTCGCCGCGGGAGCTCGCGGACACGAACAACCGGCTGATCGTCGAGGACCTGCACCGGCTCGGGCTGTCCTACGACCTGTTCACCCGGACGACGACCCGCAACCACTACGCGGTGGTGCAGGAGATGTTCCGCACCGTGCAGCGCAACGGGTACATGGTCGAGCAGACCACCAAGGGTGCGATCTCGCCGTCGACCGGTCGGACGCTCCCGGACCGCTACATCGAGGGCACCTGCCCGATCTGCGGCTACGACAGCGCCCGCGGCGACCAGTGCGACAACTGCGGCAACCAGCTCGACCCCACCGACCTGATCGACCCGCGCAGCAAGATCAACGGGGAGACGCCCGAGTTCGTCGAGACCCAGCACTGGTTCCTCGACCTGCCGGCGCTGGCCGGTGCCCTCAAGGAGTGGCTCGACGAGCGGGAGGCCTCGGGGACCTGGCGGCCGAACGTCATCAAGTTCAGCCAGAACATCCTCGAGGAGATCCGGCCGCGGGCGATGACCCGCGACATCGACTGGGGGATCCCGGTGCCGGGCTGGGAGGACCAGCCGGCCAAGCGGCTCTACGTGTGGTTCGACGCCGTCATCGGCTACCTGTCCGCGTCGATCGAGTGGGCCCGCCGGCTAGGGGAGCCGGACCGCTGGCGCGACTGGTGGAACGACCGCGAGGCGCTGTCCTACTACTTCATGGGCAAGGACAACATCACCTTCCACTCGCAGATCTGGCCCGCCGAGCTCCTCGCGTACGACGGACGGGGCGACCGGGGCGGCGAGCCGGGGGAGTACGGCGCGCTGAACCTGCCGACCGAGGTGGTCTCGAGCGAGTTCCTCACCATGGAGGGCAAGCAGTTCTCGTCCTCGCGGGGCGTGGTGATCTACGTCCGGGACGTGCTCGCGCGCTACCAGCCCGATGCGCTGCGGTACTTCATCTCCGCGGCCGGGCCGGAGAACCAGGACAGCAACTTCACCTGGGCGGAGTTCGTGCGCCGCACCAACGACGAGCTCGTCGCGGGCTGGGGCAACCTGGTCAATCGCGCCGCGACCATGATCGCCAAGAGCTTCGGTGAGATCCCGCAGGCGGGCCCGCTCGAGGACGGGGACCGGGCCCTCCTCGACACCGTCGAGCGGGCGTTCGGCACGGTGGGCGGACTGGTCGAGCGGCACCGCCAGAAGGCCGCGCTGGCCGAGGCGATGCGGACCGTCGCGGAGGTGAACCGCTACGTGTCGGACAACGCGCCGTGGAAGCTCAAGGGCGACGACGAGCGCGACCGGCTGGCCACGATCCTGCACGTCACGGCCCAGGCGGTGGCCGACTGCAACCTGCTGCTCTCGCCGTTCCTGCCGCACAGCGCCAACGACGTCGACGCGGTCCTCGGCGGGACCGGCCGGGTCGCGCCGATGCCCGAGATCCGCGAGGTCGAGGACCTGGACGGCGGCCCGGCATACCCGATCCTCACCGGCGAGTACTCCGGGTTCCCGGCCTGGGCCCGCCGCCCGGTCGTGCCCGGCACGAAGGTGGACAAGCCCACGCCGGTGTTCACCAAGCTCGACCCGTCCGTGGTGGACGACGAGCTGGCCCGGCTCGCGGGCGAGCCCGCATGACGCTGCACCCGCAGTCGGTCGCGGCGCTCGAGCTGTGGGCGCAGGGTCCGAGCGTCACCGACCCCGGCTTCGGCGCCGACGGGATCGCCGCCATGCGCCGCGACGCGCTCGCGGCCGCGGCAGCCGAGGAGAAGGAGCCGGTCGACCGGGTCGAGGACGTCGACGCCGACGGCGTGCGCTGCCGGCTCTACGTGCCGGCCGGCGCCCGCCGGTCGGTGCTGTTCCTGCACGGCGGCGGGTTCGTGTTCGGCGACGTGGACACCCACGACGGCCAGGCGCGACGGATCGCGAACCGGACCGGCTCGGCGGTGCTGGCCGTGGACTACCGCCGCCCGCCCGAGCACCGCTTCCCGGCCGCTCCCGACGACGTCGACACCGCGCTGCGCTGGCTGCTCAAGGAGGTGCCCGGCCTCGGCCTCGACCCGTCCCGGGTGGTGGCCCTCGGCGACAGCGCCGGCGGCAACCTCGCGCTGGTCGCGGCCCTGCGCAACCCCGGCGTGCTCGCGGCCGCCGTGCTCGTCTACCCGTTCGTGGACGCGACCGCGTCGATGCCGTCCTACGCGCGCACCGACGGAGGCCTGACCCGCGCGGAGGGGGAGTGGTTCCTGCGGCAGTACATCCGCGACGAGCGGGACCTGGTCGACCCCGACCTCACGCCGGTCCTCGCGACCTCGTTCGCCGGGCTGCCCCCGACGTACGTCCAGGTGGCCGAGCACGACGTGCTCGCCGACGAGGACCTCGAGCTGGCCCGCCGGGTCGCGGACGCCGGCGTGACCGTCGAGACCACGGTGTACGACGGGATGGTGCACGGCTTCTGGCGGAACCCGCAGCTGTTCGACGCGGCCGAGGTCGCGCTCGCCGACGCGGCGGCCTTCCTCGACCGGCACGTCTAGGGCCGGGGCTCCGAGGGGGCGGGACCTGGGACCCGCCTCTCCGATCTGCCGCGGCGTCCGCGGCCCCGCATCCCGACCGGCGGCGTTGTCGGCGCTCGGCGCAGCACGCTGCGCTCTCGCACCTCCGCCTTGCCGGACCGGGCGCGGTGCCACGTCCGCTGACGCGGCATCTCCTCGAGCCAGGCCCCTCTGCCAGAATGCGGGCATGCGCGTCCACCTCGGCTCCGACCACGCCGGCCTCGAGCTCAAGGAGCACCTGCTGAACTGGCTCGCGGACCACGGCTTCGAGGCGGTGGACCACGGCCCGTTCGTCTACGACGCCCTCGACGACTACCCGGTGTTCTGCCTGCGCGCGGCCGAGGCGGTCGCCGCCGACTGGCAGGACGGCGAGGAGAGCCTCGGGGTCGTGATCGGCGGCTCGGGTAACGGGGAGGCGATCGCCGCCAACAAGGTCAAGGGCGTGCGCTGTGCGCTGGCGTGGAGCGAGGAGACCGCGACGCTGGCCCGCGAGCACAACGACGCCAACGTGGTGTCGGTCGGCGGGCGCATGCACACGGTCGAGGACATGACCCACTTCGTCGAGGTGTTCCTCGGCGCCGCCTACAGCGGTGAGGAGCGGCACACCCGGCGGATCGGGATGCTCACCGACTACGAGAAGACCGGGAACCTCCCGCCGCTCCCGGAGTCCGCCCTCGGCCTCGGGCCGAGCCACTCCGCCTGAGATGCCCGAGGGCCACACCCTCCACCGGCTCGCGACCGGGGTGCGCGAGCGCTTCGCGGGCCGGACCGTCGAGGTCACCAGCCCGCAGGGCCGCTTCGCGGAGTCCGCACGGCTCGTCGACGGCACCGAGCTGGTGACCGCCGAGTCATTCGGCAAGCACCTGTTCGTCACGTTCGCGCACGAGCGGTTCGTGCACGTGCACCTCGGCCTCTACGGCAGGCTCGACCTGCACGACGGTCCGCCACCGCCCCCGGTGGGTCAGGTCCGGATGCGCATCGCGGCCGGGTCGCCCCGTCCGGCGTACGGCGACCTGCGGGGTGCCACGGCCTGCGAGCTGCTCACCGCCGCGCAGCGCGACGCGATCCTGGAGCGCCTCGGTCCCGACCCGCTGCGCGAGGACGCCGACTGGACCCGGGCCTGGGAGCGGGTGCGCCGTAGCCGGGCCCCGATCGGCGGGCTGCTGATGGACCAGGCCGTGCTGGCCGGGGTCGGCAACGTCTACCGGGCCGAGGTGCTGTTCCGGCACCGGCTGCACCCGCTGCGCCCCGGCACGTCGGTGCGGCGCGGCCGGTTCGAGGCGCTGTGGGAGGACCTGGTCCGGCTGATGCGGGAGGGCGTCCGCACCGGGCGGATCGACACCGTGCACACGGCCCACACCCCCGAGGTGATGGGTCGGGCGCCGCGGGTCGACGACCACGGCGGGGAGGTGTACGTCTACCGCCGCCAGGGGCAGCCCTGCCACGTCTGCGGCAGCCGGGTGCGCACCGAGGTGCTGGGCGGCCGCAACCTCTTCTGGTGCCCCCGCTGCCAGCCCGTCTTCCGCTCCCGCGCCCGCGCGCTGTGACCTGGATCCCGACCTGCGCGAACCGTGGGCAGCGCGCGTCCGCGGCCACTAGGGTCGGGGGGTGGTCGCCGCGTCCCATCCCGACCGCCTGACCCGCGTGCCCGTGGGCCGGGTGCTGAGCCGATCCTGGAACCGCCGGGTCCGCCGGCTCCGGGAGTCCGACCTCGCCCCCGCGCTCGTGCTGTGCGCGGCCTGCCTGGTCATCGGGATCTCCCAGTACGCCGTGATGTACGTGCCGCTCACCACGCTGGTGATCCCGATGGTGATCGGGAACCTCGTGCTCGGCCCGCGCATGCTGCCGTGGACGGTGGTGTTCGCGCTCGGGGTGCTGGTCGTCGTCGTCGCCGCCAGACCGGAGCTGCTGACGGGCCAGCGGATCGGCGGCATCCTGGTGATCTTCCTGATCGGCCTGGTGATCCTGGTCTCCTCGTTCCGTCGCACCAGCCTCGGCGTCGCGGGGGTGCGGGGCGAGTCGATGCTCGTGGACCTGCGCGACCGGATCCAGAGCCAGGCGCAGATCCCGGAGCTGCCCAAGGACTGGTACGCCGAGGCGGTGCTCCGCTCGGCCGGCGGTTCGTCGTTCGCCGGGGACTTCCTGGTCGCCGTACGGCCCCGGGACGGGTTCTCGCTCCAGGTCGTGGTGGTCGACGTCTCCGGCAAGGGGGAGCAGGCCGGGTCCCGGTCGCTCCAGCTGTCCGGCGCGTTCGGAGGGCTGCTGGGCGCCCTCCCCGCCGAGGGCTTCCTGCCGGCCGCGAACGACTACCTGCTCCGGCAGGACTGGAGCGAGGGGTTCGCCACCGCGGTGCACCTGGACCTCGACCTGCGCACCGGCGTGTTCGAGCTGCGCTCCGCCGGCCACCCGCCGGGGGTCCAGCTGCACGCGGGCTCGGGCCGCTGGGCGGTGCACGAGGCGGAGGGCCCGGTCCTCGGCCTGATGCCGCGGGCGGAGTTCTCCGTGGTGCGCGGCCGCCTGAACCGCGGGGACGCGCTGCTGCTGTTCACCGACGGGCTGGTGGAGACGCCGCAGCGGGACATCTCCCTCGGCATCGACAAGCTGCTCGGCCAGGGCGAGGCCCTGCTGCGGGCGGGGTTCGAGAAGGGCGCGCACCGGCTGATCGACCGCCTCGAGTCGATGCACGACGACCGGGCGCTGTTCCTGCTGCACCGGCGCTGAGCGCCGGACTCGGGGACCGCCGGGTCCGCTGGTGGGGGCTTGGAGCGGATGACGGGAATCGAACCCGCGTAGCTAGTTTGGAAGACTAGGGCTCTACCATTGAGCTACATCCGCGCGCGTTCCGTGGGGTCGGTGACCCCGGCCGGAGGCGGCACCATGGTGCCACAGCATCCCGCCCCGTCTCGATTGGGGTTCGCGCACGCCTCTCCCGTAGACTCCCGGGGGCTCCCGTCCGGAGCCGTGACGGTGGCCGGGAGACCGGGGCGTAGCGTAGTGGCTAGCGCGCCTGCTTTGGGAGCAGGAGATCGCAGGTTCGAGTCCTGTCGCCCCGACCGGCACGTCGCCGCACGACGTGCGCCGGACCGCCCGACCCACGACCGAACCGGTGCGCCGCGCCCCCCGCACGCCGTACGACCCGATGAGCCAGGACGCCTGGCGAGACGATTGAGGAGAACCACCTGTGAAGAGCGCCGTCGAGACTTTGAGCCCGACCCGGGCCAAGCTCACCGTCGAGGTGCCCTTCGAGGAGCTCAAGCCGAGCCTCGACGCGGCGTACAAGAAGATCGCCCAGCAGATCAACGTCCCGGGCTTCCGCCGGGGCAAGGTGCCGCCGATGGTCATCGACCGTCAGGTCGGCCGCGGCGCGGTCCTCGACGAGGCGATCAACGAGGCGGTGCCGAAGCTGTACGTCGAGGCGCTCCAGGCCAACGAGCTCGAGCCGCTGGCGCAGCCGGAGATCGAGATCACCAAGCTCGAGGACAACGAGACCCTCGAGTTCAGCGCCGAGGTCGACGTCCGCCCCGAGATCGACCTGCCCGACTACTCCGGCCTCGAGGTCACCGTCGACGACGTCGCGGTCTCCGACCAGGACGTCGAGGAGCAGGTGCAGAACCTCCGCGAGCGCTTCGCGAGCCTCACCGAGGTCGAGCGGGCCGCCGCCGACGGTGACTTCGTGGTGATGGACCTGGTCGCCCGCAAGGACGGCGAGGTCGTCGAGGGCGCCGAGGTGTCCGGGATGAGCTACCAGGTCGGCAAGGGCGGCATGCTCGACGGCCTGGACGAGGCGCTGACCGGCATGGCCGCCGGCGACGAGCGGACCTTCGGCTCCAAGCTCGTCGGTGGTGACCTGCTCGGCGAGGACGTCGACGTCGAGGTCAAGGTCACCTCGGTCAAGGAGCAGGAGCTGCCAGAGCTCGACGACGACTTCGCGCAGACCGCCTCCGAGTTCGACACCGTTGCCGAGCTCACCGAGGACGTGCGCACCCGGCTCTCGCGCGGCAAGCGCCTGGAGCAGGCCGCGGCCGCCCGCGACGCGGTGCTCGAGAAGCTGCTCGACCTGGTCGAGGTGCCGCTGCCCGAGGGCGTGGTGGACTCCGAGCTGTCCGCCCGCAAGGACCAGATCCAGCAGCAGCTGGCGATGGCCGGCATGACCATGGAGCAGTACCTCGACGGCGAGGAGCAGACGGTCGACGAGTTCGAGGCCGACCTGGAGAAGCGGGTGCGCGACGCCGTCGCGGCGCAGTTCGTGCTCGACCAGGTGGCCAAGAAGGAGGAGATCGGCGTCAACGAGGGCGAGCTCCAGGAGCACCTCATGCGCCGCGCTCAGCAGTCCGGCCAGAACCCGCAGGAGTTCATCCAGCACATGCTGGAGCACAACCACATCCCGGAGATGGTCTCCGAGGTCGTGCGTGGCAAGGCGCTGGCCACGATCGTCGAGGCCGCCACCGTCACCGACGAGTCCGGCAACCACGTCGAGCTGAAGAACCTCCAGCCCGACGGCACCGTCGCGGACCCGGCCGACCTCGAGGCCGAGCAGACCGAGCAGACCGAGCAGACCGAGCAGACCGACGAGGGCGCCGGCGAGGCCGCCGGGACCCCGGAGGGCGAGCAGGCGCAGGCCTGATCCTCCGACAGTTCTGTGACGGCCCGTGTCACCGCGTGTGACACGGGCCGTTGACATACCTCGGGTATGCCATCGACACTGGTCCCGATGACCTCCACGACCGTCCCGCGGCCGCGGGCCGGCGTGCTCGGCGCGCTGGCGCTGGCCGCCGACACGGCCGACGAGATCGTGCTGGGCACGGTGCGCGACGTGCACGGCGCCGTCGCCACCCGGGTGCACACCCTCATCGGACGGCGGTCGGGCACCGGACCGGTGTCCAGCGCCGTCTACGCCGGGATCGGCTGCGGCCTGCGCGCGACGAGCCGCGGGCTGCGGGCCGCCGACCGCCGGGTCGGCGCCCGTATCGAGGAGTCGCCCGCGGGCCGGGTGCTGGTCTCCGCCGTCAACGGCTTCATCGGCGACCGGCTCGCCGAGGACGGCTCGGACCTCGCGATCACGATGGCGGTCCGCGTGCGGCACCGTGACGTGGCCCCGGACCGGGCCTCGCTGGCCGAGGCGTTCCCGTCCGCCACCGGCGACGTCGTGGTCTTCCTGCACGGCCTCGCCGAGCCGGACACCGCCTGGGACCGGCAGGCCGACGAACGCGGCGGCCGCTACGGGGACCGGCTCGCGGAGCAGGGCTGGACGCCGGTCTACCTGCGCGCGAACACCGGCCTGCCGATCGCCGAGAACGGCGTCGCCCTCGCCGCCCTCCTCGACGACCTGGTGGCCGCCTGGCCGACGCCGGTACGTCGGATCGCGCTGGTCGGGCACTCGATGGGCGGGCTCGTGATGCGCGCCGCGTGCGCGGTCACGACCGACGCGGACGAGCGCTGGACCGACCTCGTGACGGACGTGGTGACCCTCGGGACCCCGCACCTGGGCGCACCCCTCGAGCGCGGGGTCGCGCTCGGCGCCCGGGCGCTCGGCCTGCTGCCCGAGTCCGCGCCCTTCGGCCGGATCCTGGAGTACCGCTCCGTGGGGATCCTGGACCTCCGCGGCGGCCTGGCCCGCGACGTCCAGAACCTGCCGAACGCGCGCTACCACCTCGTCGCCGCCACCCTCGCCGCGTCGCACCGGCACCCGGTCAGCGAGACGCTCGGCGACGGCCTGGTGCGGTTCGCGTCCGCGACCGGACGACCCCGCCGCGGCCCGGACATGTTCCCGGCCGCCGACCTGCTGCACATCCGCGGGGGTCACTTCGACCTGCTCAACCACCCCGAGGTCGAGGACGCCCTCCGTGCCTGGCTCGCCTGAGCCGGCCGCGTAGGGAACCACGCCGAGAGCTACACAGGAGACGCCGTGCCCCAGCCCCAGCCCCTGCCCATCAGTGCCTCGGTCGACATCGCCGCACCGCCCGAGCGGGTGTGGGCGCTGGTGGGAGACGTCACCCGGATGCCCGAGTGGAGCCCCGAGCTGCGCCGGCTCCGGGTCCTCGGCCCGGGGCCGGTCCGCCCCGGCTCGACGCTGCTCGGGCTGAACCGGCGCGGCTGGGCCACCTGGCCGACCTCGTCGACGGTGACCCGGCTGGAGCCCGGCCGGGCCGTGGCGTGGCGCACCCGGGAGAGCGGTGCCACCTGGACCTACGAGCTCGAGGACGCCGACGGCGGGACCCGGCTCACCGGGCGACGCGACCTGCCGCGGTTCACGCCGCTGACCACGCTGCTGGGGCCGGTGATCGGCGGCGCCGCCGGCCACGACCGCGAGCTCGCGGAGGGCATCCGCACGACGCTGGGCCGCATCAAGGACGCCGTCGAGACCGCCTGAGCCCGCGTTCAGGCCGAGTCCCGCCGCAGCACCCGCGCGCAGGCACGGGGCCGGCGACACGCCGAAGATGGCCGAACCTTTTTCTGCAGGAATGTGCAGTCGCACAAACATGATCCCGTGAGTCCGGTTCGCCCCCTTGTGGCCGGGGGAGGAGGTCGTGTTGGCTTCCCGCGACTGCAAACCGCAGTCGCGCAACGAGGTCGAGCCCGGGTCGCCCCCTGCACGCCGCTCCGGCGTGGACCCCGCTCCGTACGTGCCAGCCAGCATCGCTGGGTCGGGCATGCCCGTGTTCCTTCTTGCTGCGCCTTCACGCGACACGATCGCTGATGACGGAGGAACCGTGCGAAAGAAGTCAGCCGGGCTGTTGAGCCTGGTGGTGGCGGCGGGACTGGGGACAACCCTCGGTGCCCCCGCCGTGTCCGCCACTCCAGCACCCACTGTGAAGACCGTTGGCACGACTGCGGACAGGCCCGACGACGCGTCGGGCCACGAGCTGCCGAACCCGCTCGAGGACAAGCGTCGCGCGCTGCGCCAGGAGGCCATCACCGAGCTCCTGAACGGCAAGGGGAAGGTCGAGAAGCGCGGCGCCAGCACCGTGATGAAGGTCGGCACGGCGAAGTCCGCCAAGTCGGTCGACAAGCACGGGGCGGCCGCCGAGGCGCCCACCTCGCAGGACCAGTACGTCGAGCTCAGCCGCGAGAAGACCGACAAGATCTTCGTGGTGCTCGCCGACTTCGGCAACGAGCGCCACCCGGACTTCCCGGACAAGGACCTCGAGCCGTCCATCGAGGGCCCGACGACGTTCAACGGCCCCGAGAACAACCAGATCCCCCAGCCGGACCGCAGCGTCGACAACTCGACGAACTGGAACCCGAACTACGACCAGAAGCACTTCCAGGACCTGTACTTCGGGTCGGGTGACGCGGCCGGCTCCGGCGGTGCGCCCGAGTCGGTCAAGCAGTACTTCGAGCGCCAGTCCTCGGGCCGCTACAGCATCGACGGCACGGTCACGAACTGGGTCAAGGTGCGCTACAACGAGGCCCGCTACGGCCGCTCCAGCGACAACCCGAAGACCAACGGGGACGACCCGGCGGTGTGCTCGGGCCACGTCTGCTCCAACACCTGGAACCTCGTCCAGGACGCGGTGAACCAGTGGGTCGCGGACCAGAAGGCCGCCGGTCGCACCACCGAGTCCATCACCAACGAGCTCAAGTCCTTCGACCAGTGGGACCGCTACGACGTCGACGGTGACGGCAACTTCAACGAGCCCGACGGCTACCTCGACCACTTCCAGATCGTGCACGCGGGCGGCGACGAGGCCGACGGCGACCCGATCCAGGGCGAGGACGCCATCTGGTCGCACCGCTGGTACGTCCAGACCACCCCGATCGGCAGGGGTGGCCCCGGCAACCTCGGCGGCACGCAGATCGGTGACACCGGCATGTGGGTCGGCGACTACACCATCCAGCCCGAGAACGGCGGGATGAGCGTCTTCGCGCACGAGTACACCCACGACCTCGGCCTGCCTGACCTCTACGACACCGCCGGCGGCGAGAACAGCGTCAACTACTGGTCGCTGATGGCCCAGAGCCGCGAGTCGGCCCCGAACGACCAGTCGATCGGCAACCGCGCCTCCGACCTCGGCGCCTGGGACAAGCTCCAGCTGGGCTGGCTCGACTACGAGACGGTGCTGCCCTCGCAGGACCGCCGCATCGAGCTCGGCCCGCACGAGTACAACTCGGCCAAGCCGCAGGCCGCGGTCGTCGTGCTCCCGAAGAAGCAGGTCACCCAGACCCTCGCCACGCCGTACGCCGGGACCAAGGACTGGTGGAGCGGCAACGGGGACGACCTGAACACCACGCTGAGCCGCAACGTCACGCTCGGCGCCGGCACCTCGACGCTGAGCATGCAGGCCCAGTGGGACATCGAGGACTGCGGTCCGGACCCGTGCGACTACGCCTACGTCGAGGTCAACCCCGGCACCGGCTGGGTCGCGGTCCCCGGCAGCATCACCAAGGCGGCCGAGGGCAACGGCATCGACGGCACCCAGTCGTCGTGGACCCCGGCGACCTTCGACCTGTCGGCCTACGCCGGCAAGACGGTCGGTCTGCGGCTGCGCTACTCGACCGACGGCGCCGCCGGCGGCAAGGGCTTCTTCGCCGACGACATCACGCTGGTCTCGGGTGGCAGCACGCTGTTCACCTCGGGCGCCGAGGCCTCCCCGGAGGGCTGGACGCTCGGCGGGTTCTCCGCGACGGGCGCGACGGTCACCAAGTCCTACGACAACTACTACATCGCGTCGCACCGCGACTACGTGTCGTTCGACAAGTACCTCCAGTCCGGTCCGTACAACTTCGGGTTCCTGAACACCAAGCCGGACTGGGTGGAGCACTTCCCCTACCAGGACGGCCTGCTGGTCAGCTACTGGGACACCTCGGAGCTGGACAACAACACCAGCACGCACCCGGGCTCCGGCCTGATCCTGCCGGTGGACGCGAACCCGCGCCCGCTGGTCCGGCTCGACGGCACGCTGTGGCGCCCGCGGGTGAGCGGGTACGACGCACCGTTCTCGCTGGAGAAGTCCGACTCGTTCACGCTGCACGTCAACGGACAGCCCAACTACATCCGGGGCCAGGCGGCCCAGGCGCTGTTCCACGACAACGAGTCGTACTGGGACGCCACCCAGCCGGCCGCGAGCGTGAAGGTCCCCAACACCGGCACCAACATCAAGGTGCTCAGCACCGACGGCACCTCGATGGGGATCCGGGTCTGGAAGCGCAACTGACCTGATCGGGAGGGCAACAGGCGGACGAGGCCGCGGGTCAGGGGCCCGCGAGCATCGTCCAGAGCGTGGCCGGGAGGTTCGACCTCCCGGCCACGGTCGCGTCCGGGTCCGGTCCGGCCGGGTCGTGCGCTGTGGGCGAACAACCCGGGACAACCCGTGGATGTGCCGGTGGGTCCGGCTAGGGTCGGGGACGTGCCAGACATCAGAGAGACCGAAATGAACGGTGGCGGCTCGGCGTACGGGCTCGACGACCACATCTACCAGCGGCTGCTCCGCGAGCGGATCATCTTCCTCGGCTCCGAGGTGCGCGACCAGAACGCCAACGCGATCTGCGCGCAGATGCTGCTGCTCTCCGCGGAGGACCCCGAGGCGGACATCTTCCTGCACATCAACAGCCCGGGCGGATCGGTCGACTCCGGCATGGCGATCTACGACACCATGAACTACATCCCCAACGACGTGGCCACCGTCGGCATGGGCCTGGCCGCCTCGATGGGCCAGTTCCTGCTCTGCGCGGGCGCCCGAGGCAAGCGCTACGCCCTGCCGCACGCGCGGATCATGATGCACCAGCCGTCCGGCGGCATGGGCGGCTCCGCCTCGGACATCAAGATCCAGGCGCAGCAGTCGCTGCACATCAAGAAGGTGCTCTTCGAGCTCATCGCCCAGCACACCGGCCAGTCGATCGAGCAGGTCGAGACCGACGCCGACCGGGACCGCTGGTTCACCGCGGAGCAGGCCAAGGAGTACGGCTTCATCGACAACGTGATCTCGAGCGCACGCCAGGTCGCCGACGAGGGCCGTCCGGCCCGCAACAAGTGAGGGGCTGAGATGACCAGCACGCACGTCCCCGGCCTGGGCATGGGCCCCGGCCCGTCCGGCAAGGCGGCCGACGTCGCCTCGCCGAGCATGAACTACTACATCCCGCAGTGGGAGGAGCGGACGTCGTACGGCTTCCGCCGCATCGACCCCTACGGGAAGCTCTTCGAGGACCGCATCATCTTCCTCGGCACCCCGATCAGCGACGACATCGCCAACGCGGTGATGGCCCAGCTGCTCTGCCTGGAGTCGATGGACCCGGACCGGGACATCCAGATCTACATCAACAGCCCGGGCGGCTCGTTCACCGCGCTGACCGCGATCTACGACACGATGCGGTTCGTCAAGCCGGACATCCAGACCGTGTGCCTGGGCCAGGCCGCCTCGGCGGCGGCGATCCTGCTGGCGGCCGGCGCGCCCGGCAAGCGGCTCGCGCTGCCGAACAGCCGGATCCTGATCCACCAGCCCTACACCGAGGGCACCTACGGCCAGGCCTCCGACATCGAGATCCAGGCCAACGAGATCCTCCGGATGCGCGAGCTGCTCGAGAAGATGATCGCCGAGCACTCCGGCAAGTCGGTCGAGCAGGTCAGCCGCGACATCGACCGGGACAAGATCCTGACCGCGGAGGCCGCGGTCGAGTACGGCCTGATCGACGCGATCCTGGAGTCCCGGAAGGGAACGCTGGCCCCCGCGTGAGCACCTCCCTCGTCCCCGCCGGGTCCGTCCCCACCGGGGGCGAGGGAGTCGCCGTGTCCTGTCCCATTTGGGGGCGCGACGGGGTACCTTCGAGTTCGAGGAAAGCAAGCCGCACAAACAGCCGGTCGGACGTCCCGGCCTGAGTCGTGAGGAGTCGTGCCTGTGGCACGCATCGGTGACGGAGGCGACCTGCTGAAGTGCTCTTTCTGCGGAAAGAGCCAGAAGCAGGTCAAGAAGCTCATCGCAGGTCCGGGTGTCTACATCTGTGACGAATGCATCGACCTCTGCAACGAGATCATCGAGGAAGAGCTCAGCGAGGGCACCGAGGTAGGCCTCGAGGAGCTGCCCAAGCCGCGCGAGATCTTCGAGTTCCTGAACTCCTACGTGATCGGCCAGGAGACCGCCAAGAAGGCGCTCGCCGTTGCGGTCTACAACCACTACAAGCGGGTCCAGGCGGGGGTCGCCGCCGGCACCCAGCGGCACAAGGCCGACGAGGCCGTCGAGCTGTCCAAGTCCAACATCCTGGTCATCGGCCCGACCGGCTGCGGCAAGACCTACCTCGCGCAGACCCTCGCCCGGATGCTCAACGTCCCCTTCGCGATCGCCGACGCGACCGCGCTCACCGAGGCCGGCTACGTCGGCGAGGACGTCGAGAACATCCTGCTCAAGCTCATCCAGGCCGCCGACTACGACGTCAAGAAGGCCGAGACGGGCATCATCTACATCGACGAGATCGACAAGGTCGCCCGCAAGGCGGAGAACCCCTCGATCACCCGCGACGTGTCCGGCGAGGGCGTCCAGCAGGCGCTGCTGAAGATCCTCGAGGGCACCACCGCCTCGGTGCCGCCGCAGGGCGGCCGCAAGCACCCGCACCAGGAGTTCATCCAGATCGACACGACGAACATCCTGTTCATCGTGGGCGGCGCGTTCGCCGGGCTCGAGCACATCGTCGAGCAGCGGATCGGCAAGAAGACCCTCGGCTTCGGCGCGAGCCTCCCCACCAAGGAGGAGCGCGACATGGAGAAGATCTTCTCCGAGGTGATGCCCGAGGACCTCCTCAAGTTCGGGCTGATCCCCGAGTTCATCGGCCGGCTCCCGGTGATCGCGACGGTCGACAAGCTCAACCGCGAGGCGCTCGTGCAGATCCTCACCGAGCCCCGCAACGCGCTGGTGAAGCAGTACCAGAAGCTCTTCGAGCTCGACGGCGTCGAGCTCGAGTTCACCTCCGACGCCGTCGACGCGGTGGCCGACCTGGCGATGATGCGGGGCACCGGCGCCCGCGGCCTCAGGGCGATCATCGAGGAGGTCCTCCTCCACGTGATGTACGACGTGCCCTCCCGTGAGGACGTCGCGAAGGTCGTCGTCACCGGCGAGGTGGTCAGCGACAACGTCAACCCGACGCTCGTGCCCCGCGAGCCGGAAGCAAAGAAGAAGAAGTCCGCGTAGACCTGCTGCGCGGCGCCCGGCACGCGTGAGACGAAAACGCGTTCGGTTGGATGGATCGGCTGGCTAGGCTCTGGCGGGTGACCTCCGAAGCCACCGCTCCCACCCCCCTGTCCCTGCCGACCTCCGACTGGGAGGCATGGCTCGCCGAGCGCTGCGACGGCCAGCTCGACCAGGCCCGCGCGCACGTCGAGACCCTCAAGCAGGGCGGCCACGACTCCGTCGCGGTGCTCGGGCTGTGGAACGACCTCAACCTGGCCCTGCACAACGCCTTCGCGTCGGCCGGGCTGTTCTCCAACGTGCACCCGGAGGAGGCGGTCCGCACCCGCGCCGAGCGGGCCGAGCAGGACGCGCAGCGGCTGCTCACCGAGATCGGGCTCGACCGCGGGCTCTACGACGTGCTTTCCGGGGCCGACCCGCAGGAGCTGGACGAGGCGGGCCGGCGCGTGCACGCGCTCGCCCTGCGCGACTTCCGCCGGGCCGGCGTGGACCAGGACGAGGCGGTCCGCACCCGGCTGCGGGAGCTGTCCGAGCGGGAGACCGCGGTCGCCCAGGAGTTCGCCAAGAACATCCGCGACGGCGTCCGGTCCATCAGTGTCGACCCGGCCGTCCTCGACGGCCTGCCCGCCGACTTCCTCGAGAGCCACCCGGCGGGGGAGGACGGCCAGGTCGTGATCACCACCGACTACCCCGACTACCTGCCGTTCTCGACGTTCTGCCGGGACCGGGACGCCCGCGCCGCGCTGATGCAGGAGTACCTCAACCGGGCCTGGCCGCAGAACGACGCCCTCCTGCACGAGCTGCTCGAGCTGCGCCGCGAGCACGCCCGCCTGCTCGGCTACGACGGCTGGCCGTCCTACGACGCCGAGGTCAAGATGATCGGCAAGGGGGCGGCGATCCCGGAGTTCGTGGACCGGATCACCGAGGTGTCGGAGACGGCCGCCCGCCGCGACTTCGACGTGCTGCTCGACCGGGTCCGGCAGGACCACCCCGAGCTCACGACCGTCGACAACGTCGACAAGCTGTTCTACTCCGAGGTGCTGCGACGCGAGCGGTTCGACGTCGACGCCCAGCAGACCCGGGCCTACTTCGACTTCCAGAAGGTGCGGGCCGGGCTGCTCGCGGTCACCGGCCGGCTCTTCGACGTGGAGTACGTCGAGGTCGACGACTCACCGTCGTGGCACGAGGACGTCGCGACGTACGACGTGCTGCGCGGCGGCGAGCGGATCGGGCGGATCCGGCTCGACCTGCACCCGCGCAAGGGGAAGTACGGTCACGCCGCCCAGTTCGACCTCGCGCCCGGCATCATGGACCGCCAGCTCGCCGAGGGCGTGCTGGTGTGCAACTTCTCCAGGACCCTGATGGAGCACGACCACGTGGTCACGCTCTTCCACGAGTTCGGCCATCTGCTGCACCACGTGCTGGCCGGCGGGCACGCGTGGACCCGGTTCTCCGGGGTGGCCACCGAGTGGGACTTCGTCGAGGCCCCGTCGCAGATGCTGGAGGAGTGGGCGTGGGACGCCGACGTACTCCGGTCGTTCGCGACCGACGCCGACGGCGAGCCGATCCCGCGCGAGCTGGTCGCCAAGATGCGCGCCGCCAAGGACTTCGGCAAGGGGCTCTACGCGCGCACCCAGATGTTCTACGCCGCGCTGTCCTACACGCTGCACCAGGACGTGCCGGACGACATCACCACGACGATGCGCGAGCTGCAGGCGAGGTACGACGTGTTCGGCTACGTCCCGGACACCCACTTCTTCGCGTCGTTCGGGCACCTCGAGGGCTACGGCTCGGGCTACTACACGTACATGTGGAGCCTGGTCATCGCCAAGGACCTGTTCTCGGCGTTCGACCGCGACGACCTGTTCGCCCCCGCGGTCGCGCACCGCTACCGCGACCGGGTGCTGGCCGCCGGCGGCAGCAGGGACGCGGCCGACCTGGTCGAGGACTTCCTCGGCCGCCCCTACGGGTTCGAGTCGTTCCAGCGCTGGCTCGACAGGGTCTGACGCCCGTCCCTACGCCCACCCCCGGCCGGTCAGGCGCCGGGGGAGGGCGCGATCTCCGCCCGGACGGAGAGCGTGTCCGCGTCGGTCGGGGTGAAGGCCAGGTCGCCGACGAACTTGCCGGCGGCCTTGAGGTCATCGGCCGCGCGGGCGGCGAGCGCCAGGGCGCCCGAGGGGCCCGACACCTCCGCGTGCGCCAGCTCGGTGCGCATGGACACCTTGGCCGTCGACTTGGCGCCCCGGATGCCGGCCAGGGTCGCGGCGACCGCGGCGAGCATGGCCGGGTCGGCCGAGGCGGCCGAGCCGAGCTCCGAGGCCGTCGGCCAGCTCTGCCGGTGGATCGAGCCCTCCTGCCACCACGACCAG
>Ga0308174_10000253_pt1 | contig 22232 bp, 18 predicted proteins | sample PhyPR2_FD_203894 | JGI IMG/M metagenome (GOLD analysis project Ga0308174, IMG submission 203894) | Soil microbial communities from UC Gill Tract Community Farm, Albany, California, United States - DLSLS.P.R2 | ecosystem: Environmental > Terrestrial > Soil > Agricultural land | place: USA... | reverse complement strand
TGGTCACCGTCGAAGTCGGCGTTGAACGCCGAGCAGACGAGCGGGTGGATCTGGATGGCCTTGCCCTCGATCAGCTGCGGCTCGAAGGCCTGGATGCCGAGGCGGTGCAGGGTGGGCGCACGGTTCAGCAGCACCGGGTGCTCGGTGATGACCTCTTCGAGGACGTCCCACACCACGGCGTAGCGAGCGCCCGAGGTGGCGCGCTCGACCATCCGCTTGGCCGACTTGATGTTCTGCGCGTGCGACAGGTCGACGAGGCGCTTCATCACGAAGGGCTTGAACAGCTCCAGCGCCATCTGCTTGGGCAGACCGCACTGGTGCAGCTTCAACTGCGGACCCGACACGATGACCGAGCGGCCCGAGTAGTCCACGCGCTTGCCGAGCAGGTTCTGGCGGAAGCGACCCTGCTTGCCCTTGAGCATGTCGGACAGCGACTTCAGCGGCCGGTTGCCCGGGCCGGTGACGGGACGACCACGACGGCCGTTGTCGAACAGCGAGTCGACGGCCTCCTGGAGCATCCGCTTCTCGTTGTTGACGATGATCTCGGGCGCGCCGAGGTCGAGCAGCCGCTTGAGGCGGTTGTTGCGGTTGATGACGCGGCGGTACAGGTCGTTGAGGTCGGAGGTCGCGAAGCGGCCACCGTCGAGCTGCACCATCGGGCGCAGGTCCGGCGGGATGACCGGGACGGCGTCGAGGACCATGCCCTGCGGCTTGTTGCCGGTCTTGCGGAAGGCGTCGACGACCTTGAGGCGCTTGAGGGCGCGTACCTTGCGCTGGCCCTTGCCGTTGGCGATCGTGTCGCGCAGCGACTCGATCTCGGCCTCGATGTCGAAGCTCTCGAGGCGCTTCTGGATCGCCGTGGCGCCCATGTGGCCCTCGAAGTACTTCCCGAACCAGTTCTTCATCTCGCGGTAGAGCATCTCGTCGCCCGTGAGGTCCTGGACCTTGAGGGACTTGAAGGTGTTCCACACCTCGTCGAGGCGGTCGATCTCGCGCTGGGCACGGTCGCGCAGCTGCTTCATCTCGCGCTCGGCGCCGTCCTTGACCTTGCGGCGTGCGTCGGCCTTGGCACCCTCGGCCTCCAGGGCCGCGAGGTCCTCCTCGAGCTTGCGCGCACGGTCCTCGATGGAGCCGTCACGACGCTTCTCGAGGCGCTCGCGCTCCAGACCGATCTTGCCCTCGAGCGAGGACAGGTCGCGGTGGCGGGCGTCCTCATCGACGGAGGTGATCATGTACGCCGCGAAGTAGATGACCTTCTCCAGGTCCTTCGGCGCCAGGTCGAGCAGGTAGCCCAGCCGGCTCGGCACACCCTTGAAGTACCAGATGTGCGTGACCGGGGCGGCCAGCTCGATGTGGCCCATGCGCTCACGACGCACCTTGGAGCGGGTCACCTCGACGCCGCAGCGCTCGCAGATGATGCCCTTGAAGCGCACGCGCTTGTACTTGCCGCAGTAGCACTCCCAGTCCCGGGTGGGACCGAAGATCTTCTCGCAGAAGAGGCCGTCACGCTCGGGCTTGAGCGTGCGGTAGTTGATGGTCTCCGGCTTCTTGACCTCACCGTGGCTCCAGGTGCGGATGTCGTCCGCGGTGGCCAGGCCGATCTGAAGCTGGTCGAAGAAGTTAACGTCGAGCACTGTGGCTGCAACCCTTCGGTAGTTCTAGGAAAGTGAAGTAGGGGGGCGGAGGCGGGCCGGCGCGGTCACCCGCGCCGGCCGGCGCCTCACACCTCTTCGACCGAGCTGGGCTCGCGGCGGGACAGGTCGATGCCGAGCTCCTCGGCGGCGCGGAAGACGTCCTCCTCCGCGTCGCGCATCTCGATGGCCGAGCCGTCCTGCGACAGCACCTCCACGTTGAGGCAGAGCGACTGCATCTCCTTGACGAGCACCTTGAACGACTCGGGGATGCCGGAGTCGGGGATGTTCTCGCCCTTCACGATGGCCTCGTAGACCTTGACGCGACCGGGCACGTCGTCGGACTTGATCGTGAGCAGCTCCTGCAGGGCGTAGGCGGCGCCGTACGCCTCCATCGCCCAGACCTCCATCTCACCGAACCGCTGGCCACCGAACTGGGCCTTACCGCCCAGCGGCTGCTGCGTGATCATCGAGTAGGGGCCGGTGCTGCGCGCGTGGATCTTGTCGTCCACGAGGTGGTGCAGCTTGAGGATGTACATGTAGCCGACCGAGACCGGGTCCGGGAACGGCTCGCCGGAGCGACCGTCGAACAGGTTCGCCTTGCCGGTCTCGTCGATCAGCCGGACACCGTCGCGGTTGGGGATGGTCGCCCCGAGCAGGCCGGTGATCTCGTCCTCGCGCGCACCGTCGAACACCGGCGTCGCCACCTTGGTGTCGGCGTCGGCCTTGTCGGCGTGGATCTTGATCAGGCGCTGCTTCCAGTCGGCGTCGTTCTTGTCGTCCGACAGATCGAGGTCCCAGCCCTGCTTGGCCAGCCAGCCGAGGTGGAGCTCGAGGATCTGGCCGATGTTCATCCGTCGCGGCACACCCAGGGGGTTCAGCACCACGTCGACCGGGGTGCCGTCCTCCATGAACGGCATGTCCTCGATCGGCAGGATCTTCGCGATGACGCCCTTGTTGCCGTGACGGCCGGCGAGCTTGTCACCCACGGAGATCTTGCGCTTCTGCGCGACGTAGACGCGGACCAGCTGGTTGACGCCCGGAGGAAGCTCGTCGCCCTCCTCGCGGTCGAACACCCGGACGCCGATGACCGTGCCGGACTCACCGTGCGGCACCTTCATCGAGGTGTCGCGCACCTCGCGCGCCTTCTCACCGAAGATCGCGCGGAGCAGGCGCTCCTCGGGGGTCAGCTCGGTCTCGCCCTTCGGGGTGACCTTGCCGACGAGGATGTCACCGGTGGTGACCTCGGCGCCGATGCGGATGATGCCGCGCTCGTCGAGGTCGGCCAGCATCTCCTCGGAGACGTTCGGGATGTCCCGGGTGATCTCCTCGGGGCCGAGCTTGGTGTCGCGGGCGTCGACCTCGTGCTCCTCGATGTGGATCGAGGTGAGGATGTCCTCCTGCACCAGGCGCTGGCTGAGGATGATCGCGTCCTCGTAGTTGTGGCCCTGCCAGGGCATGAACGCCACGAGCAGGTTGGTGCCGAGCGCCATCTCCGCGTCGTCGGTGCAGGGACCGTCGGCGATCGGCGAGCCGATCTCGAGGCGGTCGCCCTCGCTGACCAGCGGCCGCTGGTTGATGCAGGTGCCCTGGTTGGAACGACGGAACTTCGCCAGCTTGTACGTCGAGTAGGTGCCGTCGTCGTTCATCGTCTCGATGACGTCGGCGGCGACCTCCTTGACCACACCGGCCTTCGTCGCGGTGACGACGTCACCGGCGTCGACCGCGGCGCGGTACTCCATGCCGGTGCCGACCAGCGGCGAGTCGCTCGTGATCAGCGGCACGGCCTGGCGCTGCATGTTGGCGCCCATGAGCGCGCGGTTGGCGTCGTCGTGCTCGAGGAACGGGATCAGGGCGGTCGCGACCGACACCATCTGGCGCGGCGAGACGTCCATGTAGTCGACCTCGTCGGCCAGGATCTCGGAGACCTCGCCGTCGCGCTGGCGGACCAGCACGCGCTCCTCGGCGAAGCGGCCCTTCTCGTCGAGCACCGCGTTGGCCTGCGCGATGACGTGGCGATCCTCGTCGTCGGCGGTCAGGTAGTCGATCTTGTCGGTGACGACACCCTTCTCGACCTTGCGGTAGGGGGTCTCGACGAAGCCGAACGGGTTGATCCGGCCGTAGGAGGCCAGCGACCCGATCAGGCCGATGTTCGGGCCTTCCGGCGTCTCGATGGGGCACATGCGGCCGTAGTGCGACGGGTGGACGTCGCGGACCTCCATGCCGGCGCGGTCACGGGACAGACCACCGGGGCCCAGCGCCGAGAGACGCCGCTTGTGCGTCAGGCCGGCGATCGGGTTGGTCTGGTCCATGAACTGCGAGAGCTGCGAGGTGCCGAAGAACTCCTTCAGCGCCGCGACCACGGGACGGATGTTGATCAGGGACTGCGGCGTGATCGCCTCGACGTCCTGCGTCGTCATCCGCTCGCGGACCACACGCTCCATGCGGGCAAGGCCGGTGCGGAGCTGGTTCTGGATCAGCTCACCGACGGTGCGCATGCGGCGGTTGCCGAAGTGGTCGATGTCGTCGGCGGCGATGTCGATGGTGCCCTGCGGCATCTCGAGCTGCTCGCGGCCGTCGTGCAGCGCGACGATGTACTTGATCGCGGCGACGACGTCGTCGATGGTCAGCGTCTGCTGGTCGAACGCCTCGGTCAGCCCCAGCTTCTTGTTGATCTTGTAGCGACCGACCTTGGCCAGGTCGTAGCGCTTGGGGTTGAAGTAGTAGTTGTTCAGCAGCGTCTGCGCGGCCTCACGCGTCGGCGGCTCGCCCGGGCGCAGCTTGCGGTAGATGTCGAGCAGCGCGTCGTCCTGGCCCTGGGTGTGGTCCTTCTCCAGGGTCAGCATCATCGACTCGTACTGGCCGAACTCCTCGCGGATCTGCTCGTTGGTCCAGCCGAGGGCCTTGAGCAGCACCGTGACGTTCTGCTTGCGCTTGCGGTCGAGACGGACGCCGACCATGTCGCGCTTGTCGATCTCGAACTCGAGCCAGGCGCCACGCGAGGGGATGAGCTTCGCGGTGTAGATGTCCTTGTCGGAGGTCTTGTCCGCGGAGCGCTCGAAGTAGACACCGGGCGAGCGCACGAGCTGCGAGACGACGACGCGCTCGGTGCCGTTGATGATGAAGGTGCCCTTGTCGGTCATGAGCGGGAAGTCGCCCATGAAGACCGTCTGGCCCTTGATCTCACCGGTGTCGTTGTTGGTGAACTCCGCCGACACGTAGAGCGGCGCGGAGTAGGTGAAGTCCTTCTCCTTGCACTCGTCCGTGGTGTACTTCGGGTCGTAGAAGACCGGGTTCTCGAACGAGAGGGACATGGTCTCGGAGAAGTCCTCGATCGGGGAGATCTCCTCGAAGATCTCCTGGAGACCGGACTTGGAGGAGACGTCCTCGCCCTCGGCGATCCGCCGCTCGACAGCAGCGTTCCACGCGTCGTTGCCGACCAGCCAGTCGAAGCTGTTGGTCTGCAGGGAGAGGAGCTGCGGAACCTCGAGTGGTTCCTTGATCTTCGCGAAAGAGATGCGGCGGTGGCCAATGGAGTTTGCAGTGGCAGGGGTGGTGCGCGCGGCCAAGAGGTGTCCTTCGACGGGTTCGCTCTCATGGATGGCGCCGTCCCACCACTAAATCAGCCACCGGGCAGGCGATTCGCATTTGAGGGCAGGCGCAAAGCGCAACGATACCTGAAAACAGGGCGCGCCACAATGCCGGCGGCACCTTCACGGGCGAGACGTTGCGGACGACTATGAACGGCACAGGCCTCGCGGTCAAGTGTCCGCGCCGAAGGGTGGGCGGGGGCCGGACGCGGCCCCCGCGGCCGACGTCAGTCGCAGGAGCCGTTCGGCGTCGTGATCAGGCAGTCGACGAGCCAGTCACCGCCCACCTGCTCCATCTGTGCACGCACCTGGTTCTTGTAGACGATCGGGCTCTTGTTCTGCTTGTTGGTGGTCGACTGGTCCACGAAGAGCAGCACCTCGACCCGGTCGGTGCCCGAGCGGACGATGCCCGAGCTGATGACCTTCCCGGTCACCACGGTCTTCGTCGAGGGCGCGTTCTGCTTCACGACCGCGAACAGCTTGTCGTAGTTCTCCTGGTAGCCGGAGGTCATGTACGACTCGGCCGCGGCCTGGTCCTCGTCGAGGTGCCGGTAGTCGTAGGACAGGATCGGCCCCACGGCCCGTTCGGCGGCGCTCTGCGCGGCCCGGGTGGACTCCTCGACGGAGGCGTCCGAGGGCAGCGCGGCCCACACCCAGATCGCGGCCCCCACCGCGACGGCGGCCAGGACGGCCACCCCGGCCAGCAGCCAGGCGGGCACCAACCGGCGCGGAGCCCCGGTCGCCGACCCCGACGTGGTGGCCTCGGTCGCGGCCCGGGTTGCGTTGGGGGTCACCGGCGCCGCTGCGGCGCCGGGCTCCTCCCCGGCGTCCTCCTCCCCGTCCTGCGCCTGCTGGGCCGCCAGCTCGGCGTCGTACGCCGCTCGCCGCTTCTTGTCCAGCAGCACCTCGGCCGCCTGGTTGCGCACCCGGAACCTGCGGTCGCTCGGGTCGAGGTCGGCGATCGAGGACTTCCAGGCTGCCCTGATCTCGGTCTCGGAGGCGTCGGGGGCGACGTCGAGCAGGTCGTACCAGCTGGGGGTCGTCGGCTCGGTCACTGGGACCCTCCCGTCACGGGCGTGAAGTTGTCGACGAGCCACTTGCCGTCGGTCCTGACCAGCGACACCTCGATCCGGAACGGCACCGGCTGCTGCTGGCCGCCCTTCTTGTAGGTGTCGGTGAACGTCCCCGCGACCAGGGCGGTCGCGGAGTCGCTGTCGATCGCCGAGACGCCGGTGGCGAAGATCTGCGCCTCACGGGAGACGCCGGCCTGGGCGACCATCTGCTCGGCGGTGCCGGCCTGCTGGTCGAACGAGGTCGCGAACTTCGGGGTGATGACGGCCTTGACCCGGCTGCGGTACTCGGGCATCTGGCCCTTGTCGTCGAGCAGGTCGGGACCGTAGGTGCCCATGCGCAGGATGAACTGGTCGGTCTGGGCCATCACGGTCTCCCGTGAGCTCTGGAGGTCGCCTGCCTCCCCCCGACGGCCGGCGAGCAGCCAGATCAGGGTTCCACTGGCGGCGAGCAGCACGACAACGAGCACGCCCAGAATCACGACCCTGAGGGTCGCGGAGCCTGAGTGCTCCCCCGTGGATGACTCCTCCGTGCGGGACGGCGAGTCGATGTCGCTGCTGCTCATCACTCCTGCGTCTTGACCAGGGGCTGGAGTAACAGCCACTTCCACGACTCCTCTCCAAGGGTTGCGGGGGCAGGGGTGCCGGGTGAGCCCAGGGCCGGGTCCACCTTTCCACCCCAGGACAGCTTGCCGGTGGCGGGATCGTAGGAGGCCACCACAGGAGAACGGTAGTGCGGCCCGGCCGGCGGCCGGTAGGCCGCACCGGCGCGAGGTGCGTTCTGGGCGCCACGGGGGTTGCTGACCGTGGGCGGCTCGCCGCAGTGCGCCTGCATGTTCATCGGCGCGTTGCTGCCGTCCTGCGGCGGGCGCGTGTTGGTGCTCTCGTAGCCCTTCTCGCAGACCTTCGGGTCCTGGGTCAGCACCATGCCGAAGTGGGCGTCGTAGAGCCCGGTGTCCGGGGACTTCGAGACGACCGTGAAGCCACCCTCGACCACGTAGGGGTAGATCACCAGGATCTGCGCGATGCCGGGCAGGTGCTTGACCACCACGTCACCGGTCGTGACGAGGTTGTTGATCAGCTCGGCCAGGTCCACGCGGTTGTCCTGGAGGAACGTGCGCAGCTGGATGGCGGTCGCCGAGCCGTTGTCGATGACGGCACGCAGCGACTGGTCGTTGCCGGCGAGGGTGCCGCTGAACAGCGAGAGGTCGCGGGCGAAGGTCCGGATCGCGCTGGCCGAGTCGACCTGCCCCTTGAGCACGGTGTTGCTGTCCTTGATCAGCGCCGTGGTCACGTCGAAGTTCTGGTTGGCCGACTGGATGAAGGAGTTTCCGGTGTCGATGATCCGCTGGAGGTCCTGGCCGGTCCCGCCGAACGCCTTGCCGAGTTCGAGGACGCTGGTGCGCAACGCCTTCTTGTTCACCGACTCCACGGTCGTCGAGATGTCGCCCAGCAGCTTCTGGGTCGGGATGGGGGTCCGGGTGTCGGCGACCGCGATCTGGGAGTTGTTGTGCAGGTAGGGCCCGGAGTTCACCTGCGGCTGGATCTCGACGTACTGCTCACCGACGGCCGAGCGGTTGCCGACCACGGCCAGCGCGTCGGCCGGGATGGAGTCGTAGGACTTGTCGATGTCCATGTAGACGTCCACGCCCTGGTCGGTCAGCTGGAGCTTCTGGACCTGGCCGGCGCGCACGCCGCGGTAGGACACCTCGGCGCCGGCGAAGATGCCGCCGGAGTCCTGGAAGTGGGCGACCACCGTGTAGGAGTCGTCGAAGACCAGCCGGTCCAGCCGCGCGTAGCGCGCGCCGACGTAGCTCACTCCCAGCAGGGTGATCACGACGAACACCAGCAGCTGGATCCGGGTACGACGCGTGATCATCGGATCACCATCCCGGGGACGAGCAGGCTCACCAGGGCGGGGTCGTAGACGTCCATCAGCTGTCTCATCGTGGGCCCTCGGGGGTCGGTCTGCATGGCCGACGTGGTCGGGCCGAATCCGGCACGGCCCACGCCGGGCAGCGACGGGAGCGCGGTGGGCAGACCGCCGCCGCCACCACCGCCGCCGAGCCCGCCCAGCGCATCGAGCTGCTTGCAGACGGCCTTGTTCTTGTTCTTCTTCTTCTTGCACTTCTTCTGCAGCGTCAGCAGGTCCGAGGGCGTCTGGAGCACCTTCTTGCAGGCGTCGCTGGTGAGCTTGCCGCTCTTGATGCACTTGGTCACGTTGTCGAGGATCACGGTCGGGTCGACCTGCGACGGCAGCTCGGTCGGGATGTCGGTCGGCAGGGAGGGGCCGTTGTCCCCGGTGACCGACAGGTCGAGCTCGATCGAGAGGTTGGTGTAGTCACCCATGTGCAGGTTGCGGGCGACCTGCGGGTCCCGGCCGACGACCTCGTCGACGAACGGGTAGGTGAGGAAGACGTTGAAGGACTTCACGAAGTCGTCACCGGACTTGGAGAGCTCGGTCAGCACCGGGTCGAGCTGACGGACCGACGCGATGGTGGCGTCCTTGGACGCCTTGATCACCCGTACGCCGACGTCGCCGAGGTGGTTGAGCGCCTGGAGCATCTTGACCAGGTCACCACGCTGCTTGTCCAGCGAGGTCAGCGCGCTGGGCAGCTCGCCGAGGGCGGAGTCGATGCTGCCCTCCTGCTTGTGCACGGAGACCGCGAGCGCGTTCACCGAGTCGATTGCGTGGACGATCTCGGCCTTGTGGTCGTCGAGCTGCGTCATCAGGGTCTTGATCTGGGTCAGCACCGACCGCGCGGAGCCCTCGCGACCCTCGAGGGCCACGTTGAGCTCGTGCGCGATCGTCTTGAGCTGCGCCACGCCGCCGCCGTTCAGCAGCAGGCTGAGCGCGCCGAGCACCTCCTCGACCTCCGGGTTGCGCCCGGAGTGGTCGAGGCCGATCACGTCGCCCGTGCTGAGCGTGCCGGTGGCCCCCTGGGCCGGTGGCTCGAGCGAGACGAACTTCTCGCCGAGCAGGCTGGTCTGCCGGATCGTGGCGATGGTGTTGTCGGGGAGCTTGGTGTCGCCACGCAGCTCCAGCGTCACGTCGGCGGTGTAGCCGTCGAGCGAGACGTCGGTGACCTGGCCGACGCTGACGTCGTTGACCTTCACCGTCGACTTGGGCACCAGGTCGAGCACGTCGCGGAACATCACGTGCACGGTGATCGGGTTGTCGCCCACGTCGGTGCCGCCGGGCAGCGGGAGCTTGTAGACGTCGAAGCCGCAGCCGCTGAAGGCCAGCGAGCCGGCGACCAGCAGGAGCAGCAGCTTGAGTCGCGTCATCGCTGAGCCTCCACGAGTCCACCCAGGGTCGGGTCGTAGACGTCTCCCCCGGTCGAGCCCGGCCCCTGGCCGAACGGCCCGGTCCGGGGCAGCGCCTGCTTGATCAGGTTGCACGACTTCCCGCTGGTGTCCGCCTGGTCGACGATCGAGCACAGGAACGCCGACGGGTCGGAGGCGATCTGGTTGCCGACCTCACCCTGGTTGGCCCGGGTGTCGAGGGTGCCGGCCTCCGGGTTGTAGGTCAGCGCCAGGTTGTTCAGGGCCACCGGGGCGTCCTTGAGCACCTCGTCGAGCGCCGACCGCTGGTGCACCAGCACCTTGGAGACCCGGTTCAGCCCGGAGATGTTGCGGCCGAGGATCTCGCGGTTGTCCCGGACGAAGCCGGAGACCTGGGTCATCGCCTGGGCGAGGTTCTTCAGGGAGGCCGCCAGCTCCTGGCGCTCCCCGGAGAGCATCGAGGAGACGTTGGCCAGCGACTGGTTGAACTGGCGCACGGTCGTGTCGTTCTTGGCCAGCGTGTGGATGAAGCCCTCGAGCTTGGCGGCGGAGCCGAACAGCTCCTCCTTGTTGTCGTCGAGGGTGGCGCTCAGCTTGCTGAAGTCCTGGATGGTCTGGTGGAACTGCGCACCCTCGCCGCCGAAGTTCTTCGCCGTCGACTCCAGCAGGTCCGACAGGGCGCCGTCCTTGTTGGCGCCGGTCGGGCCGAGCGCGACGGTCAGGTCGTCCATCGAGGAGTAGATCTGGTCGAGCTCCAGCGGTACGGCGGTCCGGTCCTGGCCGAGGACGGCGCCGTCGGCCATCACCTGGTCACCCTGCTCGAAGGTCGGGGTGAGCTGGACGAACCGGTCGCCGACGATCGACGGCGCGATGATGACGGCCTTCGCGTCGGAGGGGATCTGCACCGACGGGTCGTAGGACATCTTCACGATGACGTCGGTGCCCGACGGGGTCACCGAGTCGACCTTGCCGATCGGGACGCCGAGCACGCGCACGTCGCTGCCCTCGTAGATCGAGATGGTGCGCGGGAACTTCGCGGTGAGCGTCTTCTGGTCGTCACCCCGGAACATCACCAGGGCGGCGGCGACGACGAGCGCCACGATGACGGCCGGGATGACGGCCTTCTTCAGGATCGACATGTCAGCCACCCGCCTGCGGGACCGGGGGAAGGTTCTGGATGTAGGTGTCGAACCACGGACCGTTGCCCAGCGTGTTGGCGAAGACCCGGTAGAAGGGCGCCATCAGCCGCAGGCTGTTGTCGAGGTTGTCCTCGTTCTTGTTCAGCACCGCCACCACGTTGTCGAGGTGTGTCAGCGCGGGCTTGAGGTCCGCTCGGCTCTGCTTCACCAGGGCGGTCAGCTCCTTGGACAGGGTCGACGTCGAGACCAGCAGGTTGTGGACCGCCTGCCGCCGCTGGACCAGCGCCCGGAAGAGGACGTCGGAGTCCTTCATCAGCCCGACGATGTCCTGGTCGCGGGCGTCGAGGACGGTCGAGACGCGGGAGAGGTTCTTCAGCAGCGTGTTGATCTGGTCGTCACGCGAGGCGATGTTGGAGGAGAGCCGCGAGACCCCGTCGAGGGCGCTGCGGAACTCCTCCGGGGTGTTGCGGGTCAGGTCCGCCAGCGTGGTCAGGGACTTGGCGAGCTGGTCGGTGTTGATCTGGTCGGAGGTCTTCGCGAGGCCCGAGAAGGCGTCGACCACGTCGTACGGCGAGCTCGTGCGGCTGACCGGGATCTCGCTGCCCGCGCTGAGCTGGCCGGAGCCGGCCGGCTCGAGCGAGAGGTACATCGCGCCGAGCAGGGTCTTGACCTTGATCGCGGCCGCGGTCTCGTCGCCGAACGGCGAGCTGGTGTCGACCCGGAAGGTGACCTTCACGTGGTCGCCGTCGAGCGCGACGCTCTCGACCTTTCCGACGCGGACGCCGGCGATGCGGACCTCGTCGTTGGCCTTGAGCCCGCCTGACTCGGAGAAGGCGGCGTAGTAGGTGTCGCCCCCGCCGATCAGCGGCAGGTCCTGGGCCCGGAAGGCCGCGAGGATCATCATGGCGATGACGGCGAGGCTGACGGCCCCGACGATGACGGGGTTCCGCTCGCGGAACGGGACGCTCATTACTGGTTCCCTCCCAGGTCGCAGCGGTCGGATCCGGTGTTGTAGTCGACCGGGAGGGACTTCCCGCCCGGCAGCCGGACCCGGCCCTGGAAGTGGCAGAGGTAGAAGTTGAACCACGAGCCGTAGATCGCGGTGCGGCCCACCTTGTTCAGCTTGATCGGGAGCACCTGCAGCGCGCGGTCGAGCTCGCTCTTGTTGCGGTCGAGCGTGCCGGCCACGCTGCGCAGCTGATGGATGTCGTCGACGAAGGGGGTGCGAATCCCGGAGACCAGGCCCGCGGTCTGCACGGAGAGCTGCGAGATCTGGTCGAGCGACCCCAGGATCGCCTGGCGGTCGTTCTTGAGCCCGCCGACGAAGGTGCGGAAGGTCTTGATCAGCGAGCTGAGCTGGTCGTCACGGTCACCGATGTGGTCGAGGACCTGGTTGAGGTTGTCGATCAGGCTGCCGATGATCTTGTCGCGGTCCGCCAGCGTCGAGGTCACCGAGGCGGTGTGCGAGAGCAGGCCCTCGAGCGTGCCGCCCTCTCCCTGGAAGACCTGGATGATCTCGTAGGACAGCTTGTTGATGTCCGAGGGCGAGAGCGCCTGGAAGAGCGGCTTGAACCCGTTGAACAGCACCGTCAGGTCCAGCGCCGGCGAGGTCTGCGACACTGGGATCGTGGCGCCCTCCGCCAGCCGGGCCGAGCTGCCGATCTCGTCGGTGAGCGAGATGTAGCGCTGGCCGACGAGGTTGCGGTAGCGGATCGCGACGTGCGTCGCCTTGCTCAGCGGGGTCTGGTCCTGGACCGAGAAGGTCACCATCGCCCGGTCGCGGTCGACGATCTGGATGTCCTTGACCGTGCCCACCTTGACCCCGGCGATCCGGACGTCGTCGCCCTTCACGACGCCGGTCGCGTCGACGAACTCGGCCTTGTACTCCTTGCTGCCGCCGAAGGTGAAGTTGCCGATCGTGATGACCAGCACGCTGGTCGCCAGCGTGGTGACCACGATGAAGATCACCAGCTTGGTGAGGTCTGCGGTCGTGCGCTTGTCCAGGACCTTCATCGCAGGGACACCTCCGCGCCTCGGGCCAGCGGCCCCACCAGCAGGACCCCCAGGTCAGGGACGTCGGTAGCGGTCTCGCCCAGGGCGGGACCGAGCAGGGACTTCAACAGGTCGGACTCCTGGCGGCTGCCGGCGAGGTCGGTGCGGTAGTAGTCGGGCGCCACCCGGTCGGTGCCCTTGCCGGTGGGCTCGTCGACGCCGTCGTTGAAGTTCGGCTGGTGGCGCACCGGGTTGGACTGGGACCAGGGCGGGTTGGGCAGGTGCAGGCAGTTGGGCCCGCGGTTGTCACCGAGACGCGGCACGTCGCGCGAGGTGTAGCCGCGCGGCTGGTGCGGGAGCGTCTCGAGCACGATGTGCAGGGTGAAGCCGCGGAACGCCTGTGCCTGCAGCTTGCCGGCGTTGACGATGCCCTTGGTCAGGCAGGGGAACTCCGGGGAGTAGCGCGCGAGCACGCGCAGCTGCTCCTCCCCGACCCGGCTGAGGTGGATGAGGTTGTCGCCGTTCTGGTCGAGGAAGTCGCGGGCCGTGTTGGAGAACGACGTCACGTTGGTGAACAGGGCGTTCAGCTTGGCCGAGCGGTCCCGCAGCGTGCTCGTGGTCTTCACGGTGTTCCGCAGGATCTGGGCGATCTGCGGCATCACCTGGGAGTAGGTGTCCGAGACGTTGGCGGTCAGCCGCAGGTCGTCGACGATCTTGGGGATCTGCGGGTTGATGCGCTTGAGATAGCTGTCGACGGTCTCGAGGTTCTTGCCGATCTCCTCGCCGCGACCCTCCAGGGCGGTGGCCAGGGCGTTCAGCGTCTGGTTGATCGCCGCCGGCTGCACCGTGCGCAGCAGCGGGTAGAGGTCGTTGAGGACCTTCTCGACCTCGGTCGCGACCTGGGTGTGCGTGATCGTGTCGCCCGCCTCGATGTGCTGGGAGGCGGGGTGGTCGGGGACCACGAGCGACACGTACTTCTCACCGAAGAGCGTCTTGGGGACGATCGAGCCGGTGACGTTCGCCGGGATCGTGTCGATCTTGTCGGGGTAGAGGCCCAGCTTCACCTGGGCGCCGTCGGCGGTCGTGTCGAAGCCGAGCACCTCCCCCACGATGACGCCGCGGATCTTGACGTCGGCGCGCGAGGGCAGCTGGAGACCGATGGTCGAGGCGTCGAGGGTGACGGTGTCGTAGTCGACGAACTTCTTGCTGAAGATCCCGTAGGTCAGGTAGACGCCCGCCATCACGAGGCAGAGGAAGACCAGCCCGAGGATCTTGAAGCTGTGCAGGATCTTCACGCCCGCCTCACCCCGCCAGTCGCACGGTCGTGGTGGTGCCCCAGATGGCCATCGAGAGGAACAGGTCCATCACGTTGATGGCGACGATGCTGGTCCGGACGGCGCGGCCCACGGCCACGCCCACGCCCGCCGGTCCGCCGGAGGCGGTGTAGCCGTGGTAGCAGTGGATCAGGATCACCGTCACGGCGAAGACCAGCACCTTGCCGAAGGACCACAGCACGTCGCCGGGCGGCAGGAACTGGTTGAAGTAGTGGTCGTAGGTGCCGGTGCTCTGGCCGAAGAACTTGGTGACGGTCAGCCGGGTCGCGAAGTACGACGACAGCAGGCCCACGACGTAGAGCGGGATCACCGCGATCAGGCCGCCGATGATCCGGGTGGTGACCAGGAACGGCAGCGACGGGATCGCCATCACCTCCAGCGCGTCGACCTCCTCGGAGATCCGCATGGCGCCCAGTTGTGCGGTGAAGCCGCAGCCGACCGTTGCCGCCAGCGCGATCGCGGCGACCAGCGGCGCGATCTCACGGGTGTTGAAGTAGGCGGAGACGAAGCCGGAGAAGGCGGCGGTGCCGATCTGGTTCAGCGCGGCGTACCCCTGGAGGCCCACCTCGGTGCCGGTGAAGAAGCACATCGCGGTGATGACGCCGACGGTGCCGCCGATGACGGCGAGGGCTCCCGAGCCGAGGGCGACCTCGGCGAGGATCCGCAGGATCTCCTTCTTGTACCGGCGGATCGTGCGCGGGGTCCACATCAGCGCCCGGATGTAGAACGAGAGCTCTTCACCGAGGCTGTCGAGGGTCCTGAGCGGCTTGGTGTAGACCGCCTTGATGCTGGCCATGGCGCTAACCCGTCTTCGGGGGGACGAGCTGGAAGTAGATCGCGCTCATCACGAAGTTGACGACGAACAACAACATGAAGGTGATGACGACGGACTCGTTCACCGCGTCGCCGACCCCCTTCGGTCCCCCGTTGGCGTTCATGCCCTTGTACGACGCCACGATGGCGGCGATCAGGCCGAACACCAGCGCCTTCGCCATGCCCTGCCACAGGTCGGGCAGCTGGGCCAGGGCGGTGAAGCTCGCCAGATAGGCACCTGGCGTGCCGTCCTGCAGGACCACGTTGAAGACGTAGCCGCCGGCGACGCCCACGACGCTGACCAGCCCGTTGAGGAAGACGGCCACGAGCATGCAGGCCAGCACGCGGGGTACGACGAGGCGCTGGATGGGATCGATGCCCAGCACCATCATCGCGTCGAGCTCCTCGCGGATCTTGCGGGCGCCGAGATCGGCCGCGATCGCGGAGCCGCCGGCACCGGCGATCAGCAGCGAGGTCGCGATCGGCCCGGCCTCGCGGACCACGGCGAGGACCGCCGCCGACCCGGTGAAGGACTGGGCACCGAACTGCTTGATCAGGCCGCCCACCTGCAGCGCGATCACCGCGCCGAAGGGGATGGCGACCAGGGCGGTGGGGATGATCGTCACCGACGCGATGAACCAGGCCTGCTGGATGAACTCGCGCAGCTGGAAGGGCCGGCGGAAGAGCCCGCGCCCGACGTCGAGGCCGAAGGCGAAGAGCTTGCCCGCGGTCCCGACGGGGGCGAGCGCCCGGCTGGAGGTCAGAGTGGCCACGGTAGTCCTAGGCCCCCGTCGTCATGGTCATGTTCTCCTCGAAGGAGCCCGGCGGCGGGGTGATGCCGTTCTCGCGGCACCAGGCGCCCGGGTCCCGCTGGCTGCGACGGGCGATGCCGTTGGAGGGCTCGAGCTGCATCGGGATCGGCGGCAGCGGGGGCAGCTCCTGGTCCGCCTCGGCGGCGAGCTCGTCGGCGTCCTTCTCCTCCGACATGCCGATCGGGCCGACGCGCTGGGCGTTGAGGAACTGGCGCACCACCGGCTCCTCGGAGCTGAGCAGCATCTCCCGGGGCCCGAACATGGCGAGGTGCCGGTGGTAGAGGAGGCCGATGTTGTCCGGCACGGTGCGGGCGGTGTTGATGTCGTGGGTGACGATCAGGAACGTCGCGTCGATCTGCGCGTTGAGGTCGACGATGAGCTGGTTGAGGAACGCCGTGCGCACGGGGTCGAGGCCGGAGTCGGGCTCGTCGAAGAGCACGATCTCGGGGTCGAGGACCAGGGCCCGCGCCAAGCCGGCGCGCTTGCGCATGCCGCCGGAGATCTCACCCGGAAGCTTGTCCTCGGCGCCGATCAGGCCGACGAGGTCCATCTTCTCCATGACGATGTCGCGGACCTCGGACTCGGACTTCTTGGTGTGCTCGCGCAAGGGGAAGGCGACGTTGTCGTAGAGGTTCATCGAGCCGAACATGGCGCCGTCCTGGAAGAGCACCCCGAACAGCTTGCGGATCTCGTAGAGGTCCCGCTCGCTGCAGCTCGCGATGTCGGTGCCCTCGATGACGATGGAGCCCTTGTCCGGCTTGAGCAGGCCGATCAGGGTCTTGAGGAAGACGGACTTGCCGGTGCCGGAGGGACCGAGCATCACGCAGATCTCTCCCGCGGGGACGGTCAGCGTCACATCCCCCCAGATGAGCTGCTTGCCGAAGGACTTGCTCAGGTCCTCGACCTTGATCTCCACACCCATGGCCGTGCTCTCTCCCTCTAGTCAGCACCCTGTCGCCGGCCCCCCGCCGGGCACGCGAGACAACGCCCGCGTAGGCCCACTGGTGAGTAACAACGGCCGTCCGACGGGGAGGTTACGCAGGTTTTGCCGCTTCGTCACCGCCTGACCACGCCCGAACCTCCCCGGCACCTAGTGCCCTGCGTCACTCGGACGCAAACCAGACGTCTAGGCCTTTTCAGGGGGTGGACGGACCCGGCCCGGAGAAGCGTCCGCGGAGGGTGCAGGCGCCCGGGAATGCAGAACGGGGGCGACCACCGTGCGGTGGTCGCCCCCGTTCGGGGATGCGTTACAGCGTCACTTGAGGGTGACGGTGGCGCCGGCGCCCTCGAGGGACTCCTTGGCCTTCTCCGCGGCGTCCTTGGCAACCTTCTCCAGGACCGCCTTCGGCGCGGACTCCACCAGCTCCTTGGCCTCCTTCAGGCCGAGCGAGGTGAGGGCGCGCACCTCCTTGATGACGTTGATCTTCTTGTCGCCGGCAGCCTCGAGGATGACGTCGAACTCGTCCTGCTCGGCGGCCTCCTCGGCGCCACCAGCGGCACCGCCGGCGGCGGGAGCGGCGGCAACGGCAACGGGGGCAGCAGCGGTGACGCCGAAGGTGTCCTCGAACTGCTTCACGAACTCGCTCAGCTCAATGAGGGTCATCTCCTTGAACGCGTCGAGCAGCTCGTCGGTGGTGAGCTTCGCCATGGTGGCGGTTCCTTCCGTTCGGTGGCCCGGGCGCTGTGCGGTCCGGGCCGGGTTTCAGGTGGTGGTGTGCCGGGGCCGATCAGGCCTCGGCGGAGTCGCCCTCGTCGGAGGCGGCGGTCGCCGCCTCGTCAGCGGGGGCCTCGGCGGCAGCCGGGGCCTCCTCGGCGGCGACCGGCGCGGAGCCGGCACCACCTGCGAGGATCGAGGGGTCCTGCTCGGCCTTCGCCTGCAGCGCGCCGGCGAGCCGGGCAGCCTGGGCGATGGGGGCGTTGAGCAGGTAGACGGCCTGGCTGAGGGAGGCGAGCATCGCGCCCGCCATCTTGCCCAGGAGCACCTCGCGCGACTCGAGGTCGGCCAGCTTGGCGACCTCCTTCGCGTCGAGAGGCTTGCCGTCGAGGACGCCACCCTTGATGACGAGGGTGGGGTTCGCCTTGGCAAAGTCACGCAGACCCTTGGCCGCCTCGACAACGTCGCCGTTGATGAAGGCGATCGCGGTCGGACCGGTGAGCAGGTCGTCGAAGCTGTCGATGCCCACCTCGGTGGCGGCGATCTTGGCCAGCGTGTTCTTGACCACGGCGTAGTTGGCGTTCGCACCGAGGGAGCGCCGCAGTTCCTGCAGCTGCTTCACGGTGAGCCCGCGGTACTCGGTCAGCACAGCACCGGCGGAACCGTTGAAGGACTCAACGATCTCCGCAACGGCGGCCTGCTTGTCTGCCCGCGCCATGGGTCTCCTTCCGGACTGGAGAACCGCGGTGAAGACCCGGAGAATGACGAACGCCCCGAGCACAGGCGCTCAGGGCGTGGACGACCGGGCGGAGCCCGGGCCTTGCTCTGTCACCTGCGCTGGCCGTCCGCATGCTGCGGAACCTTCGATCGTGCTGCTGATGCAGCGCGACAACCGACGGTCTCTGGTTTCGAGCGGTAAGACTACGGCTCCTCGCCGCCGGCGTCCAAATCGCAACGGACCCCGACGCCCCGACGACCCGGCACTAGGTCAACAGCCGCACCGGCGCTCCGGCCAGCCAGGCGGCGACGTCTTCCACGGCCTCGGTGAAGTAGGTGCGGTAGTTGCCATCCGTCACGTAGCCCAGGTGTGGCGTGCCCAGCACGGTCGGGAGCGTCCGCAGCGGATGGTCGGCAGGCAGCGGCTCCTCGTCGTGCACGTCGAGGCCGGCGCCGGCGATCCGACCCTCCTCCAACGCGGCGACCAGGGCGCCGGTGTCGACCAGCCCGGCCCGCGAGGTGTTCACGAGGTACGCCGTGGGGCGCATCGTCGCGAGCTCCACGGGGCCCAGCAACCCGCGCGTGGAGTCGGAGAGCACCAGGTGCAGCGACACGAAGTCCGCCTGTCCCAGGGCCGCGGACAGGTCCGGCGCCAGCCGCACGCCGGCCGCCGCGGCGCGCTCGGGGGTCAGGTGCGGGCTCCAGGCGACGACGTCCATCCCGAAGGCTCGCGCCACCGCAGCCACCCTCGTGCCGATCTTGCCCAGGCCGATCACCGCCAGCGTGGACCCGGCCAGGTCGACACCCACGGTGGACTGCCACGGACCGCCCTTCCGGAAGGCCGTCGCCTCGGGCACGACCTGCCGGGCCAGCCCGAGGACCAGCGCCCAGGTCAGCTCCACCGGAGGCGTGGACGAGGAGGCCGTGCCGCTGACCACGATGCCCCTCTCGCGGCACGTGGCGAGGTCGATCGAGGCGTTGCGCATCCCGGACGTGACGACCAGGCGCAGTCGGGGCAGCCGGTCGAGCAGGCTCCGGGTGAGGGGGCTGCGCTCGCGCATCACGACGACGATCTCGGCGTCGGCGAGGACCTGTGCGAGCCGCTCCTCGTCGGCGAGGTGCTCGCTTACCGCCTCGACCGTCACGTCCGGCAGCACCGACCAGTCGGCGAGGGACGTGGCGACGTCCTGGTAGTCGTCGAGGATCACGCAGCGCACGGTGCCAACCTACGGCCGCCGCCGGCGCGCTGATCCGGGGGACCCGTACCCAACTCAGGGGATGCTGTCCCGCGTCCGACGTACGCCGGGGAGCCACTACTGCTCCACTGTGGGCATGGACGACAAGCTCAACACCGTCTCGACCGTGCTGACCCGGACCGAGGAGCGGATGCGCGCCGGACGCCATGCCGTCGATCGCACGTGGCGCACCGGCTTCGGCGGCCTGGACCCCGTCATCGGCGGCGGCCTCCGTTCCGGGGGGCTGTGCCTGCTGGCCGGCCCGCAGGGCCTGGGCAAGACCACCTTCGCGCTCCAGCTGGCCCGCAACATCGTCCGCGAGGGGCGACCCGTCCTCTACTTCTCCTTCGAGCACGAGCCCGAGGACCTCCTCGAGAAGCTCGTCGCACTGGAGGCGGGCGAGCTCGACGACACCGACCAGGCCCGTCTGAGCACGATCCGCGAGTCGTTCGACGCCACCGGCGCCGGCACCATCGAGGAACGCCTCGAGACGCTGGCCGCGGGCAACGAGGCGCTCGCCCGGGTCCGGAAGTACGCCGACCTGCTCTACGTGCACCGCTCCACGGGCAGCTCGACCGACCTCGCCGAGATCCGCAACACCGTGGACACCACGCACCGCCTCACAGGCCTGGCCCCGATGGTCGTCGTGGACTACCTGCAGAAGGTGCTCGTCCCGGACGGCTCGAGCGAGGAGGCGGAACGCACCACGACCGTGGTCGAGGGCCTCAAGGACCTCGCCGTCGACGCGTGCGTGCCGGTGCTCGCGGTCGTCGCCTCGGACAAGACCGGCACCCGGGCCGGCACCCGGATGCGGATCAACCACCTGCGCGGCTCCTCGGCACTGGCCTACGAGGCGGACGTCGTCCTCATCCTCAACGGCAAGTACGACATCGTGGCCCGCCACCACCTGACCTACGACCTCGGCAACGCCGAGCGGTTCCGCGACTGGGTCGTGCTCACGGTCGAGAAGAACCGCTTCGGCCGCGATGCGGTGGAGCTGGAGTTCCGCAAGCGGTTCGACCAGGGCCGGTTCGAGGCCGGCGGGCGCAGGGTCGACGAGCAGCTGGTCGACGAGCGCGTCTTCACCGAGTAGTGCCGGGACGAGCCTCTCTCTCGGCCTCCCGCTCGAAAGTGCCCCACGAATGGTCACAAACCTCACGATTCCGGGCCGGGAGCGTGCGGTTCGTGACCATTCGAAGGGGTAGTCACGGGCAAGCCGGGAAGCAGCCCGGGGCCCCGGCGAACCGCCCCTCGTAGCTGCCATCACGGTGACCATGAACGCTCCGCAGGCCGCCAGGGAGCGTCACCAGCCTCGGCGCCGGGCGCTCCACCGTGGTCAGTCCGGCCGCAGGCGCCGATGAGCGCGTCCGGCGGAAGGGGCTGGCGCCGGGGCCCCGGCGAACGACGACGGCCCGACCACCTGCCGGTGGTCGGGCCGTCGTGAGGCTGTCGAGAGGTCAGGCAGACGCCTCGTCCTCGACCGCGACGTTCTTCACGCGGTTGGGGTCGACCTGGACGCCGGGGCCCATGGTCGTGGAGACGGTGACCTTCCTCAGGTAGCGGCCCTTGGAGCTGGCGGGCTTGAGCCGCAGCACCTCCTCGAGCGCCGCGGCGTAGTTCTCCGCGAGCTGGGCCTCGGAGAACGAGGCCTTGCCGATGATGAAGTGCAGGTTGGCGTGGCGGTCGACGCGGAACTCGATCTTGCCGCCCTTGATGTCGGACACGGCCTTGGCCACGTCCGGCGTCACGGTGCCGGTCTTCGGGTTCGGCATCAGGCCGCGGGGGCCGAGCACGCGACCGAGGCGGCCGACCTTGCCCATCATGTCGGGGGTCGCCACGACGGCGTCGAAGTCCAGCCAGCCACCGCTGACCTTCTCGATGAGCTCGTCGCCGCCGACGACGTCGGCGCCGGCCTCACGAGCGGCCTCCGCCTTCTCGGCGTTCGCGAAGACCAGGACGCGGGCGGTCTTGCCGGTGCCGTGCGGCAGGTTCACGGTGCCGCGCACCATCTGGTCGGCCTTGCGGGGGTCGACGCCGAGACGCATGACGACGTCCACGGTCTCGTCGAACTTCTTCTTGCTCGCGGTCTTCGCGATCTTGATCGCGGCCAGCGGGGCGTAGAGCTCGTCCTTGTCGAACTGCTCGGCCGCCGCGCGGTAGGTCTTGCTGCGCTGCATGGTGTTCTCGTTTCTACGAAGTGTGGTCTTCAGTGGGCCAGCGCGGCCCTGCCACGGGGTGTTGGCTGGACGCCGGAGGTCAGTCGGTGGTGACGCCCATGGAGCGGGCGGTGCCCTCGACGATCTTCATCGCGGCGTCGATGTCGTTCGCGTTGAGGTCGGGGAGCTTGGTCGTGGCGATCTCGCGGACCTGGTCCTTGGTCAGCTTGCCGACCTTCTCCTTGTGCGGGACGCCCGAACCCTTCTTGAGGCCGGCAGCCTTCTTGATCAGCTCAGCGGCCGGCGGGGTCTTGGTGACGAACGTGAACGAGCGGTCCTCGTAGATGGTGATCTCGACCGGGATCACGTTGCCGCGCATGGACTCCGTCTGGGCGTTGTACGCCTTGCAGAACTCCATGATGTTCACGCCGTGCGGACCGAGGGCGGTACCGACCGGCGGCGCCGGCGTCGCGGCACCGGCCTGCAGCTGCACCTTGACCAGCGCGGCGATCTTCTTCTTGGGAGGCATTACTTTTCTCTCTCTCGTGTGGTCATGACGGGGGCAAACCCCCTGCCACTCTTCTTCTGAGTCAGGTTTCGAGACGCGTCACGCTGTCCCTCGCTTGCGCTCGGGACTGCGTCGACGCTCCTCAACCTCTTCGGCTCTCCAGGCCCTCGCAAGCTCGGGCCTGTGCCTCAGACCTTTTGGATCTGGCTGAAGCTCAGCTCGACCGGGGTCTCCCGGCCGAAGATCTCGACGAGGGCCTTGACCCTCTGGGACTCGGCGTTGATCTCGGTGATCGT
>Ga0308174_10000252_pt1 | contig 22283 bp, 19 predicted proteins | sample PhyPR2_FD_203894 | JGI IMG/M metagenome (GOLD analysis project Ga0308174, IMG submission 203894) | Soil microbial communities from UC Gill Tract Community Farm, Albany, California, United States - DLSLS.P.R2 | ecosystem: Environmental > Terrestrial > Soil > Agricultural land | place: USA... | reverse complement strand
GAACTCGTCGAGCGTGGATACAGTGTCACCGGCGTCGATAATTCCGCGGAGCTGATCGCGCTCGCCAGAAAAGAATTGCCGGAGGTCGATCTGCGCGTGCAGGATGCTACAGAACTGCGCCTAGAAAGGCGTTATGATGCCGCGCTTTCCACCTTCGACTCACTGAACCATATTCTCACTCTGAATGCTCTCCGCAACGTTTTCGAAGGTGTTCGTCGTGTTCTCAAAGAAGGCGGCCGCTTCGTTTTCGATATGAATCTGGAAGAGGCGTACTCCATGGACCTGCGGGAATGGGCGGTGGACGTTCAGGACCAGAGCGTCGGCATGGTGCGGGGCAAGTACGATGCGGCCGCAAAAAGAGCCTTTACGGAACTGATCTGGTTTGTGAAAACTGCGCCAGATAATTCATGGCAGCAGCACCGTAGCGTAGTAGAACAACGCTGCTATCCGCTCGAAGATATCCTGCAAGCTGCGCATGAAGCCGGTTTCCGCCACGTCGAAGCAATTCCCGCAAAGGATGCGGGGGTGCGATCCGATCTTGGATTCGGACGGGTGTTCTTTGTCGCTCAGCCTCAGGAGTGAGGAAAAACGCGCACGTCAATGCCCTCGGCGGCGCGAATCAAACGGTCCAGGTCGCTGCCGAACGCACGCTCCCACCAGTTTTCGCGGCCTTTATGCCCTACGTAGATTTGGGTAATCCCGCGCTGGCGCGCCAGTTGGAGAATCGTGCTCGCGGCATCTCCAGCATCCAGCTCCACAACCTCCGCGCCTTTCTGCCTGGCGATCTCGACTCCCCGTTCGATCTTACGGCGCTCTTCGGCGGACCACTCGGGGCGGTTCATGTGCGTCACAATTAATTCGCCATGAAACCGATCCCGGTTGCGCACTCCGCTTGCCAGCATCCGCTCTGAATCCGACCGCGGAGAGAGCCATACTAGAATCCGTTCCTGGGTGCCCCATGTCTGCTGTACGCCGTGCCGCGCAAGATAACGCTCAAGCTGCTTGTCAACCACATCGGCCGCGAGCAGAAGTGTAATCTCACGCAACTCGGAAAGCTGCAGTTGCGTCAGCTTCTGCGAGGTCTCCGGTTTGGCGTCGTCCGAAACACCCGTGCAATTTTCGCAAGGCGCATCCACGATCACAATTTCGTCGGCAGTCTGCAAGAAGGCCAGTGGCACGGTCTGATTAGCGTGCTTGCCGGTGATCGCCTCCACTTCGCCGGTCTTTTCAGTGATGTACTGCAGGTTGACGGAGGTGATGACTGAGATTCCCGCTTCCAGCAACTGTGCCACATCCTGCCACCGGCTCTTATGCGGTGAACCGGGCGGATTGTCATACGCGAGGCCGTCTACCAGGCAAACTTTTGGCGCGCGGCGCAGAATAGCGGGCACGTCCATTACGAACGTGCCGTTCACATTTATGAGTGGGATGATTTCGAGGTTTGAGATCGCGTGGGAAACACTGGCGGAGAGCTTTGGCTGGATCGCGCCAACGATGACATCCTGCCCGCGTTCGTGCCGCCGTCGCCCTTCGTCGATCATGCGAAAGCTCTTGCCTACGCCCGACGCATATCCTAAAAAGATTTTGAGCCGGCCACCAGTGTGGCGCTCGGCCTCGCTTTCTAAGCGTTCTGCAGGCCGCTCCGGGGTGGCGAGCCGTTCCGTTACCACTGGCACGCTTCTATTATGGGGTATTCGTGCCTAAGGCGATCAAATTATCGTCTCGTGATATTAATTTCCGCCGCTTCACTGCCGGATTGTCGGTTTCAGCATGCCTCGTAGGAGCACTGAGCTGCACACCCCCGGTAGCAATTGCAACTTTCGCCGCGAGCGCCGAAACCGCCATTTCCGCTGGACCCGCGATTTTTGCGGACATCCACCATTCCTGTGCGCGTCGCCAGCTGGACGAACAGCGCATCGTTGCAAAGTACCCGCATGCCGGTCAGAGCCAGCCGGACGATGCGATGCCCGGCCAATCCGTGTGCGCGTCCTTTGTTCCCGAAGTAAAGGAACTGGAGCATGTCTCATCCATCTTGGGCTCGTATTTCCGGACTATGCAGCAGCTTGCGGCCTTCGATGAATCCAAAGTAAGCGTGCAGGCAAAGGAAGCGGGAGAGAGCGCGGGAACGGCTGCGATTCTCAGCCTCAACCAGATCGACTCTGTTGCAAAGCTATCGGGCTTAATCACACGCGCGTTCACTCAGCATTATCAACGCAGTAAGCTGATCGAGCTCCTTCGCGCTGCCGACCCGCACGTAGCGGTCGTCTGTCAGGTGCTCGAAAGCGTCCTGTCGAAGGACTACAGCGGTCTGCTCGACGAGGAAGAGCGCGCGATGAAGAGGCGTTATCAGCGAGTGAGCGGCGTCGGTAATCCCGCCACTGTACTGCTTCTGAATCGCGCCTATTCAGAAGATCTGGCGGGACTGCAGCGCCGAAGAGCGGCGGCGAATGGCTATGCCGCGGCATTAGAGCAGGTGCGCGATGGCCACCATCAGCTCGCCACTGATGCCGGGCGGCTCAAGAATAAGGAAATTGCTCTTGCCCTTGCACCCTACATTTCGCGGATCCGGACGCTTGTCGCGCAAATCCAGAGCCACCCCTGAAAGGAAGCCAGCCATTCGTGTCCGATTCAGTCATACCAGCGGATCAGGCCAGACAGATCGCTGAAGTATTCGCCAGCATTTCGCGTACTCTTGACGTCTACATCCAGGCCCATCTAATGGAGTTGAGGCCGGACCAGCAGGACTATCTGGGCGACCTCATACGGCAGTTGGATGATGCGCATGATCTCTTTACCGCTATGGCAATTCAGGAAACGCTTAATGCTCTGCGGGACGACTTAAGCGATATTGCGGCGGTGACCGCAAGAGCCGAACAGGCACTCAAACATCTGGAGAGGGTGGGTGAAATCATGAAGCTCGCAGCCGGGCTCGCGGAGCTTTGTGCCGACGTTACTACCGGGGATTATGGAGCAATTCCAAGCGCGCTAGCGAATATTGTCGAAGCGATTCCGGCACAGGAGTGACCCGCATTGGCAGCGAGAGCCTCCATCCGCTTCTGCCACTATAGAGACTTACCTCCCGATGTTTGACTGGTCACTGGACCCCCGGTCCCAACTTGCGCTTCTGTGCCTTGCTACGGCATTTGCGTTCTGGAACAACGATCCGCTGTTCTTTACATTCGCTCTGATGGCTGTGTGCACCCGGGCAGGAGAACACATTTAAAGACCCGCCACAACCACAACCACCGTAGTGTTTCGATGCCGAAGTGCGTCAGACAGAAGGAATGGCGGCTCCCACCGTGCTCTTACGACTGCCGGACGAAGTGCAATCGGCTGAAGCAGCCGGGCTCCGATATGTGATTCCAAAAGGAGCCGGCATTCAAAGGCGAAGAGTGGGGCAGGGTTTCGTTTATGAACGCCCAGATGGAAATCCTGTGGAGGATGAAACGACTCTTAAGCGCATTGAATCGCTGGCTATTCCTCCAGCCTGGACTTCGGTTTGGATCAGCCCCTCGGCCTCCAGCCACATTCAGGCAGTGGGGCGCGATGCTCGCGGCAGAAAACAATATCGTTATCATCCGGCATACCGCGAGATCCGCGACCTCATCAAGTTCGACCGCATGCGCAGCTTCGGTAAGGCTCTGCCGAGAATCAGGCGCATCGTCGGACGGGACCTTTCCCGGAAAGGTCTACCGAAAAGGAAGGTGCTGGCGGCTGTGGTCAGGCTGCTTGAAACGACCTACATCCGGGTTGGAAACGAAGAGTACGCCGAGGAAAACGGGTCATTCGGTTTGACCACGCTCCGGAACCAGCACGTACAGGTTTTGGGCGACGCTCTGAAGTTTCGCTTCCGGGGCAAAAGCGGACAGCATCACGAGATCAGGCTTGAGGATCCGCGACTGGCGCGTGTTGTGCGGAGATGTAAAGATATTCCGGGAAGTGCGCTTTTCGAATATCTCGATGAGAACGGGCGGCCGCAGAGTATTGAATCGGGCGACGTCAACCAGTATTTGCGCGAGATCAGCGGCGCAGAGTTTACGGCGAAAGATTTCCGCACTTGGGGAGGAACCTGTCTGGCGGCCAGTTTTCTTCTGAAGAAGTGCGCGGAGGCAAATGGGAACGGGGCAACGAAAGCAGCCCTGATAGACGTGGTGAAGGAGGTCGCCTCCAGGCTGGGAAACAAGCCGGCGACCTGCAAAAAGTACTACATTCATCCGGCCCTTATGGAGCGCTATTCAGCCGGCACTCTTTCCGAGGTGGCGGAGAGGTTTCAGGATAGCCAGAGCAACTATGTCTATGAGCAGATTGTCCTCGCGCTGCTCTCTCCTCTCAAGCGATCGAAAGCGAAAGCAGCCTGACGTCCGTCGTCACTTGTTATAAAACGAAATATGCCCCGCTACGCGGCCGTGGATATCGGCAGCAATTCTGTACGGATGATGGCGGCGGAGGTAAATCCGGGCGAAACGCGCATTATCGCAGAGGACCGGCAGGTGACTCGATTGGGCGAAAGCGTTTTTCGTTCCGGGCGAATCGCCAAAGACGCGCTCGATTTTTTGTGCGCCAATCTCGCGCGTATGGCCGCCATTTACAGCCGCCTGGATGTAGTCGGGTTACGGGCGGTAGCTACTAGCGCCGTTCGGGACGCCAGCAATCAGGATGAATTTCTGCAGCGCGCCGGGACGGCTCTAGGAACCAATATCGAGATTATCTCGGGTCCTGAAGAAGCGCGTCTCATTCATCTCGGCGTGGAAGCACGCTGGCCGCGGCCCAAGGAACGAACGCTCATCATCGATGTCGGGGGTGGCAGCGCTGAAGCAATCGTCAGTCAGGGCGGCCAACTCATCGATGCGTCCTCAAAGCCGCTGGGCGCGGTTCGTTTGACCGAAGTGTTCCTCCAGAGCGATCCGCCGCGGGCGGAAGAATTGCATCGGCTGCAGAGCTACATCGACGAAAAGCTTGCCTCATTTCACAAACAGCATGGAGCGGAGAAGTTCGACCGCGCAGTGGCGACTTCGGCGACCGCGGCGGCAATTGTCAGCGCGGTTAACCAGGTGCCTCGGGCCAGACGCGAGGAAGCGGACCGGATGCGGGCTTCTACCAGCCAGATTCGTGAGCTTTACGCGGTGCTGGCGCGCAGCGATCTTGCAGCGCGGCGCAAGTTGACCGGTATTGGCCCGAAGCGCGCCGAGATTATTACTGCCGGCGCGGCCGTCTTCTTGCGAATACTCGAACTCTTAAGCCACCGCTCGCTCTATTACTGCGCCGCGGGAGTACGCGATGGAATTATTGCGGATCTGGCAGCACGCCGGGTAGGGCGTGAATTGTCGCAACTCTCCCGCGAACAACGTTCGCTGGTTGAGGGAATGGCGAAGCGGTACGGAGTGCCTCTTAAACACGCCCGCCAGGTTGCCTGCCTCGCGCATCGCCTGTTCGAAGTTCTGCAGCCGGTTCATCAGCTCGCTCCGGCCGCCGGAAAACTGCTGGAAGCATCGGCCTATTTGCACGATATCGGGCATTTCGTTAGCGGCACCGGGCACCACAAACATTCTGCATACCTGGTGGCGAATTCCGATATGCCCGGGTTTACCGGTAAAGAGCGTTTCATCATTGCAGCGCTTTGCCGGTTCCACCGAAAGTCCATGCCGCAGCCCAGGCACGTGCAATTTCAAGCACTGGATGCCGAATCGAAGCGCGCTGTGCTGCGCTTGTTGCCGCTGCTGCGCATGGCCGACGCACTGGATCGCGGGCACGAACAGCGCGTCAGCGATGTTACCAGCGCAATCAGGAACGACAACATCAATCTGATCGTGCAGGCCCACGCCGATGCCGATCTGGAGCTTTGGGCTGCAAATGAAGCCGCGGATGCTTTTCTTGAAACCTACGCGGTGCCAATCTCACTTCAAAGAGCCAAGGCCGCGCGGAATTCCTCAGGTGTAGTTCAACGTGCGTAATGTTTGTGCGGCTCTTTGGCTGAACAGCGCCGCATAAGCGTTGCCGCCGCTAATACGATGCCCCATGTTGAAAAATGATCCCGGGGCGGAAGAGAGCGCGTCCAGCACCGCGGGATCGGAGGATAACTGAAGATAATTACCGCAGGCGCGATTATGAAGCCCAATAGCGCGGGAGGCAATTGCGAAATCGGTATTTTGGAATAGCGCATCCCAATCCTGATTTGCGGTAATGGTGCAGACGAGATCGGGATCCAGCGCCGCCCACGCGCTCTTGTACTGCAGAATGACAGCATTTGTCCCGGTATAGTTCTGGACGAATGCGGCAATCGGCCGATAGTTGGCGCGCCAGGTCACCTGAATGAATCCCCGCCCCCGAAACTTAAAAAAGTCGGCCTGTTGAATGAAGCCGGTTTCGGCCGGATCCAGACTGGTCGGAAACAGGTTCTGCGGATAAATCGCGCCGTTCCATTGCTCCTTCGCAGTCGGCGCTGCCCGGACCAGCTCCGCACCGGCGAGATGGCTATGCGCACCCCAGAAGTGCTGATCATCAAAGAATAAATCCCCCGCTGGTTTGTTGCCCTGTCCCAGATTGTATGATCTCTTGACACCTGGAATATCGTTAAACGGGTAGGCCAGTCCGGGGCAGCCGGCACTGCCGCACAGTTCCGCCACGGGAAGAAGCTGAGCGCCTACCTCATTCACCAGAATGCTCATTAAAGCAATGAACTGTAGAAGGTTTATGGAATCGGCATCGAAGATCGCCGGGATGTTATCCCAAATCTGCTGGAACCTGGATTTCACTTCGGCGCTCAGCCCAATCGCCTTTCCGGCCCAGGCTTCTTTCCTGGCGCAGTTTGCATTGAACCAATCGATGAAATGAGTCCTCGTTGCAGCCTCGAAAAAGCTGTTGATTTCGCCCCCGTTGCGGAAGTGCAAAGCAGCGGCGGCCGGCACAACCGGACCCGGTAAAACCATAGTTTCCGGAGTTTACCAGAAGGCAGTAGAAAGGATGGCGCACCGCTAAAGAGTCCCGGTTGGCACGAAGCCAAGAGCGCCGGGATTGACGTCTAATAACTCGGAGGCAATGTATGGCGGACGTTAATGTTAACAAACAGTCCTCACAACGTTCAGATCCACACTCGCAAGAGTTGGAGAAACAACAGGGCGGCGCAATTTCGCGCTCAAGCAGCGGGGATCCGTTCGGCTTCGGGCTATCTCCGGCAGAGTTCTTCTCCAGCAATCCCTTTACCGCTATGCGGAGGATGAGCGAGGAGATGGACCGCGCCTTCGGGCAATTCTTCGGCGGGCAGTCTTCCGGTCGGGGAGGCGGAATTTGGTCCCCGGCCGTAGAAGTATCCGAACACGATGGCAAGCTGCAGGTTCACGCCGAACTACCGGGATTGAAGCCCGAGGATGTGAAAGTGGAAATTGCGAACGATGCTTTGATTATCCACGGCGAGCGCAAATCAGAGCACGAGCATCATGCCGGACGTGCATACCGTTCCGAGAGACATTATGGCGAGTTTTATCGCGCCATTCCGCTTCCGGAAGGAACAGATCTCGAGCAGGCAAAAGCGGATTTCCAGGATGGTGTTCTGAAGGTTACCGTTCCGGTACCTGAGCAGAAGAGTAAAAGGAGAGAAATCCCGATTCACAGTGGCCAAGCGACGGCTTCAGGTTCCAGCTCAGCAGCAGCGGCAGGGGCCGGCGGGGGATCGGGAAAGAAATAAAGAAAGATGCTGTGAAGCCGGCGTCCTTCACCGCGATACGGCGTCGGCTTCAACCAGTTCTGGACGCACACCAATTTTCCGGAGGCAGTGGTCAACCCAGAGTTTGGTCAGCTTTTCTTGCGTGCCGTTTTGTGATAAACGTGAACGTAAGCTGCCAAATTCAACTTGGTCCAGCGGTTGGTCCTGATTGAAGCAGGAAAAAACTACTGTCTCTTTGCCTGTCGCTGGATCCTTGTGCATCTGCAGGCATTGGGCGCAGATCTCTTTCATCATGCACTGCATGGGCGAATTGATGCTGCCGATTGCATGATGATCCGGTTTCAGATAAGGCCGCAGTACGCCGTGGCGCGCTTGTTGAACGGCTCGCATCATGCCGTCTGAACCGATAACAATCAGGCGATCGACGGAACTGAGCGGAATCTCCACTTCGCCCAGATCGCCGCGCCCGTAGGCTGCCATCGCTTCGACAATGTTGCCCACGAAGGCGCTGTCGTGCACGCGGCTGGGAGTAAAGCCGGGCGGCTCGTCGCAGACCCAGACAACTGCATCCGCGGCCTTTTCGATCTCTTCAACTTTGTAGCGGTCTATGATTTTTTTGTAGCCGGCAAAATAGATGACGCGTGATCCGGACGCGCGCAACTGCTGCCCGATAGAGAAGAGCACAGCGTTACCCAGTCCGCCGCCCGCCAGCAAAACTGTTTTTTGTGCGGGCGTTTCCGTGGGCGTACCGGTTGGACCCATGAGAATGACTGGCTCGCCTGGCTTCAGCAGCGCGCATAGATCCGACGATCCGCCCATCTCCAGAACAATAGTCGAGAGCAGACCTTTTCCCTTGTCGACCGATGCGCCAGTCAGCGCCAGACCTTCCATTGCCAGCGCCGTGCCTTCCGTGTGCCTCGCCAGTGACTCATAGTTCTGGAGACGATAAAACTGCCCGGGCCTGAATGCGCGTGCTGCAATCGGCGCACGAATGACAATCTCTAGAATGTTCGGTGTCAACCGGATTACGTCCTGCACAACGGCGCGCAGTTCACAGTTGAGGCGTGATACCAATGCCGCGGGTGCGGGCTCCGCAGGGGCGAGTTTGGCGAGCATCCGCGATATCACCGGATAACCTTGTTTGGCGCTGGCCATCGCTTTTACAACGTTGCCTGAAAACGAGGGATGCAGGTCGCCAAAGAAGCTGACAGCGCGCCCGTCCGGCCGGATCGATGTCAGCACGTAAGGAGCTGCCGGCTTCGCCAGCCGTTCCGGTTTCACCGGCTGGCAGTCTTCATCGACAGCCTGGAAATAGCGGCCGTCCAGCGTAAAGTTGAGTTCGTCTTCGCGAGCCAGTACGGTGTTGGGTTGCGTGCCGGCTGCAACAAGAATCGTGCGGGCCGGCAGCACAACTCTTTCGCCGCTGGGCACAAGTTTACCGGTCGCTTCGTCCAGGTGCTGCTTCTCCAGCCGGAGCGCTTTCGCGCTCCCGCTAGCACCTACTTCCACTTCTTCCGGGGCAAGGCATTCCGCAAACCGCACGCCTTCTTCCAGAGCCTTCGCGACTTCCTCGTGATTCAGGGTATAGCTAGGCGAATCAATCAGCCTGCGGCGATACGCAATCGTGACGCCGCCCCAGGAATTTAGCAGATCGATCAGATTCGGGGCGCGCCCTTCACTCGCCGCTGCCGCTTTCTCGGCGCGGATGGCGCGGGCATGCGATAGGAACTCCTGGGCACTTTCGGCTTCGTCTTTGCTCCAGGAAGATCGGACTTCGCGCTCTCCCAATTCCTCAGCCAGCAACTCGTAGCGCCTCAGAAACTTTTCTACCTGCACCACGTAATAGGCAAGTGATTCGGTCGCCGTGTCGATCGCTGTCAATCCGCCGCCGATTACCGCGATAGGCATCCGGATCTGCAGATTCGCGAGCGATTCGAATTTTGCCGCTCCGGTAAGCTGCAGTGCCATAAGAAAATCGGACGCCTGGCGAACACCGCGCACCAGGCCGTTCTTCATGGGAATCACGGTCGGACGGCCCGCGCCCGCGCAAATCGCGATATGGTCGAAACCCATTTCAAATGCGCTATCCACCGTTATGGTGCCGCCAAACCGCACTCCCCCGAACATGCTGAATTCGTTGCGCCGCTCCAGCAGCAGCCGGATGATCTTCAGAAAATTTTTGTTCCAGCGGACCGTGATACCGTATTCGGCAACTCCGCCGAATCCTGCCATTACGCGCTCATCCAGCCGCTCATACAATGTGCTGATGTCGCGTACCGGCTGCATCGGCACGCGCTCTCCGAACGGATCCGTCCCCGAAATCTCCGCAGCCAGCGGCTCAATCTTTAGGCCATCCACGGCCACCACCGTGTGGCCATCGTTCATCAGGTGATGCGAGAGCGTGAAGCCCGCTGGTCCCAGACCAACCACCAGAACCTTGTAGCCGGTGAATGCCTTCGGGTACGGCCTCGCGAAGTTGAGCGGATTCCAGCGTGTCAGCAGGCTGTAGATCTCAAAACCCCAGGGAAGCTCTAGCACGTCCTTCAAGGTCCGCGTTTCGACCTGCGGGATATCTACTGTATCCTGCTTCTGGAAAATACAGGATTTCATGCAGTCGTTGCAGATACGATGACCGGTACCGGCGGTCATTGGATTGTCGATGACAACAATAGCCAGAGCGCCGATCGGATTCCCATTGCCCTTGGCCGCATTCATCTCGGAGATCTTCTCGTCCAAAGGACAGCCTGCCAGCGTTACCCCGAACACGCTCGATTTGAACGATCCGTTCTTCTCTTTTAGACCCGTTGAACAGCTATCTTTGCCCTGGTGGTGGCATTTGATGCAGTAGTGGGCTTGGTCAAGCGCCCCCGTGAGATCCGTTCCAGCATCTGTGAGCTGAAATCCTTCCCTATGCCGCCAGTGATCGCTGCTCAACTCGAGCCGGATCAGACCGTTGCCGGCCACCGGGCGAACTGGAACCAGGTGCTGATAATCCAGCTTGTGAGGAACCTTGAACAGCACGCCGCGGCCGCATTTCGCCTTTCCTTGGGGAGAAAGCGTGGCCCAGGCGGCGTATTGGGCGGCGAGTTGCAGATGCCGCGCATGTTCGGCTTCCGATTCAAGCCAGCGGGCGACATGAACCGCAAAACTCAGCTCGCTCAGCGGTTCTTCCATCAAAGTTTCGAGTTCGGCGCCTACGGCAAAACCGTCGATCTCGGCCGCGCGTTCTGGCGTGTAGCCGGTCAGTGCCTTGCGCTGGACAAACCGCCGCTTCACGGAATAAAGCGGCGCCAATTCGGAATGGCCTGCCTGAAGCTGCAATAATTCTTTGTCAATTCCGAACAGTTGGCCGACGAAATCCTCTAGGTACGGTGCGAGTTCGAGGATCAGCTCCGAGCCATCCTTGGTGTGAACGGCCGGCGGGTTCTCGCGAGCACTCAGCAACCTGTTGTGCAGTGACGGAGCGGCTTCCTCCAATTGTTCCAGAAAGAGCCCGTCGAGTTTCAGCAGTCCGTCACGCCGATACAGGTCTTCAAAGCTCAATCCGAATGGCAGCTTGAGGATAGGGCCACTCTTTTTTTCAACTAGTTTGTTCACAACGGATTCGATAGAGGCGAAGAGTCCGCGTCCAGGCCGTGAGAGGCATCACCTGTTAGATGGTCTACTAGGAGGACTCTACTCAGAATTCGCCAAGCAACTATTTTTTATTCTCGCAAATCAAGTACATGGCGGGTACTTCCCTGATGCGAAGTGCGCCATTCCAGTGCCTGACGTGGGGAGATAACGGTCGAACGGCAACTCGCGATGCCCGGATAGCCGGAACTGAGCCGCGCGCGCAAGAAGCTGTGGAAAAATTCGGGACTGACTTAAGCGCCGTCCGCCAAGTGCCTGAGAAGGCAACAGCTCGGCGCGGCGCGGCTGTCTGTCCCGTTAATTTTTTCTCAGCCCCGCAAGCAAGCGGTCTAGCTTAAGCAACTGCTTCACGCGCGCTACGTCCAATGGGCGGAGGACCAGTGGCGAAATTCAGAAGCGCGCTGCTCACTGCGGCTTTGGCCGGAAGCGGATTCTTAATCGGCTGTGGAGGCGGAGGGGATTACTTTGCCGGAGTCACCGTCGGGCCGCCCGCCCCACTGATCTACGGACCTGTCGGTGTTGCCCCTGGACCCGGGTACGTCTGGACCGATGGTTTCTATGTCTGGGACGGCGGCGGATGGCGGTGGCGCGATGGCCGTTGGGCGCGCCGCCCCTATCCGCGAGCCCGCTGGATTCATCCTCGCTATGAAAGGCGTGGACACGGATACCGAATGTATCCAGGACATTGGGATCGGGATCGCGGCAGACGGGACCGGGATGACAAAAGATAGGTTGGGCGTCCAAACAGAACGTACCGCGCTCACGAAGAGCCCGTATGAAACGTGCTCTCCCCATCCATTGCCAGCCCGAGTAATTGTTTCAACGCCTGGACGTATTCGGTAAGCGCTTGGCGGCCGGTTTCGGTAATGCGATAGAGCGTCTGCGGCTTGCGCCGCACGAACTTCTTTTCGACAGCCACATATCCGGCTTGTTCCAGCTTGAGCAGTTGCGCGCCCAGGTTGCCGTCCGTGGCCTCCGTCTTGGCCCGGAGCCATGTAAACTCGGCGGTTTCCACGCCGCTAAGCAGCGAAAGTAGCGCCAGACGCAGCCTCCCATGGACGATGGGATCGATCTCAGGCAACTCAGGCATGGATGGGACGATGCCGTTTGCGTCGCTGCACTCCAGCGATCACGCCGTAGATACCAAACACGATCTGGCAGAGAAAGATGGCGACCAGAAACACGATCGTGCTCTGCGTATCGCTGCCAAAGCACGAAACCACAGCCGCCGCCCACCACACCACCGCGCATGCGAACTGAACCTTCCAGCGAAGAATCAGGGCTGAGGCTCCGTTGGCCATGCCAAGTATGGCCGATATCGCGGCCAAAAAGACATGCTGATCGGTAAGCCTTCCACTCAGGCCGAGGGCTAGAAACAGCAGAAACATCGAAATTCCCAAAGCAATCCAGATAGAACCGGTTGCCCGGCCCAGGGTGGTCTCCGGGTGATTGCCGGCTTTTGAAGAAACGATGATAGCGGTAGCAATGATGCCGATCAAGATAGTGACCGGCCAAGCCCAAGGGCTGCGATCCCAGGCGGACCACGCGATGGCGGCGTAGTAAACAACGCCCCACAGAACGAAAGTCCATCCCCAACTCTCTGTTTTCCGGCGTCCCTCGGCAATCATGCTCTCGATCAGGCTCAGCCTTTCCCTCAATTCGTGCTCGGTGGTGTGCTCATGCATCGTAGTTCTCCAATCCTCGTTTCACCGCTGGCGTGGCTTTCATTGCTAAACTCTGGGTCACTCTGTATTTAGAGTACTCTATTATGCAGAGTACGTCAACTCGTTTCAACATCCCGGCAAATTTCTTCCGCTAATCTTGAGAACAGTGGACCTGGAAAAAACAATCCTCCGTAAAGTCGGCGAGGCGATCGGCCGCTTCCGCATGATTCGTGATGGCGATCGCGTGGCCGTCGGCATCTCGGGCGGGAAGGACTCGCTGACGCTGCTCGAAGCGTTGCTGCTGTTGGAGCGACGCGCGCCGGTTCGATTCTCTGTCTCCGCCTTTACCATCGAGCAGGGGAAGTTTCTCGCGCCGATTCAGCCGGTGGGCGCTTACCTGAGAAGCCGTGGAATCGAGTGGACCTGCGTGCAGGATGGGCCTTCCCTCAAGCTGCTGGATGAACAGCCCGATCACGGTTGCGATATGTGCAGCCGGTTTCGCCGCCGCGCCGTTTACGAACTGGCCCGCAAGCTGGGCGCGAATGTCATCGCGTTCGGCCATACCGCCGACGACTTCTGCGAATCCTTTCTGCGCAATGCTATGTTCACGGGACGCACCAGCGCGCTTCCGCCGGTCACGTGGTCGAAGAAGAAGGAATTCAGGCTGATCCGCCCGCTGGTTTATGTCACGGAAGATCTAACCAGCGCCTTCGCTGCCTCCCTCGGCGCTCCGGTAATTCCCTGTGGATGCTCGCAAAAGACCGGCACGGTTCGCCGCACACTGCGCGACATGTTCGCGGAAATCGAAAAGCAGCATCCATTCCTGAAGGAAACCATGCTGTCCGCCATGGGAAACATCGATCCGGGCCGCCTGCTGGATACCCGGTTTCTCGATCTGGAGGGCAACGCCGAGGAGTCCGGCTTCTTTTCAGAAGAGAATCAGCTTATCAGCGTGAAATCCGCATAGTATTCTCGATACACTGTCAATTCGAACAATGAGCGCGGAACTGATTGTTGTGAACGGTCCCTTGGCGGGCACTCGCTTCCCACTCGGACGCGGCGAAATCCTGATTGGCCGAGCGCCCAATTCCCAGATTGTGCTCACTGAGCCGGACGTGGGCTGGCGTCATTGCCAGATACGGCCGCATGGCGAGCGATTTGTCATTATGGATCTCCGCAGCTCCGCCGGAACCTACGTGAACGGCATGCGATCGGCGGAACGCTGGCTGGAAGATCGCGACCAGATTGGCGTCGGAAAAACAATTTTGATGTATCGCTCCGGGGAGGCGCTCGCCGCTGCCGAAGTTGCTCCGGTTGCCGCTGTCGCTGACACCAAGCCTGTGCTCCTGGGCGCTTGCTCCCTGGTCTTCATGTTTCGCGCGCTCGCCGCCGCAGTGGGTGAGGGCCAAAGCAAGCTGCTGGAAGGCCAGATTTTGCGCCTCGTGTCGGATCTTATGCCGGCTAAAGAAGGACTGCTGCTGCTGGGGACTTCCTGTTCAGACCTTATCGCCTCGTTCCGGAGTTGCGCGTCGCAGTACCAGTCAGACTTTGCGCCCGCGCTTGGAAGGGTCTGCGAAGAAGGAGCATTCGAAGATCCCTCTGCCGGCATCGTAGCCGTTCCGCTTTACATCAGCGGGGCTCTCCATGGCGCCTTGGCGGTTCGCGTGCCGGACCGCGAAACGGCAGCGCTTACCGCTCATCTTGAAACTTTGACCGCGGTCGCCTCTCTGGCCTCAGTTGGCTTCGAAGCGAATCAGGAAGTCGAAGCGTTGAAGGCTGAAAATGCGCTTCTCCAGGAACAGATTGCGGTTAGCACCGGAATCGTGGGGAACAGCCCTATTATCCGCCGGCTCCTCGAATTGGTGGACCGGGTTGCCCCGCGCGACACAACAGTCTTGATCACGGGCGAAAGCGGAACAGGCAAAGAGCTGATTGCGCGCGCGCTGCATTATAAAAGCCCAAGACATGAGCGCGCCTTCGTAGCCGTGAATTGCGCGGCCCTTACGGAGACGCTCTTTGAAAGTGAACTCTTCGGCCATGAAAAAGGGGCCTTCACCGGCGCTATTGCTCAAAAGAAAGGCCGCTTCGAAAGAGCGCAGGGTGGGACCATCTTCCTGGACGAAGTCGGCGAGCTGGCGCCGTCGCTTCAAGCAAAACTGCTGCGGGTTCTGCAGCAGCGCGAATTTGAGCGTGTGGGCGGAACGCAACCGTATCCCCTGGATATTCGGGTGATCGCCGCGACCAACCGCGATCTCACCGAGGACGTGCGTGAAGGCAGGTTCCGCGAGGACCTGTATCACCGCCTCAACGTGGTTACGCTTGATTCACCGCCCCTCCGCGAACGTAAAGAGGACGTCCCGCTGCTGGCGCATTATTTTCTGCAGCGCTCGGCGGAGCGATGCAAACGTCAGGTGCTCGGCCTTTCGCCGGAGGCGGAAGAAATCATTACCCAATACTCCTGGCCTGGGAACGTGCGTGAACTCGAGAACGCCATGGAACGCGCAGTTGTGCTGGGCGTTTCGGATTGGGTCTTGCCCGAAGATTTGCCGGAAACGCTGCTTGACGCTGCTCCCCGGGATGCGGGCGCCAAATACCATCACTCCGTGGGGCAAGCCAAGCGCGAAGCCATTCTGGATGCCTACGTTCAGGGCAACGGCGATTACAAACAAGCCGCGAAACTGCTGGGCCTGCATCCCAACTATCTGCTCCGGCTGGTTCGCAACCTGGCGCTTCGCGAGGAGATAAACCGGAGTCTAGCGAGCGCTGCCAGCCGCTGATTTCATTCCTACGTGTAGAGCTGCAATTCCGCCCGTAAGCAATTGGAAGCTGCTTCCCGCAAAGCCGGCGCGCTCCATCAGGCCGCAAAGCTCAGGCGCCCGGGGGAACTTGCGAATCGAATCGGGCAGATACCTGTAAGCCGCGCTCGATCCCGAAATCAAGGTTCCGATCGACGGCAGCAGAAGGCGCGAATACAGGCCGTATGCGGCCTTCATTAACGCGTGCGGCGGGTGCGAAAATTCCAAAATCGCTAGCGTTCCGCCGGGTTTCAGCACGCGCCGTAGCTCCGCCAATCCCTGCGCATAATTGGCAAGGTTGCGAAATCCAAAGGCGATTGAAATGGCATCCAGGCTGTCTTCGGCCAGCGGCAGTTCCAGCGCGTCGGCCTCAAACAAGCATGCCTGAACTTTCTTCCGGGCTGCCTTCTGTTGCGCGGCAACCAGCATGGGATGTGAAAAATCGGCGCCCATCACCCGCGTTGCGGAGATGCCCTGCAGCTCAAACAGCACATCCCCCGTTCCGCAGCACAGATCAAGCACCTTCGCGTCGGGAACTGACAGCGCCGGGCCCAGGCTGCGCATCAACGCTTTTCTCCAGCTTCGATCGATGTTTAGCGAAAGAACATGGTTGATGAAGTCATACCTGGGCGCGATTCCGGAGAACATCTGCCGCACCCACGTCGCCGCCTGTTGCTCGCCCGATGTTCCTGGCGGAGTTGTTCCCGCTGCGCTCGGCACAATCTTTATTGAAAGGAATCCACAATCGCTTGCCGCACCGTGGCGGTGTCGAGACCCGATGCGATCTTCACCTCGCCAATCTGAGTTGGTAACACGAAGTGAACCTTTCCCTGCAGAGTCTTCTTATCGCTGATAAGCCTCGCTATCAGATGATCCGGATTCACGCCGTTTGCTTGCGGCAGCGGTCCATAGCGGCAGATGACTTTGCCGATTCGCGCCGCATCCACGGCGGGCAGCATCCCGCACAGTTCCGCAAGGCGCGCGGCGGCCAGCATTCCCCATGCGATCGCCTCGCCGTGAAGAAAGCGCACGTATTCGGTTTCGGCTTCCAAGGCGTGGCCGATCGTATGGCCAAAGTTCAGGATGCGGCGCAAATCGCCTTCACGCTCGTCCGCCGATACCACCTCGGCTTTGATTCGCACTGCGGCGGAAATAAGCTCATCCACTACACCGGGCTGCAGCCGGAGCACTTCCTCTGCCCGGTTCTCCAACAATTCGAAGAGTTGCGGATCGCGAATCACCCCGCACTTGATCACCTCGAACAGACCGGCCCGATACTCGCGTTCGGGCAAGCTGGACAAAACTTCAGGGTCGATGATGACCGCGAGCGGTTGATGAAAACTGCCCAGGAGATTCTTCCCGCACTGGAGATTGACGCCTGTTTTCCCGCCGACTGCCGCATCCACTTGAGCCAGGAGCGTTGTCGGGACCTGCAGCACCGGAATCCCGCGCATAAAGATGGCGGCCAGGAAACCTGCGACGTCCGTAACAATCCCGCCGCCGAAACCGATGACTACACTGGTGCGGTCTGCCCCCGCATTCACCATCCGGGCGGCCAACTCCTCTACCCGCGCAAGCCGCTTGTTTACCTCGCCGCCTGGAAAGAACAGCAATTCAAATCGACGGTTGCCTAAGTGCCCGGCAAAACGCGTTCCGTAAAAACGCCACACGTCTTCCGTCGTGACGACAAACAGCTTTCCCGCGTCCTTCGGAACAAAGTCTTGAACCCGCTGCAATGCGCCGCGCTCAACCACGGCATCGTATGCCTGGTGCGGAGTTCGAACCTGGAAGGCCGGCATGTGTACCCGTTGTACCATGTGCTTATACCCCCCTCGCCTCAGCGTATTCGCACTGATTTCATCGTAGTTGGGGCAGGTGTGGCCGGGTTGCGAGCCGCTATCGAGCTCGCTCATGCCGGGCGCGTCCTCGTGATTGCCAAAGACACGCTTCGCGAGTCGTCCTCTGAATACGCGCAGGGCGGAATCGCCGCCGCGCTCAGCGATGACGATGAAGTTGAGCTGCATGAGCATGACACCATCGTTGCCGGAGACGGCCTCTGCAATCTCGCCGCCGTTCGAACGTTAGTAGAAGAAGCCCCCGCTGTAATAGAGCAACTCATCGAGTGGGGCGCTGCCTTCGATCGTGAAGGAACGAAGCTGCTATTCGCCCGTGAAGGAGCCCACAGCCGCAACCGTGTTCTTCACGCGCACGGCGATTCCACAGGCCGCGAGATACTGCGCACGCTGCTTCATCACGCGCGCTCTTTTGACAACATTTCCTTTCAGAGCTTCGCCGCCGTAACTGATTTAATCCTGAAAGATGGGGCGGCAGCGGGCGCTTGCGCGCTTGATGAAAGGAATAACTCCACTGTTTTGGTGGAGGCTCGCGCCGTGCTGCTGGCAACCGGCGGACTGGGCCGGGTCTTCGAAAACACGACTAATCCGGATGTCGCAACCGGCGATGGGGTGGCTTGCGCTTATCGGGCCGGAGCCGCCATTTCCGATATCGAATTTGTCCAGTTTCACCCCACTGCGCTGTACGTGGAAGGCGCACCGCGCTTTCTCTTGAGCGAGGCTCTGCGTGGAGAAGGCGCCTATCTCCGAAACACGGCTGGCGAGCGTTTTATGGAACGTTACCATCCGCTGAAAGAGCTCGCGCCTCGCGACGTTGTCTCCCGCTCGATCGTAATGGAGTTACGAGCCAGCGGCGATTCAAGTGTATTTCTTGATCTGACACATCTCCGTCCCGGTCTTGTTCGCGAGCGCTTTCCGCGCATTTACGAAACCTGTCTGCGTTACGGGGTCGATCTCGAAACCATCCCTGCCCCGGTCCGGCCCGCCGCTCACTACGCGATGGGGGGCGTTCAAACGGATCTTTCCGGTGAAACAACCGTTAAGCGGCTCTATGCCGCCGGTGAAGTGGCATGCACCGGAGTCCATGGAGCGAATCGCCTGGCCAGTAATTCCCTTCTGGAAGGCGTGGTGTTCGGCGCGCGCGCTGGGCAGGCTATGTCCACTCTCGCGGGCGCTCCCAGTTCGCCTTCCCAAACGCCTTGCCCGGCGCTGTTCCCGCATATCGCCGAGCGCGAACTGCGCGCCATCGCGTGGAACTCTTGCGGCGTTCTGCGCAACGGTCCTGAATTATCGGCGGCCTATACTAAGCTTCGCTCTCGCCCGATGGAGTCTCTTGAGCTGGCCGATCGTGGCGCTTTCGAATTGCGCAACATGCATCAGGTCGCTACGCTGATTTCGTTTGCGGCGCTTGCCCGGGAAGAAAGCCGCGGCGGCCATTATCGAATTGATTTCCCGCAAAAATCGGCGGAATTTGAAAAACACTCCGCTATCGTCTGCTCGGGCCACGATGCAAAACTCAAATTTGTTTAGGCCCGCGCAAACCCCGTATTCTGCTGCCGGCTTTGCCCTTTTGTTATTCGCCGTCCCCTTATCGCAGTCTAGTCCCTGGGCCGCGCTCTGGACCGCTCCGTGCATCCTGCTCGCCTCCGTCTTGATCACCTGGGGCGCTGAATCCGCACAGTTCTTCGTCGCACAGGGCTTTGCGCTCGCCATTCTCGCGTGGATGCAAACCCTGCCCGAGTTTGCGGTGGAAGCGGTCCTTGCCTGGAAGCAGCAGACGGCTCTGCTGATCGCGAATCTCACTGGTGCGCTGCGCCTTTTGACCGGCCTCGCGTGGCCGATGATCTATCTGACAGCCGCCCTGGTCTACCGGAAGCGCAACGGCAAGCCACTCCGCAAAATTCGGCTGGAGCGCGATCAAAGCGTTGAGGTAGTTGCGTTGGTGCTGCCGCTGTTATACGCCCTGGTTATCTGGTGGAAAGATACTCTGGATGTTTACGATGCGTGCGTTCTGGTCGTGCTCTACGCCGCTTATCTGGTCCTGTTGACGAAACTTCCGCCACAAGGTCATGAACGTATCGATGATTTGGAAACAGTGCCGCGCACCATCGTGAAGTCAGCCCGGCCTTGGCGGATCTCAGCCATTACTGCCTGCTTTCTCGCCGGCGGCCTGCTGATCTATTTCACAGCAGAACCCTTTCTGGGGAGCCTGGTGGCAGTCGCGGGAGCAATCGGGATTCCGAGTTTCGTCATCATCCAGTGGTTCGCGCCCGTGATTTCCGAGTTTCCAGAACTCGCATCCACTTTCTACTTTGCGCGCCAGGAGGAGAGCGCCGCCACAGCGGTTATGAACATCACGTCCAGCAACATCAATCAATGGACCCTGCTGGTTGCCATGCTTCCCGTCGTCTTCTCAATGAGCCGCGGAAAAATCTCCGCTATCCCGCTGGACCTTCAGCAGCAGGACGAATTGCTGCTGACCATCGGTCAGAGTGCCGCAGGCCTTATTTTTCTGCTCAATATGGAATTTGCCTGGTGGGAGGCGCTGGCGATGTTCGCGCTCTTCATCGCTCAGTTCGTGCTGCCCGCTTTCTTTGGCGAGGTGAGCCGGATCTGGATCGCTTACGTCTTCTTTCTGTGGACCGTTCTCGGAATATTGGCATTCGTTTTCTACCGGCGTCGTCCCGCTGCGCTAAACTGCTTTCTCGAAACCTGGCGCGCTCACGTTATTGGATAATAACCCGGTATCTCCCGAAATCTACCCGGCCTCGCCCGCCTTTATCTCGTCCGAAGCAGATACAGGCCGCTGCTGCCGGTCGAGATACGCATCGCGGCTTTCAGTTATAACGCGGCGCGCTTCCCGCGGGCCGCTCCAGCCTTTCATCTGTGTCTTTGCGCCTTGCAATTCTTTATATATGGAGAAGAAGTACTCGATTTCGGTCCGGGTGTGCGGAAATACCTGATCAATCGTATGAATGCTGTCGAACCGGGGATTGCGGTTCGGAACCGCCAACACTTTCTGATCGTTCTCCTTGCCATCAACCATGTGGAGCAAGCCAACCGGCCGCGCCACCATCAGGCAGCCGGTGAAGCTTGGTTCATCGACCAGCACCATGATGTCGAGCGGATCCCCATCCTCCGCAAGCGTCCCTGGAATGAAGCCGTAATCGCCCGGGTAATGCATGGGCGAATACAGAGCACGGTCGAGCCGGAAGACGCCCAACGTGCCATCGTACTCATATTTGTTGCTGGAGTTTTTTGGGATCTCGATGATCGCGCGCACAAGTTCGGGGCTATCTGCGCCGGGGTCGATATCGTAAAGTTTCACGGGTTCAGGGTAGCAAAAAGAGAGAAACGCCCGTGGGAAAGGCACCCCTATAATCAGGACAATGCCAGTGGCACGAGCAGCGGCAAACCGCGTGGCTGCAATTTCTAATTTAACCGTGATTGAGAACGCACCGCTTGCTGCGTATACACGGTTCGGCATTGGCGGCCCGGCCGCACTGCTTTGCGATACTGCCAGTGAAGCTGCGTTTGTTGCAGCCCTGCACCTGGTTGAAAACCTCGCCCTGCCGCGCGTCGTGATCGGCGGCGGAACGAACCTGGTTGTTTCCGACGCAGGGTTCGATGGCGTGGTGCTGCGCTTTACGGGCAGGCGCGTCAGCCCTGACGGCAAACTGCTGCGTGTCGAGGCCGGCGCGGTTCTTCAGGACGTTGTGGACCACAGCATCGGGCTCGGCCTCGAAGGCCTGCAGACCATGACCGGCATACCTGGATTTCTAGGCGCTGCCGTCTATGGCAACGCGGGCGCATACGGCCATTCCATCCAGGAAATCATTGAAGAGGTCCGCTTTACCGATGGCGTCCGCACAAATACCTTTACAAACCAGCAGTGCCGCTTCCAATACCGCGACAGCATCTTCAAGGACCGCAAAGAATGGGTTATCTTGTCCGCCACGCTTCGTTTTGAGGAGGGCGATCCTGGCGAACTCCAGCGCACAGCGAATGAGATTCGCTCCATTCGCGACGCGAAATATCCGCCATCTATGAGATGCGCCGGCAGCATCTTCAAAAACTTGCTTCTGGCTGATTTACCGGCTGGGGTTCGTGCCGAAATTCCCGCCAAAGTTGTCCGCGAGGGAAAGGTTCCGTCCGCCTGGTTTCTGGAACAAGTGGGAGGGAAGGGAATTCGCCGAGGCGATATTCAGGTGGCGGACTACCATGCCAACCTGATCTACAACGACGGCGTCGGGACCGCTGCAGATCTGGTTGCCGTTATTCAGGAGCTGAAGCAGCGAGTGCGCAATCGCTTTGGTTTTGACCTGGAGGAAGAAGTTCAGTATGTTGGTTTCGATTACGCCGTCACTCCGGGGTAGTGGCGCTCGATGCCTCGGATCGCGCCCGCCCGCCGTGCGATCCTGAATTTTGAAGCTCACCGATACCGAAGTCCGTTATGTTGCCGGTCTTGCCAACCTGCGGCTCTCCGATGAAGAGGTGTCCCGCATGTCGCATGATCTGGGCGAGATTTTGACCCACATCGAGCAGCTCAACGAACTCGATACTTCCAATATCGAGCCCATGGCCCAGGTTTTGTATCCGGCTGACGAAACTGCAACTTTGCGCGAGGATTACCCGCGGGCTCCGCTCACCAACGCCGAAGCAACCGCCAATGCGCCCT
>Ga0308174_10000251_pt1 | contig 22403 bp, 34 predicted proteins | sample PhyPR2_FD_203894 | JGI IMG/M metagenome (GOLD analysis project Ga0308174, IMG submission 203894) | Soil microbial communities from UC Gill Tract Community Farm, Albany, California, United States - DLSLS.P.R2 | ecosystem: Environmental > Terrestrial > Soil > Agricultural land | place: USA... | reverse complement strand
AATGGCCGTCCGAAATGGATGAGCGGGCGCTTATCCTGCAGCGGCTCGGCCGCAAGGCCGAAGCGCAGCGGATCGCGTCGGCACTCAACAAGATGGGTTATCGGCGTCTTGCCTGACAAGCGCCCAACTGAGGGAGGCACGGATGGATAGGCCGAAAGGAGTGATGCACCCGGTGACGGTGCACATATCGAAAGACGAAGCAGGCAAGTATCATTTCAATCCGGAATCGGACCTTTGGGACGACGGCCGCGAAGAGTTCGTCTTCCACAAAGACGATCATGGGATGCGGAAGCACGACTACCATCTCATCGAGTTCGTGATCGATGATGAAACAGACGAGGGCCTTAAGTTCCCCAAGGCTCCCCACGACGCGATGTGGGTTGTCCAGGGGCACGAGGAGCCCGGCGAGCGCACGTGCCCGGACATGCACAGTGTGAGCAATTATGATGTGATGGAGCCCATCAGCGTCTCGCCGCGGCGGCGGCGGCTTTTCGTTCGCAACGACAATGCGAACAAGGAGCATTGGGCCTTCACAATCAACTTCGTGAAGAAGGGCGAAGACCCATCCGACATAAGCAGCTTCGTCAGCTGGGACCCTGGCGGGAACAATCAGAACAGCGGAAGCAACAATGCTTGAATGAGTAGTTGGAAAGCAAACGGTGTAGGAGAAACAGAATGGACGATCCTATCATCATCAATCCGAGCTCGACGGAACTGCCTCATGCACAACATCACTGCGACGAGGTGAAAGCGACGGCGTTCCGCTCGCACGTTAAAGTCATTGCGAAAGCAGGACTGCCCAATGGGAAGGTGGTAGAGTTTGAGCTTCAATCCAATCTAATTGATCCGTTCTCAGGTCTTCTGGTGTTCAACAAGACGAATAACGCCATCAAGAAGAAGGATTATTATCTTATCGACTTTGATCTAGAGGACCACACCGGTTTGAATCTCATGTTCAACCCAAATCCGATGAAGGCGCTCTGGGTGGCTATGGGCGACGCAATGTCTGCACCTCCATGTCCGGCAAGCGCCTCCTACTGCAGCGACATTTACGCCACGTCGGTCGACGACAGCGGCAATAAGATGACTGTTCGAAACAACGACCCCAAGTGGCAATATTTCACTTTCTCGCTTGGCTTCATTGGCGATCCGGAGGAGAGTGAATACCGCTTCGATCCTGGCGGATCCAATCAGGACAGCGGAAGCAACTGATAGCAGGGAGCACGCGATCTCAGCTCCGGAACTGAAGATAAGGGCGGCGGAAGGCGGCTCGCAGAGGCCGCCCCGCTTACCGTTTGTGCTCAGCGTCGGCGTCACCGGTCATCGTGCCGAAGTTCTGCCGGACGGTCGCCACGAAGCACTTCAATCCAATATCCGAAGCGTGTTGCTGCTTGTCGCGGAGGTCGGCACGGCGCTGTTCGAGAAGGAACGCGACTGCTTTGCGTCGGACCCGCCACGACTCCGGTTCGTATCGCCGATTGCTGACGGCGCCGATCAGATCGCGGCCGAAGTGGCGCTGGAGCTTGGCTGGGAACTCCAGGTCGTGCTGCCGTTCGAACGCGTCGATTATCGTGCCAGCCTTGCCAATCTCAGCGCTCGCGAGCGGTTCGACGCCCTCGTTGAGAGCGCAACGTGCGTGCTGGAACTGCCCGGCAAGGATGAGCGGCTGCTCGACGCGTATGTGATGACGGGGCGGGCGACCGTCGCGCATTGCGACATGCTGATCGCCGTCTGGGATGGGCTTCCGCCGCGCGGTCGCGGCGGCACCGGGGAGGTCGTGCAGCATGCAATCACTCATGGCACGGCAGTGGTTCACCTGCCACTCGATGCGGCAGGAATTCCCCGGCTGCTTTGGAGCGCGTTCGATCCGACGGTCGTCACGTTCTTTGATGATCCCACGGCCGAGCGCCCGCTCGATCGCGAGGACATGGACCTTCTGTTGCACGGCCTGCTGATGCCGCCGCCCGACCGACAAGAGCAGGACTTCCTCAAGCGCTTCACGCGCGAGCGGCTCCGTAACATCCGCACGCGAATTGAATATCCGCTCCTGCTCACTGCCGCCGGAGTGCGCCGCATCAAAATCGGCGACTTTAACGGAAAACATTGCGAGCAGCAGATCCGGGACGAATGGCGGCGATACCGCGAGGGCTGCGCCCAGGCGCACAATATCAAAGCGCCTATCGACCTTTTGGAGCAGGCCTATAGCTGGGCCGACCGCCTGGCGACTCACTTTGCCCAGACATATCGCAGCGGGCACATCTTCAACTTTCTCCTGGGCAGCGTCGCAGTGTGCCTCGGCCTCAGCGCCTTCATGGCCCCGCACCTGAAGTTCGAGTTCGCCGCAATCGAGCTCGTCATCACCATCGCTATCATCGTCAATGCGCATGTCGGAACTCGGGACGAGTGGCATCGCCGATGGCTGGATTATCGTCAGTTGGCCGAGCGGCTGAGGCCGATGCGCAGCCTGAAACTGCTTGGCATTGCTGCGCCCGACCCGCCGGGAACGCCGACCAACCCAGTGCCGAAGCGATGGATCGACTGGTATGCGAGCGGCATCTGGCGCGCGATGGGCTGCCCATCGGGCGTAATCGACGGCAAGGCCGCGAACTGCCTGGCGACGGCGATCGCAGACTTCGAGGTTAGTCCGCAGGTCCTGTACCACGAGCATCATGCCGAGCAGATCGAGAAGCTCGACCACCGGCTCGAATATATTGGCACCGTGCTCTTCGTCGCGACTCTCGTGACGTCCGTCGTGACGCTTGTCGGCCTCGCGGTCGGCTCACGGTACGTGAACGACTACGGCAACTGGTTCACGCTTGTTTCGGCGGGATTCCCGGCGCTCGGCACCGCGGTGTTCGGTATCAGATTCCAAGGCGATTTCGGTGGGGACGCGCTCCGCTCCATGGCTACGTCGTGCACGTTGCGATCGATCGAAGATGGGCTGCGCAGTAATCCGACGTTGTCGCGAGCGGCGGATCTCACCGAGCAGGCCAGCCGGATCATGCTGTCAGATCTCGACGAGTGGCGCCTGGTGAACCAGCAGCGCGACCTGTCGGTCGGCTAGTCCTTACCGCGCCAACGCCAGCGCCAGCCGCCGCGCGTAGTGCGCGCGCAAATGACCATGAAAATGATCGTGAGCGGAACGCAGACAGCAATCAGCTGCAAAGGACGGTCCTTCAACAGCAGCGATGTGCAGATCACCAGCGCGACGAAGCCGACCGTGATCGCCCACCCTTGCCAGCTGATCGGCGGACCCGAACCGTAGCCGTATCGCTTCGCCGAGAACCATTCGGGACTGTCGCTCATCCAGGCTCCCCGTCGTCATGTCCGAACCGTGGGCCTGACTTCGCGCTGCCGGGGCCCCCGGTCAACTGGCGCGGTCGCAAGGTGGCCGCTAAGGCGCGCGCATGACGGTACATGGTTGGCGTTTAGTGGTCCATGGCGGCGCGGGCTCGATGCGCCCGGGGAAGTTGGATGCTCAGCAGGAGAAGTGCGCGAGAGAGGGCCTTGATGCGGCCCTCGCCGCAGGCTCGGCAATCCTCAGTAAGGCGGAGGGTGCGCTCGATGCCGTCGAAGCAGCCGTGCGGGCACTCGAAGAGGATAGTTGCTTCAATGCCGGCCGTGGCAGCGTCCTCACGGCCGAAGGATGCATCGAGCTCGACGCGGCGATCATGGACGGGCGCAACCGGTCAGCGGGCGCCGTTGCCGGGCTGAGGACCACGCGTGCACCAATCAGCCTCGCGCGGATGCTCCTCGACCAAGGGCCGCACGTCTTCCTCTCCGGCAAGGGTGCGGACCAGTTCGCCAGCGAGCATGGACTAGAGCAAGTGCCTAACAGCTGGTTCGAGATCGCCGAACGGCGACGCCAGCTTGACGAGCTGCTCGCATCGGACGGCTTCGACGATGAGGTGAAGTACGGGACGGTGGGCGCCGTCGCTGTGGACGTTGACGGCCACGTTGCCGTTGCAACATCGACCGGAGGGCTGACTGCCAAACGCTGGGGGCGGATTGGCGATTCGCCGCTGATCGGTGCCGGCACCTATGCCGACGACCGCTCCGCTGCCGTTTCGGCCACTGGTTCGGGCGAGTATTTCATTCGCGCTGTTGCAGCCCACCAGCTTGCGGAGCGCATGCGGCTCGGCGGGCAGTCCCTTCAGGAGGCGCTCGACGGCGTGCTCGCCGACATTCAGTCGCTCGGCGGTAAGGGCGGCCTAATCGCGGTGGGACGAAACGGCGAAGCTGCTTGGGGTTTCACCACGCCCGCAATGTATCGCGGCATGGCCGACGCAAGTGGGCGCACGCTCCGGATCTATTCCGAGGAAGAAGAGCGGTAGGGCAGATCTCTTCGCAGCCATTCGATCTCGGCCGCCACGGCCGCGCGTTCCTCTTCGACAAAGTCTGCCACGGCTTCGCGAAAGCTGTGGTTCGGAATGAAATGGGCGGAGCGGGTGAGCACCGGCTCATAGCCTCGCCCGATTTTGTGCTCACCCTGCGCGCCGGCCTGCACCGACGACAGGCCATTCTCGATCGCCCATTCGATCGCCTGATAGTAGGACAGCTCGAAATGGAGGAAGGGCAGTTCGTCGATCGTGCCCCAATAACGACCGTAGAGCGCATCTCCGCCGATGAAGTTGAGTGCGCCCGCTACCGGCTGTGATCCGCGATATGCGAGGAACAGCAAGACCTTGTCGACAAGGCGCTCGCCGATCAGGTCGAAGAACTCGCGAGTAAGATAAGGACGACCCCACTTCCTCGATCCCGTGTCCTGGTAGAACGCCCACATCGCATCCCATTCGGCGGCGCCAATTTCATCTCCCCGCAGTGCGCGAAATGCCAGGCCTTCGCGGGCGGCGGCGCGTTCCTTGCGCAGCGTCTTGCGCTTGCGACTGGTGAGCGCGGCGAGGAAATCCTCGAAGCTTGAATAGCCGCGGTTGAACCAATGATATTGCACGCCGTGGCGAATGAGCCACCCTCGCTGCTCGCACTCCGCCGCGTCCGCATCGTCGATGAAGGTGATGTGGCCCGAGGAGATGGAGTTCTGCACCGTAACCGCCTCGATCGCCGCGAGCAGCTGCTGCGGCCGACTGCCGAGCAGGCGCGGGCCCGGTACTGGCGTGAATGGAACTGCGATCTGCAGCTTTGGATAATATTGCCCGCCTGCACGCTGCCACGCCTCCGCCCAGCCGTGGTCGAACACATATTCACCTTGGCTGTGCGACTTGAGATAGGCCGGCGCAGCGGCAACGAGATGCAAGCCTTCGTCCTCGACGAGGATGGGTGCAGGCGTCCAGCCGGTGCGCGGGCCGACACTGCCCGAGTCTTCCAAAGCTGAAAGAAAGGCGTGGCTCAGGAACGGATCGCCCTTGCCGAGCTTGTCCCATGCCCACGCGTTCAGGCCAGAGATGCCCGAGGCAATCTTGGCGAGGACTTCAGTTTCGCGGTCCGCCATCGGCTTCCCAAATGAGGCTGTCGGCATGAACCTTCGCTTGCGCGCGCTGCTCAGGCGTGCGGATCGTCCAACTGTAGACGGGCATCCGTCGCCGGGCACGAGCGATCCAGTCTTTGCCAAGTGCCTTTCGATCCACGGCGATGAACTGGGGATCGGCGAGCCACATCGCCAGCCTGCGGCGCAACGCCAGTAGGTCATCCCGTACCACTAGCCCCCGCTTCACCGCGGGCATGTTCGTCTTGAGCAAGCGCGAGATTCGAGGATCGAAGCTCATCACGCCGAACGGGCCCGGGTAGCTGGAGAGGGCGGCAGTGAGCGCGGACATCCATCGCCAGACATCGTTCTCCACCTTGATCTCAAGCAGCAGCGGCACTCGGCCGGCCACGAGCTCCAACAATGACTCGAGCGTGGGGATCGGATGCTCGCCCACGCGCAGGCGCTTCAGCTCGTCCCGTTTGCTGGCGCCGATCTTCAGCGGGCTGGCGCACATCCGCCACGCATCCGTGTCGTGGAAGACGATCACGCGATTGTCCGCTGTTAGCCTGAGGTCACATTCGATCCCGGCGCCGCGCTCGAGCGCGGCCGCGAACGCGATCAGGCTGTTCTCAGGAAATGCGGCGCCAGAATGCAGGCCGCGGTGGGCGAATCCGGCAGGGCCGGGGTCGAGCGGGTCAGGCCCTGACCGCGACGATCGCGTCCACTTCGACGGCAACGCCGAGCGGCAAGACCGCCACTCCGACTGCGCTGCGAGCGTGACGGCCAGCGTCGCCGAACACCTCCTGCATCAGCTCCGACGCGCCGTTGGCGACCTTCGGCTGATCGATGAACGAGGGTGCGCTGTTCACGAAGACGCCGAGCTTCACGATCCGCTCGACGCGATCGAGCGAACCGAGCGCGGCCTTGATCTGCGCCAGCAGCATCACGCCGCAGCGGCGAGCGGCGGCGATTCCGCCGTCGAGATCCATGCCCTCACCCAAGCGGCCCTTGATAAGGCTCCCGTCCTCAGCAAAGCTGATCTGGCCCGAAATGTGGAGCAGGGCGCCCTGCTGGACCGTCGGGACATAGGCGGCCACGGGGGCCGCCGCCTGCGGAAGAGTGATGCCGAGTTCGGAAAGACGCTGGTCGATGCTCATGCCGCGCGCTCAAGCACTGGCGGACACATGAATCAAGCCTTGCGATGGACCGAGAAACCGGCCCAGCTCTGCGTTACCGGCATCAATTCGATTGTGTTGATGTTCAAATGGGGTGGGAGGTTGGCGAGCCACCAGAAGAGGTCGGCGAGATCTTCGGCGGTCATCGGGTCCATGCCCGCGTAAAGCTTGTCGGAAGCTTCTTTGTCGCCGCCAGTGCGGACGATCGTGAACTCGGTCTCAGCCATTCCAGGCTCCACGGAAGTCACGCGAACGCCGGTGCCGGCCAGATCGCTGCGCAGGTCGAGCGAGAATTGGCGGACGAAAGCCTTGGTGCCCGCATAGACGGCACCGCCTTTGTAGGGGTAGGTCGCGGCGACGGACGAGAGATTGATGATCTGGCCTCTCCGCTCGACCAGCTTCGGTAGGAGCGCTCGAGTCAAAGCGACAAGGCCCGTGACGTTCGTATTGATGACGGCTTCGATACGCTCCCAATCGGTGTCTGGAAGCGCGTCGGTCGGCGGGGCAAGGCCGGCATTGTTCAGCAGCAGGTCGATCTCGCCCCAGGGCGGCGAAAGCTGGGCGAGACTCTCGACCGCGTCGCGCTCGCGCATGTCGATTTCGAGGGGAAGGAAGGCATCGCCAATTTCCTCCTGCAGGCTGCGCAGCCGTTCGGCTCGACGCCCGGTGCCAACGACGTTCCAGCCGCCATCGGCGAAACGCCTTGCCGCGGCAGCGCCGAAGCCCGCGGTGGCACCGGTGATCAGGATGGTCTTGCTCATGGCTCTCCTCGGTCGGCTTCGATTTCGCGCCGTGCGGCAACGATCGCGTCGGCGCTAACCCCGATCTCCTCTGAAACCGAGAGCAAATCGGGTTCATGGGCTTCGAGGAAAGCGATCAGGGCGGCAAGCAGTGCCGGATCGTTCACCCTGTGACGAAGCTCGTCTGTCCCGATTCCGGTCAGGTCAAGGAACCGGAGTGCGCGGCGTTCGTCCGATAGCGTCGCCGCAAGAGCGGCGAGGGCAATGGCCTGGGGATCGTTTGGCGTCTGAAGCGGCATTGCCTACAGATACAAATGAACGACTGAAGGAAGCGAATTGGCCAAGATTCTGATTGTCGAGGACAATGCCCTTAACATCAAATTGTTCTGCGATCTTCTCGCGGCACACGGGCATGAGCCCGAGGCAGTGACCGACAGCCGCAACGCGCTGGACGCCGCGCGCACCTTCTCGCCCGATCTCGTGATCACCGACATCCAGCTGCCGCACGTCAGCGGTCTAGAGCTCATCCGCCTGATTCGCGGCGACGCTAATCTGTCCACGATTCCGATCATGGCCGTCACAGCCTATTCGGCACGTGGCGACGAGGAGCGAATCCGCGCAGCGGGCGCGCAGGCCTATGTTTCCAAGCCGATCTCGGTGGTGCGATTTGCGGAGACCGTCGAGCAACTGCTGCAGGACGGCCACGCGCAAGCTGCAGCGCCGAAAGTGGATTCCGACACTCTGGCGAACGAATCGGAAGATCGCCCCGCACCCAGCGAGCCCGGAAGTGGCGAAAGCTAGCGGCGCAGGATATGCGCCGTAGGCCTTACTTGATCTTGGCTTCCTTGAAGTCGACGTGCTTGCGCGCGACCGGATCGTACTTGCGGAAGCTGAGCTTCTCGGTCTGGGTGCGCGGGTTTTTCTTCGTCACGTAGAAGAAACCCGTGTCGGCGCTGCTGACGAGCTTGATCTTGACGGTTGCCGGCTTGGCCATCGGACAGTCCCAAATATCGCAGAAAAAAGAAAAGCGGCTCCGAGCCGCTCACGTGTGGCGCCAATGACGCAGCGTCCCCGAATTGTCAACCGACACAGCATTGTAACCTCCCCTTAACGGCTTTCGGCGACCTTCCGTTAAATCGAGGAGAGACGAGGATGGCTACCGATCCGCTCGGAAAGGTGAGGATGGAGGTGGCGCTGCGCGTTTCCGAGATCCGCCAGGCGGGCGCCCGCCTGTCGCCCCTCGATCTGCACGCCCGCATGGATGCGATTCGGCAGCTTGCGGCGAGGAACGGCTTGGCGGCGCTCGAAGGGCTCGCTCGGCATTCGGCGCAGCTGGCCCTTCTTCCCGGCCATCGCGTTGCGATGGAGTGCTGCCTCGAACATGTCGGTGAAGCACTCGACAGCGATTCCGAGCGGGACTCCATAGCCATTCTGGCGGCCATGGCGGTTCGGCTTCACTGAGCGCGTGACCGGCTTAAGGTCACAAAAGTCACGGAGAACTGCGTCATTGCCGTGACGTTTCGGGGCAGTGCTGATCAAGATTGGGGTCCTCCCCCGCGATGCTGCCATGGACACCCATTGCCGGCCACTTCATGGCGCGCCGGCATCTGAGAGAACATCGCGCCTCCCGCCGGGCAGGAGCGACTCAATGGCTGGGTATTTTCCATTTGCGTGACCGTCACGATTAACTGCTCGATCCGGACCGGGTTGAGTAGCTGATCAAAAGGCCATCGAAGCCACCGCCCTGACCGACGCAAGAGACACGCTCAGCCATGGGCTGCGCGCGGGCCGACTGGATCTTCGCTTTCGATCGACGTGGAAGATGAATGCGGGAGCGTCGTTCACCGCATCGAACTCGCTGATCCTTTCGAGACGATCAGCTAAAGACCTGATCAATCGTCTGATGTAAGGAAGGGGTCGAGAGCAGACCCGGGATAGAGTCAGCTTTGGAGTGGGGAGCCGCCACTAGCGGCCGGGCCCCGATCTTCGCTCTTAGATCATCTGATCCTGCTGCAAATCAGGCGTTCACCTCGACGGGACCGGTCGCGATTCGACGCCACTGAGCATCCAGGAAAGGCCATGCCTCTTGAACACGAGGCCACTGTTCGGCCGCTCCTTGGCGGTCACGACAAATTCGGAGATGTTGCGCCTGACAATTACCGGCGCTTTTGGGACATGGAGCGCCGAAGCCACCGGCGCATTTTCTTGCGTGTTTGCGAGCAGGGCTGCGCGCATCCGCGCGGGGGAGACCAGTCCGTCGATCATCGGCCCGATCATTGCTGAGCCAAAAGCCATTCTGAGGGCGCCGAAACCCGATCTGTTCTTGTGGGCCTCGGCCATGATCCGGGCCGTCAGTTCAGCCTTCAGGCTGTCCCGAAGAGCGGGGTAGTCAATGTAGGCGTTCAGCGCGTCAGCATCGTGCGCCTGCGCCGCGTCTTTCATGCCTTTGAGCGTCCAGGCTGGGGACTCGAAAAACCAGAGCGTACCGGATGCGATGACAATCAATGCCGCTGCAACTCCGGCGATCTTCCACTTCCCGACCGCCATGCAAACGTCCCCTTCGCCGAACGGGAAAGCACTCGCGCGCAGACATCCTTGGGGTCAAGTCATGTTGCTTCGCGTGACGAGGTGGGCCGCCCTGCTTGCCACCAACGAAATTCTAATGCCTAGAAAGTCGGCCTTACGTCGCAAGTAGACTAAGCGTCCGAGCCGGCCGGACTTTGACGATGGAACACTCGAGAATCTCATCGATTCACCTGCCATGACTCAGATCATCTTCCGTGACTTGCCGGGCGTGGGGACGGTCGAGCGTCAACTGGATTTGCGATTCCGCGACCGGTTGCTCGACGATGAGCTGGAGGAGCTGTCGCCGTTGATCGACGATACGTCGCGCGCCTTGTTTGGCATTACGCAGCGCGACACCTTCTACTGGGCGCTGCCCGAGCCGGTCCGCGGGAAATACGGCCACACCGAGTGGGAAAAGAATTTCGACGTCCTCTGCCGCTATACGCGCTGTCCCAACGCACCGTGGGTCGCGTTCAACCTCGATCTCCGCTGCGAGCAAGGCGGCAGACTGCATTGCTTCGAGGTGTTCGGGCGACAGCTGGTTTGCGCGATTCGCGGTCTCCATCCCCGCGCGGCGCTCGCCTTTGCAGATCGCAAGGCCGCGTGAGCCTAGCGGCTCAGCCGCACCAGCGCCTCATCCAGCGCCTGCAGGAACCGCGATCGATCGGCCTTCGCGAACGGTGCCGGACCGCCCACAGCGTCGCCGCCGGCACGCAGGTCGGCCATGATCGCTCGAGTCGCAATGGCGGCGCCGATGCCCGCGGCCGTGAACGGCTTTCCGTTGTGCCCGATGACGGTCGCGCCGGCTGTGAGGCAGCGGTCAGCAAGGAGGATATCGCCGGTGATCACCACGCTTCGCGCATCCGCCTCACTCGCGATCCAGTCGTCGGCCGCATCAAAGGCGTCGGACACCAGCACCCGCTCGATCAACGGATTGGTGGGCACGCGCAGCCACGAGTTGCTGACCACGCGCACCGGCACATCGCGGCGGAACGCGACGCGATAGACTTCTTCCTTTACTGGGCAGGCGTCGGCGTCGACCAGGATACGCATTGGTCCGCTCATCGGCGAACTAATCGTTCTTCAGGTTCTCCAGCCCGCGCGCGCCGCCTTTCTGCGAAGGATTCGCGGCGATGGTCTTCACCTTCGCCTTCTTTGGTTTGCGCGCTTCCTTGTTCGATTTCATCTGACCCTTGGCCACACTCGTTCTCCTTACCGCGCGCCTATGCGCCGCGCGCCGCCATAACTGTTCGGCGGCGGCGTTCCTACTCTTCGAGATTGCCGGGCAGGCCGACGTGCAGGCTAGCGCGCGAAGCGCTTCTTCAGGTCTGCCCTGATCGACGCCCCTGAAAGATGCGCGTCGACGTTTGAATAGCCTTCGTGCCGCAGCGCCTTGCGGATGTCCTCAAGACTGGAGAAGCCTGGGGCCAGTTGAAACGCTCGTTCAATGATGTGTGGGGTTTGCATGCGAGTTCCTGTAATTTCGTCACCGTTACAAACGCGCCTCCCCTCAAATACGTTCCTACGGCTGCCAGATCGCAATTTGCGCGAGCGGCGGACCGCCGTCGATTTCACACCCCGATCCCCGATCTTTGGGCTAAGGGATCGCAGAATGCGCCCCAAGGCGAAACAAGCGATCAAGGAGAAAATTGGTATGAAGTTCACTCGCATAGCGCTCGCGGCCGCGCTCCTCGGGACGAGCGGAGCCGCCGCGGCCCAGTCGGCGACCGACGCAGGCTGCATCTTGGTCAGCAATGCGTTCGCCAAGAATTCGAAGGACGCGAATGCTCAGAAGGCCGCCGAAGCGTCGCTCTATTTCTATCTCGGCCGCATTCCCGACGGCACAAGTTCGGCACATCTGAAGACCTTGTTCGATGCGCAGGCGAAGACGATCACGGAGACGAACGCGGGTCCGACGATGAACAAGTGCGTCCAGGCGATCCAGTCCAAGTTCCAGCTGCTGCAAAGCCTCTCAGGCAATGCGCCAGCCGCCCCCCCGCAGAAGAAGCCCGAAGGAAGATAACCCGGACGCTGTGAAGCACTTCCTGCTCTTCTGCGAAGCCGGACCTGCGTATCTCGAGCGCCGGCCAGAGTTCCGTGGCGCTCACCTCCAGCACGGCTGGGATGCCTATGATCGTGACTAACTAGTTGTCGCCGGAGCGCTCGCGGATCCCATCGATGGCGCGGTGCTGATGTTCGCGGGTGAGGACAAGTCGGTCGCGGAGGATTTCGCTCGCGCCGACCCTTAAGTGCTGAACGGGCTCGCCACGAACTGCCGCGTTCGGGAATGGACGACGGTCGTCGGCGAGCAGGCACTGGCACGAGGAGTCGAGAAGGCTGCGCCTAGAAGCCAATCGGTTCTTTGCCCCAATCATTGGAGCAGGTGTCTTCAGGGGTCTCGCCTCGAATACTGGACTTCGGGTGCGCCGGCTTCGCTGCCCGCCCTCAGCGGGGCGGTCGCATTCGCTCAATCAGCCGCCCCGCACTCGTCGAACAGAGCAACCGCACGTCTACAACCGTTGGCGCGACATGCATTCCGCGGCGTAAGCTGGTAAGCTAACAGCTTCAGGAGGCCCTCGTGCTGAAGCCTCGCCGCGTTCTAATCCTCGCGTCCGCGCTGATGCTGACAGCTGCCAGCGGCATTGCCGGTGCAGCGGAGCCTCCGCGGATCAGCAAGCCCAAGCCCGCCCCACCGAGCCTGACGCCGGATGTGCCGCCGCTGCCTCCGGCGACGTTCGACAATACGCTCGCGATCGGCGGTCAGGATGTAAAGGCGCAGGCCCTCGACACGCGGCTCAGCGTCGATGTCCATGTGAACGGCCGCGGGCCGTACCGGTTTGTCGTGGACAGCGGTGCGGACACTTCGGCGGTCGGCCTGCGCATCGCGCATGACCTGGAGCTGCCTCTGGGCGAACCGGCAGTGCTGAATGGGATGACCTCGCGCGACATCGTCGATCGTGTGAAGATCGCGAAGCTGACGCTCGGTCCGACGACCGTCGCGAACCTCGAGGTTCCCGCATTGCGCGAGATCGACCTCGGCGGTGACGGCCTCGTCGGCATCGATGCGCTCGTCCAGCAGCGCCTGATGATGGATTTCGAAAAGCGCCTCATCAAGGTTGAGGACGCGCGAGTCCCGATCAAGATCGAGCCGGGTGAGATCGTCATCATCGCGCACAAGAAGCGCGGCCAATTGATCCTCACCGAAGTTCGCGCGGCGCGTCAGCACCTCGACGCGGTCATCGATACTGGCTCTGAAATCACGATCGGCAATCTCGCGCTTCGTGACAAGCTGGTCGCCAAGAATCGCGCCAAATTCTACGAAGTCGAGGCAATCGGCGTCACCGGCGTGCACGTCAAAATGCAGATCGCGCGCATCGATGAGCTCCAGCTTGGCCCAGTAACGCTGCGCGATGTGCCAATTGCCTTCGCCGATGTGCCGCCGTTCAAATTGTTCGGACTATCCGACGGACCCGCACTGCTGCTTGGCACCGACATACTAGAGACATTTCGCCGTGTATCGCTCGACTTCCGCGCGCGCAGGGTCCGATTTCAGCTTAGAACCTGCCAGACGGACGGTGTTGCGCTCAGCACTGCCCCAACGGACATGTTCACGCGAATCTCGGCGACTGCGATGGAAGCGTGCAGAAGATAGTTTTGGAGCGCTCTTCCGTATCCGGCGTTGAACGCGCATGCTCGAGAAAATTCCGCAGTGGCTCGGTGCCGCCCTATCGAACGTCCGCGCTGGTCATGAGAAGCTCGTGATCGCCCGCATCGACTTGAGCAACGCCACATCACTCAATCTCTCCAGTCCGGCATTTGCGCCAGGCGACCGCTTGCCGCCGCGCTTCACGGCAGATGGCGAAGGTGTTTCTCCACCCTTGGTCTGGAGCAACGTGCCGGCCGGCACCGCCAACTTGGCCCTGATTGTCGAGGATCCGGACGCACCGACGCCTCGCCCCCTCGTCCACGCGGTCGTGGTGGACATCGATGCCCGCCTGAACAGCCTGCCAGAAGCCGCGATTGCGGCGGACGGCGGAGGCTCCGCTGGTAAGGATGTGGGAAAGAACTCGCGGTTCACCGAGGGCTGGTTGCCGCCCGATCCGCCGACAGGGCACGGCTCGCACGACTATGTCTTCCAGCTCTTCGCGCTCGGAGCTTCCCAAGGCGACGACAAATCGAGTCCGGGCCGTTCCGACTTTGTCGAGCATCTGCAGGGCCGGGTGCTCGCTGCCGGCGCTCTCGTCGGTACCTATTCACGCGGAGAGGAAGCGGAGATCGGAAGTGTTGAGGCCGCTCCGGCGAGCATCTGAACGGCGCTAAAGATCGCCTTTGATGTCCGGTCGCTTGGCAGCCTCAGCAAACAGCGCTCGATAGGCGAAGCCGCCGACGATCCCACCAAGTATTGGCGCGACCCAGAACAACCAGAGCTGCTGAAGAGCCACACCGCCGACGAAGAGTGCCGGGCCGGTGCTTCGAGCAGGGTTAACCGACGTGTTCGTCACCGGAATGCTGATGAGGTGGATCAAGGTCAGAGCCAATCCGATGGCAATTGGCGCGAACCCCGCGGGTGCGCGATTATCGGTCGAACCAAGGATTACGAGCAGGAAGCCGGCGGTCAGCACAACTTCACAGACCAACCCTGCAGCAAGCGAATAGTGGCCTGGCGAGGCGTCACCGTAGCCATTTTGGGCAAGGCCGTTTGCAGCAATATCGAAGCCGGGCGCTCCACGTGCGATGAACAAGAGGATTGCCGCGGCAACGATGGCGCCCAGCACCTGCGCGGCCCAGTAGGGAAGGACGTCGCGTGCCGGGAAACGACCGCCAGACCATAGGCCAATCGTAACCGCAGGGTTGAGATGACAGCCTGAGATATGGCCAATTGCATAAGCCATCGTCAGGACCGTCAATCCGAAAGCGAGTGAGACGCCGACGAGACCGATTCCGACCTCAGGAAATTTCGCCGCGAGCACGGCGCTGCCGCATCCGCCGAAGACAAGCCAGAATGTTCCGAGAAATTCCGCCGCGAGCTTTCGCATGGCACGCTCCCCAACGATCGTCCGGAAACAGCCGTAACGCGCTCGCTACGGCTGCTACCATCAGTGCAAACCCGCAGCTTTTTCAAATGGATTCACCGCAGCCGAAACGATTTGTTCACCATCGCAGGGCAGAAGGCTTTTAGAGGTGATTCAGCATGGCTGATTCCGTGAAAACCCGTCGAGATGGCCTTCCTGATCGTCGCCGCGCCAACCGCGCTGCGCTCAACCTGACCGCGACCATGCGTGAGGGGAGCCGCAGCAAGGCGCAGGTGCGCCTGATGGATATTTCGACGCACGGTTGCCGTATCGAGTGCACGACGCCGGTTACGAACGACAGCTGCGTCTGGCTGAACATCGCCGGCCTCGAGGCGCAATATTGCCGCGTCGTCTGGAACTGCCAGGAGTTCGTAGGCCTCGAGTTCGAGCAGCCGCTGGCACAGCAGGTGCTCCATCGCCTTCTAGATTCCAATGCGCAGCTCACCGAGAAAGCGATCAAGGATCTGCGTGGCATTGCCGCGCGATCGCACTGGCTGGCACGTCAGGCCGGCGATGACGACATTCACATTCTTGCCGAGATGTCGCGCGAGGCGGCGGTCGATGCCGTCCTCGAAGGCTTCCGGCTGAGTCAGTCCCGCAAGTCCTGAACAAAAACGGACGCCGCCTCGACGGCAGCGCCCCACTTCTCGTCATCTGAAATCGTGGATCAGGCCGCTTTAGCATCGCCGTTGAGCACGGGGCCGATCCCTCCCGCTTGCTCAATGCGCTCCAGCAGCGTGCCACGCGGGAGATCCTGCTTGAACGCCCATTCGAGCACCGCTTCGAGCTGCTTGAGCGTGCCGTCGTCGCACATGCCGTCGAAGGCGAGGCGCACGACTGGCTTCATCGGCGATCGTAGCTGGATCTTGAGGCCCTGCTTCTCGACCAGCCGAAGGTATTCCTCCGGAGCATCTTCGGCATCGAGCGCAAAATCGTAAGCAGCGCTGAGCGCCTCATATAGAGCGACATTCGCCCTCAGTTTCGCCTGGCGTGCCTCGTCGGCCTCAGCCCGGACTTGAGTGAGTTTGGTTTGCAACGACCCCTCCATTGCGCAGTCGGGTTCAACTTTGGATTTCGCGCCCGCAGGCGCTTCTTGGGCGGCTGCGGACTCCTCAAAGGGTGCAGCCTCTTCGAAGGAAGCTTTCTCGACGGAGGCAACCTCGTCCGGCACCTCCTCAGGCTGACTTGGAGGCAGTTCGTCGAGTACGACTTCTTCCTGAGGAAGAGGCGATTTCTCCACCACCTCTTCTTCGGTAGTGTGAACTCCCCCCTCTGAATTCACCTCTTCCTGGAAGTAGCTCGCTTCGTCGGCCGCAACGGGCGGGAGCTTTGGATCCACCTTCACGGATTGGGTTCCGTAGAAGCCGCCGAGGCTTGCCAAGCTGTCGATCAGTTTCGAGAAGCCGGGCCGAGTGCTGGGTGCTGAAGTCTGTTCTGCCTCAATGACCGGCTCGTCCTTGAGCTCGGCTACTGGGTGGGGCTCTTCTTCGTCCACAGCAGCAGCCGGGTCCGGACTCAGCTCAGTTGGCTCAGCCTCGGCGAGGATCGTTTCTGGGGCTTCGGTGGGCTCGACGTCAGGGACGGTCGCTTCGCGCTCGTCAGACTGCTCGACTTCGGCGGCCGAGTCCTCGACCGCCGCTGCCTGCTCGAACGCGGCAATCACCTCTTCCGGTTCACCGGTCTCGTCGATCTCGGTCGCAGGCTGCTCGGCCTCGGGCTGAGCAACTTCAACCTCTGCAGTCTCAGCAACGCGCTCGGCTTGGTGCTCTGGGGCTTCGGCTGCAGCGGGCTTCTTCTTGGGCGCTTCGGCCTTCGCTGGCGCGGTCGTGAAGCTCACGAGCGCGTAGACATAGTCGACCCAAACACCGGACGCGCTCAAAGGAAGGAGCGTGACCCAGCAGCGGGTCGCTGTGTCGCCGACGGTGAATTCGTCTTCGAACGAGAGAAAGTTGCGCGAGATCGCGACGATCGAGAGCTTCTTAGCGATGCTGGCGAGAATAGAAGGTCGCGAAGCTTCAATGATGCGGTCGGCCTCGATCACTCCCTTGAGACTTTCGCCGCGATGGCGGACTTCGGCATCCTCGCCGCCGCCGATCAGTTCCAGGAGGAGCGAGGAGGGTGCGGCGTCGGAAATCTCCAGCGGATCGAGATCGTGGAGCGGCGGAAACTCACGGTCGCCGCAAATGGACAGCCAATACTCCAGCACGGCCTCGTGCTTTTGGCGTTCCGATGCGTCGATCGTCCTGAATGAATTCAATAAAGTCGCGGCCGCGGGCTTATCGCCTGCCTGCATGCCTTGACTGGGCGCCCCCATCTTTCGCCTCCGCTCGATTCTTCGAACAGCTTCTGCGCCCCTTGGTTCTTAGAAAAGGTTAACTCCACCGGAGCCTTCCCGTGGTCAGCAGCAAAAGGCGGCTGCGGCTGCGCTACGAGGCCCATTGCGCCGAACCCACCAAGCATGATTGCCTACGCCCCCGGCGGCGCGTCGACCACTGTCAACCGCGCGATGTCGTCTTCGTGGTTGTCATCGCCGCAAACCGATACCAAACGCAGCTTCAACATGACGAGGACCGCCGCCCGACCAGTCGAGCGGCGGCCCTCGTTTCATGTTCGTTGAGTTTACAGGAACTTGAGTTCGAGCTAGCGTTCGGTCTCAAGCGCTTCCGGAAGCCCTGCTTCGGCGTCCACCGGCTGCGACATACCTGCAGCGACCTCGCGGTCGCGCTGCTCGAAGAAAGCCGCGCGCTTCAGCCGCTTCTTCAACGACAGGGACGGGTTGTCGGGCGTCGGACCGCGCATCGCGCGTTCGGTCCAGGTTTCGCCTTCACGCCGGTCGGAATGCTCTTCGCCCTTCTGGACGTCGCCCCATGCGAATGCCGAGGTCGCGGGCGCAACGATCGCCGGTTGCTCATAGGCACCTACGTCCGGATCACGCAGCGTCTTAGCCGCCGGGGTCGCATCGACATGGTCATCATGTACGATCTCTTCCTCTACGACCTCATCTTCCTCGTTCCGCCGACGGGCCAAAGCAAATGCGCCGCCACCGAGGGCGAGCAACGCGAGCGCACCGCCTCCGGCCATGATTGCCGTGTCATCGCCTTTACCTTTGTCAGGCTCCGACTGCACGGCTGCAACCGTTGGCTGGGCCGGATTCGCCCTCGCATCGACGATCGGCTGCGGCTTGGCCGGTACAGCCAGCGAAGCAGGCGCCGGAGCTGCAGCAGCCATCGTGGCAACAGGCACCGCCGCCTTGGTGGTTTTAACCCCATGCGCCGCAGCCTTCGTCGCGACCGTAGCCGCACGGCGAGGCGTAGTGGTGCGCTTCGCGCTCGCCGAAGTGTCCTGAGACGCAGCTATATCGGGCGCCGCGCTTTCGGGCGCGACGTCCGGTGTTTCCGCGGTGGTCTCCAGAGTGGGAGTGGGGGTTGCGGTAACGGTTGGCGCGATATCGGTGACAACGGGCTGAGTGGCCGAGCTACCAGCGTCTTGCGCCAACAACGGGGTTGAAGAGAGCGCCAGGACCGCAATCGCGGCGGTAGCGCTCATATGTGCGTAACGAGTGGTCATGGCCGAACAACCGGCCATGAGCTTTGCAAGATGCACAGTTATCGGCTGTTTGAGCCGTAACGGCGACGAATGAAGGTCCAGCTCCTAAGCCTCTGAGTCCGCTACGCATTTCGCTGGCTAGTGCGAACTGCACAGAGGAGCGCCCTTGGTGGACGCTCCTCTTCGGCGCATGTCGCGCTGGCTTAGTACGAGTTGTTGGTTACGCTGTTTGTTGTCGTGTTGCCCATCGCGTTCGTCGTGCCGTTCGCTCCCGCACCTGCGCCAGCCGCGTTCATTCCGACATTCCCAGTTGCATTCATATCGGTCGTAGCGTTCATGTCCGTGGTCGCATTCATATCGGTCGTCGCGTTCAGGTCGGTCATGCCGGCATTCAGATCCGTCATGTTGGCATCGGTGTTGTTGGCGTTGTTGTTGCTACCGCAAGCGGCGAGGGCCGCAAACGCAGCGACAATGGCGATCTTGGCTGTGGTGTTCATGTTGCTTTCCTCTGCGTCGCTTGTCGTTCTGACCTGCGGCACAAAGTTCGGGGGAAGCTTCGGTTCCTACTGCTGAATCAGGCGCTTACGTCAAATTCAGCTGGAACCGACCCGGAGTCTGGCGATTGAGCCTAGCATCCACCCGAGCATCGGAGACGGACATGTCCAGCGGAAAAAGGACGATCAGCCACGACGAAATCCGCAAGTGGGTTGAGGAGCGAGGAGGGCACCCCGCGGTCGTTGCAGATACGGAGAAGAAGGGCCGCGGTGGCGGGCTGCTGCGGATCGACTATGACGAGCCCGGTGGCAACGACGACGATCGTCTGCACCGCATCACCTGGGACGCCTTCTTCGAGATCTTCGACGAGAACGACATCGCCTTCCTCTACGATCCCGATGGCGGAAGTCGCTTCAGTAAGTTCGTCGCGAAGGAATCGGCAGCAAGCTGAGCCGAGCCGCAAATGAAAAAGGGCGCCCCCCCCCGGGCGCCCTCGCCTGTACGCGTGCTCTCGCGTGAAGCTTACTTGCGCTTAGTCTTGTTCTCGCTTGCGTTGGCCGTTTTGTTGTCGGCCGCGTTCTTCATCGCGTCGGCCTTGTTCTCGCCGGCGTTCTTGATCGCCGCAGCCTCGTTGTTCGCCTCGTTCTTCACGGCATTGGCCCTGTTCTCGGCCGTGTTCATGATGTTCGAAGCCGCATTTTCGCCGGCCGCGCTCACATTCTCAGCGGCGTTCTCAGCATTGGCCTGAACCTGCGACGCCTGGTTGTCTTCCGGGCTCTTCTTGTTGCACGCGGCGAGCGCCATGAGACCAGCAGCGATGGCCAGACCCTTCGAAATTTTCATCTGCTTTCCCCTAACTATTATTGCGGACGAGGAAATTAGGCGCGGGAGTCTGTCCGGCGCATGTCAGAAACATTAACTCGCAAACGTCAGCATCCGAATGACACCTCCGTCGAGCCACGTTTTATGAGTCGAACGGCATTTTTGGGCGTGCCCGGTGCGAGCTCAGCGGTGATCGCATCGAGATCAGGCTGGCCGGGCTTGCTGAAGACGGTGACGAAATGCCGGTGGCTAAGCACCATATGTTCGTCGAGGGGCTTGCACCCGGTCGACTGAACCGAATGGACGCCAACGAGCATGCCGTCAGCATCGTAAACTTCGGCATAGCCCCATTCGGCTTCGATGCTGTCGCCGTTCAGGGACGCCGCGCATTCGGCGCGAACCGCGGCGCAGACGACATCCGTGTCGGGGTCATCCGCCCAGCGCGGCTTAGGGTCATAATCGAAGCTCGACACCTGCGCCGCCGCCCCGCTCGCAAGCGAGAGGATGGCGGCCGTGATCGGCCGCCTCATCGGACTATTTGAGCGATTTGACTGCGGCGAGCGTCTTTGAGACGTGCTGGCTGAAGTCGAGGTCGTCATGGACCATCGCGATCTTGCCGTTCTTGTCGATCACGTAGGACGTGCGGGTTGTGACGCCCGGATGCGCAGCCCAGGCAACGTCATACGCCTTCTGCGTCTCGCTCGTTGCAGTCGCGACCGGGAAAGCGCTGCGGCATTCCTTTACCGAAAAGTCCTTGAGCGTCGCGATGTTGTCGGCCGACATGCCGATCACCTGCGCGCCCGCCTTCTTGAAGTCGCCGATCGACTCGCTGAACGCGTGCGCCTCGGCTGTGCAGCCCGAGGTAAACGCCTTCGGGAAGAAGTAGAGGACGACCGGGCCATGCTTCAGCTGCTCCGCCAAGTGGAGCTTGAACTCCTTGCCCCCGACTGCTCCCGTCGTGGTGAAGTCTGGCGCCTTGTCGCCGGTCTTGAGCGCGGCGATTGCTGGGCTTGCGGCGAGGCCGATTGCAGCGAGACCGATAAGAAGATGGCGCATGATAAGTCCCTCCTTGTTGAGCTTCCCTAGCTTGTAGGTGCCAAAAGCGCGAGGGTGCGTTCATCGCGCTGCCCGTCGAAGAAACCGTCGAGCGCACGCCGCATGAGCCCACGGGGCTCAAGGTGATCAAACAATGTCAGAGAGGAGCGCAGCTTGAGCCCATCGATCGGCCCGAAAATCTGAAGCGCGCTGCGCTTGCTCGCCCACGGCAGCAAGGCTTCGACGCAATCCCTCAGACGAGGCCCGAGCTCCGGATGGTCGAGGAAGGCTTGCGCCTCGTCCAGCGATGCAATTGCATAATGTTGGGCGGTGGGGCTGCGGCCAAGACCGGCGAGTTGTGGAAAGATGAACCACATCCAGTGGCTCTGTTTTGATCCTGCTTTGAGCTCCGAAAGCGCCGTTTCGAACGTGCCCTCCTGGGCGTTGATGAAGCGCTGGATATTGTATGGGTCGCTCACGCCCACATCATGGGCCTGATGCCGCAGGCGGGGAAGAGCGGCTGGCGCCTATTGCTGAGGCGCCAGCAACCCCGTCAGAACATAGAAGAGGATCATCACGGGACCGGTCAGCATGACAAGTGCGACGAGGCCCAAACGCACAATCGTTGGATCGATGCCGGTGTAGTCTGCGATTCCGGCGGCGACGCCCATGACCTTGGCGTCGCGCCGGTTGATCAGGAAACGTCCGTTCATATTGGTTTCCTTCGTTCGAATAAGTTCAGGCGATCGGCAGCGACGTGGCAGCTGAAACGAGCAGAAGCGCGGAGATGAAGGCACCAGCGAACAGGGTGGCTGACTCACGGACCGAAGAGAGAGAAGCGAACATTGGTATTCCCCTTGATTATGTTTCCGTGGACCGGACCATCCGGCCACATCACAATCAATGCACGGGGCGTGCCAATTCAAAATTGTCTTTGTTTATCAGTAGTCGTAACGCCGAACAGCCGTCACAAACCGGCGAACGACACCGGCAGTTGGCAAAAATCACCAACTGCCGGGGCCAATTGTTCGGAATGGTGTCCGGAAACGGACAGTCGCGACGATTGTAGCGTCCGATCCCGCTCAGCTGGCGGTCGTATTGCCACCGTCGGGGTGAAGGACCTGCCCCGCCATGTAGCTGGAATCCTCGCAGGCGAGGAACAAGAAGCTCGGCGCCACCTCGTTCGGCTGCCCCGGCCGTCCCATCGGCGTGTCCTTGCCGAATTCCGGAATCTTCTCCGGCGGCTGCCCGCCCGAGGGGTTCAGCGGAGTCCAGATAGGACCAGGCGCCACGCCGTTCACGCGAATTCCTTTTTTGATGAGGTTCTTCGCAAGTGACCTGGTGAAACCGAGTATGGCCCCCTTGGTGGAGCTATAGTCCAGCAGGCCAGGCGATCCCTTGTAGGTTGTCTCCGAAGTGCAGTTGATGATCGCCGAGCCTTCCTTGAGGTGCGGTAGAGCGGCCTGAGTGAGGAAGAACATGCCGAAGATGTTGGTCTGGAAAGTCCGCCGCAACTGGTCTTCGGTGA
>Ga0308174_10000250_pt1 | contig 22471 bp, 25 predicted proteins | sample PhyPR2_FD_203894 | JGI IMG/M metagenome (GOLD analysis project Ga0308174, IMG submission 203894) | Soil microbial communities from UC Gill Tract Community Farm, Albany, California, United States - DLSLS.P.R2 | ecosystem: Environmental > Terrestrial > Soil > Agricultural land | place: USA... | reverse complement strand
GCGGCGCGCGAAGTGACGTCCTGCAGGCAGGCGCGCTCGGGCGGCGTTGCAGTGTCGGCCCGCTCGCCCGGCTCGCCCTGCAGCAACCGCCAGAACTCGACGTCGACATCGATGCCCGGCTTCCATGCCGCCACGCCTTGCGCGGTGGACGCGCGTGCAGGTGCCGCGGCGGCCACGACGGGCAGCGGCGCCGGCTTCGCTTTGCCGCGCAGTCGGTCCAACCAGTTGCCCATCCGGACTCCTTCCGGTGCAACGAGCGGAAATGCGTGACAGCAAGCGCGCGACGCCGTGCGGCGTCAGAGATTGCAGAACACGAGCTCGAATTCGACGTCGCCGTCGTAGACCGTGCCGCGATCCATGCCCGACACGCCGATGAAGCGGATGTTGAGCGCGTATTTGTTGGCGCTGATCTCGGGCACGCACGGCAGGTCGCGCGCCAGCGTCAGGCGCAGCAGCTGCGCGACCTTGGTGGTGGTGAGCATCAGCTGGAATACGCCACGATACGCGGTATGGCGGCTCGTGCGCGCATTCTCGCGCAGGAGCCGCAGCACGATCGCCGAGCCCGCCTGGATCGGCTCGAAAGGCTCGAGCCAGCTCGCGAGGTCGCGGCGCCGGTCCGCGGCGGGCTGGTTCAGCCAATAGTGATACGCCGGCAGGTCGAACTCCGAAACGCCGCCGGGAATGGCCGTGCGCTGCTTGATCGCCATCAGCCATTCGTTGTCGCGCAGGTGGCTGCCCACCTTGCCTGCCGTGGCGAACAGGCGCGCATTGGCGGCGTCCATGTCCCGCAGGACGCCTTCGAGCGCATGCTGCTCGATCTGTGGATTGCTGCGCAGCGGTGTCAGCACCTGCTTCTGCCGCTCGAGCTCCTGCAGCAGGTCCGTCTTGAGGTCGGCGCGGCTGGCGACGTCGGTGATCTCGAACAGCGACAGCAGCGCGGCGTGGTGCTCGGCCGGCGCCTCCTGGTCGGCGAAGTACCGCGCCCGCGCGAACAGGTCTTCGAGACGCATCAGCGTGCGGATGCGTTCGTTCAGCGGATGTTCGTAGCGGATCACCGGGTGGCGTGCTGTCGCGCAGTCGTCATTCTGCCAAAAATCCGCGGGAGGTCACGGCTCGCGTGCTGCCGCGGCGCCGGCGAGCGCGCGATAGCGTGCGTCCAGCCGTTCGACCTGGGGCATGAGGTCGGCGACCGATCCGGTGTTGTCGATCACGTCGTCGGCCCCGGCAAGCCGCGCGGCGCGGCCGAGCTGCGTTGCCATGATGCGCCGCACCGTCTCGGGCGTGAGGCCGCTGCGCTGGACCACGCGGCGGACCTGCTCGTCCTCGGCGCAATCCACGACCAGGATTCGATCGACACGCTCGCGCAGGCCTCCTCGCTCGAGCAGCAGGGGCACGACGAGCAGGCCGTAGGGTCCGCGCCATGCCGTCATGGCCTGATCGATGCGCTGGCGGATGATGGGATGCAGGGCGCCCTCGAGCCTGGCGCGGAACGCGTCATCGCCGAATGCGCGGCTGCGCAGCCAGTCGCGGTCGAGCGCACCGTCAGGCCGAACCGCCTGCGCGCCGAACGCTGCGACGACGGCGGCGTGACCCGGCTGCCCGGGGGCCATCACCGCATGCGCGATCGCGTCGGCATCCTCGCACTCGACCCCGAGGGCCCCGAAGGCACGGGCGACCTCGGACTTGCCGCTGCCGATGCCGCCCGTCAATCCGACGATCAGCACTCGACGCTACCGAAGAAAGGATTGCTCGAGCGCGAGGAGCTGCGGCCCGTAGAAGAGCGCAATGCCGCCCGCGATGGCGAGATACGGGCCGAACGCCAGCGGCACGGTGTGGTCGCGGCCGCGAAAGGCGATGAGCCCAAGCCCGATCGCTGCGCCGACCACCGAGGACAGCAGGATGATCGGCACGAGCAGCTGCCAGCCCAGCCACGCGCCCAGCGCTGCGAGCAGCTTGAAGTCCCCATAGCCCATGCCCTCCTTGCCGCGCACCAGCTTGAATGCCCAGTACACGAGCCACAGCGACAGGTACCCGGCCACGGCACCGATCACCGCTTCGGGCAACGGAACGACGAACGAGGGGCTCGTGCGCCCGAACGCGGGCACCAGCAGTTGTGCCAGCAGGCCCCCCCACAGCAGTGGCAGCGTGATGTCGTCGGGCAGGAGCTGGGTGTCGAAGTCGATGAACGTGAGCGCGAGCAGCGCCCAGAGGAACAGCGCCGCCGCGATGCCGCTCGCGGTGAGCCCGAATTTGGCGACCGCGAACGCGGCGAGCACGCCGCCGACGAGCTCGACGAGGGGATAGCGCGCCGAGATCGGTGCCTTGCACGCCGAGCATTTGCCACGCAGCGCCAGCCAGGAGAGCACCGGGATGTTCTCGTGGGCGCCGATCGCGTGACCGCACGCGGGGCACGCGGAGCGCGGCACCACGAGGTTGTACGGGGGCTCGGGCGCAGCTGCGGCGGCACCGGCGAGCTCCGCGCACTGTGCCCGCCAGTCGCGCTCGAGCATGCGCGGCAGCCGATGCACCACCACGTTGAGGAAGCTTCCGACGCACAGGCCGACCACGAACGCGAGGGCCAGCGCGGCGGGCTCCGACAGCGCGATCAGCACATGCATTCCGGCGCGCGCACGCCCGGCGCGGCGCGCGCGCTCGGGCGTGTGGGGGCGTGGCCGCGGCGGAGCGTCAGACGACCTGTCCCAGCTTGAAGATCGGCAGGTACATCGCAACCACCAGGCCGCCGATGACGACGCCCAGGAAGACGATGATGAGCGGCTCGAGCAGGCTCGACAGCGCCGCCACGGCGTCGTCGACCTCGCGCTCGTAGAAGTCGGCGATCTTGCCGAGCATCTGGTCGAGCGAGCCGGATTCCTCGCCGATCTGCGTCATCTGCAGGACCATCGACGGGAACAGGTCGACGTTCGTCATGGCGTTGGTGAGGCTCACGCCGGTGGCGACTTCGGTCTGGATCCTCCGCGTTCCGGCTGCGAAGACCGCGTTGCCGGCGGCTCCGGCCACGGCATCCAGGCCTTCCACCAGGGGCACGCCGGCCGCGAACATGGTCTGCAGCGTGCGCGTCCAGCGCGCCAGGCACGCTTTCTCGAGGATGCCGCCGATGACGGGGATCTTGAGCGACAGCCGCTGGCAGGTGTAGCGGAACGGCGCCGAGCGCTTGTAGAGCATCGAGACGCCGATCCCGGAGCCGGCCGCGACCAGGAAGATGAACCACCACCATGCGACGAAGAAGTCGGAGATGCCCATCACCACCAGCGTCGCGAACGGCAGGTTGGCACCGAACGAGGAGAACACCTGCTTGAACGCGGGGATCACGAAGATCATGATGATGAACGTCACGATGATCGCCACCGAGATGACGGACAGCGGGTAGAACATCGCCGACTTGATCTTGCTCTTGATCGCGAGGATCTTTTCCTTGTATGTCGCGAGCCGGTCGAGGATCGCGTCGAGCGTGCCGGAGGCCTCGCCAGCGGCGACCAGGTTGCAGTACAGGTCATCGAAGTGCTGCGGATACTCGCGGAACGCCTGCGACATGCTCGAGCCCGATTCGACCTTGTTCTTGAGGTCCATCATCAGGCGCGAGAAGCGCGCGTTCGAATGGCCGCGCGCGACGATCTCGAACGCCTGCAGCAGCGGCACGCCGGCGCGCAGCATGGTGGCGAACTGGCGCGTGAAGAACGTGATGTCCTTCTCGTTCACGCTGCGGCCGCCGCGGAAGGCTTGCCGCTTGAGCTTGGTGATGCGAATGCCCTGGCGCCGCAGGTTCGTGCGCACCACGGCCTCGGAGGCCGCCTTGGTCTCGCCGCGCACCTGCCGGTTGTTGCGGTCCGTGCCTTCCCAGAGGAACGTGTATTCCTTGACGCGGACGTTGTCGCGCCGCTGGGCGCTGCCTGCGGTGGTTGTGGCCATGATCGATCCTTTGCGCCTCTGCGGCGTTACTCGTTGGTGACCGCCTCGATTTCCTCGAGGGAGGTCATGCCCTGCTTGACCTTCAGGAGCCCGGACTGGCGCAGGTTGCGCACGCCTTCGATCTGCGCCTGCTTGGCGATGTCGAGCGCGTTGCCGTTGCGCATGATGAGCTGGCGCATGTCATCGGAGATCGGCATGACTTCGTAGATGCCGACGCGGCCCTTGTAGCCGGTGCCCTTGCAGTAGTCGCAGCCGACCGGGCCGAACGTTTGCCACGAGCCGTCGAGATCGGCTTCCGAGAACCCCGCGCGCATCAGGGCTTCGGGCGGGATGTCCTCGGGCTTCTTGCATTGCGAGCACAGCTTGCGGCCGAGGCGCTGCGCCGTGATCATGATCACCGACGAGGCGACGTTGAACGGCGCCACGCCCATGTTGAGCAGGCGCGTGAGCGTGGTAGGCGCGTCGTTGGTGTGCAGCGTCGAGAGCACCAGGTGGCCCGTTTGCGCGGCCTTGATCGCGATGTCCGCGGTTTCGAGGTCGCGGATTTCGCCGACCATGATGATGTCCGGATCCTGGCGCAGGAACGACTTGAGCGCCGCGGCGAACGACAGGCCGGCCTTGTCGTTGACGTTCACCTGGTTGACGCCGGGCAGCTGGATTTCGGCCGGGTCCTCCGCGGTGGAGATGTTGATGCCCGGCTGGTTCAGGATGTTGAGGCAGGTGTAGAGCGACACCGTCTTGCCGCTGCCCGTGGGGCCGGTGACCAGGATCATGCCGTACGGCCGGCCGATGGCGTGCACGAGCTGCTCCTGCTGGTCGGGCTCGTAGCCCAGCGCCTCGATCCCGAGCTTGATGCCGGCCGAATCGAGGATCCGCATCACGATCTTCTCGCCGTAGAGCGTGGGCAGCGTCGACACCCGGAAGTCGATCGACTTCTGCTTGCCCAGCACGAGCTTCATGCGCCCGTCCTGGGGCACCCGCTTCTCGGCGATGTCGAGCTTGCTGATGACCTTGATGCGCGAGGCGACCTTGTCCTTGATCGCGAGCGGCGGCTGCGCGATTTCCATCAGGATGCCGTCGAGGCGATAGCGGATGCGGAAGAACTTCTCGTACGGCTCGAAGTGGATGTCCGAGGCGCCGGCGTTGATGGCGTCGATCAGGATCTTCTGGATGTACTTGACGACCGGCGCATCCTCGACCTCGTCCTGCTCCTCGACCGACGCGGCCGAGCCGGGCGCGCTGCCCGCCTCGAGGCCGACCTCGATGTCGTCGAGGTCGTTCATGTCCTTCAGGTTGACGCCGCTCGCCTCGACCACCTTCGCGATGGCCGCGGCCAGCTTGTCGTCCTCCACCACGACGGCCTCGACCACGAGATTGGTCTTGAACCGCACCTCCTCGAGCGCCTGGAGGTTGGCCGGGTCGGAGGTGGCGACGAAGAGGCGGTTGCCGCGGCGGTGCAGCGGCAGAACCCGCCGCGATTGGGCCATCTTGACGTCGACGAACTCCTTGTTGATCGCGTCGAGGTCGAATGCGGTCAGGTCGAGCAGGGGGACGCCGAAGGCGCGCGCCGCGAAGATGGCGAGCTGCTGGGGGGTCATGCGCTTGCCGAGCAGGAGCTGCTCGACGAAGGCGACGCCGGCGGTCTGCGCCTGCGTCTGCATGGCTTCCGCCTCGTATTCCGACATCACCCCGTGCTGCGCGAGCGCTCGGGCGAGCCCGCTGATATTGCGGGTGGCGGCGTGGGTGGCCATCAGTGGTCGTCAGCGCACAGGTGAAAACCAGCCGGAAGCAAGGGGCATGCCGCGAGCCGTTTTTACCTTGCGGGACCGGGGCTTATTCCATTTGCATGAAACTTAACTGGAAGATGATGCCCGCTCGGATCGGGTTTGTAAAGCCGCCGGCGGACGCCCCACGGGTGCTACGAGCTTGACGACCCTGACCGCGCGATCCTGGGTCTGGAGAATTTCCACCGCCTGCCCGGCCACCTGGAAGCGCATGCCGGCGTCCGGGATGTCGCCCAGATGCTCCACGATGAGGCCATTGAGCGTTTTCGGGCCATCCAGCGCAAATTGGGTGCCCAGCCGCCGGTTCAGGGTGCGCAGGAGCACCATGCCGTCGACCACGATGGAGCCGTCCGCCTCGCGCCGGAAGCTGTCGGCGCCGCCCGGGGCCTGGGTGGTGAATTCGCCGATGATCTCCTCGACGATGTCCTCGATCGTCACGAGGCCCTGCAGCTCGCCGTATTCGTCCACCACGAGGCCGAAGCGCTGGCGATCGGCCTGGAACTGCTGCAGCTGGGTCAGGAGCGGCGTGCCGACGGGCACGAAATAGGGCGGCCGCAGCAGCGCGCGCAGGCGATCGGTATCGAGCTCGTCGTTGATGCAGACCTGCACGACGCTCTTGAGGGGCAGCACGCCGACGATGTTCTCCAGGCTTTCCTCGTAGACCGGGACGCGCGAGTGGTACGACGTCGCCAGCTGCTGGCGCAACAGCTGCGGCTTCTCGTTCAAGTCGAGCGCATGGATCTGGCTGCGCGGCGTCATCACGTCCTCGACGCTGACGGCCTCGAGGTCCATGAGGTTGGCGAGCATGGTCTTGTGCTTGCCGCGAAAATACTGGCTGCCCTCGAGCACCAGCGAGCGGAGCTCCTCCTGCGTCAGCACGCTGCTCGACTGTGACGCAGGACGGAAGCGAAACAGCTTCAGGAGCGCCTGCACGAAGAGGTTCACGAACCACACCACCGGGCGCGCAATCCGCAGCATCGGCGTCAGCACGTAGCTCACGAGCGGGGCGAGCGTGTCGGCGTACGCCGCGCCGACCACCTTGGGCGTGATCTCGCTGAAGACCAGCAGTGCGAACGAGATCACGACAGTGCCGAGCGAGAGCGCCAACTGGCCTTCGCCGAACAGCCGCTTGGTGATGACCGCCGTAAGCGTCGCTGCGGCGGCTGCCACCAGCGTGTTGCCGAGCAGGATGACGCCTAGCAGGCGGTCGGTTTGCGCGAGCAGGCTCGTCGCGAGCTTCGCGCTGCGCGAGCCGCGCTGCGCGCGATGCTTCAGGCGGTAGCGGTTGCTCGCCATCATGGCCGTCTCGGCGATCGAGAAGAAGCTGGCGACGAGGATCAGGATCGCGAGCGCGATGCCGAGCGTGGAAAGCGGAATGTCGTCCATCGTCGTGCGCCGCTAGCCGCGGTGCAGCAGCACTTCGAGCACGAACTTGCTGCCGAGGTAGCCGAGCACGAGCAGCAGCGTGCCGGCGAGGATCCACTTGAGCGCCGTGCGGCCGCGCCACCCGTAGCGCCAGCGGCCGAACAGCAGCACCGCGAAGGCCGCCCATCCGGCGACGGAGAAGACGTTCTTGTGCGTGAACGTCACCGGCTTGCCGAACAACGACTCGGAGAACAGGATGCCGCTCGCCAGCGCGACGGTGAGCAGCACGAAGCCGATGCCGATGAGGCGAAACAGATAGCGCTCCAGCGTGAGCAGCGGCGGTGTCGCCGGCTCGGCCGCCGCCGGCGCGCCGCGATGCAGGCGCTGCTCGATGCCCGTCAGCACGGTTGCCTGCAGCGCGGCCACGACGAACAGCGCGTAGGCAACCAGCGCGACGCTGATGTGGGCGGCCGCCCATGGCGCGTCGGCGTAGGGAAACGGATGCGGGCGGCCCGACAGTGCAGGCAGCGATGCGCACAGCGCTGCGACGGGCAGGATCATGATCGCCACGCCGGGCAGGATGCGCAGCGCGCCCGACGCCCACGCGACCAGCACGGCAAGCCCTGCGACGAGCGACAGCGCGTGCGGGAACGACAGGTCGAGCCCTGCCGGCGTGACGATGGCGCGCACGATGACCACTGCGTGCACTGCGAGCGCGAGACCGATCGAAAGCGGGCGCAGTCCCGCGGGCGTTGCGCGGCCGGCCTCGTGGGGCCGGCACACCCAGGCCGCCGCGACGTACAGCGCGGCGACGATCACGTGCAGTAGAATGTCCAACCCGGCTCCCGGCGGCGAGCGTGCAGTGCGCGCTTCGCCGCGACCCAGTTTACCGCACGTGCGGCGACCGCCCGGTCGTCGTGGCCGCGGCCAAGGAACCATGCTCGAGAACCTCACCGATCGCCTCTCGCGCGTCGCCAAAACGCTGCGCGGCGAGGCGCGCCTCACCGACGCCAACATCCAGGAGGCGCTGCGCGAAGTGCGCTTCGCGCTGCTCGAAGCGGACGTCGCGCTGCCTGTCGTCAAGGACTTCATCGCCGGGCTGCGCGAAAAAGCCGTGGGGCAGGAGGTCGTCGGCTCGCTGACGCCCGGCCAGGCGCTCGTCGCCGTCGTGCAGCGCGAGCTCATCGCGCTCATGGGCGGCGCGGCAGCTCCGCTCAACCTTGCGACCAAGCCGCCGGCGGTGATCCTGCTCGCCGGCCTGCAGGGCGCGGGCAAGACGACGACCGCGGCCAAGCTCGCGCGCCTCCTCGCGGCCGAGCGGCGCAAGGTCCTGCTCGTGTCGGCCGACGTGTATCGGCCGGCGGCCATCGAGCAGCTCGCCACGCTGGCGAAGCAGGTGGGCGTCGACTGGCTGCCCTCCGATCCTTCGCAGCAGCCAGTGGACATCGTGCGCGGCGCGCTCGAGCACGCGCGGCGGCACTATCACGACGTGCTCATCGTCGACACCGCCGGCCGCCTCGCGGTCGACCAGGAGATGATGCGCGAGATCGCCGCGTTGCACGCCGCCGTCACGCCGGCCGAGACGTTGTTCGTGGTCGACGCGATGCAGGGCCAGGACGCCGTGAACACCGCGCGGGCGTTCCGCGAGACGCTGCCGCTCACCGGCGTGATCCTCACCAAGCTCGACGGCGACGCGCGCGGCGGGGCGGCCCTGTCGGTGCGCCACGTCACCGGCGCGCCGATCAAGTTCGCCGGCGTGTCGGAGAAGATCGACGGCCTCGAGGTGTTCCATCCCGAGCGCATGGCTTCGCGCATCCTCGGCATGGGAGACGTGCTGTCGCTGGTCGAGGAGGTGCATCGCACCGTCGACGTGGAGCAGGCCAAGAAGCTCGCCAAGAAAGTGCGCAGCGGCAAGGGCTTCGACCTCACCGACTTCAAGGCCCAGATCGCGCAGATGCGCAAGATGGGCGGCCTCGCCGGCATGCTGGACAAGCTGCCCGCCGAGCTCGCGCGCGCGGCGCAGGGCACGAGCGTGGACGAGCGCAAGATCGGCCGCATCGAGGGCATCATCGATTCCATGACCCCTGGCGAGCGCGCCAAGCCCGAGATCATCAAGGCGTCGCGCAAGCGCCGCATCGCGACCGGTGCCGGTGTGTCGGTCCAGGAGGTCAACCAGCTGCTCAACCAGTTCGAGCAGACGCAGAAGATGATGAAGATGGTCAGCAAGGGCGGCGTCGCGAAGATGCTCCGCGGGATGCGCCACCTGGTGCCCGGTCGCTAGCCGCGTCCCGGGCCTACCCCTGGCGCCGCCGGCTCGTGGCCGCCATGCCCGGCCGTGCGCCTGGGCGGTTGCCGGTGGGTCGCTTTCCGTAGTATTATCAACGTCTTTTTCCGGGCAACCGGCGCGGTGCAAGGCCTGTATGCGGGCCCGCCGCCAGCCGCCTCATTGCCGCGCACGCGAGCCGCGCACAAGGCTTCGCCAAGATCACGAGGAACACAGCATGGTCGTCATCCGCCTGGCTCGCGGGGGTGCGAAGAAGCGCCCCTTCTACAACGTCGTCGTCGCTGATTCGCGCGACCGGCGCGACGGCCGCTTCATCGAGCGCGTCGGGTTCTACAACCCCGTCGCGGCGGCTCACGAGGAAGGCCTGCGCATCGCGCAGGAGCGCGTGAGCTACTGGACCGAGCGTGGCGCGCAGATGTCGGACACGGTCGCGATGCTCGTCAAGCGCGCGCGGTCGAGCGCGCCTGCAGGCGCTGCGGCACCCGCGGCGGCCGCGCCTGCTGCGCCGGCCGCGCAGCCCGCGGCCTGACCGCCACGGAGACTGCGCACGCCGCCCCGAGCGGCGTCGTCGTGATGGGCCGCATCGGCGGCGCCTATGGCGTGCGCGGCCAGGTGCGGGTCGTGCCGGTCTCCGAGGATCCGCTCGCGCTTGGCCGTCACGCGCGCTGGTGGGTCCGCCGGCGTGACAACGAGCCGTGGCAGCCATGCCAGGCGAGCGGAGTCAAGGCGCACGGCGGTGCGCTCGTGGCAACGCTCGCAGGGGTGGCGAATCGCGAAGACGCTGAGCGCCTGCGCGGTGCGCAAGTGGGTATCGCGCGCGACGACCTGCCTGCGTTGGCCGAAGGCGAGATCTACTGGACCGACCTGCAGGGCCTTGTCGTGATCAATCGCGACGGTGTGGTGCTCGGACATGTGACCGGCATGATGGACAACGGCGCGCACGCCATTGTCCGCGTGCAACCCGATGCCGCGGAAGGTGCTCGAGCCGAGCGCCTGATCCCGTGGGTGCCGGCGCACGTGGAGCGCGTGGACCTGGCCGGCCGCACGATCCAGGTCGACTGGCCGGCGGACGAGGATTGACCGGACGAGCCATGCGCATCGACGTCGTGACGCTGTTTCCCGAGATGGTCGAGCACGCGACGCGCTTCGGAGTCACGGGCCGGGCACGCGAGCGTGCCCTGTGGCGGCTGCATCTGTGGAACCCGCGCGACTTCGCCAGCGACGCGCACCGGACGGTCGATGATCGCCCCTATGGTGGCGGCCCCGGCATGGTCATGATGCCCGGTCCGCTCGCGGCCGCCATCGATGCCGCCCGCGCGGCGCAGCGCGCCGATGGATGCGCGACCACGCGCACGATCCATCTCACGCCCGCGGGCACGCCGCTCGCGCATGCACGCGTGATGGCGCTGGCGCACGCGCCGGCCGCCGGTTACGTGCTGGTGGCCGGACGCTACGAGGGCATCGACGAGCGGCTGGCCGCGCGTCTCGACGAGGAGATGTCGATCGGCGATTTCGTCGTGTCGGGCGGCGAGTTGCCGGCGCTCATGCTGATCGACGCGCTCGCGCGGCAGTTGCCCGGTGCGCTCAACGATGCGCAATCGGCCGTGCAGGAGTCGTTTGCGGCAGGGCTGCTCGACTGTCCGCATTACACGCGGCCCGAGGTTTACGCCGGTGAAGCGGTGCCGGCCGTGCTGCTGTCCGGGGATCACGCCCGCATCGCGCGCTGGCGGCACGCACAGGCGCTGCGGCGTACGCGGGCGCGCAGGCCGGATCTGCTCGCCGCGCGGGGGCTGTCGGCCGACGAATTGCGCCTGTTGGCCGAGGAAGCAGCCGAGGATTGAAGTAGAATTGCACCACAAACCAGGCCGTCCATGTCGCGCATCGCGCCCGACCTCTGGCACCGCGCCGCAAAAGGAACTGCCATGAACGTCATCGAGATGCTCGAGCGCGAGGAAATCGCGCGCCTCAACAGGACGATCCCGGACTTCGCGCCCGGCGACACCGTGATCGTGAACGTCAACGTGGTCGAAGGCGAGCGCAAGCGCGTCCAGGCGTACGAAGGCGTGGTGATCCGCAAGCGCAATCGTGGCCTCAACTCGGGCTTCACGGTGCGCAAGATCAGCAGTGGCGAAGGCGTCGAGCGCACATTCCAGACCTATTCGCCGCTCATCGCGAGCATCGAGGTCAAGCGCAGGGGCGACGTGCGCCGCGCCAAGCTGTACTACCTGCGCGGACGCTCGGGCAAGTCGGCGCGCATTCGCGAGAAGCTCGCCAGCCGGGACCGCGCCAAGAGCGCGGAATGACGCATTGCGGGCCCGTCGCCTGACGGGCTGCGGCACTTGAGAGCGGCCCCGCGCGGGCCGCTTTTCATTGGGCGCGGCCGCTCGCGCGGGCCGCCGGGCTGTTTCTCCAATGGCCCGCTTCTTGCTGTTCTGGCTTGTCAGCCCTGGCCTTTTCAACGAAGATTCCAACGGCATAAAACCGACGGCATGCCGTCCGCGCGATGAAGGCGACGCTCTACGAAGCCCTGGGCATCCTGCCGACGTCCTCCGACGAGGAAGTCCGGGCCGCGTTGCGCCGCGTGATCCGCAAGTACTACGCCAAGACGCGCGACGGCCAAGGCAACGTCGAAGAAGCGCTGCGCTTCATCAATCATGCCAGCCGCATATTGAGCGATCCGTCGCGACGCACGCGCTACGACCAGGAGCTCTCCGTCTCGGACGGCACGACGGAGCAGCAGATTGCGCACGTCGTCACGAACGCCATGGCCGAGGCGGGCGAGCAGACCGACGTCAGCGCGAACAGCGCCAAGCCCGCACCCGAAGTAGAGGACCTGCTGGGCGACGACCTCGACACCGGCCTGCCGGAGGAAAAGCGCGACTTCCCGTTCCACCATCCGGGGTTGACCGAGCGCGTCGCGTCGTTCAGCCGCTCACCGATCGTCACCGTGGGACTGTGCGCGCTGTTCGGCGCCTTCATCGCCGCAGCGATCATCTTCGTCACGCCCGCGGACGCCGTGCTCGTCGCCAAGCAGGTGCTCGTGTGGCTCACGCTCACCCTGGTCGCGCTCACCGGCATCTACGGCATCGTGCACGGCCTCGCGTTCCTGCGCCGGCGCACGGTCGTGGGCCAGCCCGCGTTGCTGCCCCAGACCGACCTTGCGATCCTCAACTGGCGCCGCGAGAAGAGCGTGTTCCTCGGGACCAACCAGCCGCAGGAAGATGCGTCGTGGATCTTCCAGCTGCGCATGGCGGAGCTCGAGCGCGCCAAGTCGGGCAGGACCAGCGAGCCGCGGCCGTGGCACCGCCTGGCCGCGCGCCTGTTCGACTACGCGATCTGGGGGCTCGTGCTCGCGCTGCTGCTTTCGGAGGTGCGTGCCTCGGGCATGATCCCGGAGAACCTCGGCTATTGGCTTGGCCATCCGCTGTTCGCGCCGATCCTCATCACGGGATCGTTCATTCCCGTCGAGGCGCTGCTCATCGCAGCTCTCGGAACGACGCCGGGCAAGTGGCTGTTCGGCGTCTATCTGCAGTTCTCGATCTCCGACGCGTACGCGCGGCGCGACACGCGCGCACAGCTCGAGCGCGGGTTCCGGCGCGCGTTTCGCGTGTGGTGGGAAGGCATCGGCTGCGGATTTCCGTTGCTCGCACCCGTGCTCATCGCAGTGGCGTACGAAAAGGTCGCGCAAAACCAGGAGACCGATTGGGACTTCGCGCAGGACGTCCTGGTCACGCACGGCCCCGCGGGCGTGCTCAACACCGTCACCGGCGTGTGCGGCCTGGCCGCCATGCTCTGGCTCTACGGCGTGGCGTGGCACCAGCCGATGGCCGAGTCGATCGCGTGGGCCCGCACCACGCTGGCCGAGGCGTTGCCATCGCCGTCGCGCCTGACCGGCGGCTTCGCGGCCAACGCCGGGCGCATCGGCATCCTGTCGCCGCCTGCGAGCACCACGCCAACCGATGCGCGCGCGAACCTGCCGCCGGCCGCCGCGCAACTGGAGGCGCCGAAATCGGCGACGAGCGTCACTACGCCGTCGCTCGATCCGGACGTCACGGCGCTCATGGACGAGCGGCGCGCCCGCATCGCGGTGCTGCGCGTCGAAGGTCCACGCATGCTCAACGCGGGCAACTACCGCCGCGCGTCCGAGCTTTGCCGCGCATGGACGGACCTGGAGCTCGCGAGCGCCGAAGCGCAGCGCTGCCTCGGGCAGGCGCTGCAGGCACAGGGCTACTATCAGGACGCGATCAACGCGTTCCGCAAGGCCAAGCAATACGACCCTGCCGATCGCTCGCTCGATGTCGCGATCGATCGCGCGCAGCGCGGCATCGTCGCCGACTTCCTCAATCGCTATCGCCGCTAGGCGGCGCGGGTGGCGCTACAGCGCTGCCATCCACAAGGGCAGCGTCGCGACCGCAAGCAGCGTGCCGGTCGAGATGAGCAGCGCGACCGGCGCGCCGACGCCATTCATCTGCATGGCCAGGATGTACGCCGACGTCGCGGTCGGCACCGAGGCCAGGATGACGGCGACCTGCCGCTCCGCCGGTGCGAGGCCCAGCGCGTTCGCGGCAACCAAGGCAACGGCCGGCACGATCGCGAGCTTCGTCACCTGCCACCATGCCAGTGCCGGCCATGGGAGCGTTCCGCGCGTGAAGCGCAGGCCCGCACCAACGGCGAGGAGCCCGAGCGGGACGGCCGCAGCGGCGAGCAGCTCGAGGATGTGCGCCGGCAGCGCGGGCAACGGCAGACGCAGCGCGTTCCACGCGATGCCCGTCGCGCACGCGAGCACCAGCGGATTACGGACCAGCGCCGGGATCATCCGCGCATCGCCGCCACGCACGAGCATCGCGACGGCCGCGACGTTGACCACGGGCACCAGCACGCCGACGAGCAGGCTCATCGCGGCAACGGCGCCGGCGCCACCGATGCGTGTCGCTGCCGCGAACGCGACGTACGTGTTGAACCGGAATGCGCATTGGAAGCAGGCTGCGAAGGTCGGCTGCGGCAGGCGGAACAGTGGCGCGGCCAGCGCCGAGAGCGCCATGCCCGTGCCCGTGAACATCAGCCCCACCGCGATCAGCCGGCTCGCGTCGCCGAAGGCCAGCGGAGACGTCGCGAGCGAGCGAAACAGCAGCGCGGGAAACAGCACGTAATAGACGAGCCGCTCGACCCCGTTCCAGAACGATGGCACGAAGCCGCGCAGGCGCGCGAGCGCTGCGCCGAGCGCGATCAGCAGGAAATCCGGAAGGAGCAGCAGCGCCGCGCTCACGACGCGCGGTCAGCGGTTGCGCTCGTGTGCGCGGCCCGGCTCGAGCAGGCCGCGCGCGCCGATCACCGGCGCTTCAGCAGGAACCAGAACGCCCCATCGGCTTCGCCGTGCCCCAGGAGCTCATTGCCGGTCTGGCGCGAGAAGGCCTCGAAATCGCGCACGCTGCCAGGGTCGGTTGCCGTGATGCGAAGCACCTGGCCCGACTTCATGTCGTTCAGCGCTTTTTTCGTGCGCAGCACGGGCAGCGGGCAGTTGAGGCCGCGCGCGTCGACTTCGCGATCGATGGTCTGCATGGGACGGGTGGCTTGGCGCCAAAGCGCGAATTATACCAACGCGGTAGCGCGCGCCTGCCGCTCGCGCCTCAGCGGCGCATGCGCTCGACCAGCTCCGTCGTGGAGCGTGCGTAGCGGAACGGGATGGCGACGAAGCGGCCGCCGCGCGCGATCACTTCGGCCGCCCCGGCAGTGGTGGCCGCCGTGTAGTCCCCACCCTTGACGAGGATGTCGGGCGCGCACGCGACGATGAGATCGCGCGGCGTATCGGCGTCGAACGGGACGACCAGATCCACGCAGGCGAGCGCCGCCAGCACCGCCATGCGGTCGTCGAGCGCGTTGAGGGGGCGCTCGGCGCCTTTGGCGAGCCTGCGTACGGAAGCGTCGGTGTTCACCGCCACCGCGAGCGCGGCGCCCAGCCCGCGCGCCTGCTCGAGATACGTCACGTGGCCGCGGTGCAGCAGGTCGAAGACGCCGTTGGTGAAGACCAGCGGCCGCGGCAGGGCCGCGATCCGCGCGAGCGCATCGGCGGCCGTGGCGATCTTGCGCGGGTAGACGGGTTCGGGCAGGGAGTGCTTCACCGCCCGCTTTTCGGTCAGATCGTCTCGAACAGCTTGACCACCCGCACCACACCCGATGTCGTGGATGCGATGCGCGCGGCGGCGTCGCCCTCGTCCTTGCGCACGAGGCCCATGAGATACACCACGCCGCGCTCGGTCACGACCTTGACGTGCGTCGCCGAGAACGCGGTCTGCTCGACGAAGCGCGCCTTCACCTTGGAGGTGATGTACGTGTCGTTGGTGCGCTCGGAAAGCGTGGTGACCGGACGGACCTCGACTTCGTCGTAGACGCGCTTGACCGGATTGGTCGTGCGCGCGATCTCTTCCATGTCGGCCTTGATCTTCGCGTCGGGCACTTCGCCGGACAGCAGCACGATGCCGTTGTAGCTCGTCACGTTGACGTGCACCTGGTCGCCCCAGCGCGAGTTGCGCACGTTGCCGATCTTGAGCTCGATCGACTCGTCGTCGGCCTGCGCACCCACGGACCGGCGGTCCGTCGCGACCAGCGCGGTGCCGCCGACCGCGGCGCCCACCACGAGCGGCACGCAGCCGCTGAGCGACGCGGCCGCGGCCACCAGCGACGCGAGGCTTAGGATCAGAATGGGCCGAAACGTCATTCGTCGTCTCCGAGCAGCGTCGCGTCGATCGCGTCGCACAGGCAATGGATGGTCAGGAGGTGGACCTCCTGGATCCGCATGGTGCGGTCGTGCGGAACGCACAGATGGACGTCGCCAGGCGCGAGAAGTTCACCGATGCGGCCGCCACCCTTGCCCGTGAGGGCGACGACGTGCATGTCGCGCTCCTGCGCCGCCTGCACGGCTGCGATGACGTTGGCCGAGTTGCCCGACGTCGAAATCGCGAGCAGCACGTCGCCCTTGCCGCCGAGCGCCCGGACCTGCTTGGCGAAGACCTGCTCGAATGCGTAGTCGTTCGCCACCGCCGTGAGCAATGACGTGTCGGTGGACAGCGAGATCGCCGGCAGCTCGGGGCGCTCGCGCTCGAAGCGTCCGACGAGCTCGGCCGCGAAGTGCTGGGCGTCCGCGGCCGATCCGCCGTTGCCGCACGCGAGGATCTTGCCGTCGGCGAACAGGCAGTCGGTGAGCAGCGCGGCTGCGCGCGCGATGTGCGGCGCCATCGCGTCGGCCGCGGTGCGCTTCAGCTCCGCCGAGTCGGCGAAATGGCCCTTGATGCGCTTTTGATGGTCGATCATGCGGCCGCCATTGTAGCGTTACGCGCCGTCGATCACGTTGCGCAGCCAGTCGACCCGGGACGGATCGACGCGGTCGAGCAGGATCGCGTCGAAGCGGCAGCGGGGGTCGCCGCGCTGGCCGAGCAGATAGACCTGCGCCGCTGCAACCAGCCGGGCGCGCTTGACCGCGGTGATGCTTTCCGCCGCACCGCCGAAACGCGCCGAGCTGCGCAGCCGCACCTCGACGAACACCAGGGTGTCGCCGTCGCGCGCGACGAGGTCGATCTCCCCGCGGCGCGTGCGGAAGTTGCGCGCCAGGATCGTGAGCCCGCGGGCCTCCAGGAAGCGGCCGGCGAGAGCCTCGGCGTCCACCCCGGCACGCGCGCGTGCTTCAGCGCGGGCTGTCGAGCGGGACGAGCTGCCCGTCACGGTAGACGGCGAGGCGGCCCTCGCGCTGGAAGGTGTGGCCATCGAGCGTCAGGCGGCCGATGGCGCCATCCACCGTGAGGCGCTCCGGCGGGCCGTCGACGAAGGCTTGCGCGACGCGAAATGCATCGAGCCCGAGCGCATAGAGGCGCGTCAGCGCCGCATTGCCGAATTCGCGCCGCGGCAGGCGGGCGAACTCGGGCGCATCCGGCTTGATGATCCACGGGATGTCGACGATGCGCACGTCCTCGAGGTCGCGTGCGGCAGTGGCGGGCGGCCGGTCGAACGCGAGGCCGCTGGCATAGGCGCCAATGCCGCTCACGTAGGGTTTCACCAGCGCCGCGCGCTCGCCGTCGAGTGCCAGCAGCACGGCGTCGGGCAGGGCCTTGACCAGCGCCTTGCGCAGCGCGCCCAGCGATTCGGGCGATGCGTCGACCGCGTACCCCGCAGGCGCCGCGCCGCCGATGCCCACCCATTCCCCGGAGAACGTCGCGGCGAGCCGGTGCATGAGCGGCGAATCGCCTTCGACGATGTCGATCGCCTTCACGCCGTCGCGCATGGCCGCGCGCGCCAGCACGCGTGCATCGCTTTCGACGGAAAGCGCAAGCGACCAGGTATTGGGCGGCAGGGGACTGCCGTCGTCGAGCTGGTTGAGGGCCACGGTGTTGGGCCATTGCCCGCCTGCGATCGCCAGCGTCTTCAGGTCGTCGCGTACGAGCGGGCCGACGATGACGCGGACGCCACGCTCGCGTGCGGCATCGAACGCGCCGATCACGCCGTCGTCACGATGGCCGATCACCACGCAGCGGTCGGTCATGCCTGCGGCTTCCGCGGCGGCCATGAACCCGGCGCGCACGGCATCGGCCACGCGCGCATAGGCAGGCGCCTCGAGCGGCAGCACGAGCGCGATGGAAGGGCCCCGCGCTGCGGGCGGCGTTGCCGGAGGACCGAACTGCGGGTCGGCGATACCCGGTGGGCCAGGCGATAGCGACGGCGCTGTGCTTGGCGCATCGCTTGTCGGCGCCGACTGCGCCCCGCACAATTGCGCGGCCAGCGCGAGCGCCACGCCGAGCAAGCAGGCCCGGAAGCGCGAAGTTGTGGGAAGGCGGGGCATCGGGAGGGTTACGTTGACGCAATCCGGAGCGGGCGGATCATCCACGGAGTCCGCCGCGATTCCCCCGTTTCGCGCCGAGCCCGGGGCATTATATGTGGTCGCAACGCCCATCGGTAACCTGCGCGACCTCACGCTGCGCGCGCTCGACATCCTCGCGAGCGCCGATGTCATTGCGGCCGAGGACACGCGGGTGACGCTGCCGCTGCTGCGCCGGCATGGCATCACGACCAAGCCGTGGTCGCTTCACGCGCACAACGAGGCGGAGCAGAGCGGTGCGATCGTCGCAGCACTCGGGCAAGGGCGCAGCGTCGCGCTCGTTACCGACGCCGGCACGCCGGCGTTGAGCGACCCGGGTGCGCGCCTGGTGCGCGAAGTGCGCGCGGCCGGCTTTCGCGTCGTGCCCATTCCCGGCGCTTCGGCACTGGCCACCGCGCTTGCTGCAGCCGGCCTGCGTGCAGCCACGTTCGCGTTTCTCGGCTTCCTGCCGGCCCAGGACAAGGCACGCCGCGCGCTGGTCGAGCCGCTCGCCGCGCTGCCGATGGCGTTGATGGTCTACGAAGCGCCTCACCGCGTGCGTGCGACCGTGCAGTGGCTGCACGAGATGCTGGGCGAGCGTGACCTCGTCGTCGCGCGCGAGCTGACCAAGGTCTTCGAGACGATCGCGCTGGTGCCGCTGCGTGAGGCCGCCGCGTGGCTCGCGGCCGAGTCGAATCGCGAACGCGGTGAATTCGTGCTGATCGTCGATGCGCCGGTGGACAGCGCTCCGATCGGCGTGCCGCCCGAGGCCGAGCGCTGGCTGCGCGCGCTCGTCGCCGAGCTCCCGCCGGCGCGCGCCGCACGAGTGGTCGCGCAACTCACCGGCGCCGCGCGCGACGCGTGCTATGCCCGCGCGCTCGCGCTCAAGGACGCCGGCGGCTGATCAGACGCCGAGGTGACGCGTGAGCGCCGCGGCATCGCGGGCCAGCGCCGCGGATTCGCCTTCGTGCACGAACTGGCCCTTGGCCATGACGTACGCGCGATCGGTGTGCGCGAGCACCGCGTGGAAATTGCGGTCGACCACGAGCACCGCAAGGCCGGCGGCGCGCAGGTCGGCGACGATGCGCCAGATCTCGCGCACCACGAGCGGCGCAAGGCCCTCCGTGGCCTCGTCGAGCAGCAGCAGGTCGGGATTGGTCATCAACGCGCGGCCGATCGCGAGCATCTGCTGCTCACCGCCGGAGAGCTGCTGCCCCCCGTGGGTCAGGCGCTCGCCCAACCGCGGGAAGGCCTGCAGCACGCGGACCAGCGTCCAGTCGCGCCGTCCGAGCGCGCCGGCGCGCGCGGCGAGCAGCAGGTTCTCGCGCACCGTGAGATTGGGGAAGATGCCGCGGCCTTCGGGCACGTAGGCCAATCCCAGACGGGCCACGGCGTCGGGACGTGCGCGCGTGCAGTCGCGGCCGCGCACGCGCACCTCGCCGCGCGACGCGCGCACGTGCGCGAGCACCGTGCGGATCAGCGTGGTCTTGCCCATGCCGTTGCGCCCGAGCAGGCCGACGGCCTCGCCATCGTGGACGCTGAGCGAGACGCCGCGCAGCACGTGGCTCTCGCCATAGTGCGCATGCAGCTCATGCGCGCGCAGCAGCGGCTCGGTGCTCACCCGGACAGCGCCTCGCCCAGGTACGCCGTCTGCACGTCCTGGTTGTCGCGGACGTCCTGTGGTGCGCCAGTCGCGAGCACGGCGCCATCGACCATCACGGTGATGCGGTCGGCGATGCGGAACACCGCGTCCATGTCGTGCTCGACCAGGAGCATGCCGTGACCCGGCTTGAGTGCGGCGAGGAGCTCGATCATGCGCGTCGATTCCTCGGGGCCCATGCCCGCGAGCGGCTCGTCCAGCAGCAGCATCTGCGGGGCGGTGGCGAGGCACATGGCAATCTCGAGCTGGCGCTTCTGCCCGTGGGCGAGGCTGCCGGCCATGCGCCCGGCAAGGGCGTCGATGCCTGCGCGCGCGAGCGCGTCGTGCGCGAGCGCGAGGGTCGTCGCGCATGCGGCCGCGGCATCGAGGAGCGCCACAGGCCGCTGATGGCGCGCCTGCGCGGCCAGCCGGCAATTCTCCAGCACCGTGAAGCGGGGAAAGATCGTGGTGCGCTGATACGTGCGCCCGAGGCCTGCGCGTGCGCGCCGCGGCTGGCTCCACTGCGTGACGTCGTGACCGAGCAGCTCGACACGACCGCTGGTGGGCGCGAGCTCGCCCGCCAGCACGTTGACGAGCGTCGACTTGCCTGCGCCGTTGGTGCCGATCAGGGCGTGCACCTCACCACGCGCGACGTCGAGCGAGACGTTGTCGACCGCCTTCAGGCCGCCGAAGCGCCGCGTGATCTCGTTGGCGCGCAGGAGGACGTCAGTCGGCATGCACGACATCCGGTCGCGCGCGCCGGCGCGCGCGCCACTGCGCGGACAGTCCGACGATGCCCTGCGGCATCAGCGCCACCGCGGCGATGATGACGAGGCCGAGCATCAGCTGCCAGTGCCGCGTGAAGCCGCCGAACACCGCTTCGGACTGGAAGAGCTCCTTCAACAGCACGAAGGCCAGCGCGCCGATCACGGCGCCGCGGAAGCTGCCCACGCCGCCCAGGATCACCATCAGCAGCACGGTGCCCGACTGGCTCCACGCGAGGATCTCGGGATTGACGAAGCCGTCCTTCACCGCGTAGAGGAACCCCGCGACCCCCGCAAGCGCGCCGCCGAGCGTGAAGGCGGCGAGCTTGTACGGATACGTCGCGAAGCCGGCCGCGCGCATGCGCTGCTCGTTTGCGCGTATGCCGGCCAGCGCGTGGCCGAAGCGCGAGCGCGCGACCAGCAGCAGGAAGCCGTAGGTGAGGCACAGCGCGAACAGCGTCGCGTAATAGAACGGTAGTCGCGCATCGAGGTCGAGCAGCGTGACACCGCCGATCGCCAGCGCGGGCTTGACGTACAGGTAGATGCCGTCGCTGCCGCCGCCCAGCCTCGTGTCATGGAAGACGTAGTACGCCATCTGCGCGAAGGCGAGCGTGACCATGATGAAGTAGATGCCGCGCGTGCGCAGCGACAGCGCGCCCACGGCGAGCGCGCATGCGGCAGCCACCAGCATGGCGGCGGGCAGGAGCCAAAGCACGCTCGGTGGCACGGTCTTGGATGAGAGCAGGACCGTCGCGTACGCGGCTACGCCGAAGAACGCCGCGTGGCCGAACGAGACCAGCCCGGTATGTCCGACGAGCAGCTCGAGCGACAGCGCGAAGATCGCGAGGATCATGATGGTGGCGGCGAGATCGACGTAGAACGCACCGCCGACCAGGGGGAATGCCGCGAGCAGCAGGCCGCCGATCAATGCGGGAAGCGCGCGCGCGATGACAGTCATGCCTGCCGGAACAGTCCCTCGGGACGCCACAGCAGCACCGCCGCCATGAGCAGATAGACGAGCACCCCGGCTGCCTGCGGGAAGAACACCTTGCCGAACGTGTCGACGAAGCCGACCAGCAGCGCGGCGACGAGCGCGCCGCGAATGGAGCCGATGCCGCCGATCACGACGACCACGAAGCAGATGATGAGCACCTGGTTGCCCATGCCCGGATAGACCGACGAAACGGGCGCCGCGATCATGCCGGCCAGCACCGCGAGCGCCATGCCTGCGGCGAACACGAGCCGGTAGAGCATGCGGATGTCGATGCCGAGTGATTGCACCATCTCGCGGTTGGTGGCCCCGGCGCGGATCGCCATGCCCACCCGCGTGCGGGCGATGACGCCCCACATGCCCAGCGCCACGACCAGGCACACGCCCGACATGAACAGGCGATAGACGGGGTAGGTCATCAGCTCGCCGAGCGGAATGGTGCCCGCGAGCCAGCCCGGCGCCGCGACCCCGTGCACGTCGTCGCCGAACAGCAGGCTGCGCAGCTCCTCGAACACGAGGATGAGCCCGTACGTCATCAGCACCTGCTGAAGGTGCTCGCGCTCGTAGAGATAGCTCACGAAGAGCCATTCGAGCAGGTAACCCAGCACCACCGAGAGCACGAGCCCAATGAGCAGCGCCGTGAAGAATCCGCCGCCCAGATGCGCGGCGGCCCACGGCGCGAGCGCATACGCCATGTACGCGCCGATCATGTAGAAGCTGCCGTGCGCGAGGTTGATCACGCCCATGATGCCGAAGATGAGCGTGAGCCCGCTGGCGACCAGGAACAGCAGCAATCCATACTGGATCGCGTTCAGGCATTGGACGAGGAATGTGGCGAGCGTCACCGACTAAGCGTCGATCAAAACCGTGGAGAG
>Ga0308174_10000248_pt1 | contig 22551 bp, 21 predicted proteins | sample PhyPR2_FD_203894 | JGI IMG/M metagenome (GOLD analysis project Ga0308174, IMG submission 203894) | Soil microbial communities from UC Gill Tract Community Farm, Albany, California, United States - DLSLS.P.R2 | ecosystem: Environmental > Terrestrial > Soil > Agricultural land | place: USA... | reverse complement strand
GGCGGGCTCGGACGGCGCTCGGGTCATGACTGCTCCTGCGGACGGTGGGACGGCGTGCGAGCGACTGTGACAGGCGTCATGGCCATAGTCAATGATGATGACTATGGCTGTGACGATGACGTGTCCGGCGGTACGGTGACGTGGTGAGCGACGCCCTCGAACAGGACGAACCGGCTGCCGTCGGTGCGCCCGGCCGCCGGCGGCGCAACAGCCTCAATCGCGAGGTCATCGTCCGCACCGCGATGGAGGCCTTCCGCGGCCACGACCTGGGCACGCTCACCTTCCAAGCGCTGGGGCGCCACCTCTCCGCGCACCCGACGGCCATCTACCGGCACTTCCGGGACAAGGACGACCTGCTGCTGGCGATGCTCGACGCGCTGCACGGCGAGGCGCTCGAGGAGATGGGGCCGCGCAGGGAGGATTGGGCCGAGGAGCTGCGCAATCTCGCGGCGAGCACGTACGCGGTCTTCCGCCGGTACCCGGCGATCGCCCATCACATGGCCACCCGGACCACGCGCCGGGAGCACGAGTTCGCCCTGGTCGACCGAATGATCTGGGCCCTGCGTCGGTCGGGGCTGCCCGATCTCGAGGTCGGCCGTCACTTCCGCGCGTTCGCCGACCTGGTCATCGGCTACGCCGCCCTGGACGCCAGCCTCGACGCCCTGCAGCCGCAGGAACGTGCCGGCGACCTGAACGCATGGGACGTCGATTACCGCCGCTTTCCCGAGGAGCGCCACCCGGACCTCGCCGCGGTGGGCCCGCACCTGGCCGGCGTCGGCGACCCGCGGAACTTCGGCCTCGCGGTCGACCTGCACATCGAGGCTGTCCGGGCGCGGGCGGCAGCGGGACCGGCTTCCTGACCGACGTTCGTCCCGGCCAGGCTGAGCTGTTGCTCCCCCGATTGGACTCGAACCAATAACCCTGCGATTTGATCTTGTTGTGATTGGCTGGAGTCGGCATCAGCTGATTGAGCAGGTCAAACACCGACTCGGTGGTTGACGTCAGACGACTGGTCCTGGCCATTCTTGGCCATATTGGGTGCATAAAGGGTGCACGATGACCCAGGGCGCCCGTCCATGCGCCCGGCCAGTCGATGCCGCCGTGGTCCGTGGCGACTGAAGGAGGTCACATCGGCGGCGACCGTTGAATCGGCTGGAGCCCGAGCAGTGTGAAGGCGAGTCCTACGGCGGGCCCCGCGCAGATCACGAAGACGATGGTGCCCGCACCGATCGGTCCACCCAGGAACCACCCCAACGACAAGCCAGCACCTTCGGAGATCCCACGCGCAACGCCGATGGGCACCCCTCCCCGCAGGTGCACCGCGACCATCAGTCCGTCCCGCGGACCGGGGCCGAGATGGGCACCCACGTACGTGGCACATCCGACCGCGAACACGGCGATGCCCACGACCAGGACTGTCGCCCGCCACACGACTGCGGCATTGCCCAGGGCATCCAGCCAGGGGACGGCGAGCAGCACATTGAGGACAGCCCCGATCGTCACCACGTTGAGCACGGTGCCGACACCTGGACGCACCCCGGCGATGGCCACGACGACCACCAGCGCCGCCCCCGTCACGATCGACGCCGTGCCGATGCCGATGCCGGCTCGCGCGGCCAGGCCGATGTGCAGGACCTCCCAGGGGGCTACTCCGAGCCGTGCCTGGATCGTGAGCCAGATCCCGACGGCGCTGATCACCAGTCCGATCAGGAGCTGCACGGTGCGGCCTCGCCTGCGTCGGGGCCACCTCATCAGACCTACGACCGCCCCCACGTCACCGGCAGCGAGGTGAGGCCGCGGAACACCCACCCGTACCACTCCTCGGAGCGCCGGGAATCGACACGCAGGCCAGGCAGCCGCTGGTAGAGCAGCGGTACGGCGATCTCGCCGATGGAGATGCGGGCCGCCCAGTGGCCGGCGCACAGATGGACACCGCTGCCGAAGCCGAGGTGGGGTTGCTTCGGACGGACGATGTCGAACTCGGCCGGCCGTGCGAATGCCGCCGGGTCTCGGTTGGCGGCGCCGACGACCACGCCCAGGATCGCCCCGGCCGGCAGTTCCACGCCTTCCAGAACGGTCGCGCGGGTCGTCTCGCGCGGGTACATGCCGATCGGCGAGAGCCAACGGACGGCCTCGTCGAAGACCGCGGGCCACAGCGACGGGTCCGCCAGCACCCGCTCCCGCTGCTCGGGGTGCCGGCTGAGCGCCCAGACGATGTTCGTGATCATGTGCTGCGGCTCGTTCATGCCACCGGAGATGGTGAGCTTGACGTTGGCCCGGACCGCCCCGTCGGGCAGTCCCGCGTTGACCAGCGCCGACGTCAGGGAGGCGTCGGGCTCTCGGCGGTAGCGCGGGATGAGCGCGTCGAGCAGGGCGTCGACCTCGGCCTGCGCGGCGTCGCAGCGAGCCCAGATGTCGGCGTCGTCGGCGAGGTTGCCGATGCCGGCGATGAAGGCGTGCGACCAGCGGGTCATGTCCTCGGCGCCCGCGCCGTGCAGCCCGAGCATGTCGACGAGATTCTGCGCGGCCAGCGGTGCGGCGTAATCGCGGTTGAGGTCGGCCTCCTGCGGTCCACGCTCCTGGACAGCTGTGAGGTACGTCCGCGCATTGCGCTCGAACAGCGGCAGCCAGGCCTCTCGGATCCGCTTCGGGCGCATGGGCGGATTGATCGGCGTGCGCTCGGTCGCGTGGTCGGGATCGTCCTTGCGCAGCATGGGCTGGGCACCCAGGGCCCGGGCCATGGTCGCCCCGCTGCCGCTGACGCTGGCCGAGTAGGTCTCCTGATCGGCCTCGATGAGCCGGCAGGCCTCGAAAGTGGTGGCGAGGTATCGGTTGATCACCGGAACCCGGACCACAGGACCGAGATCGCGCAACCGGTCGTAGGTGTCGAACGGATCCCGCAGCATGGCCGCGGGGTCGACCCAGTCGGCGGTGGCGGCCGGGGCGGGAGATGTCGTGGTCATCGTCGACTCCTGGGGTTTCAGCTCGCCACGGCGAACTGCTTGGCGTGGTCCTTGAGGGAGAAGCGGGGATCGGTCACCTGCACCGGCGTCGGGTGAGCGCCGCTCGCCAGCACGCGCCGGGCGGCCAGGTGGTCGGCCGGACGGTTGAGCGACTCGACGGCCACCAGCCGCTCGCCGCGGAAGCAGAAGACGGAGAAACGGCCGCCGGCGACGTCACCGGAGACGACGGCGTCGTCGTCGGGACGACCGAGGCCGGCGATCTGCAGCCGCAGCGGCCCCTGGGTGCTCCAGAACCACGGCACCTCGGCGGCACCGACCGTGCCGTCGACCAGCGCATCGGCCACGCGCCTGCCCTGGTCGGTGGCGTTCTGCACCGACTCCAAGCGGAGCCGGGTGCCCGGTACTGCCCCGGGGGCGCTGGCGCAGTCCCCCACCGCGTAGACATTCGGATCGGTGGTCCGCAGCCGCTCGTCGACGACGATTCCGTCGTCGACGGCCAGGCCGGCGGCTCGAGCGAGCTCGTCGCGGGGACACACCCCCACCCCCACGACGACGAGGTCCGCGGCGTACTCCTGGCCGCTCGTGCCGACCGCGGCGACCACCGTTCCGCCGATTCCTCGGAAGGCGGTCAGCCCCTCCCCCAGCCGCAGGTCGGTGCCCATATCCCGGTGCGCAGCGCCGAGGTGGCGCGACATCGTGGGCGACAGTGCACGGGCCATCGGGCGCTCCGCCGCCTCCAGCACGGTCACCTCGACTCCGCGCTTGCGGGCCACAGCGGCGAATTCGAGCCCGATGAAGCCGGCACCGACCACGACCGCCGAACGCGCCGTGGCCAGTGCCGCACGGAGGTGCTCGGCGTCGGCCAGCGTCCGGAGCACGTGCACTCCCGCGAGGTCGACCCCTGGGACGGGGAGGGCCCGGTTGGCCGCGCCGGTGGCCAGCACGAGTGCCGAGTAGCACAGCCGCTCGCCGCGCTCCAGGGTCACGGTCTGCCTGCCGCGGTCGATCGCGGTGACGCGCACACCGGTGCGCAGGTCGATCCGCTGCTCGGTGAAGAAGCGCTCGGCCCGCAGCGGCAGGGCGCCGGGGTCGCCGTCGGCAGCCATGTAGTCCTTCGACAGCGGTGGCCGCTGGTAGGGCAGGACGGGCTCGTCGCCGATCACACTGATGTCGCCGGCGAAGCCTCGGTTCCGGAGCGAGTCGGCGACCTGCACGCCGGCCTGGCCGGCACCGACGATGACGACGTGGTCCACGGCCGCGCGCCTCAGACCTGGGTCGACGGCACGTCGACCTGGATCTCCTCGACGTCACCGCCGAGGACCAGTTGGCACCCGAGTCGGCTGCGCCGTGGGTCGCGCGGCGCGACGGTGTCCTCGAGCATCTCGTCCTCGTCCTCGCTCATCTCGGGGAGCGCTGCGAGGTAGGGCTCGCGGACGTACACGTGACACGTCGCGCACATGGCCTGTCCGCCGCACTCGCCGACTATGCCGCGCACGCCCTCGTGCACGGCCGCTCTCATGAGGCTGGTGCCGGCCGCGACGTCCAGGACGTCGGCGCGGCCACCGTCGTGGTGGAAGGTCACCTTGGGCATCTGTTCGCTCCTCGGGGGCGCAACGCCTGCTGTCGTGGTGGAGTGCGCGAGCTTCGGGCTCGTAGGCGACGGCTCGTCGCTGTGCTCCGACTCACAGAGTCCGCGCAGCGCCGACATCCGTAAAGTAGTGGTTTCAGCGGAAGTACTTGAGGAAAACTCATTGCACGCGAGACAGTGGAGCCATGGTCGATCCCGCGGCGAGATTCACCCTCCGTCAGCTCGAGTACTTCGTGAGCGTCGCCGACGAAGGCACGATGGCCGGGGCCGCCGGGCGGCACCACATCTCCCAGTCGGCGGTGTCCCTGGCGATCAACGAGCTCGAGCGTGCCCTCGGCGTCCAATTGTTCATGCGACGCAGGGCGCGTGGCATCGAGCTCACGGGCGCGGCTCGGGAGGTCTTGCCGGAAGTGCGGCGACTGCTCGAGCACGCCGGGGAGGTCCAGGCGACCGCGCGCAGCGTCGGCCAGACGATCAGCGGCGATCTGGTGCTCGGGTGCTACCCGACGTTGACCCCGTTCCTGCTGCCCGAGATCCTGCGGCGCCTTCCCGAGCAGCACCCATCGGTCACGGTGCGGCTGTTCGAGGGGTCGGTGTCGGACATGCTCGGTCGTCTGCTGGACGGCACCTGCGAGATGGCCCTGATGTACGACCTGGGCATCGGACCGGAGATCGCCACCACGCTGCTGTACCGGGTCCGCCCGTACGTCCTGCTGCCCACGGGTCACCGGCTCGCCACGGCAGGCCCGATCTCGCTCGCGGAGTTGCGCGACGAGCCCATGGTCATGCTCGACATGCCTCCGAGCGCCACGATGTTCCGGGAGGTGCTGGCCAGCGGTGGCGTCGAACCGGACGTCCGCTTCTCGTCGGCCAACTTCGAATCGGTGCGCTCGCTCGTCGCCAGCGGAGCCGGGTACTCGCTGCTGCTCCAGCGACCGTCCCCGGAGGCCACCTACGCCGGCCCCGCCCTCGTCCACCGCGAGATCGCCGAGGAGGTGCGCACGGTCGACGTCGTCCTGGCGCATGCCCGAAACGCGCGCCTCACCCGCCGCGCTGACGCGTTCGCCGCGTTCTGCGTGGCCACGTTCATGGGTGAGCTCGGCGAAAAGGCGGTGCCGACGGCGGCGCGCGGCTAGTCCTCCGTACGCATCTCCACCGCGTGGGTCTCGATCGTGGGCATGAGCGCATCCTTCGGTCATTGCCGTGTCAGGAGAGGCGCTCGAGAACCATGGCCATGCCCTGGCCACCGCCGACGCACATGGTCTCCAGCCCGAACTGACCGTCCCGCTCCTGCAGGCCATGGACGAGCGTGGTGGCGATGCGCGCCCCGGTCATGCCGAAAGGGTGGCCGACGGCGATCGCCCCGCCGTGCACGTTGAGCCTTTCCTCGTCGATGCCGAGCCGGCGAGCTGAGGGAATGACCTGGGCAGCGAAGGCCTCGTTCATCTCCACCAGGTCGAGGTCGGTCACCGACATCCCGGCCCGGGCGAGCGCGCGCTGAGAGGCCTCCACCGGCCCCAGACCCATGACCTCCGGCGAGATCCCAGACACCGCTGTGCTGACGATGCGGGCCAGCGGGGTGAGGCCGAGGTCGGCGGCCTTGCGGTCGGACATCACGATCAGCGCGGCCGCGCCATCGTTGAGCGGGCAGGCGTTGCCTGCCGTCACTGTGCCGTTCGGGCGGAAGGCCGGCTTCAGCGCGGCGACCGCGTCGAGGGTCACGCCCGCTCGCGGGCCGTCGTCTCGGGACACCACCGTGCCGTCGGGCAGCCTCACCGGCGTGATGTCCCGTTCCCAGAATCCGTCGGCCCGCGCCTTCTCAGCCCGGTTCTGGCTCCGGACGGCGAAGGCGTCCTGTTCGGCCCGGCTGACGCCCTCCAGTTCGGCCACGTTCTCTGCGGTCTGCCCCATGGCCAGGTAGATGTCGGGCAGCTCGCCGTTGCTCCGCGGGTCCACCCATGTCCGGTGCCCGTCGGCAAGCCTCTCTGTCCGCGCCCTCGCTGCACCGAACGAGGGGTTGTCGGTGTCGGGATGGCTGTCGGCGTTGCCCTTGACGTAGCGGCTCACCGCCTCCACTCCGGCGGCGACGAAGACGTCACCTTCGCCGGCCTTGATGGCGTGGAACGCCATGCGGACCGCCTGCAAGCTCGAGGCGCAGAAGCGGTTGACGGTGGTGCCGGGCAGGTGGTCCATGCCGGCGAGGACGGCGACCACTCGCGACATGTTGAAGCCCGCCTCACCGCCCGGCTGGGCGCAGCCGAGGACGAGGTCGTCGATGTCCCGCGGCTCGAGCGCGGGCACCTGTGCGAGTGCCGCCTGGAGCATCTGGACCGCGAGGTCGTCGGGCCGCATCGCGGCCAGCGAACCCTTGAAGGCGCGGCCGATGGGTGAACGGGCGGCGGCGACGAGAACGGCGTCGGGCACTGGATCTCCTGGTGGTCGGCGGGTCAGCGGGCGGGGTGCAGGCCGGCGGCCCGCAGGGCGCGGAGGTCGACGAGGTCGGCGGCGCCCGGCGCGCCGGGAACGGTCATGCCGAGCTCGTGTCGGAGCCGCGCCAGCACCTCGAGGCCTTCGGCCGACGGCAGCAGACTCGCCGGGACCGTGGCCACGGCGGACGCCACCGCGGCCGGCCCGAGGCCGGCGTCCTGCAGTTCCTGCTCCACATCAGCCGGCGGCGCCTCGCGCATCCACCGGATCGCCTCGTCGAGCGCGCGTAGATAGGCGGACAGCGCGTCGACGTCGGAGTCGAGCAGCGACCGGCTGGCGACCACCCCGAGGCCCGGGTACGCCGGGGTCAGCGTCGCGACGCGCATGGCCACGCTCATCCCGCGTCCCCGGCCGATCTCGTCCAACGGCGGCGCCAGCAACGACGCGTCGACGCTGCCGTCGGCGAGCGCGTCGAAGCGCTCGCGGACCCCACCGACCTCGGCCACCTCGTACTGCGCCGGCGTCCGCCCGAGCCGGGACATCATCGCGTAGGCCACGATCGCAAACCCGTTCGTCGGGGCGTCGACGGCCAGTCGGACGACGTCGAGGTCGTCGAGCGAGCGCAGCCCCGGCCGGAGGACCAGCGCGAGATCGGTCGTCGTCTCGATCTGGGCGACCACCGCGATGTCGGAGCCGGCTGCATTCCAGGCGAAGAGGTTGTCCGTCGAGGTGACGGCCAGGTCGACGGCACCGGAATCGAGGTCCTGCCGCTGCGCGGCGGAGGACGCCGTCATGGTCGTGACGAGCTCGACCCCCTCGGCGGCGAGGAATCCTCGCCGGCGGGCCACCTCGACGACTGCCGGCACCACGAACACCGAATCCCGCACGCGCCGCACGCCGCCTCCTCGAGTTGCGCGGCGCCGGCTCCGTTCGCCAGGGGATTGTGATCCACGCCGCTCGGGCCTACAGTACGGCGAACCGATACGAGACGTCCAGTACATGACTGGCGAGCAGGGAGTTCAGGTGACCCGGGACTACGAAGTGGTTGTCGTCGGCGGTGGCCCCGTCGGTGCGTTGGCCCTGGCGATGCTCGGCAGCGCCGGGATCTCCGCCCTCGGGATCGAGCGCGATGGAGCGGTCTGGCCCCAGGCCCGCGCGGTGCACTTCGATGGCGAGACGCTGCGGACCTTTCAGGCCATCGGTCTCGGCGAGCAGGTCTTCGCCCTGTGCAAGCCGATGTGCGACTTCCGGATGGAGAACGAGGCCGGCGAGACGCTCATGGCGTTCCCCACCGGCCAGTGGGGCCCGCAGGCCTGGCACGACGACCTGATGTTCCACCAGCCGGAGGTGGACGCCCTCGTACGTGCCGAGGTGGAGCGGCTGCCCGGCGTGGAGCTGCGGTCGGGCACCACACTGCAGGAGATCGAACAGGACGGGCACGGGGTGCGCTGCCGGGTCCAGACTCCCGACGGAAGCTCCGAGGTGCTCACCGCGCGGTGGGTCATCGCGGCCGACGGCGCCACCTCGACCGTCCGTCGTCTGCTCGGGGTCGCCAACGAGAGCCTCGGCACCGACGATCCGTGGCTGGTCGTCGACGGCCACCTGCGCGACGCGCCGGGTCTCGCCGGCGACATGACCTTCCTCGGCCACCACACGCGGCCGGCACTGTGGGTCCGGCTCCCCGGTGACCGGGTCCGCATGGAGTTCAAGGTGATGCCCGGCGACGACGCCGCGGAGATCACCACTCCCGAGGCAGTCGCCCGGATCAGCCGCGGGGTGCTCCCCCTGGGCAAGTTCGAGCCGGACCGGATGGCCATCTACACGTTCCGGGCACGCGTCGCCGAGAAGTGGCGGGTCGGCAACGTCTTCCTGGCCGGCGACGCCGCCCACCAGGCGCCCCCGCTCTTCGGGCAGGGACTGTGCTCCGGGCTGCGCGACGTGGCGAACCTGGTCTGGAAGCTCCGCCTCGTCTCCCAGGGTCTGGCCGCCGAGGACCTGCTCGACACCTACGAGACCGAGCGGCGCCCGCATGCCCGCTACTGGGTCGAGAAGGCCGCGAGCATGGCCGGCCTGATGCAGACCACTGACCCCGAGACGGCCGCCGGCCGGGACGCCTATATCCGGGCGAACCCGGTGGCCGCCGCCCCGCCGGGGGCACCTCCGCTCGGGCCGGGGCTGCACACCGGTCCCGGCGACGAGCGCGCCGGTCGCCTGTCGGTGCAGTCCGTGCTGCCCGACGAACGCCGCCTCGACGACCTGGTCGGCGTGCGCTTCCTGCTGGCCGCCACCCCGGACCTGCTCGAAGCAGTCGCGGCCGAGGTTCGCGCCGCCGTCGAAGCGGACCCGGAGACGGTGATTCTCACCGACGCCGGGCTGATCGCTCCCGTGCTCGCCGAGGCCGGCGCGGCCGCCGTGGTGGTGCGTCCCGACCGCTACGTCCTCGGCACGGCCGATTCTCCCGCCGAGCTCGAGGCGCTGTTGCGGCTGGTCCCGACGACCTCCCTCGCGAGCGGCGCCGCTGCGCCGGTTGCCGCAGGGTCCTGATCCCTCATCCCGATCCCGAGCCGAACCGAGGAGTTCCCCGTGCCTGATCGACTGATCACCCATCTGCGTCACGTCGACATCGCCGTGCCCGACTACGAGAAGCAGGTCGCCTTCTACTCGGAGAAGTGGGGCCTGGCCGAGGTCGGCGGCGAGACCGATCTGACCTATTTCGCCGCTGTGGGCTCGCCCGAGCAGTACGTCGTCCGGGTCCGCCGCGCGCCCGAGAAGCGCCTGGATCTCGTCGCGTTCGGTGCCGCCGACCGCGGGGCCGTCGACCAGCTGGCCGCACGCCTCGCCGGCGCGGACATCCCCTTGGTGTCCGAGCCCGACAGCCTGCAGACCCCGGGCGGCGGGTACGGGTTCCGCTTCTTCGACCTCGAAGGCCGCACAGTGGAGGTGTCGACCGAGGTCGAGGACCGGGCGCACCGCAGGGTCGAGGAGAAGGAGGACATCCCGGTGCGGCTCTCGCACGTCGTCCTCAACTCCCCCGACCCCGAGAAGATGCAGGCCTGGTACGAGAAGCACCTCGACTTCCGGCTTTCCGACACGCTCGTGCACCCGCACATGGGCGGGCTGATGTGGTTCATGCGGATCAACAGCCGGCACCACAGCGTGGCGATCGCGCGGTGTCCGCACACGTCGCTGCACCACGCCTCCTTCGAGCTGCGCGGGATCGACGAGTACATGCGGGGCAGCGGTCGGCTGATGCGCGCCGAGGTGCCGAAGATCTGGGGCCCGGGGCGCCACCTCGCCGGCGACAACACGTTCACGTACTTCCACGACCCGAACGGGAACACGATGGAGTACACGACCGAGCTGGAGGAGCTCGACGAGGACACCTGGCACCCCAGCCTGCTCGACACCAGCCGGCCCGAGGTGTCCGACCAGTGGGGCACCTCGAACCCGATGAACGAGTTCGTCAGCAAGCAGATGTTCAACGACCCCGACAAGGGCGGGTTCGTCGCGCCGCCGGTCTGATCCCGCACACGAAGGGGCCTCCCACTCGGTGATCGAGTGGGAGGCCCCTTCGTGTGGACGTGCCCGGGGTCAGGCCGGGTTGCGGCCGATGAAGAACTCCCGGAACGGGTCCATGGACGGCTCGAAGCCGGCGTCGACAAGGCCCTTGCGCAGCGCGGCCATCTGGTTGTCCTGCAGCCGCATCGTCGGCTGGCGGAGCGGGCCGCCGTTGTAGCCCTGCAGCCAGCCCTGGAACTTCCAGGCCTGCCGGTTGAGGACCGATCCCCCGTGCAGCCCCGGGAACAGCGCCGTCTTGACCTTCCGGGCGGGGTGCAGCCGCCAGAAGATCTCCGTCGCGTCGTCGTACTTGCCGTCCCGGAGCAGTTGCATCACCTGCGGGATCACCGGCCCGTAGAACTCGTGGTCGCTGGTCGCGGAGAGCTGGATCCGCATGACCTGCGACAGCGGGATCAGGTCGGCCTCGATCGGCACCGAGATGACCACCTCGTCGCCGAAGAGCCGGTTGCACTCGACCGCGCTCTGGATGTTCGGGAAGCCACCCTCGGTCTTGATGACCGCCACGTTCGGGATGTCGTCGATCAGGCGACGGATCAGCCGGGTCGGGATGTCGGAGGGGTGGATCCGGGAACTGAAGTTCCAGATCGTCATCGGGAACAGGATGATCGCGAGGCTCGTGGCGTCGCAGACGGCCTTGGTGTAGTCGTAGACCTCCTGCTCGGACTCCGGGTAGAAGTTGGGCGGGTAGGCCAGCAGCACCAGGTCCGCCCCCGCCTCCTCGGCGCCGCGCACCGCCTCCAGGTTCTGCTCGAGGTCGTTCCAGCTCGCGTGGTGGACGACGAAGAAGTCGTCGCCGGCCTCGTCCTTGGCGATCCGGAGGAATTCCAGGTACTCGGGGAGGGTGATGCTGACCTCCGAGACGCCGAGGGTGCCGATGAAGCCGTGCTCCTTGGCGAGGCGGACGTCGTGCCGGATGGCCTGCTCGTTGATGGCGCGCAGGTCGTTCGTGAAGGAGGGGATCGTGCAGTTGACCGCTCCGACGAGCTTCTCGCGGGCCCACTGACGGGCCTCGGCGCGGGTGTATGAGGGCATTCCGGTGTTCCTTTCGGTCGTCGCGTGGAGCCTGCTGCCTGCATGGCGGTCTACGGAGCGCCGGCGCCCTCCCACGACAGGTACTTCATCTCGAGGTACTCGTCGATGCCGTAGACGGAGCCCTCCCGCCCGAGGCCGGACTGCTTGATGCCGCCGAACGGGGCGATCTCGTTGGAGATGTAGCCGGTGTTGATCCCGACCATCCCGGCCTCCAGCGCGGCGGCCACTCGCCAGGTGCGCGCGGCGTCCCGGCTGAACAGATAGGCGGCCAGACCGAACTCGGTGTCGTTGGCCATCCGGACGGCGTCGGCCTCGTCGGTGAACCGGATGATCGGCAGCACCGGGCCGAAGGTCTCCTGCCGGGTGACGAGCATGCCGGGGACGACGTCGGCGAGCACGGTCGGCTGGAAGAACTGCCCGCCCAGCTCGTGCCGGGAACCCCCACACAGCACGCGGGCACCGCCGGAGGTGGCGTCGGCGACGTGCTCCTCCACCTTGGCCACGGCGGCCGCGTCGATCAGCGGGCCGATCTGGCTGCCCGGCTCCATCCCGTTCCCGACGGCGAGCTCGGCAACCCGGGCCGCCAGCTCCTCCGCGAAGCGGTCGTGGATGCCGGCCTGCACGTACACGCGGTTGGCGCCGATGCAGGACTGGCCGGTGTTGCGGAACTTCGCGGTCAGCACCCCGGTGACCGCGACGTCCAGGTCGGCGTCGTCGAACACCAGGATCGGGGCGTTCCCCCCGAGCTCCATTGACGTCTTCTTGATCGTCTCCGCCGACTGGGCCAGCAGCAGCCGGCCCACCTCCGTGGAGCCGGTGAAGGTGAGCTTGCGGACCAGCGGGTTGCCGGTCAGCTCGGCGCCGATCTCCCGGGCGCCGCCGACCACCACGTTGAAGACGCCGGCCGGCACGCCCGCGCGGTCCGCCAGCTCGGCCAGAGCCAGCGCCGTCAGCGGGGTCTGGGCGGCCGGCTTGACCACCATCGTGCAGCCGGCGGCCAGCGCGGGAGCGGCCTTGCGGGTGATCATCGCGGCCGGGAAGTTCCACGGCGTGATGGCGGCGCAGACCCCGACCGGCTCCTTGAGGACGACAATGCGCCCGGACGCGCCGGGCGAGGGGAACACGTCGCCGCGCACCCGCTTGGCCTCTTCGGCGAACCATTCGAGGAACGACGCCGCGTAGGCCACCTCGCCCCGCGCCTCGGCGAGCGGCTTGCCCTCCTCGAGCGTGATGATCCGGGCGAGGTCGTCGGTGTGCTCGACGACCAGGTCGAACCACCGGCGCAGCACGCCGGCCCGGTCCTTGGCCGACAGGGCCCGCCAGCCGGGCCAGGCGCGGTGGGCCGCGGCTACGGCTTCGGCGGCCTGAGCGCGGCTCAGCGACGGCAGGTCGGCGACCATCTCCCCGGTGGAGGGGTTCTCGACGCTGAATCGGCCGGAGTCTCCTTCAGCGACCCAGGCACCGTCGACGTAGGCCGAACCACGCAGCAGCGCCTCGTCGCGCAGACCCGAGGCGGACACGGTGGAGACGTTCACCGGGGCGCTCACTTCCGGACCGGCTGGATGCGGATGGGGAGCGTCGCGCCGACGCCGGACTCGCGCGCCCGGCGCACGCACATCGCCGCCACCGCGAGGTCCTGGACCGCCGAGCCGACGGACTTGTAGACCACGATCTCGTCGGCGCTCGTGCGTCCGCGCTCCCGGCCACCGACCAGGTCGGCCAGCGAGCCGGCCCGGCGCGGCTCGATGCCGGCCTGCCGCGCGGCGACGAGGTCGCCGCTGTCGCCGATCACCTCGGCGAGGACGTCGGCGATGACGACGTCGGCCCGGGCGATGACCTCTTCGTCGACCTCGCGCTGCTCCCGGACCGTCGAGCCGATCGAGACGACGGTCATACCTGGCTCGAGCCACCGGCCGAGCAGGATCGGGGTCTCGTCGTAGGACCGTGCCGCGCAGATCACCAACGAGGTGCCGGCGACCGCGGCGTCGGGCGACTCGGCCGGCACGATTCCGGTCCCGAGATCGGCGAGCTCCCGCGCGAAGAGGTCGCGGCTCTCCGCCCGCGGGCTGAACACCTGCACCGACTTCAGCTCGCGCACCGCCGCGAGTGCCCGGACGTGCTTCTTGGCCTCGAATCCGGAGCCCAGGACGGAGACCGTCAGCGGGCCGGGCGGTGCGAGCAAGTCGGCTGCCAGCGCCGAGGTGGCGGCGGTGCGGTAGCCGGTGATCGAGTTGCCGTCCAGGAGCGCCACGAGCTCGGCCGACCCCTGGTCGAACAGCGAGATGAGGTAGGAGACCTCGCGGATGCTCATGGCGCCGGCGATGGTCTTCGCGCCCATCAAACCGCTGTCCCCCGGGACGCCGCTGAGCGTGCGCAGCCAGTTGCCGCCGCCGCGGGCGATGACCCGGGCCGGGTAGCGGGTCTCGTCGTCGGCCGCCGCGTACGCCTCGCGCAGCGCGGCGATGGCGAGATTCCAGTCGAACACCGACTGCACGGTGTCGTCGTCGAGCAGGAGCGTCATGTCCGGATTCCTTTCGATTCAGCGGGGGGCCGGGACGCAGCGCGTGCGCTGCACCCCCAGGCCGTCGATCTCGCACTCAAGGACGTCGCCGGGCTGGAGGTAGCGCCCCCAGTGGGAGCCGTTCCCGGGCGGGGAGCCGGTGATGACCATGTCGCCCGGCATGAGCACCGTGTGCCGGGAGATGTAGGAGATGAGCTGCGCGGGGCCGAAGATCATGTCCCCGGTGTTGCTCTTCTGCATCGTCGTGCCGTTGAGGCTCAGCCGGATGCCGAGGTCGAGGGGATCGGCCACGAACCGGGCCGGCACCAGCCACGGGCCAGTCGGGTAGAAGGTCGGGAAGTTCTTCGCGCGCAGCCAGTCGGTGCCCATCATCGGGATGTCGGTCCTCGGCACCAGGCTGCGCGTCGTCAGGTCGTTGCAGATCGTGTAGCCGGCCACGGAGTCGAGGGCATCGGCGACCGATACGTTGCTGGTCCGCCGGCCGATGACGACGCCGAGCTCCAACTCCCAGTCGTGATCGGATCCCACGGCGGGCAGGACGACGTCGTCGTAGGCGCCGCTGACCGCCGACGGGACGCCGGCCCACACGTAGGGCTCGCCGGAGGCCTGGCGCTCGTCGATCTCCCGTCCCGCCTCGGCCGCCAGCTCCTCCGCGCTCGCGCCCGACCGGCCCAGCTTGTGCGCGACCGCCATCTGCACGACGTGCTCGCGGTAGTTCGCCCCCGCGCCGAAGATCTGGCCCGGCGGGGTCACTGGTGGCAGGACGCGCAGTGCGGACAGCGACCGCCCCTCCCCCGCGGGCGCGTCCGCCGTCGCGGTCAGCACCGGCAGCGCGGCGTCCCAGTCGGCGAGCAGTGCCGCGGTGGTGGCGTGCGGAAGGACGTCGCGGGTGTCGAACACGACGTCGTCGACCACCAGGCCCGGGAACGCACCGGCTCCTGCGTCGAACGTGCCGAGGGCGAACCTCGTCTGGGCCATCCCTGTCTCCTCGGATCGGTGGTATGTGGGCACGGCGCCGGTGTCAGGCGGGTGGGGTGCTGCGGAGCCGGGCGCTCCGACCGCGGTACTCGGCGACCACGCGATCGCCGCAGCGGACCGTCACGTCGACGAGGGACTGTCGCTCCCCCGCGTGCCGGATCTCGGCCTCTGCGATCAACCCCTCGCCGACGTGCGCGGCGCTGAGGTACACGATGCTCGCCGCGGCGGTCACCGAGCCCGGGGTCTGACTGTTGGCCGCGCAGGCGAAGGCGGTGTCGGCCAGGGTGAAGACCAGCCCCCCGTGCGCGATGCCGTGCCCGTTGGCGCCCGCCGGGGTCACCGTCATGCCGGCCACGGCGGTGCCGTCGGCCGCGGAGAGGACGGTGATCCCGAAGCCCTCCGAGCTGCTGTCGGCGTCCAGCATCTGCCGGACCGGTTCGGCGATCATGCTGGCGCCGGGCGTCGAGCGGTATCCCGGATCTGCGCGAGGACGGCCACGTCGTCGACGGAGCCCGGGTCCACGACGTCCTCCAGCCGATGCCCCTGGAGTAGTCGCTTGACCGGCACCTCGAGCTTCTTGCCGGTGCGCGTGTGCGGGATCCGGGCGACAGCGATGATGTCGTCGGGCAGGTAGCGGGGCGAGAGCGCCGCGCGGATGGCGGCCCGGATGCGAGCGGTCGCTTCCTCCGGGTCGACGTCGTCCTGGAGGTGCACGAACAGCGGCATGTAGTAGCCGCCGTCCTGCTCGACTCCGACCACGAGCGCCTCCCGCACCTCCGGCAGGTTCTCGACCACGCGGTAGATGTCCGCCGGTCCCATGCGGATCCCGTTGCGGTTCAGCGTGGAGTCCGACCGGCCCAGGATCACCGAGCTCCCGTCGTCGTCGAACTCGACGAGGTCACCGTGGCGCCACACGCCCGGCCACGTCGAGAAGTAGCTGTCGCGGTACCGCGACCCGTCGGGGTCGTTCCAGAAGTACAGCGGCATCGACGGCATGGGGCGGGTGATGACAAGCTCCCCCGGCCGGCCGGTCACCGGCTGCCCGTCCGCGTCCCAGGCGGCGGCGGCCACACCCAGCGTCGGCGGCTGCAGGCGGCCGACCCGCACCGGCGCTGTCGGGACCCCGCCGAGGAAGATCGACGCGATGTCGGTGCCCCCGCTGACCGAGGCCAGCCAGACGTTCCCGACGGCGTCGTAGACCCACCGGTAGGCGTCCGGCGAGAGGGGTGACCCGGTCACCTGCACCATCCGCAGGCCGCCGAGGTCGTGGTCCCGGCCCGGTTCGAGGCCGGTGCGCATGCTCGCGTGGACGTACGCCGCCCCGAGGCCTAGTACGGTCACGCCCTCGTCCGCGGCGACCTGCCAGACCCGGTCGAGGTCCGGATGGGCCGGGTTCCCGTCGAGCAGGACGATCGCGGCGCCGCGGAGCAGTCCGGAGACGAGCATGTTCCAGACGACCCAGCTGGTGCTGCCGACGACGAGCAGCCGCTCCCCCGGGCGCAGATCGGAGTGCAGGCCCAGGGTCTTGAGGTGCTCGAGGACGACGCCCCCGTGGCTGTGGACGATGCCCTTGGGCACGCCGGTGGTGCCGGAGGAGAACAGGACCCACAGCGGGTGATCGAACGGCAGCGGGTCGGCAGTCCACCCGTGGTCCCCGGCCAGGACGTCACTCCACGAGTGGTGGTGGACCTCCGGCGAGGCCGCCGGCCGGTCGACCCAGATGACCTCCCGAACGGTGGGCAGCTGCGCCAGGACCTCGGTGAGGACGTCGGTGCGGTCGAGATCCTGGCCCCCGTACCGGTACCCGGACGCGGCGAGGAGGACCACGGGCTCGAGCTGTTGCAGACGGGAGGCGATCGCGCCGGCGCCGAACTCGGGCGCGACGACCGACCACACGGCGCCGACCGAGGCTGCGGCCAGCAGGCCGACAACCGCCTCGATGCGGTTGGGCAGGACGGCGACGACACGATCGCCGTGCCGAACGCCATGGGCGCGAAGGAAGGCCGCGAGGGCGCCAACCTGCCGGCGCAGTTCCGCCCGGCTGATCACCCGGCGGGTGCCGTCCTCGTCGAGCGCGACGACGGCCTCGCCGTCTCCGGCCAGCGCCCGCGCGGCGTAGTTGACCGTCGTTCCGGGGAACCATCGGCCCCCGGGCATCCCCTCCGGCGCCACGGACCGGTGCGGCGGCGTGCCGACCTCGACGCCGAAGTACGTCGCCACCGACCGCCAGAAGCGGTCCAGGTCCCGGGTCGACCAGCGCCACAGCCGGTCGTAGTCCGACGTGTCGGCGTCCTCCGCTGCTCCGGTCTCCCGCAGCCAAGCGGCGAACCGGGTGAGCTCGCTGTCGAGGATGCGCTCGTCGTGGGGCCGCCAGAGCACATCGCCGGCCGCCGACGTCATGACGGCTGACCGGTCAGCTGCCCATCCTCGACGGCTCGCGGAGCGGGCACCGGCAGCGCGCCCAGCAAGAGGAACGCCATGCGGCACGGCTTGCCGGACCGGTTGGACCAGGAGTGGGCCGTGCCCCGCTGCACGATCACGTCGCCCGCTTCGAGCAGGACCTCGTCCTCGTCGAGGAGCATCCAGATCTCGCCCTCGAGGACGACGGCGAAGTCGATCGAGTCGGTCTTGTGGAACCAGAAGTGACGGTCCGCGCTGTGGGTGGCGCCGTCCCGTGCCTCGTCCCCACCGATGTCGGCAAACAGACCGCCCTTGCCCGTCTCGTCGTAGGCGCTGTCGGGTGGGAAATCCGCCACCCGGAAGACGGTGCCGCCGAGCTCCGGGTACATCGGGATCTCGGCGTCCGCCGCGGCTCGGTCGGTCGAGCCCTCGTTGGACACCGGACCGGGCTCGGTGGCCCAGACCTGCGCGGCGCCGAAGCCCGGCACGTTCGGCGAGCGGAACACGTTGGGCGCCTCGCCGTCGCTGACGACGTACGAGCGACCGTGCCCGTCCACTCCGGTAACCACCCGGCGGACGAGTGCGGTCCGCACGGCCCCGTTCCCTTCGGCGCTCACGCCACGACCTCCTCGGCGCGAGCCGGCGCCGCCGCGAAGGGGTAGGGCTTCTCCTGCGGCCACCACCCGGCGGCCTCCCGCGCGCCGATGCGGTTGCGCAGCACCCCCACGCCGTCGAGCTGCAGTTCGAGGACGTCGCCCGGGCTGAGCCGCCGGTCGATCTCCAGACCCGACCCGTTGCCGAGGGTGCCCAGGCCGACGAGGTCGCCGGGCTGCAGGTTGTCACCGAGCGACACCCAGGCGAGGAGTTCGTCCGGCGGGAAGATGCCGCCGTCCGCCGAGCAGGAGGACCACAGCTCCCCGTTGACCCGGATCGAGCCGGACAGCTGCGCGAGCGGGGGCAGTTCGTCGGCGGTCGTGATCCACGGTCCGATGCCGTAGGCAAAGTCCTTGCACTTCTGCGGGCCCATGCCCATGCCCATCTCCGAGCCCTGCAGGTCACGAGCGGAGAAGTCGTTGAAGATGGTGTAGCCGAACACCCGGTCCCGTGCCTCGCTCGGCGTCAGGTTGTGCCCCGTCCCGCCGACGACGACGCCGATCTCGAGCTCGTAGTCGAGGAACTCCGTGAACGACGGATACGGGACCTCGGCGTCGTGGCCGAACACGACACCCGTGGACCCCTTGAAGTAGGGCGGTGTCTTGAAGATCTGCGGGTTGGGCAAGCCCCCGCCCACCTTCTCGCTGAAGTGCTGCATGTGCACCGGGTAGGTCAGCCCGTCACGGATGACCGGCGGGTCCACGGCCGCGGCCCAGGTCACCTGGTCGATCGCCGTCGCGGCGTCGTCGGCCGCGGCGAGTGCCTCCTCGGCGGCGTCGCGGAAGGCCGGGCCTGCGGCGAGGGCCGCGGCCATGCTGGGCGGGAAGAGGGCTCGTGCGACGCGCACCCCGGCCTCCGCCGTGGCACCGCGGCGCTGCAGGGTCAGCGCGTAGGCCCGGCCCAGATCCACCACCCTGTCCAGCTCCGGCTGCGCTGCGACGATGCGGGTCTGGGTGCCCTCGGGCGTGCCCACCTGGATGCGTCCGAACTTCACGAGTCCTCCAAACGGTTCGATACGTCTCGTACAGTAGCGGGTGAAGAGGCGCCCGTCACCCCTGTGGGGCCCCCGATCCTCGACATTCGAGACGGTGCGGCCAGGATGGGTTACCGTTTCCGCATGGCCGTGCGCAGCGAGGCGAGTCGCAAGGCCGTCCTGCAGGCGACCATGGACCTCCTCGGGGACCGACCGCCTGGTCCGGTGTCCTTGCAGAAGCTCTCCATCGAGGGCATCGCGCGACAGGCCGGCGTCAGCAAGATGACGATCTACCGCTGGTGGCCCAACAAAGCGGCGCTCGTCATCGACTCCTTCCTCGACAGCCACGTGGCCTCGACGCCGGTCCAGGACGAGGGGCCGGCTCTCGAGGCCCTGCGCAAGCACCTGGCCTCCGTGGCCCACGTCTACGACGGTCCGGAGGGCCGGCTGATCGCACAGCTGATCGCGGAGTGCCAGTTCGACCCGGCCACCCTGCACGAGTTCAAGCAGCGGTTCTGGGAGGGCCGGGTGCTGGCAGTGCGGCGGCTGATCGAGCGGGCTATCCGCGAGGGCGACCTGCGGTCGGACGTGGAGCCGGACGAGGTCGCCGAGGTGCTGTACGCCCCGATCTACTTCCGGCTGCTGTTCCAGAACGGGTCGCTCGATGGCGACGCCACCGAGCGGCTGGTCGACGTGGTGCTGGAAGGGTTCGGCGCCAAGGGCGTGCGCCGGGTGAGCAGCACGTCCACTGCCGAGGCGCGGACGGATCCGGCGCTCGAGAGCGCCTGACCGGGCGGTAGCGGTCAGAGCCGATCGCGCAGGCGCCGCTGGCGTCCGTAGGCCAGGACCACGAGGACGATGGCGACCCCGAACAGGATGCGGGTGTCCCCCTCCCCGAAACTCAGGCCACTGAGGATGGTGGTCAGCTCGGTGAGGATCAGCGCGCCGAGCACCGTGCGCAGGAAGTCGCCCCGGGCGCTGCCCAGGGCAGTGCCTCCCACCAGGACCGCGGCCAACCCGGCGTAGAAGTAGGGGTCTCCCGTGTTGGGCGTCGCCCCGCTGGAGAACCCGGCGATGAGCAGTCCGGCCAGCCCGGCGGTCACCGCCGCGACCGCGAACACCCCGGTCCACACCCAGCTGGTGCGGATGAGCAGCCCGCTGGCCGCCCGCGGGTTGGCGCCGGTCGCGTAAAGCTTGCGGCCCACCGGCGTGCGCGCGAGGACGACGGACGCAAGGACGAGGACGACGCCGCACAGGACCACGACCGGCGGAACGGGCAGCCCGAACGTGGTCCCGAGCACCGCGGTCCACTCCGTGAGGACCGCCGGCGGCGTCCCCACGATGTTCGACTTCGTCAGGACGAGCACGGCGCTGATCAGCATCGAGTACATGCCCAGCGTGACGACGAGGGACTGGACCGCGAAGTAGTGGCAGATCGCGCCGCAGACTCCCCCGGCCACGGCACAGATCCCGATGGTGACCAGGACAACGGCCCACAGCGGCCAGTGCTTCGCGCCGCCGAGCTCGACCGCGGCGACCGCGCCCACCGTGAGATAGCCCGGCACGGCCAGATCCAGCCCGCCGATGAGGACGACGAGGGTCTGCCCGAGCGAGGCCAGCGCGAGCAGGGCGGCGATCACCAGCGTGGCGCGGATCGCCGGGCCGCTGGTGAACCCGTCGACCGACGTGGCCCCCCAGGCGAACACGGCGATCAGGACGACCACCTGCAGCAGTGGCAGACGAGCCTGCAGTCCCGTCAGCCGCATCCACGGCCGCGATCCCGGTGACGGGGCGACCGGATCGGCCGTCGCCAGAGCCGGCGTGTTCACGACGTCGGTCATTGCGAGGTCTCCGATCGGCTCCGTGCCAGCAGGCCGGAGAGGACGACACCGACCACGAGCAGCAGCCCGTAGACGAACTGCACGTAGTTGGTCGAGGCGCCGGACGCGGACAGCAGCTCCTGCAACAGGAAGATCGAGCAGGCACCCAGGAAGGACCCGAGAAGCCCTCCCCGCCCGCCGGCGAAGGAGGTGCCGCCGAGGGACACCCCGGCCAGCGCGATCAGGGTGTAGGTCGTGGCCAGCGACGACTCGGACGACTGGATGACCGCCGTGAGGGCGATGCCGGCAAGAGTGGCGAGCACACCGGACAAGACGTAGGCGCCCACGCGCACCCTGGCCACGGCGACACCGGCGGAGAAGGCGGCGACGTCGTCCCCGCCGACGGCGTAGAGCGTGCGGACGTAGGGCGTGCGCCGAAGGGCCAGCCACAGGGCGGCCGCCGCGCCCATCGTGAGGAGCCCGCCCGGCACGAACCCGACGCTGCCGGCCAGGTCCCGGGTCCAGTTGTCCGGAGCCGTCGTCGGCACGGAGGACAGCTTGAGCGCCAGGCCGCTGAGGACGAAGAAGGTCGCCAGGGTGGCGATGACCGGTTGCAGCCGCGCCACGACGACGAGCAGCCCGTTCACCAGGCCGGCGGCCACCCCGATCAGGAGCAGGATCGGCAGCGCGGTCGCGAAGGAACCGAGCCCGGCCGGGATCAGCACCACCACGAACACGCAGTTGACGAAGGTCGCCAACGGCCCGACCGAGATGTCGATCCCGCCCCCTCCCCCGAGGATCGGGGGCGTGGAAGCCAGTGCGACCAGCACGAAGGGCGCCAGGGTGCCCAGCAGGCCGGGCCAGTGCCCCGGATCGAGGAACGCCGGCTGAAGGAGGACGTTGCCGAGCATCAGCAGGACCGTCAGGATCAGCGCAAACGCCCAGGGACGGCGCCGGAAGCCGCTCACCGAGCCGCCGGCGACCGCGCGGCGGGCCGCGCCCGGATCACTCGTCCGCGACCGCGTGTCCGTCGACATCTGGCACTCCTCTCGCCGCCAGGGTCGGGCCCGACGCTCCTGCGGAACCGAAAAAGGCGGCGACGACCGCGGAGCGGGTGAGTGCGGTGCGGGGGATCGCGGCGACCAGCGTCTGGTCGCGGAACACCAGCACGCGGTCGACCAGGTTGACCAGCTCGTCGACCTCGGTCGACAGCACCACGACGGCCGTCCCTGCGGCGCAGAGATGCTGCAGGACCTCGTAGAGGTCCTGCTTGGCGGCCAGGTCGATGCCGCGGGTGGGGTCGTTGAGCAGCAGCACCGACGGTCGGTCGGCGAGGGCACGAGCGAGAACGACCTTCTGCTGGTTGCCGCCGGACAGCGTGGTGATCGGATCACCCGGGTGCCGCATCTTCAGGTGCAGGGCACCGGCGTGCCGGGCCAGCCTGCGGTCGGTCCGCGCCGGGCGGACGACGCCGGCGACGGTGTCCTCGCGCAACGTCGGCAACCCGAAGTTCTCGCGGATGGAGAGCTGCTCGAACAGCGCCTCCTGGCGGCGCTCCCGCGGCACGTAGCCGACGCCCTGCCGACGCGCGGTGGCCGGACCGTCGAGGGCGACCG
>Ga0308174_10000246_pt1 | contig 22599 bp, 22 predicted proteins | sample PhyPR2_FD_203894 | JGI IMG/M metagenome (GOLD analysis project Ga0308174, IMG submission 203894) | Soil microbial communities from UC Gill Tract Community Farm, Albany, California, United States - DLSLS.P.R2 | ecosystem: Environmental > Terrestrial > Soil > Agricultural land | place: USA... | reverse complement strand
CCACCGAGCCACGACTGCGGCAGCACGCCGTAGAGGACGACGAACGCGCCGAACGCGAGCGCGAGCCAGTCGGTCGGCGACGCCTTGAACGGCAGCCCGCGACGCGACGCGACGACGATTGCGAGCGCGACGAGCAGCAGCACGTCCTTCCACGCCGAGACGACCGTGAGCGCGCCGCCGCGCACGCCGGCGCGCCAGAGCTGCGACATGACCAGGTTGTGCAGTGCGAGCCCGACGATCAGGACATGGAGAGCCCAGACCGGCCGTCTCAGGCTCATTCCGGGCCGACCGCGATCAGCGTCATGCCGCGATTGAGTACACGGACGCTGTAAGGAAAGAGCGAGCGGAAGTCCTTCGGGCCGAGCGGATCGAGCACGTCCTCGAACGGCACGAGCCGTTCGCGGGGGCCGGCCGGGAGCCAGTGGACGAACGGCCGCAACGTGTGCACCTCGAGCGGGAACCAGCGATTCGGCGTCGTCACGAACACGCGACGCGACACACGGCAGAGCTCGTGCACGAAGCGCCGCTGTCCGTCGCGGCCGCCGGCGACGTGCTCGACGACCGCGTTCGAGAAGCCGAGGTCGAACTCGCCGTCGGCGAACGGCAGCTCGCGGCCGTCGGCCCGGACGGCGCGAACCCGCGGGAACGCCGCCTCGAAGGCGTCGAGCTCGGTGTGGCCGACGCCGGTGATCCGGTCCGGCCACGGATACATCGCCTCGAAGAAGTTGTCCGTCGAGCCGCCGCCGAACGGCGCGTTCGTGACCCCGACGTCGACCACGGACGATTCCGGCCCTGCAGCCATCAGGTCGAGGAACAGCCGGAGCTTCCGCTCGCGGCTCCGCAGCGAGACCCGCGACGCGACCGGGTGCAGCATCGGCGGAGCGTATCCCTAGACTCGGAGGATGCCCATCCGCGCCGAGCTTCGTCCGAAAGGCCCGTATTCCCTGCGTCTCTCCGGCGTGCTGGCGAGTGACGCGACGCGCGTCGTCGCCGACGGCACCTACCGCGCCACGGTGCGGAGCGATGCGGGACTCGAACGCGTCCACGCCGTGCAGCGCGCCGACGGGACGATCGTCGTCGCCGCAGCCACCGAGGCCGGGGTCGAGCACGTTCGCTTCGTGCTCGGGCTCGACGACGACCATTCGGAGTTCCTGCGGGAGTTCGCGGACGACCCGCTGCTCGCCGAGACGTTGAAGCACGTTCGCGGGCTGCGTCCGATGCGCACCGCGACGGTCGCGCAGGCGCTCCTGCGCGCCGTCGCCGGCCAGCTGATCCAGGCGAGCCACGCCCGCCGCATCGAGCGCGCCGTCGTGCGCGCGTGCGCGCCCGAGCTCGACGGGCTGCACGCAGCGCCGGCCGCGGCAGACCTGGCGCGGTTCTCGCCGCCCGAGCTCGCGCGCTACGGGCTCGGTGCACGGCGTGCGAGCGCGCTCATCCGGCTCTGCCGGAGCCTCGACCTCGAACGCCTGAAGGCGCAGCCGACCGGCGCCGTCGTCGCGCGGCTCGTCCGCGAGCGCGGGCTCGGCCCGTGGTCGGCCGGGGTCGTCTGCCTCGAGGGTCTCGGCCGCTACGAGCACGGCCTCTACCGCGACCTCGGTCTGGCGAAGCTCGCCTCCGCCCTGTGGGGGCGCTGGGTCGAACCCGAGGAGACCGACGTGCTGCTCGCCCCGTACGGTGAATGGGCCGGGCTCGCGAGCGTGTACCTGCTCGCAGGCTTCCACCGCGGTCTCGTACCCTTGTCCCATGCCGTCGCAGCCTGAGCTCCGCATCGTCAACGATCCTGCCGCGACCGTCGGGGAGCTGCTCGCGGACCAGGCGAAGCGCGGCGGCTCGATCGTGCTCACCGGCGGCTCGGCCGTCGGCCCCGCCTACGAGCGCGCCGCGGAGCGCGCGCCCGACTGGGGACGCGTCACGCTCTGGTGGGGCGACGAACGCTGCGTGCCGCCCGACGACGAACGCTCGAACTACCGGCTGGCGAAGGAAACGCTTCTCGACCGGATCGAGATTCCGCCGCGCGCGATCCACCGGATCCGCGGCGAGCTCGATCCGCAGGCCGCGGCCGACGAGCTCGACGCCGAGCTCGAGGGCGCGGAGCTCGATCTTCTTCTCCTCGGGCTCGGCCCCGACGGCCACATGGCGTCCCTCTTCCCCGGCTCCCCGCAGCTGCAGGTTCGCGACCGGCGCGCGACCCATGGCCCGGCGGGGCTCGAGCCGTGGGTCGACCGCGTGACCTTCACGCTGCCGACGATCCAGTCGGCGCTCCGCATCGTGTTCATCGTCAGCGGAGAGGGGAAGGCGGACGCGGTCGCGCGCGCGTTCGGCGGCGACGTGTCCGAGGACGTCCCCTCCAGTCTCGCCCGGCTCGCGCCGGTCGGCGTCACGGTCTTCCTCGACGAAGCGGCTGGGGCCAAACTGGAGAAGCAATGACGAGCCCCGAACCGAAATCCGCGCCACGCGACGTGCTCCAGCTCGACAACCCCGAGCAGATGAAGGCGCTCGGGCACCCGCTCCGGCTCAAGGTCCTGCAGGCACTCGGCCAGTCCGACGGCCCGCTCACGAACCGGGAGCTCGCCGAGTTGCTTTCGGTCGACCCGGGCCACCTCCACTTCCACGTGCGGATGTTGCACCGGGCGGGACTGATCGAGCTCGTCGAGGCGCCCGGACGGGAGAAGCCGTACCGCGCTGTCGCGCAGCACCTCAAGGTCGGTCCGGAGCTGCGGGCGGCGGGGCTTGCAAGCGGGCTCCAGGCTGCGCAGCTCCGCGACCTGCAGCGCGGCTTCGACACGCATGCGGCGGAGGGCGAGTTCCGAAGCGCGCAGGTGCACGTGCGTCTCGACATCGACACGATCCGCCGCCTCGCGCACGAGCTCGTCGAGCAGCTGACCGAGCTCGAGGACGAGTCGCAGCCGCTGCAGACGCTCACGATCGCGTTCCACCCAGCGATCGAGCAGGGCGAGGCCGACTAGGGAAGAACCGGCGAAGCGGGCAGCGACTCGGTGAAGCCGCGCCGCTTCGCAAGCGCGTCGAGGACGAGTGCCGTGTCGGCGACGGGTGCGTCCTCGAGGAACTCCGTGCGCGTCTCGAACGACGCGACGACGGACTCGACCGCTTCGACGTATCCGACCACGTCGTGCGCGGAGAGATACGCGAGCGCGTCGGCGACGTCGCGCGGGAAGTCGTCGCGGTCGCGAAGCGACTCGGCGACGTGCCTCGCCTCGACGTCGCGGTCGAGCGCGAGCAGTGCGAGCGCGCCCGCGTAACGGCCGATCGGCGAGGATGCGGTGGCGGTGCCGAGCTCGAGCGACCAGCGCGCGAGCTCCTCGACGCGAGCGTCGTCGCCGGCGAGGAGCGCCGCCTTGACGGCGCCGATCGGCCGTCCCCACGACTCGCCGCCTTGCCAGCTCTCGCGCCAGGTCTCGGCGGCCATGCGGAACCAGTCCGCCGCGCCGCCGTCGTGCGCCATCAGAAGCCCGAGCGCTGCGGCGTAGGCCGCGTTCCCTTTCCGGACGAGCGCACGCTCGTCGAGCTCGCCGTACGACTCCTCGTAGCGTCTTCGCGCCGCGGACGCAAAGGGAATCCAATCCATGCCGGTACGTTGTACTAAGGAGAGCAATGGCGACGCACTTCCATGGACTCACGTTCCTCACTGACCCGGGCCGGGTCTTCGTGCCGCGCGCGACGACCGAGGCTCTCGTCGATGCGGCGCTCGAGCGCCTCGGCGACTCGCCGGCGCGCGTCGCCGACGTCGGCACGGGCTCGGGCGTCGTCGCGATCACCCTCGCGCTACGCGCGCCCGCCGTCGAGGTGTGGGCGAGCGACTCCTGCGCGAAGGCGCTCGTGCTCGCCTCGCTGAACGCCGAGCGTCTCGGCGCCCGCGTGCACGTCGTGCAGGGCGACCTTCTCGACGGCCTGCCGCGCGATCTCGACCTGATCGTCGCGAACCTGCCGTACCTCGCCCCGGGAACCGAAGGGTACGAGGCCGAGCCCGCGACCGCGGTCTTCTCGACCGGCGACGGGCTCGACCACTACCGCCGCCTGCTCTCCGGCGCGGGCGACCACCTCACGCCCGAGGGCGGGGTCGTCATCCAGTTCGACGGAAACGTGCTGGAAGCGGAGCGGAGCGAGCTGCCGTGGCTCCGCGGGCGGCTCGAGTCGCTCGTCACCGCAGCCGCCTGAAAATCGGCTATTGTTCGTCCTGCGCAGGGCGAACGGGGACTGACCGCTCCGCGCAACTCTTTTGAAGGACCCCTTTGAAGGAATCGGCACCGCAGGCGTGCCGAACACTTTGTCCGAATCCACTACGCCTTCTCCGAACGAATCGGAGGCAGCGTCGGCCATGCGGGCCGATGGCCTCCGAGCCGAAGCCTGGGCCGGCGAGCCCTTTCTCCGCTCCGACGAGGATCCGGAGGCCGTTCTCGCCCCCGGTACCGCGCGCCGGCGCGCACTCGACGACGCCCTCGCCGAGATCGATGCAGGCCGCGACGCACCTTCGTCCGAGTGGAAGGTGCGCTACGCGCTCATGCTCGGCCTCGAACGGGTGCTCTCGGAGCGGCCGCCGCATCTCGCTTCGGGCGCGGAGCTGCGGCGCCATCAGGTCGACGCGCTCGCCGGGATGCTCACCGAGCTGATCTCCGCCGTCCAGAAGAGCGAGAACGGCAACGGGAACGGGAACGGTCATGCGGAGGAGCCCGCCGAGGAGGACGACGAGCTGGACGACGAGCTGCAGCTCGCTCCGGACGGCGAGACCGAGGAGGACGTCGCGCTGCCGCTGCCGGTCGAGGAGGATCCCGGGTCGGTCCGCCGCTACCGGTTCCGCCACCCCACCGCATCCGGCAAGACGATCGCCGCCGCCGGCTTCGTCGAGGCGGCGCGCACCGAAGGCGTCCTGATCCTCACGCACCGCCGCCTGCTCGTCGACCAGTTCCGCCGCGAGCTGACCGAGCACGGCTACCGCGACCGGTTCACCGACGCGATCCTCGCCGGCCATACCGCGCCGCATCACGCTGCGCCGATCACGATCCAGACCTACGCGTGGTTTGCACGGCACGTCGGCGAGATCGCGCGCGACGCCTACCAGCTCGTGATCTGCGACGAGGCGCACACGGCGCTCGGCGAGAAGACGAGCGGGGCGATCCGCAGCCTCTCGGAGCCGGTCTACGTCGGCATGACCGCGACGGAGGAGCTGATCGCAAAACAGGTCTCCGACGTGTTCCCGGCGTCGGTCGACGACCTTCCCCTGACGGACGCCGCGCGCCGCGGGCTGATCGCACCGCTCCGCTGCCTGCGCGTGCCGCCGGTGGCGGCGATCAACCAGGTGCCGATCGTCGGCGGCGACTTCGAGGAGCGCGCGCTCGCGCAGGCGCTCGACCACGAGGCGCTGAACATGGCGGCGGCGACGCTCTATCGCGAGCGCTTCGGCGACACGCCCGGCGTGGTCTACGCCGCCGGCGTCGACCACGCATACAACCTCGCGACCGCGTTCCGCGCCGCCGGCATCAAGGCCGAGGCCGTGTCGGGCCGCACGCCGCCGGTGAAGCTCGCCGAGATCCTCGCGGCGTACGAGCGTGGTGAGATCGACGTGTTGATCAACGCGATGCTGCTCGCGGAGGGCTGGAACTCGCCGCGCGCGACGGTGATCATGCACCTCGCCCCGACCGCGTCGAAGCGCGTCTACCAGCAGCGCATCGGCCGCATCATGCGCATCCATCCGCGCAAGGAAGCCGGCATCGTCGTCGACTTCACGCCGAAGGCGGCGACGCACAACGAACGCGTCGTGTCGTTGCACTCGCTGCTCGACGCGGACTTCTATCGCGAGGGCGCCCGCGTCACGCCAGCACCGCGCCGCCGGATGCAGCGCCGTGCACGGCGGAAGCTGACCCCTGCTTCGTGGCTCGTCCCGGTTACGCCCGACGTGCTGCGCCGCAAGATGGTGATCGCGCGCGAGTGGCAGCGCGTCGACCCGAAGTTCCTCGACGAGGACGAGCAGGAGTTCTGGGGCGAGATCGCCGGCCGGCAGCTGCGCTTCGACGAGCGCGCGTCGTTCGTCGAGAAGCTGACCGCGCGCGGCGCCTCGAAGCGCGCGATGGAGACGTTCCTGTCGACATGCGCCGCGCAGAACCCGAACCGGCGGCTTCGCCTGATCGCGCTCGCCGATCGCGTCTCGATGCGCGTCGAGCGCGCGGACTTCGACGACCTCGTCACGCTCGTGTCGCAGGCGCCGCCGTGGGAGAAGGACCGCGCGGCCGGCGTGCGCATCCTGCTGCGCGCGATCGCCGAGGGAAAGCCGGACGCGCCTGACCAGATCCTCGCGCGCTGGACGTGGCGGCTCTCACGAGCGGTGCGCAAGCAGCTCGACCGCAAGGCGTCGCAGGAGTATCCCGACGCGAAGCGGCTGCTCGGCGCGCTCGCGAACTCGCGGGGGCACCGCCACGAGGAGAACGCTGCGAAGCTCGTGAACGCGGCGCTCGAGATGCCGCGCGAGGTCGGTGCGGCGCTGCTCGCCTCAGCCGAGGGCTACACGCCGCGCTCGACCCAGCTGCTCGACGCGGCCCGCGAGCGGCTCGGCTCGATCAACGAGGTCGCAGGCTGGATCGCCGACAACCTGCCGCAGCCGAAGACGGGCCCCGCGCGGACTCGGCGCCGGCGGCGCCGCAAGAAGAAGGGCGCGGAAAGCGCATCGACCACGCCGGAAACGGCCGCGGCGAACGGTGAGTCGCCCGCGGAGGGCGCCGTGACCGACGGCGAGGCTCCCGCGCCGAAGAAGCGCCGCCGCCGCCGCAAGAAACCCGCCGCGGCTGCCCAGAACGGTGATGCGCCCGCGGCCGCCGAGCCCGCCCCGGTTCCCGCCGAAGACGCGGCTTGACGTCCGAATAGGCGCCGCGGTCGTATACGAGAAGCGATGGTGTTTCTTCTCGTAGTCGGACTGCTCGCCGGCGTCGTGACCGCGGTCTCGCCGTGCGTGCTGCCCGTGCTGCCGATCCTGCTCGCCGGCGGCGCCTCCGGACGGAACCCGCTCCGTGTGATCGCGGGCCTCGTCGCGAGCTTCAGCATCTTCACGCTCTTCGCAACCTGGATCCTCGACCAGCTCGGGCTGCCGCAGGACTTCCTGCGGAACCTCGCGATCGCGTTTCTCTTCCTGACCGCGATCGTCCTGCTCGTCCCGCGCGCGGCGCTCGTCGTCGAGCGGCCGCTTACCGTGTTCTCGCGCTTCCGGCCGAAGGGCGCGGACGGCGGCGGGCTCCTCTTCGGCGCGACGCTCGGGCTGGTGTTCGTCCCCTGCGCAGGCCCGGTGCTCGCCACGGTGACCGTCGTCGCCGCGAACAACGACGTCGGAGCGCGCGCGATCCTGCTCACGGTCTTCTACGCGGTCGGTGCTGCGATCCCGATGCTCGTGATCGCCTACGGCGGCCGTGGCGCAGCCGCTCGCCTGCGCCGGCACGCGCTGAGCGTTCGCCTCGCGTCCGGTGCAATCGTCGCAGTCGTCGCGGTCGGGCTCGTACTGCACGTCGACGACAACCTGGCGACGCTCACGCCTGGCTACACGAACTTCCTGCAGCAGAAGATCGAGAACAACGCCGACGCGAAGCGCGAGCTCGCAAAGGTGCGCGGCGAGGGCGCTGCGCTCGCCGCCGTGCACAGGACGAGCGACGGGCTCCCCGACTACGGCACCGCACCGGCACTGCACCCGGACGGCGCATGGATCAACTCGAAGCCGCTCACGCTGGCGTCGCTTCGCGGGAAGGTCGTCCTGATCGACTTCTGGACGTACTCGTGCATCAACTGCCTGCGCACGCTGCCACACCTGAAGGCGTGGTACGCGGCCTACCACAAGGACGGCCTGGTGATCGTCGGCGTCCACACGCCCGAGTTCGCATTCGAGCACGTGACCTCGAACGTGCGCAGCGCGGTGAAGCGGCTCGGCATCACCTACCCCGTCGTGCAGGACAACCGTTACAAGACCTGGGACAACTACGCGAACAACTACTGGCCCGCCGAGTACCTGATCGACAGACAGGGACATGTTCGGCACACGCACTTCGGCGAGGGCGAGTACGGCGCGACCGAGGCGCTCATTCGCCGACTGCTCGGCGCGAAGGGCGCGCATGCGCGGCAGGTCGCCGACGCGACGCCGACCGGCATCATCACGCCTGAGAGCTATCTCGGCTATGCCCGGCTGCAGAACTACGTCGGCCGCAACCCCGTCCCGGACCAGTTCGCGCAATACGCCTTCCCGAAGGACATTCCGGCGAACACGCTGGCGTACGCCGGAGACTGGCGCGTCGGCCCGCAGCTGATCACCGCCGGCAGGGACGCGCGCGTGCGGTTGCACTTCCAGGCACGGGACGTCTACATCGTCATGGGCGGGCACGGGACGGTGCGGGCGTTCGTCGACGGGAAGCCGGCGCGCACGATCCGCGTCGACGCACAGCGCCTGTACACCGTGCGCGCATCGCCGAAGGAGACCGATGCGACGCTCGAGCTGCAGTTCACGCCCGGCGTGCAGGCGTACTCGTTCACGTTCGGCTAACGGTCAGCCGCGCGCGACGTCGTCGTCGCCCTGGTCCTGCTCGCGCTCGCGCAGGAAACGCGTCAGCTCGGCCGCGATCGCGTCCCCCGTCGGCAGTTCGCCCTCTTCGGCGAGCTCGTCGACGCGACGCTCGAGCTCCTGCACGTAGGCGGCGGTCTCCTCGTCGGAGGCGACCGCTTCGCTCACCTGTGCGGCGTACGAGTCGGCAGCCTCGTCGAGCTCCGTCGTGTCGAGGTCGGCGTCGAGCAGCTCGGCGAGCCGGTCGACGAGCGCCTTCGCGGCACGCGGCGACGGCGTGAGCGAAACGTAGTGCGGAACCGCCGCCCAGAGGCTCGCCGATTTGAGGCCCGCCTGCTCGCACGCGTCATGCAGCACGCCGACCATGCCGGTCGGCCCTTCGTAGCGTGAAGCCTGCAGTCCGAGCTCCGCGATCAGCTGCGGGTCGCTCGCGCTGCCCGTGACGGGCGCCGGGCGCGTATGCGGAACGTCGGCGAGGAGCGAGCCGAGCGTGATCACGAGCTCGACCCCGAACTCGCCGGCGACACCGGTGACGAGCTCGCTGAACGTCCGCCAGCGGAGGTTCGGCTCGACGCCGAGCATGATGATCGCGTCCCTACCCGCACCGGGCAGCGGAGCATGCATGAACGTGTTCTCGGGCCAGTCGACCTGGCGCGTGACGCCGTCGACGAGCGAGACCGTCGGCCGCGTCGCCTGAAAGTCGTAGAAGTTCTCCGGGTCGATCGACGCGAACTCCTGCGCCGCCCACGCGCGCGCGAGATACGCGCCGGCGAGCGACGCTCCCTGGCCGCCGTCGTTCCAGCCGCGGAAGGCCGCGACCATCACGGGACGCTCGAGGACCGGGCGCGATTCGAAATGCAACTCGCTCATCCGCGCGCCATCCTACGCGGGCGCCAGAGGCTGAAGACGAACGCCGTCGCGGCCGACCACACGGTCGCGGCCGTGACGACGTGCACGATCACGAGCCACCACGGGAGCTGGGTTCGATACTGCACCTCGCCGATCGTCATCTGGAGCGCGAGCACCCCGAGCAGCAGGAGCGCATTGCGCACCTGCGGGGCGCGCACGCGAATCAGGTACGCCAAGACGAGCGCGAACGAGACGCCGAACACCGCGGTCGCACGAACGTGCCAGTAGACCGCCGGATAGAACGACCAGAGCCGGCGGACGACGACGCTCCCCGGATGCGGCCCTGCGGCGGTCGCGAGCGTGCCCGACACGATCAGGACGAGCGCCGCCAGCCCGACGAGCAGCCCGAGCCGCGGCACCCACGAGGGCAACTGGGTCGGCAGGCGTTCGACGGTGCGTGCCGCGAGGATCACGGCGAGCGTCAGAACGGTGATCGAGAGCAGGAAGTGCGACATCACGAAATACGGATTCAGGTGGAAGTGCACCGTCAGGGCGCCGAGCGGCGCCTGCGCCAGCGTGCCGCAGAAGATCACGCCCGCGAGCCGCCGATGGCCCCGCGCGAGCAGCCAGGTGATGAGCGTGACGAAGATCGTCCCCGCCGAGACGACACGGTTGCCGAACTCGACGTAGCTGTGCAGGCCGTTGGCGGGCAGCGGGTCGGCGGCGGTGCAGCCGGGCCAGTGCAGGCAGCCGAGACCGGAGTTGGTGAGGCGAACGGTCGCGCCGGACGCGATGATCACCGTCAGCGCGACGGCGTTCGCGATCGCCAGCCGGCGGATCCCCTCCACCGACAGCGAGAATCCCCGGATGCGTGCGAGCGGCTGCGCGCCGACGTCCACGCAGCCCACTGTAGCGTCAGCGAAGCGAGACTCCCGACCCCTCGAGGACCGCGCCGACGCGAGCGAGGAACAGGCCCGCAGCCGCGAACTCCGCCTCGAGCGCCATCCCCTGGTCACGCGGAATCGAGACAAGCAGGCCGCCCGCCGTCTGGGGATCGTGGGCGAGCTCGACGACCTCGGCCGGCGCGTCGCCGGCCTCGAGCCCCGCATAGGCGCGGTTGTTGCGCGTTCCCGCCGTCGAGACGCCGGCCCGCGCCGCGTCGAGCGCGCCCCCGAGCGCCGGCAGTCGCGCCGCCTCCAGCTCGATCCGCACGCCGCTCCGCGCGGCCATCTCGTGCGCGTGGCCCGCGAGGCCGAACCCGGTCACGTCCGTGACGGCGTTCGGGGAGAACCGGCGAAGCACGTGTGCTGCGTCGCGGTTCAGCGTGCGCATCCAGCTGATCGCCTCGCCGGTGTCGCAGAGACCGCGCTTCGCGCCTCCGAGCACGAGCGCGGTTCCGAGCGGCTTCGTCAGGTACAGCGCGTCGTCCGGGCGCGCGCCCGCCTTCGGCCAGATTCCGTCGAGCGCGACCGTGCCGACGACAGCGAGACCGTACTTCGGCTCGGCGTCGCGGATGGTGTGGCCGCCCGCGAGGATCGCGCCCGCTGCGCGCACCTGCCGGTCCGCGCCGTCGAAGATCGCGCGAACCGTCTCCGTCGGAAGCTCCTCCGGAAGGGCGGCGACCGACAGCGCGAGCAGAGGCTGCCCGCCCATCGCGAACACGTCGTTCAGCGCGTTCGTCGCGGCGATCGCGCCGAAGTCGTCGCCGTCGTCGACGATCGGCGGAAAGAAGTCGATCGTGAAGACGAGCGCGCGCTCCTCGTCGAGCTTGTAGACCGCCGCGTCGTCGGCGGGGTCGAGCCCGACGAGCAGGTTCTCCGCATCCGTCGGCACGAAGCCGCGCAGGAGCTCCTCGAGCCGCGACGCCGAGTACTTGGCCGCGCAGCCCCCGGCGGTGGCGAGGTCGGTGAGCTTCACCTCGTCATTGAATACGACAGCGGCGGCACACGGTTTTCGAAGTCCGTGCGGAGCCGCCGCTGTCAGGGGAGAGGAACGTCGTGCCCCGGTCGCTTCGCGCCCGCCGCCGTGACTCCTTTATGGTCGCTCCATGCCGAGCGCGCTCGTCACCGGAGGATCGTCGGGCATCGGCCTCGCGATCGCGCGCATGCTGCGCGACGAGGGCTACGAGCTCACGCTCGCCTCGCGCACGCGAGAGAAGATCGAGGCGGCGGCCGCGACGCTCGGCGCGCACGCACTCGCTGCGGACATGGGCAAGGAGGAGGACTGCGTCCGGGTCGTCGCGGAGCATCGCGAGCGGTTCGGCGGCATGGACGTGCTCGTCAACTCGGCCGGGCTCGGGATCGCAGGCACGGTCGAGTCGCTGCAGACGAAGCACATCGATCTCCAGCTCGGCGTCAACCTGCGCGGCCTCCTGATCGTGAGCCGCGAGGCGATCCCGCTGCTGAAGGAGTCGCGCGGCTGGATCTTCAACCTCGCATCGATCGCCGGCACGGCCCCGACGCCGGGACTGACCGTCTACGGCGCCACGAAGGCCGCCGTGATCGCGCTCACGCGCTCGCAGAACATGGAGCTCGACGCCGCCGGAGTGCGCGCCGTCGCGATCTGCCCCGGTTTCGTCGATACGCCGATGGCGGAGTGGTCGGGGCTCCCGGCCGACGAGATGATCCAGCCCGAGGACTGTGCTGAGATCGCGCGCATGTGCCTGCGGCTCTCGCCGCGCGCGCGCATCCCGCAGGTGATCGTGGAGCGCGTCGGCGCGACGGATCTCGTCGGCTAGAGGCTTGCTCTAGATCCCGCCCGGCGTCCGCAGGATGCGCCAGATCATGAAGAGCGCGAGCGCCGCCGCGACACAGAAGCCGACGATCGCGATCGTGTGGTCGACGTTCGCCATCAATGCCGAGCCGATCAGGAGCGCGGAGATGATCAGCGCCGCACCCATCCGGTTCGCCGCCGAGCGCAGCACGTGCTCGATGTCGGAGAGCTCGACCGGGGCGACCCCGATCTTCAGCGTGCCGGTCTCGAGCTTCTCGGCGAGCTGAGAGACGCGCCGCGGGAGGCGCAGCATCGGCTGCAGCTGCGTGAACATGAACGCGAGCAGCTGGTTCGGCTCGAGCCGGCGCTCGCCCTCCTCCGCCATCACGCTCCAGCCTTCGCCGCGCAGCACCGCAACCGGATCGAGGGTCGGGTCGAGCGTGCGCGCGATGCTCTCCGCCTGCGAGAGCGTCTTGCCGACGAGCGCGAACGACGTCGGCAGCGCGATGCCGTGCGCGAGGCAGAGCCGCTGCAGGTCGGCAAGCCCTTCGCCGGTGCGGATGCCTTCGAGCGGGCGCCAGTGGTAGCGAGGCAGCTTGCGGCGCAGGTCGTGCACGAACCCCGCCTCGTCCGACTCGGCGGTCGTGAGCGAAAGCGAGAGGATGAGGTCGGCGACGTCGTCGGCCCGGTTCTGCGCGACCGCGAGCAGGAGCAGCGCAAGCGACGTGCGCGTGTCGTCGTCGAGCCGCCCGATCAACCCGAAGTCGAGCAACGCGAGACGCCCGTCCTCGGTGAGCAGCACGTTTCCGCGGTGCGGGTCGGCGTGGTAGACGCCGACCACCGTCACCTGCCGGATGTATGCGCGGAAGAACGAGAGTGCGAGCTCCGCGGCGCGCTCCGGCTCGACGTCGACACCGTCCTCGACCTTCACCCCCTCGATCCGCTCGATCACCATCACCTCTTCGGTCACGTACGGATGGATCACCTGCGGCACGAAGAGGTCGTCGCGGTAGCCGTCGATCACCTTGGCGATCAGCTCCGCATTGTGCGCCTCCTCGTGAAAGTCGAGCTCTGCGCGAAGGTGCTGCTCGAGCTCGTCGGTGAGCGCGTTCAGCTGGAGGAGCCGCGCGGTGCCGGACCGGCGCTCGGCGACCCGCGCCGTCTTCCGCAGCAGCTCGAGATCGAGGTCGACCTGCTCGACGATGCCGGGCCGCCGGACCTTCACGACGACGTCGCGGCCGTTCTTCAGCAGCGCCTTGTGGATCTGTGCGATCGAGGCCGTCGCCAGCGGCTCCTCGTCGATCGAGGCGAAGTGCTCGAGGCCGATGTTGCGATCGATCACCTCGCGCAGCGGCGCAAACGGGACGGCCGGCACGTCGTCGACGAGCTTCTCGAGCTCGTCGATGTAGACGTCCGGCAACAGGTCGGGCCGCGACGAGAGCAGCTGCCCGAGCTTCACATAGGTCGTACCGAGCTCCTCGAGCGCCTGCCGGAACCGCGCCGCGGACTCGCGGGTCGGCGGCTTGCCTCGGACCACGCCGACCTCGCGCAGGACACGCAGAAGATGCGCGTGCCGCGCCGTGCGCGTCAGCTCGAACGCGCGAGAAAGCTTTCCCTGACCGGCCATCGGGAGCGGTCTGCCCCCGTCGTCACGGCTGGAAACGGCGCGGCTCTAGACGAAGAATGCTGCCGGCTCCCCAGCTGACAGCCGATTCGACGATCTAGATCGGGCCGTCCCAGAGACCGAAGAACGCATGGCCATGACCTCCGCCGAACTTGGCGCCGAAGAGCGCCGCGACGACGAGCAACACGACCAGCAGCACGGGACGGCGCTGGAGCATGGAGGCGAGCTTGTTTGCCACAGAGAACACCTCCTTCCCTTAGAACCGGAAGTCCTGGAGAGCTTCGGCGGCGCGGCGATACAGCACGGCAGCGCGGCGTTCGTCGCCACGCTTCGTCGCGAGGTCGCCCTGGGCGATCCACGCGGCGGCGCGGTGCGACACCGAAGACAGCTTGGCAAATGCATCCTCTGAGCCGGCGAATGCCGACTCGGCCTCGTCGAGGCGGTCCTGCTCGAGCAGCGCGCGGCCGAGGACAAGCCGTGCGTTGCCGACCTGGTCGAGCATGTCGTCCCGGTCGCCGATGATCTCGAGCGCATGGCGCGCCTGTTCCTCGGCGCGCTTGTTGTCACCGGTCCGGAGGTGCACCTGGGCGAGCGAAGAGACTGCTCCGGCGGCGTCCTCGTCGCGGTCGACTTCGAGCGCGATTGCGTACGCCTGCTTGAACCGCTCGATCGCCTCTTCCGGGCTGCCGAGCAGGAAATCCATGGCGCCGAGGTTGTTGAGGAGCCGGCCGACGTTCCCCCGGTCGGCGACCTCCTCGTAATGCTCCTTCGCCTTCTCGGCGTACGTGCGGGCGAGCACCCAGTGGCCGTCGCGCTCCGCGAGCATCGACGCCTGGAAGTACACCGGTGCGAGCGCACGCGCATCGCGCAGCGCCTCGGCGAGCTCGAGTGCGCGCTCGACGTCCTCTTTCGCCGCCTCGTAGTCGCGCTGGCGGCGATAGCAGCGCGAGCGCCAGGCGAACACGTTGAGGCGAAGCTCGTCGGACGGAAGACCGGAACGCTCGGAGAGCGCCAGCGCCTCGTTGAAGAGCGCGAGCGACGTGGCGATGCTCGAGAGCTTGTAGCGGCAGACACCGAGCCGGTAGAGCACCTCGGCGCGGTCGACGTCGGAGAAGGCTTCGCCCTCGACGAGCGACCGGGACTCTGCGAGGAGCGCGAGCGCCGACTTGACGTCGCCGCTCTGCGCGCGCGCCATCGCCTCGCCGTTCAGCGCCCGGACCCGGAGCTCGACGGCGCCGGTTCCGAGGACTGCGGGCAGAGCGCGCGTGTACTCCTCCAGGGACTCTTCGAAGCGGTGCTCCTGCGCGAGCGCATCGGCACGCGCAAGGATCGTCTCGGCCTTCGCGCGCTCGTCGGCGGAGACGCCGCTTGCGAGGAAGCCCGAGTCGACACCCAGGCGAAGCGCGAGCCACTCGATCGTGTCGGAGGTCGGGCGCGTCTTGCCGCGCTCGATCTGCGAGATGTACTCCTTCGAGAAACGCTCGCCGGCAAGGTCCGTCTGCGTCAAGCCCGCCGAGACGCGCAGCTGGCGCAGGCGTTCGCCGATCCGCGGGACGCGGCGGGCGTTGGGGGCGAGAGTGCTCGCTCGTGCGGCGCGAGGAGTCATAGCGGCTCGCGCAGCATGACGGATACTTGACCGAAACGCAATCCCCTAGAAAGGACAGTCCCTCGAAAGAGGCATCGAAGCAGGGAAATCCCAGTCAACAAGCGAATCGCAGAATCACTTGACCGAGCTACTTGACACGAACGGACATGGCTCATAGAGTGCGTGCACCTTGCACCGCGGCCTGACGCCAGGTCGCCGCAAGGGGAGGAGCGTCAGAGGCGCATAGACCGGTAAGTGGTTGGGCCGCAGAGCCACTTTCCGGGAGCGCCGAACCGACGCCCCGCCTGACCAGGGAGAGCCCCGGGTGCCGCAGCCGGGGCTTTCTCATGTCCGGACGCAAGTCCGGACATGAGAAAGAACTCGGTTGCCGCCGCAGGCGGAACCGAGTTGATTGACCTTTCAGACTTGTAACTCGGTTCAGCCCTCCGGGCTGCAACCGAGTTCGTCCTAGGGCCCCGCGGTTTTTCAGACTTGTAACTCGGTTCAGCCCTCCGGGCTGCAACCGAGTTCGTCCTAGGGCCCCGCGAGCATCCAGGCGCGGCGAGCGGCGCGAACGCGCTGCAGGTCGTCGCCGAGGAGGCCGCCCAGGCGGCTGTCCATCGTCGCGAGCAGTCCGCCGGCGACGAAGATCCACGCCTCGGCCTCGGGATCGCGGTCGGCATGAATGACGCCGCGCCGCTGCCCGTCACGGATCACGTCGGCGAAGAAGTCGCGTACTTCCCGGATCTGCTTCCGCACCGCCGCCGCGATCACCTTGTCCTCGGCGGCGATGTTGAGCGCCTGGATCCACAGGTCGATGACGCGGATCTTCTTTCCCTTTGCCATGTAGGCGTCGGCGATCGCACCGAGGCACGTCTGCGGATCACCTTCGACGGCCTCCGCGCACACCGTGCGAAAGCTCCCCCACGCCTCGTCGAGGCACGCGAGATACAGGTCGCGCTTCGAGCCGAAGTGGCGGTAGAGGATCGGCTCCGAGATCCCCGCCTCACGGGCGATCTCGGCGGTCGTCGCACCGTGGTAGCTCGAACGAGAGAAGACGCGGCAGGCGGTGTCGAGCACCGCCCGCCGCCGCGCCTCGGCCGGCAGCCGCTTTGCCGGTGTCTGTGTCACGATCCCCGCTCCCGGCGCCGGCCGAGCCGGCGCCTGCGCTCTTCGATGAGCTCCGTCAAGCCTACGCTCATGCCGCGTCTGCCAGGCGAGAGACCTCGTGCGCGTGGTGCGGATGCTCGATCTTCCGCACCGCGAGCACCGCGATCGCTCCGCCGACGGCGCACAGAAGCGCGCCGACGCGCAGCGCGTCGTGGAAGCCCCCGAGATACGTGGAGCCGCTCGCGACGATCGCGCCCATCACCGCGAGGCCGAGCGAACCACCGACCTGCCGCGACGAGTTGAGCACGGCCGAGCCGACGCCCGCCTTGTCTGCTGCGACGGCGCTCATCGCGGCCGCGGTCGTGGGCGTCATCGTCATCGCCATGCCGATGCCGCCCATCACGAGCCCGGGCAGAAGCGACCAGAAGCTCTCGTGCAGCCCGAGGCGCGAGTAGTAGAGGAGCATCCCCGCGAGCAGCGCCATGCCGCCGCCGACGAGCCAGCGCGACCCGAACCGGTCGGCCAGCGCCCCGGTGCGGGGCGCGAGCAGGATGACGAGGAACGTCATGGGCAGGAAGGTCGCACCCGCCTGGACCGGCGAGTAGCGCAACACCTGCTGCATGTAGATCGAGACGAAGAAGAACGTCCCGAACATCGCGAGGCCGACGAAGAGCATCGCCGCATTCGCGCCGCCGAACGTCCGGTTGCGGAAGAGCGACAGGTCGAGCATCGGGATCCGCTGATGCCGCTCGAGGAGAACGAACACGATGAGGGCCACGACCGCGATCGCGAACGCGCCGAGGATGCGGCCGGAGGTCCAGCCGTAGTTGTTCGCCTCGATGAAGGCGTAGGTCAGCGAGAAGAGGCCGACCGCCGAGGCGACGAGACCCGGGATGTCGAGCCGCTGCTCGTGCGAGCTGTCGCGCGTCTCCTCGATGAAGATCGGCGCGGTGACGAAGCCGGCGACGCCGATCGGGACGTTGATGAAGAAGATCCAGTTCCAGTTCGCGTGCTCGGACAGAAGGCCGCCGACGAGCGGGCCGATCGCAAGCGCCATCGCCGAGACTCCGGCCCAGATGCCGATCGCCTTCCCGCGCTCACGCGGCGGGAACGTCGCCGTGATGATCGAGAGCGTCGACGGGTTCATCAGCGCACCGCCGAGACCCTGGACGACGCGCGCGCCGATCAGGAAGCCGCCGTTCGGCGCAAGGCCGCACGCGAGGCTCGCGCCGGTGAAGACGACGAGGCCGGCCATGAAGATCAGCCTCCGGCCGAGGTAATCGGCGAGCTTGCCGCCGGTGAGCATGAACGCAGCGAAGGTCAGCGCGTAGCCGGCGACGATCCATTCGAGCTCCGACAGCGACATGTCGAGCGAGCGCCGGATCGATGGCAGCGCGACGTTCACGATCGTGTTGTCGAGCATGATCATGAACAGCCCGACCGAGACGGCGCCGAGCGTCCACCACTTCTTGTTCTCCTCCGTCACGAACCGCTGCTTCATCCCGTCACCTCTCCGAAGTCAAGTTAGTACGCGCTAAGTTAGCACACGCTAACACCCTCGTGAGTAGGCTTCGGCCGTGACCGAGGTCGTGTGGGAGCCGGACGCGGCGACGATCGAGCACGCCAACGCGACCCGCCTCCTGCGGCGGGCCGGGGTGGCGAGCTTTGCCGAGCTCCAGCGGCGCTCGTGGGCGGAGCCCGAGTGGTTCTGGCCGCTCTGCATCGAGGACATGGGGCTCGAGTTCGCGACGCCGTGGGAGCGCGTGCTCGACGACTCCCGCGGGCCGGAGTGGTCGACATGGTTCACCGGCGCGCGCGTCTCGATCCCGCACAACTGCGTGCACCGCTGGGCCGGACGGGCGCCGGACCGCCTCGCGGCGGTCGGGCTCGGGGAGGACGGCTCGCGGCGCACGCTCACCTACGCCGAGCTGTCGCGCGACGTGACGCGCCTCGCCGAACGGCTCGTCTCGCTCGGCGTCGAGGCGGGAGACCGCGTCGCGATCTTCCTGCCGATGTCACCCGAGGTGGCAGTCGCCTCGCACGCGATCGCGCACATCGGCGCGATCCAGGTGCCGGTCTTCTCCGGGTTCGCCGCGCCGGCGGTCGCGCAGCGGCTCGAGGCGAGCGAAGCGAAGGTCGTGATCACGCAGGAGTCGTCTTCGCGCCGCGGCAAGCGCGTCCCGATGCTCGACATCGTCCACGAGACAGGGGTCGACGTCGAGGTGCTGCTCGCACCGTTCGAGCTGGATTCGTTTCCCGGCGAGCTGCCGGCGCTCGACGTCGACAGCGAGCACCCGTACCTCCTCACCTACACGTCGGGGACGACGGGCAAGCCGAAGGGCGTGATCCACGTGCAGGGCGGGTTCCTCGTCTCAATCGCACGCGAGGGCGCCTACCAGGCGGACCTGCACGAGGGCGACGTCATCCATTTCGTCACCGACATGGGCTGGATCATGGGGCCGTGGACACTCATCTCAGCCGGCGCGATGGGCGCCACGATCGTGTTTGCGGAAGGCGCGCCGGACTGGCCGTCGCCCGATCGCTTGTGGAAGACGGTCGAGTCGGAGCGCGTCACGTCGCTCGGCCTCTCGCCGACGCTCGCGCGCGCGCTGCTCCCGCAGGGCGCGCCGTCGGCAGACCTCTCCTCCCTCCGCACGTTCATCACGACGGGCGAGCCGTGGAACCCCGGCCCGTACCGCTGGCTCTTCGAGGACGTCGGCGGCTCGCGCGTGCCGATCATCAACTGCACGGGCGGCACCGAAGTGGGCGCGTGCTTTCTCACGCCGGTGCCGATCCAGCCGATCAAGGCGTGCTCGGTCGGCGGCCCCGCGCTCGGGATGGCGATGGACGTCGTCGCCGACGACGGCACCTCGCTCGCCGGCACCGGCGAGGTCGGCGAGCTCGTCTGCCGCGCGCCGTTTCCCGGGATGACGCGCGGCTTCTGGCGCGACCCAGACAAGTTCGTCGAGACGTACTGGTCGCGCATTCCCGGCGTCTGGGTGCACGGCGACTGGGCGTCGGTGGACGAGGACGGCTTCTGGTTCCTGCACGGCCGCTCGGACGACACGCTGAACATTGCCGGCAAGCGCATCGGCCCGGCCGAGCTCGAGTCGGCCGCAGTCGGGCATCCGGCGGTGCAGGAGGCCGCCGCGATCGGCGTCCCGCACGAGCTGAAGGGCGAGACGTCGTGGATCTTCTGCTGCCTGCTGCCGGGCGCCGAAACGACAGAGGACGAGGTCGCGGCGCACGTCGCAGGGGTGCTCGGCAAGGCGTTCAAGCCGGGACGCGTGTTCTTCGTCGAGGCGCTGCCGAAGACGCGCTCGGCGAAGATCGTGCGCCGCGCGGTGCGCGCGAAGGCCCTGGGCACGGATCCCGGCGACCTCTCGTCGCTCGAGAACCCGGAAGCGCTCGACGCGATCGCGGCGGCCGTTGACTGAACGCGTCGCCGTCGTCACCGGCGGGGGTCGCGGGATCGGCGCGAACATCGCGCGCGCACTCGCAGCCGACGGCTGGTCGATCGCCGTCACCGCGCGCACGCAGAACGAGATCGACGCGGTCGCCGCGGAGACCGGCGGTCGCGCGGTGCGCATGGACGTCACCTCGCGCGACTCGGTCGAGCGCGGCTTCGACGAGATCGGCCGTGTCGACATGCTGGTCGCGAACGCGGGCGGCGGGAACGACATGGACTTCTGGCGGACGTTCGAGGTGAACGTGCTCGGCGTGCACCTCACCTGCGAGGCGGCGCTCGCGCGCGGCTGCTCACGGATCGTGATCATCGGCAGCGGCGCCGCCTATCTCCCGGGAGCGTCCAACACGTCCTACACGTCGTCGAAGGCAGCCGTGTCGAGATACGCGGAGACGCTGAACAACCAGGGGCGGGCGAGCGTGTTCCTGCTCAGCCCCGGCCGCGTGCGGACCGCAATGACGATCGGCAACTTCCCCGACGACGACGGCAAGTGGACGCCTCCCGAGCTCTCCGCGGAGCTCGCCTGCAAGCTCGCGAGCGGCCGCTACGACGCGCTCGCCGGCCGCTACGTGCACGCCGAGCACGACGACGTCGACGATCTGCTGGCACGTATCGACGAGGTGCGCGAGCGTGACCTGAACGCGATCCGGCTGCAGCGGTGACGCGGACGATCGTCTGCTTCGGCGACTCGAACACCTGGGGCTACGTCCCAGGCTCGAACGGCGAGCGCCTGCCGCGCGAATCCCGCTGGCCGGTGCGACTCGCGGCGGCGCTCGGCGAGGGCTTCGAGGTGATCGCCGAGGGCCTGAACGGCCGCACCGCGACGTTCGAGCGACCGGACGCCGAAGGGCGCAACGGGCTGCCGTATCTCCTGCCGTGTCTCCTGTCGCACGCGCCGGTCGACCTCGTCGTCATCTTCCTCGGCACGAACGACGTCAACTACGTCCAGGAGGAACGGATCGCGGCCTGTGTCGCACGCCTCGTTCGTGTCGCACGGTCGTCGGAGGCGGGCCCGGCCTGGACGGCGCCCGCGGTGCTCGTCGTCTGCCCGCCGCCGTTCGGCGGGCACGGGCTCGGCCCCTCGTTCGAAGAGATGTGCGCCCAGCTCGATTGTCCGCTGCTCGACCTCGACGGCGTCGCCTCCTATACCGACTTCGACATCGAGCACCTCGACGCGGCAGGGCACGCCGCGGTCGCCGCCGCGGTGGAGGAGCACGTCCGCCGCATGCTCACGTGACCCGCCGGTATACGGCCCGCCGGCCGATCCGCCTCTCCGACACCGACGCGACGGGCCGCCTCCGCCTCGACGCGATCGCCCGCTACCTCCAGGACGTCGCCTCCGACGACTGGGAGGACGCAGGCTTCGGCGAGAGCGACGGCGCCTGGGTCGTGCGACGAACGGAGCTCGCCGTGACACGCCCGTTCGAGACAGACCTCGCCGTCGAGCTCCAGACCTGGTGCAGCGGCATCGCCGGCTCCTCCGCGGCGCGACGCTACTCGCTGCGCGGCGACACCGGCGGCGCGATCGAAGCGGAGAGCATCTGGATCCACCTGGACGCCTCGCTTCGGCCGCGGCGTCTCGACGAGAGCTTCCGCGAGGTCTACGGATCGTCCGCGAACGGCCGCCGGGCATCCACGCGGTTGACCCTGCCCGTGGACGTCGGGGGCCGGGATGGATCTCCATGGAGGATCCGCGCGACCGACATCGACCGGCTCGGCCATGTCAACAACGCCGCGTACTGGGCGCCGCTGGAAGAGGCCTGGCGCGGCGGGCTCGACGGCCGGTTGCACGCGATCCTCGAGTACCGGCAGCCGATCGACCTCGGCGAGACGGTCGAGCTCGCGCAGCGCGACGATATCGCCTGGCTCGCCGTCGGCGCCGAGGTGCGATCAGCCGCGCGGCTCGATCCAGAGGGCGCGGCCGAGGCCGAGCAGCTCGCCCGTGCGTGAGCGCACCGCGGTGCCCGCACCGTGCTTGCGGCCGTCGCTTCCGAGCGGCCAGCCGACGACGACGCACTCCTCTCCCGCCTCGGGAACGCGGTCGACGCGCGCTGCGAGCCGGCCCAGCACAACCGTGCCGCGGCCGGGCACGCCCGTTGCGTAGGCGCCGGTGCAGTCGAGCGCCGCCCAGACGAACTCGGGCCCGACGGTGTCGTCGTGCACCGTCCACGTCGCCGCCACGACGTCGCGGCCGGCGACCGGGCCGGCGTGGATGTGCAGCGCGTCCTCGCCGCGCGCGTGCCCGCAGACGAAGCACTCGGGGAACGGCGAGCCGAGATCCGGCAACTCGGCGGCGCGCGCATCCTCGAACGAGACCGGCCCGGGCGCCTCGAGGTCGAGCTCGGCGGCCCGGACCTCTGCAACGACCTCGTCGCCGGCGACGATCCGGCCGTCGCGCAGCTCGAGCGGCGTCTCGAGCGGCGGCGGCAGCCGAAGCGTGACCTCCACGACCTCGCCCCCGTGGGCGGCGGCGAAGATGCCGGCGCAGTAGCCGCCGTTCCCCGATGTGTTCGGGCCCCGGAAGCGGTGGTCGATCACCATGGCCATACTGGGCGCCAGTATGCGGGCCGACCGGCAGCGCTGGGAGCTCATCGGTGTCCTCTTGCTGGGGGCGATCGTCGCGCCGATCTCGCGCGTGATCGCGGTCGTCGTCTTCCTCGCCGCCGCTGCGCTCTTCCTGCGCTGGCGCCGAACGGCCCTCGCAGAGC
>Ga0308174_10000245_pt1 | contig 22616 bp, 25 predicted proteins | sample PhyPR2_FD_203894 | JGI IMG/M metagenome (GOLD analysis project Ga0308174, IMG submission 203894) | Soil microbial communities from UC Gill Tract Community Farm, Albany, California, United States - DLSLS.P.R2 | ecosystem: Environmental > Terrestrial > Soil > Agricultural land | place: USA... | reverse complement strand
GTCAACACGCCGCCCACGTCCTTGGGGTGGACGAAGAAGACGAGCGTCCCGTGAGCGCCGATGCGTGGTTCGCCGAGGACGCGGGCGCCTTTAGCTTCGAACTCGGCCTTGGCGGCGTGGATATCGGGGACTTCGAAGCAGACGTGGTGCTGGCCGCCTGAGGGGTTCTTCTCGAGGAACTTCAGGATGGGGGAGCTTTCGCCCAAGGGCTCGATGAGCTCGAGCTGGCTGTTGGGTGTGTCGACGAAGCAGACCCGGACGCCCTGCGCCGGGAGGTCGAAGGGCTCGCCGTGCGGCTCGGCGTCGAACAGGGTTCGGTAGAGTTCCAGGCTCTGCTCGATCGACGGAGTCGCAACGCCGACGTGGTTGAGGCGACCTAGTTTCATTGTTCGATTGTCACTTCCGTATTGACCGAATTGGCGATGAAGCAGGCTTCGTGTGCGCGGTGGTGGAGGTCGGCAATGGCGGCTTCGCCGGGTGCTTCTCCGCTCCAGGCGAGGCGCGGGCGGAGGGTGACGCGGGTCATTGCGATTTTGCCGTCGGCGCGCTTGTCGAGCACGCCTTCAGCCTCATCGACATAGCTGTCGAGGACGAACCCCGCGCGGCGGGCGAAGTCGACAAAGAACAGCATGTGGCAGGCGGATAGCGAGGCGACGAATGCCTCCTCCGGATCGACGCCCGCAGGGTCGTTCCACGGCGCCGGAACGATGTGTGGGCTCGGACTCGCCGGGACCACCGCACCGCCGTCGAACGCCCATAGGTGCGCACGACTATACTGGCCTTTGGCGAAGTCGCCCTCTCCCGTGCGGCTCCAGCGGATCGTGGCGGTGTAGGTGCTCATGTTAGGGGGGGGCTTTATTCCGAAATACCGGTCGCCGATGGCCATCAGAGTCACCAGTATCGCCCAAAGGACCAGAAGCCCACCGAAGCCGGCGGCGACGAATCCTGCGCGGACATTGGCTCGAACGCTTGGGGATCATTCTCGCGGCTGTACCCGTTGCCCGAATAGGCGATTACCAGGCCTTCGATCGCACCCGTCCGCAGTCCGCGGCGCGTCTTAATGAAGTGGTGAATCGCCAGCGCACCGAATAGAACAATGACGACGAGAAGCAGTACAATACCAGTCACAGCGGAATGTTGTCGTGCTTCTTCCACGGATTCTCAAGCTGCTTGTTCCTTAGCTTCCGCAGCCCAATCGCCACCCGCCGGCGGGTGGAATGTGGCATGATCACTTCGTCGATGAAGCCCTTGCTGGCGGCGACGAAGGGATTGGCGAAGCGCTCCTCATATTCCTGCGTGCGTTTCGCGATCTCTTCGGGATTGTCGGCGTCCTTGCGGAAGATGATCTCGACGGCGCCCTTGGCACCCATCACGGCGATCTCGGCAGTCGGCCAAGCATAGTTGAGGTCCCCGCGCAGATGCTTGGAGGACATGACGTCGTAGGCGCCGCCATATGCCTTGCGCGTGATCACCGTGATCTTTGGCACCGTCGCTTCGGCGTAGGCGAAGAGCAATTTGGCGCCGTGCTTGATGATTCCGTGATGCTCCTGGCCAACGCCGGGGAGGAAGCCCGGCACGTCGACGAAGGTCAGGATCGGGATTTCGAAGGCGTCGCAGAAGCGCACGAAGCGCGCGGCCTTCTTGGCGCTGTTGATGTCGAGCACGCCGGCGAGCACCATCGGCTGGTTGGCAACCACGCCAACGGTGCGGCCTTCGATCCGGCAGAAGCCGACAATGATGTTCGCGGCATGCGCCGACATCAGCTCGAAGAAATCACCCTCGTCGGCAACCTTACGGATCAATTCGTGCATGTCGTAAGGCGTCGCCGCTGATGGGGGGATGAGGGTGTCGAGGCTGTCCTCAATACGGTCGATGGGGTCCTCGCAGGGGCGGATCGGATCTTCGTGACGGTTCGAGAGCGGCAGGAAGTCGAAGAACTCACGGGTGGCGAGCAAGGCATCGATATCGTTTTCGAACGCCACGTCGGCGACGCCCGACTTGGTCGTGTGGGTGACCGCGCCCCCAAGCTCTTCCTGGGTGACGACCTCGTTGGTGACGGTTTTCACCACATCGGGTCCGGTCACGAACATATAGGAGCTGTCCTTCACCATGAAGATGAAGTCGGTCATGGCCGGCGAATAGACCGCGCCTCCCGCGCACGGGCCCATGATGAGGCTGATCTGCGGGATCACGCCGGAGGCGAGGACGTTGCGTTGAAACACTTCGGCATAGCCGGCGAGGCTGGCGACCCCCTCCTGGATTCTCGCCCCTCCCGAGTCATTGAGGCCGATCACAGGCGCGCCGACCTTCATGGCCATGTCCATGATCTTGCAAATCTTCTGCGCATGACGCTCGGAAAGCGATCCACCGAAGACAGTGAAGTCCTGCGCGAAGACATAGACCAGACGGCCGTTGATAGTGCCGGAGCCGGTCACGACGCCGTCTCCGGGGACTTTCTGCTTGTCCATCCCGAAGTCGGTCGCGTTGTGCTCGACGAACATGTCATATTCTTCGAAACTGCCCTGATCGAGCAGAACCGATACCCGCTCGCGGGCCGTCAGGCGGCCCTTCGCATGCTGAGCCGCAATGCGCTTATCGCCGCCGCCCATGCGCGCAGCCTCACGACGCCGTTCCAGTTCTTTGATGGTGGTTGCCAAGCGCAGTCTCCTACGGCGGAGCGTCCTTCCATGCTGCACGTGCGCGGGTCAACCGTCCGCGAGCCGACACTATTCCGCCCAGAACGTTCCCCATCCGATTTTCGTACTGGCGCACGTGACCACCGGACTAGCTTTTGTTGCGGTGCAACAACGGAAGATCATACCTAACTTGGGTCAAGGTTGCGGAACCGTAATGCCGCTGTCGCCGTTCATTCGGGGACAATACACAACACGGAGGTTAAACGGAAAATGCTGACGCGCGTCGGGGTGCCAGTTGAAGTCGAAGCCGAGCCCTCGGCGCCGGATCCTGAACCCGCAACCTTGCTTTGCTTCTCGCACCTGCGGTGGAACTTCGTGTTCCAGCGTCCGCAGCACCTCATGAGCCGGTTCGCGCGGGACATGAACGTAATTTTCTGGGAAGAGCCGATCGAGATTGGACCGAAGGACACCGCGTACCTGCAGGTCCGCGAGGCTGATGACGCGGCGGGCGTCCGGGTCGTCGTTCCGCATCTCCCGAAGGACATGCCCGAGGACGCACGTGAGGCGGCGTTGACCCGTCTGCTTGACGCCCATGTTGCGTCGATCCGCGGTGCTCTGGTCACCTGGTATTACACGCCGATGATGCTGTCGTTCTCGCGGCACCTGGATGCTGACCTTGTCGTTTTCGATGCGATGGACGAGCTCAGCAAGTTCAAGTTCGCGCCGACAAAGCTGCTCGAGCTCGAGCAGGAGCTGATCGACAAGGCCGACATCGTCTTCACGGGCGGATCGAGCCTCTATGAGGCGAAGAAGGACCGGCACAGCAATGTTCATTGCTTCCCCTCGTCAGTGGACCGCGTTCACTTCCTAAAAGCGCGGGCCCGCCAGTTCGAGCCGGCCGACCAGGAAGACCTGCCGCGGCCACGCTTCGGCTTTTACGGCGTCATCGACGAGCGCTTTGACACGGAGCTGCTGGCAAAGGTCGCCGAGCTTCGGCCGAACTGGTCATTCATCATGCTCGGTCCGGTGGTTAAGATTGCCGACGAGGACCTACCGCGGCGGCACAACATCCATTATCTCGGTTCGAAGACGTACGAGCAGCTGCCCAGCTATCTGTCGGGTTGGGATGTGGCGCTGATGCCATTCGCGATGAACGAATCGACGGAGTTCATCTCTCCGACGAAGACGCCGGAATATCTAGCGGGCGGTAAGCCGGTGGTCTCGACGCCGATCAAGGACGTCGTCCGCCATTACGGTCATCTGGAAGGCGTGCAGATCGCTGCGACGGCCGAGACTTTCGTCGAAGCTTGCGATCACGCGCTCGAGCTTTCGCGCAATCCTGAGAGCGGCTGGCTTGCCGAGGCCGACCTGGTGCTGTCGGCCACGAGCTGGGACACGACGCAGGCGCGCATGGCCGGCCTGATTCACGACCTGCTCGGCATCCGCACCGGGTCGACGTCACCTGCACTGCTGGTTGCCGCAGAATGAGCGGGCCCGTTCGCGATGCGGCTGCTTCCGGCCGGCGGTACGATTATCTGGTTGTCGGAGCCGGTTTCGCCGGCTCCGTCATCGCCGAGCGCCTAGCGAGTCAGCACGGCGCGCACGTCCTGTTGATCGATCGGCGAAACCACGTCGGCGGCAATGCCTATGACGAGCCGAATGAGGCTGGGATCCTGTATCACAAGTACGGGCCGCACATCTTCCACACGAACAGTCAGCAGGTTGTCGACTATCTGTCGCAGTTCACGAAGTGGCGGCCCTACGAGCACCGCGTCCGCGCCATCGTGCGAGACAAGATGGTGCCGATTCCGATCAACCGGACGACGCTGAACGAACTGTTTGGGCTGGAGCTAGAAACCGACGAAGAAGCGGCTGAATATCTCGCTTCGCGCGCCCAGCCGGTGGAGGAGATTAAGACCTCCGAAGACGTCGTAATCAATGCTGTGGGACAGGAGCTCTACGAAATGTTCTTCCGCGGCTACACGCGGAAGCAGTGGGGTCTCGATCCGTCGGAACTCGATAAGCAGGTCACGTCACGCATTCCGACGCGCACGAACACGGACGACCGCTATTTCGGAGACACGTTCCAGGCCATGCCGCTCGACGGCTACACCAAGATGTTCGAGCGCATGGTCGACCACCCGTTGATCGACGTCCGCACGGGCGTGGATTTCGCCGAGCTCAAGGATCGTGCGTTCGAGATCGCCGACCACATCGTCTACACTGGCCCGATCGATGAATATTTCGACTTCCGGTTCGGCAAGTTGCCCTACCGGAGCCTCAGGTTCGATCACCAGACGCTCGAACAGGAGCAGTTCCAGCCCGTCGCGGTCGTAAACTATCCGGACGAGAAGGTCCCGTACACCCGCATCAGCGAGTACAAGCACCTGACGGGGCAGGAAGCGCCGGTTACGACGATCACCTACGAATATCCGTCAGCCGAGGGAGACCCCTACTACCCGATCCCTCGCCCGGAGAACCAGGAGCTGTTCAAGAAGTACGAGGCGCTTGCCGACGCGACCGACGATGTGACGTTCGTCGGGCGGCTCGCGACCTACCGCTACTACAACATGGACCAGATCGTCGGTCAGGCGCTGGCGACTTTCCGGCGCATGGACGACAAGCGCTCGAAGGAACTGTCCGAGACGGCAGTCGCCGCCGAATAGCTTAAAGGCGTTGCGGTCAGCCTGGCACAATCCTGACGCTCAAGCTTTGAGTGGGTCAGGAGGTTATGGCTGATGGGTCAGAACTGGCCGCGACGCCTGTGGCTCGTGCGGCACGGGCAAAGTCAGGGCAATGTCGCGAGGGATGCTGCCGATGAGGCAGGGGCGCACGAAATCGACATCGACATGCGAGATGTCGACGTGCCGCTCTCTGACCTTGGCTTCAAGCAGGCGGAGGCGGCCGGCCGCTGGTTCGCCTCTCTGCCGCGCGATGAGAGGCCGGAGATCATCCTTGCCTCACCTTACATCCGCGCAAAGCAAACGGCGGAGATCATCTGCAAACAGGGTGCCCTCACGGGGGGTCCGGCGCGAACGATCATTGACGAGCGCCTCCGCGAACGCGAGTTCGGGATCTTCGACCGGCTGACGACCATTGGCATCCGCGAGCGTTTTCCGGAGGAAGCGGCCCATCGGCGGCGGCTCGGCAAATTCTACCACCGACCGCCGGGCGGCGAGAGCTGGGCAGACGTGATTCTGCGCCTCCGTTCGATGCTCAACACGATCAACCTGCAATATTGCGACAAGCGCATCGTCGTCGTCTGTCATCAGGTCGTGGTGCTTTGCTTCCGCTACATCCTCGAAGGTCTCGACGAGGCGCAGATCCTCAACATCGACAGAGAGGCGGAGATCTTGAACTGCGGCATCTGCGCCTATGACTTCGATTCGGATCCAGAGGGCGTTTGTATGCCCGAGCTGGCGGTGTGGAATTACGGCGCACCCCTGGAAACCGAGGGTGCTCCGAAGACGTCGGCGCCCGACGCCATGGCGGGAACGCGGTGAAGCACGGCAAGCCGCTCGATCGTACTGCCCTCAGCTCATATCCACTTCCGCGGGTGGTCGACGGCGACAAGGAGACCAAAGGGCGAATTTTAATACTCGCCGGTAGCCGCGAGGTTCCTGGCGCAGCCTTGCTGACGGCGACCGCCGCGATGCGGGCCGGCGCCGGCAAGCTGCGCATCGCTAGCGCGGCGAGCATCGTAGCTCAGTTGGGAGTTGCGATGCCGGAAGCCATGGTCATCGGTCTCGGTGAAGACCATGACGGACTTGCCGCATCGGCGGTCTCTCAAATCGCTAAACAGGGCGGCAAGGTCGACTGCGTCGTCGCGGGCCCAGGAATGTCGCAAGGACCCATGTGTAAGAAGATCACGGACGTCCTGCTGGCGTCCAATGCGCGGTTGGCGCTCGACGCAGCCCTGCTGCACAGCCTTGAGCCGGCAGGCGCAGACCGTTCCACTATGCCGGTACTGCTCCCCAATGCCGGTGAGCTCGCTTCGCTGCTCGACTGCGATGAAGAGGAAATCGAGCGGGATCCGATAAGCTCCGGCTTGCGCGCGGCACAGCACTATCGATCCGTCGTCCTGGTCAAAGGTGTCACCAGTCAGGTTGTCACACCCGATGGCCAAGCATGGACCTATGAAGGCGGAGCGCCAGGTCTGGGGGTTTCCGGAAGTGGAGACGTGCTGGCAGGCATTGTTGGCGGCTTGCTTGCGCGGGGTGCGGAGCCGCTCAATGCATTGCTCTGGTCCGTCTGGTTGCACGGTGAGGCCGGCGCGCAGCTCGCGAGAAAGATCGGCGAAATCGGCTTTCTCGCCCGCGAGATCGCGGACGAAGTCCCGAGTTTAATGCTCGGCTGAGCCACTCGACCCACGGTAGCGGTCGAGCTCGTCGCCCATCAAACGCACCACATGCAGCACGTTGGTCGAGCCCGCAGTCCCGAACGGGATCCCGGCCATCAACACGATCCGGTCGCCGCCCTTTGCGATCCCGTGTCGAAGTGCCATGCGCTTGCCCTTCTCGACCATCTCCTCGAAGCTCGAAACATCGCGCGTGTGAACCGCGTGCGAGCCCCATAGAAGGCCAAGCCGGCGCGACGTGTGGAGCGACGCGCTCATCGCCAGCAGCGGAACAGGCGGGCGCTCGCGTGCAATGCGCCGAGCGGTTGCACCCGAGCTGCTATAGCAGACCATCGCCACGGCCGACACGGTCTGGGCGATCTGCCGCGCCGATCCCGCGAGCGCGTCGGCGGTCGTGGGCTCGAGCCGAGTTTGCGTGAAATGCACGCGCGCCATGAAGCTGGGATCGCGCTCCACGGTGTTAGCGATGCGATCCATCATCTGGACGGCTTCGCACGGGTAATGGCCTGCGGCGCTCTCGGCCGAGAGCATCACAGCGTCGGCGCCATCGTAAATTGCCGTCGCGACATCGCTCACCTCTGCGCGCGTGGGCGTCGGTGACGTGATCATCGACTCCAGCATCTGAGTAGCAACGACCACGGGCTTTCCGAACTGGCGAGCGCAAGCGACGATCTTGTTCTGCAGCGGCGGGACTGCCTCCGGCGGAAGCTCGACGCCGAGATCGCCGCGAGCGACCATGACCGCGTCCGCAAGTGCGATGATGTCATTGAGGCGGTCGATTGCCGCCGGCTTTTCGATCTTCGCGAGCAACGCAGCCCGCTCACCAATCAGCGAGCGCGCTTCAGCGACGTCCTCCGGTCGCTGCACAAAGGAGAGGGCAATCCAATCCGCGCGCTGATCAAGCGCGAACTGCAGGTCGTCACGATCCTTGTCTGTCAGTGCGGGAATTGGGACGAGCACGTCCGGGACGTTGACGCCCTTGTTGTCCGAAACTGCTCCGCCGACCATTACTTCACTGACAATCTGGTCGTCGCGGACCTCAACCACGCTGAGGCGGACCTTGCCGTCGTCGATCAGGATTTTGGTGCCGGGCTTCACCGACTCGAACAGTTCGGGGTGGGGAAGAAGCACGCGCTTGTCGTTGCCGGCGGCCTCGTCGCGATCGAAGATGAAGCGGGTGCCGTTTTCAAGAACGGCGCGGCCGCCTTCGAAATGACCGACTCGAAGTTTCGGTCCCTGCAAGTCGAACAGGATCGTCGAGGGCCGATGAAACTCCTTTTCCAAGGCGCGGATGTGCTCGACGAGCTTGGCCTTCGTTTTCTGGTCGCCGTGGCTCATGTTGATTCGGAACGCGTCCGCGCCCGCGAGATAAAGTTTGCGGATCATCTTCGCGTCGCTCGACGCCGGACCGAGCGTCGCGAGGATCTTCACTTTACGGGTACGTGGGGGGAGAAGCGTTTCGGCCACCGTCACTCCTAGGTATGGGCGCGCTCCGCTCTAGCCGCTTGCCATGACGGTTCAACCCGCTAGAGCCGCGTCGACCATTCAAATCAGTGGAGTGACACGAGCATGGCGGACGGCACCGTCGCGGCCGACCAGTTGCGGCTTTTCATCGAGCGTATCGAGCGCCTCGAGGAAGAAAAGAAGGGCATCGCGGACGATATTAAGGACGTCTACTCCGAGGCGAAGAGCAACGGTTACGACACCAAGACGATGAGGACGATCGTCCGGCTGCGGAGAATGGAGACTCATGCCCGGCAGGAGGCCGATGCGCTTCTGGAGACCTATCGTCAGGCGCTCGGCCTGGAGTAAGGAACAGCTATGGCTGGCCATTCCAAATTCAAGAACATCATGTACCGGAAGGGGGCGCAGGATAAGAAGCGCTCCGCCCTCTTCTCCAAGCTCAGCCGCGAAATCACCGTCGCGGCGAAGATGGGCTTGCCCGACCCGGAAGCGAATGCGCGGCTTCGCGCGGCGGTTATTGCCGCGCGCGCCCAGTCGATGCCGAAGGACAATATCCAGCGCGCGATTGATAAGGCCTCCGGCAACGAAGCCGAGAATTACGAGGAGATCCGCTATGAGGGCTTCGGCCCGGGCGGCGTGGCAATCATCGTCGAGGCGCTCAGCGACAATCGCAACCGGACTGCGACGAACGTGCGCACCGCCTTCTCGAAGAACGGCGGCAACCTCGGCGCTGGTGGCAGCGTCAGCCACGGCTTCTCCCGCCTTGGCCTGATCGAATATCCCGCGGCTGCCGGCGATGCCGACAAAGTTCTCGAGGCCGCAATCGAAGCTGGCGCAGAGGACGTCGAGAGCGACGATGACGGCCATCGCATTTGGACCAGCATCGAGAGCCTTCACGAAGTATCGCGCGCGCTTGAAGGAATGCTCGGCGAGGGCGAAGGCGCGAAGCTCGCGTGGAAGCCGTCAACCGAAGTCGAGGTTCGCGGCGATGATGCGCAGCAGCTCATGAAGCTCATCGACACGCTGGAAGAAGACGACGACGTCCAGACCGTCTGGGGCAATTATGACGTGCCCGAGGAAGAGCTGGCCAACCTCGCGTGAGGATACTCGGGCTCGACCCTGGGCTTGGCACGACCGGCTGGGGGTTGATCCAAGCCGACGGAAACCGCCTCACGCACGTCGCGAATGGGCAAATCAAGACGGCCACGTCCGCGCCGCTACCGCGCAGGCTCTCAGCACTCGCCGATCAGCTCGAGGCGCTGATCACGGATTATGCACCTGCGGGCGCGGCCGTCGAAGAGGTGTTCGTCAACAAGAACCCGCAGTCGACGCTGAAGCTCGGCCAGGCACGCGGCGTCGTGCTGATGTGCGCCGCTCGGGCGGGGATGGACGTCGGTGAATATTCTCCTGCGCTCGTGAAGAAGGCAGTCGTCGGAACTGGCGGTGCTGACAAAGCGCAGGTCCACGACATGGTCTCCCGCTTGTTGCCGGGCGTCAAGATAGCAGGCGCCGACGCGGCGGACGCATTGGCTGTCGCGATCACCCACGCACATCATCTGGCTACGGCGCGGCGCATCGCTTAAGCCTTACGGCTGATGATCGCCCGCCTTTCAGGACTTCTCGCCGAATCCAGCAGCGACAGCGCCGTGATCGACGTGGGCGGTGTCGGATACATTGTGAACCTCAGCGGGCGGACGCTCAGCGCGATCGGGCCGATTGGTGGCGAGGTCGTCATCCTCACTGAGCTGCAAGTGCGCGAGGATGCGTGGACCCTGTTCGGATTCGGCTCGGCTGCCGAGCGCGACTCGTTTCGCGCCCTGACGTCAATTCAGGGGGTCGGTGGTCGTCTCGCGCTGGCGATCCTCTCGGCTCTCTCTCCCGACGAGCTTGCTCGCGCGGTCGCGCAGGAAGACAAAGCGATGATTGGGCGCGCGAATGGCGTCGGGCCGAAGCTCGCTGCGCGCATCGCCAATGAACTTAAGGGAAAGCTTGGCGCGCCGAGTCTCGGCGGGGTAGCGCCCCCGCGCGCCGGAGCGGCTTCCGATGCCCTCTCGGCTCTCGCCAACCTCGGCTTCAGACCCGCCGACGCGAGCGCTGCCGTCAACGCCGCCCAGGACGAGCTAGGGCAAGACGCGTCGCTGGACGCACTGGTACGGCTCGCGCTCAAAAAAGCCGCGCGATGATCGTCTCCGTCTACAGCGTGAAGGGCGGCGTCGGAAAAACGACGCTGGCCGTCAATCTCGCGTGGGCGAGTTCCGCGCTGTCGAAGCGGCGAACGCTGCTGTGGGACCTCGATGCGCAGGGAGCGGCCAGCTACATCCTCGGCCAGGAGCTCGGCGCCAAATCCGCGAAGTCCAGCATCACGCGCGATGGCGACGTGTCCGGACTGATTCGCCCATCGAATATCGAAGGTGTCGACATCCTCCCTGCAGACGAGTCCCTGCGCACGCTCGACTATGCGTTTCATGATCTCGGCAAGCGCAAGCGGCTCGCCAAAATCGCCGAGGAGCTTTCGCGCACCTACAACCGCGTCATCATCGACTCGCCGCCTGGCCTCACCGACACCTCGGACCAGATCTTGCGCGCTTCGGAGCTTGTCGTCGTGCCGGTCATTCCATCCGCTTTGTCCCAGCGCTCGCTCGATGTGATCAAAGAATATGTCGGACGGAAGAAGGGTCCCAAGGTCACGCTCGCACCCGTCTTTTCGATGGTCGACCGGCGTCGCGGGCTGCACCAGGCTGAGCTCGACAAGCACAGCGGTTGGCCCGCGATTCCCATGGCCAGCGCCTTCGAGAAGATGAGCGAGGAGCGGAAGCCGATCGGCTACATCCTCCCGCAATCCTCGCCGCACGTCGAGGCCGTCGCCGAGCTGTGGCGCCGGATCGAAAAGGTCTTGGCGAAATGACCGAACACACGGCCTCCTGCCGATGCGGACAGCTGCGTGCGACTGCGAGCGGCGATCCGGTTCGCGTTTCCGTCTGCCATTGTCTTGCCTGCCAAAAGCGGACCGGCAGCGCCCTTTCGGCGCAGGCCCGCTGGCCGGCAGAGTGCGTGGAGATTCAAGGCCAATCGAGCAGTTGGACCAGAACTGCGGACAGCGGACAGACGACTACTTACAACTTCTGTCCGCACTGTGGCTCCACGGTTCACTACAGCGGCGGTAATTTCCCGGACGTGATTGCGATTCCGCTCGGCGCCTTCGACGATCCCTACATCACGAGCCCAGACTATTCGGTCTGGGAACGGCGCAAGCACGAATGGATCGATATTCTGGGCGACTGCGTCGAGCACTCCGACTGATCAGCCGCCCCATGCGTCGCGATAGACGCGCAGGAAATTGGCTCCCATCAGCTTTTCGAGTCGCGCTTCGCTCCAGCCGCGCTTCTGAAGGTCCGCTGCAAGGCGGCGGTAGCGATCGACGCTGTTGTATTCGGCGACCATTGGCCACACGTTCAGGCCTTCACCCGGCGCCGCAATGCCGGCCTTGATGCGCTGCTGCGCCCATTCGTTGAGCTTGCGGGTGGTCTCCGCATTCACAACCTGAGGAAGGACGCCGTTGTCAGTCCCGATGCCGACATGGTCCTCGCCAGCGACGTTCGCAATGTGCTCGATATGAGCGATCAGGTCGCTTCCCTTCGGGTGGCTGTCGAGCGTCAGGAAAGGCATGAAATAGACGCCGACCACACCGCCCTTGTCGGCAACAGCCTTGATCGTCTCGTCCGCCGTGTTGCGGACGTGGTCCGTGATAGCGCGCGCGCCGGTATGACTGATCACGAGCGGCCGTTTCGCGAACGCAGCTGCCTCCGCCATCGTCCGCGCGCCACCATGGCTGAGGTCTAGCAATAGCTTCTCGGCCTCGATCCGCTCGATCGTCGCCTTGCCCAACTTGGAGATGCCGGCATTTCCAGGCTCCAGCGCACCGTCGCCCGATAGATTGCGGTTGTTGTAGGTCAGCTGGACGGTCATCACGCCGTCCTTCTTCATCTGCGCAAGATGATCGAGCTCGGGCCCGATGAGGAGGCCAAACTTCTTCTCGCGCTTTGCCTTCAGGATATCGGCAGCGCTTCGGATGAGCAGCAGCCGATCCGGGTTGGCGCCGAGCAACTCCTGCTTGTTGACGAGATCCTTCTGATAGTCGCCCCAGGGGTCAGCGACATTGCCGACGGGGAAGATTGTATCGCGAACGACGGTCACACCGCTCGCAAGGGTCTCTGCCCATCCTTTGTCAGACATGCGGGTTACGCCGTCGGCAGCATATGGGTCTCCGCTGCCACCAAGAGCGTCGATGACGATTGCTCGATCGTACCAACTCGAACTCGCGACCGGGTGGCGCCGTCCGAAGGCTGGCGCCGATGCGATGGCGGCAAGACCGCCCCCAAGAAGTGACCGCCGATCAACTTGCATAGAGAGTCCCCCGCCTGCGCTCCCTGCTTGTCGTAAGGCGATCCATCTGCGAATCAACTAAGTGGATGGCCACCGATCCTGCCCGCATCACCACGCCCGAGCGCACGGCCGAGGACGCCGATGCGGCGCTCCGGCCGAAGAGCCTAGACGAGTTCATCGGGCAACAGGCGGCGCGCGAGAACCTGCGGGTGTTCGTCCACGCGGCGAAGAGCCGCGGCGAGGCGCTCGACCACGTGTTGCTCCACGGACCGCCCGGCCTCGGCAAGACCACTTTGGCCGGAATCATCGCGCGCGAAATGGGCGTCGGCTTCCGCGCTACATCGGGACCCGTAATCGCGAAGTCGGGCGATCTGGCGGCATTACTGACCAACCTCGAGGACGGCGACGTCCTGTTCATCGACGAAATTCACCGCCTCAACCCGGCTGTCGAGGAAGTGCTCTATCCCGCGATGGAGGATCGTGCGCTCGACCTGATGATCGGTGAAGGTCCCTCAGCCCGGTCCGTCCGAATCGACCTTCCCCGCTTCACGCTGATCGGTGCGACGACACGGCAGGGATTGCTGACAACGCCCCTTCGCGACCGGTTCGGAATCCCCGTTCGGCTGAATTTCTACACAATCGAGGAACTGGAGCAGGTTGTTCGACGCGCTGCGCGGCTGCTTAACGCCGGTCTCACCGACGACGGATCAAGGGAAATCGCCCGTCGGTCTCGCGGAACGCCGCGTATCGCAGGCCGACTGCTGCGCCGCGTTCGCGACTTCGCTCATGCGTCAGGCAGCGAAACAATCGACGCGCCTGTGGCCGATCGGGCGCTGACCCGGCTCGAGATCGATAGTCTCGGGCTGGACGCGATGGATCGGCGCTACCTCCACATGATCGCGGATCTCTATGGCGGCGGTCCGGTCGGCGTAGAGACGCTCGCGGCTGGGCTCTCCGAGCCGCGCGACACGCTTGAAGACGTCATCGAGCCATATCTGATCCAGCTTGGGCTTATCGCCCGGACGGCCCGGGGCCGGTGCCTCAACGGGCGCGGATGGACTCACCTTGGCCTGCCCCAACCAAACGGCGGTCAGTCCGGACTTTTCGACCAGGGAGCATCGTCAGAGTAATGCGTCACCTCATATATGCCGCAGCTGCGTTGCTCGCCGCCGCACCCGTCGCGGCTCAAACTCCATCCGCAGTAATCGCTCCCGATTATTCGAAAGACTCGAGCTGGCTATGCCTGCCGGGCCGTGCCGATGTTTGTTCGACGCCGCTGGCTACCACGGCGCTCAACCCGAACGGCTACGGTTCCACTGGACAGAGTATGGTGGCCAAGGATCCGCCGGTCGATTGCTTCTACGTCTACCCGACCGTCTCTCGGGATCAGGGACTGAACAGCGATCTCAATGCCGGATCCGAAGAGAAGATGGCAGCGGAGGCGCAGTTCGCGCGATTCGCATCGGTGTGCCGCACGTTCGCGCCCGTTTATCGACAGATGACCGTCTCGGCGGTCGTCGCCTTCTCAACCGGTGTCGATATCCGCCAGCCCGCCGCTCTCGCTTATTCGGACGTCGCAGCCGCATGGCACAATTATGTCGCGACGAAGAACAACGGCCATCCGTTCGTCCTCATCGGCCACAGCCAGGGCAGCTTGATGCTGCAGATGCTGATCGCCAATGAAATCGAGAAAGATCCGACTCTTGCCGCGCGGATGAAGCTGGCAATCATTCCCGGATTCGACGTCCTCGTCCCCCAAGGCAAGCTCGTCGGCGGAACGTTCAAGAATACGCCTTTGTGCAGCAGCCCCAGCGAGACCGGCTGCGTCGTCAGCTGGACCAGCTTCCGCGAGAATAATGTCCCGCCCGTGGGTGCCATTTTCGGCATCGCCGACCAGCCCGGAATGACGGTCGGCTGCGTCAATCCGGCGCGCCCGGGCGCGAAAGACTGGGTCGCGCTCGACAGTTATTGGTACACACGCGCCAGCTATCCGGTGCCGGGCGGGCCTATTCAATGGTCGACCGAGGGCGCTCCGCCGACGCCATACCTGCGCACCGAGGGGTTGGTCTCGGCGAAATGCATCAACGAGGGCCCTCGGGGCTATCTATGGATCCGCACCAATGCCGATCCCAAGGGCAAGCGCACCGACCGGGTTGGTGGTGAGGTGGCCATCATGGGCATGTTCCTGCCCGGCTGGGGAATGCACCTGTCGGACATGGCGGAGGCCCAGGGTGACCTTATTCGGCGGGTTCAGGAGGTCAGCGCTCAATCCAGAACAGCTGGTCGACGCTAAGGCCGAGCGCCTGTGCGAGCCTGATCGGGAGGCGGTCAAGGGGTTTACTGCGGAAGTCGGCGCTCGCTAGGGCCGTTAAGATGGAGCCGGAATCTCTCGACACGCCTTACCGTGGCGGCTTCGTTGGCCACGAGCACCGCTTCGCGCTGTCGGTCTATTTCGAGGACACCGACGCGTACGGAATCGTCTATTACGCCAATTATCTGAAGTTCATGGAGCGCGCGCGGTCGGACATGATCCGCGCCGTCGGCGTCGACCAGGCGGCCGAGCTTCGCGCCTCGGGCAGCGCCTATGCGGTCATCGAGGTCGACATCCGCTACAAGAAGCCAGGCCGGCTTGGTGACGACATTCAGGTCGTCAGCACAGTCGATCAAGTCCGCGCATCGTCAGTTCACATTCATCAGCGAGTCATGCGCGGGGAAGAATTGTTGACCGACGCTCACGTGACGGCCGCATTCCTCGACGGAGAGGGCCGGCCGCGGCGTCAGCCGAAAGAATGGGTGGAAAAGTTCAACCGGATCGCGTCTCAGGGGTGATGTTCTCAGAAATCAGAATAATCGCGCCGCTGCTTGCGGCGGGCTGCATCGCAACGGCAGCAACGGCCCAGCAGCCCGGCACGGCCGCCGCGACCGTCGTCGCGGTCCCGCCGCTGAGCACTCCGGAGGACAAGCAAACATCCGCGGGCGGCACGCTCAGCATTGCGTGGCAGGCGTCGCAGCTCATTGCGCAGGACCTTCGGACTACGTCCGAAACCATGCCACTGCCGCCGGCGCAGAAGGACTATTACTCCTATCCGGAAGTGACCGCGCCGACGTTCTCGAAATGGCGCTCGGCCGGCTCGAAAGTCCTGGTGACCGGCTTCGTGCAAGCGCGCTCCGATGGCCGAGTGACGTTCGGCTGCTATGTCTATGATGTCGACAAGGGGCGGGAGGTGTTACGCAAGGGGTTCGTTGTCGCGCCCGAGGAATGGCAGCGCGCGGCCCACAAGTGCTCGGGTCTTGCCTACACCGCCGTGACCGGCGCGCCCGGAGCGTTCGATTCCCGCATCGTCTATGTCGCGGAAAGCGGCGCCGGCACCTTTCGAACGGCGCGTGTGGCGATCATGGACGCGGACGGCACCAACCATCGTTATCTGACCACCGGCGACACGATGGTCCTGACGCCGCGCCTGTCGCCCAAGGCACTGCGGGTCGCCTACGTCAGGTACGAAGGCGGAAGGCCGAGCGTGCGCATCATGGACGTGAATTCCGGCAATGCCCGCCCGATCGTTCCGTCGGACGCGGTCACCTTCGCGCCGAGGTTTTCGCCTGACGGCACCAAGATCCTCTTCTCGATGATGCTCGGACCCAACAGTGACGTCTATGTCGTCGGCGCCAACGGCGGCGCACCGCAACGGCTCACCACTTCGCCGGGCGTGGAAACCGATGCTTCCTACTCTCCGGATGGCAGCAAGATTGTTTTCGAAAGCGATCGCTCCGGTTCGCAGCAGTTGTACATCATGAGTGCTGACGGCACGAACGTCCGGAGGCTGAGCTTCGGCGGCGCCGCCTATGCTTCGCCCGAGTGGAGCCCCGACGGAGAATGGATCGCCTTCACCAAGCGGGTTCCGGGCGGGCGGCAGGTCGGCATCATCAAACCAGACGGCACTGGCGAACGGATGCTGACGAGAGGTCCCGGCGACGAAGGGCCCGCTTGGGCTGCGAGCAGTCGCGAGGTCGTTTTCCAACGCTCCGATGCGATCGGTAACTCCAGCATCTTCCGGGTTTCACTGGACGGCAGCGAGCCGCGCAACGTCGCCCTTCCTCAAGGGGGTTCGGATCCTGACTGGTCGGGAGTGATGGACTAATGCGTAAGGCTACTCTCGCGACCGCTGCCGCAATGTTCATGGCAAGCAGCGCGTCGGCGCAGCTTCCGTTCCTCAGCAAGCGCACCGGCCCTCCGCCCCAGCAGCAGCAGCAGGGGACGCTCCAGGGTGTCGAAGCATTGAAGGCGGACTTCCTCGCCAAGACGGGCGCGGACACGATCTTCTTCGGCCTCGACAGTGCCCAGCTGGGCGCGCCGGCGAGGACGACGCTCGCAGCGCAGGCGGCATGGCTGAGGCAGCATCCCGAAGTGGTCGTCCGGATCGAAGGTCACGGCGATACCGGCGACACGCGTGACCACGCGTTGGCCATGGGGGCGCGCCGCGCTGAAGAGGTACGCAGTTATCTCGTGCTGCTGGGTGTGCCCGCGGCGCAGCTCAGCGCTACGACTTGGGGCAAGGAGCGCCCCGGCTCGCCACGGGCAGTCACGGTATTGGTGCGATAAAGTTCAGGCGGCCCTGCGCTGATAGCCGGTCGCGCTGAGCCAAGCCCGCGCCTGGCGCTGCGCCTCGGCGATCTCGCGGGCGGTCATCTCGACCGAGATTTCAGCCCGGCACTCCTGGCCACGCGTGCAGCCCGAAAGGGCCGCGAGGTTGAACCATTTATGCGCTTCGATGAGATCGACTGCCATGCCTCCCCGACCGGTCGAATAGGTCACTCCAAGTTCGAAAAGAGCATCGACATCGCCGGCTTCAGCATCGGCGAGACGGCTCCGGATCAGGAAATCCGCACCCTTTTGACAAATCGCACCCATTTCTCGTCCCCTCAGTCCCTGTTGAACGCAGATTGACGGGGTGATCCCAAAAAAATGGTTAACGCGATTCAACCATGCAAATCGAGTACTTAGATGGCAACATTGTCAATCAGTCGCGTGCTTCCGATGACGGCGGCCGCAATCAGGCGCATGTCGGCGGCCGCCTCGTCGAGCGGATCGAGCGTCGCAGCGTCGACGAGCGCGAGATAATCGATCCTCAGGAAACCCGCATCGACGAGGGACTGCTTTGCTCGGCGAAGTGAGGCCGCGACGGGTTCGCCGCCCCTGATTGCTTCGCGTGCAAGCCGAAGTGCGCGGGGCAGAGCAACGGCTCGCTGCCGTTCGTCTTCGGAAAGGTATGTATTGCGTGAAGACCGAGCGAGGCCATCCGCCTCGCGGACCGTCGAAACCCCGACGACGTCAACAGAGATGCCCAGATCAGCGACCATCCTGCGGATCACCACCAGTTGCTGGAAGTCCTTCTCGCCGAAAAGCGCCACGGCCGGCCTAACTGCCAACAGCAGCTTCGCAACAATCGTCGCAACGCCATCGAAATGTCCCGGGCGCGCCTCCCCTTCCCAACGGGCGGAAACGCCCGACACCTTGATCGTCGTCGAGAAACCGGCGGGGTAGATGTCCTGCACGGAAGGCATCCACAGCAGGTCGCAGCCCGCCTCCTCGAGCATCCTCGCATCCCCGGCCTCACGGCGCGGGTAGCGGTCCAGGTCCTCGCCGGGAGCGAATTGCGTTGGATTAACGAAGATAGTCGCTGCGACTTTCTCCGCACGCCGTTTCGCCTCGTCGAGGAGCGCCATGTGGCCGTCGTGAAGAGCCCCCATCGTCGGAACCAGCGCAAGGGTGCCGCCCTTTCGGACCTCGGGCAGTGCCGCCGCCAATTCTTCACTGCTACGAACAGTTTGCACCCGGACTCTGGCTCCGTTAATCTTTGTCCTGGAGTGCGTTGCACACGCGCCGGGGGAAGGGTCAAGAGATGGCACAGCCGCATTTCATCGTGTTCGCGAACGAAAAGGGTGGCACAGGCAAGTCCACCACTGCCGTCCACACGGCGATTGCGCTCGCCGCGTCCGGGCATCGCGTCGGTGCACTTGATCTCGACAGCCGCCAGCGGACGATGACGCGCTACCTCGAAAACCGCGACGCGACGATGCGCCGGCTAAACGTGCAGCTACCGCAGGTCGCTTACGAGGTTCTTGAGCAGCAGAACGAGGAAGCGCTGGAGGGAGCGATCGCGCGTCTGGCCCAGAGCGCCGACGTGCTGGTTATCGACACTCCCGGGCGTGACGACGAAATGGCGCGTGCGGCGATCCTAAAGGCGGACACGCTCGTCACACCGATGAATGACAGCTTCGTCGACTTAGACCTTATCGGTCAGGTGCATCCCGAGAATTACAAGATCACCCGCCCGAGCTTCTACGCTGAGCTAATCTGGAACAGCCGCACCGCACGTGCCAAACAGACCGGCAAGGGCGTCGACTGGGTCGTGCTCAGGAACCGCCTCCAGCACATCGAATCGCACAACCTGAAGCGGGTCGGCGCCGCGTTAGACGAACTTGCGCGCCGCGTCGGCTTCCGGGTCATCCCCGGTCTGGGCGAGCGCGTAATCTACCGCGAGCTCTTCCCGAAGGGTCTTACGCTGCTCGACATTAAGCAAATCCATGACATCGGGGTCGGGCACATCACCGCACGCCAAGAACTGCGCGAGATGATTGCGGGGCTCGGCATCCCCGGACAGGAAGAGCAAAAGCTCGCCGCAAACGGCTAAGCAGTTGAACCAAAGGCTTCCCGCTGCGTAAGGCAGCGCGATGAGACACACATTCAACGCCACCATCCTTCGCGAATATGACATTCGCGGAATCGTCGGAGACACACTTACCGAGGCCGATGCTTACGCGCTCGGTCGGTCCTATGGCGCGTTGGCGGGCGAAGAACGAGCCAAGCGCATTGCGATCGGACGCGATGGCCGCACCCACAGCGGCAAGCTCGAAGCGGCGCTGATCCGCGGGCTGACCGAAAGCGGGATCGACGTGATGCTGATCGGCCAGGGCCCGAGCCCAATGCTCTATTTCGCGACCCATTATCTGGAGGTCGACGGAGGCATCCAGGTCACCGGCAGCCACAATCCCGCCGACTACAACGGCTTCAAGCTGCTGCTCAAGGGCCGCTCGGTGTTTGGCCAGGAAATTCAGGCCCTCGGTCGTCGTGCGGCCGCCGGTAACTGGAGCGACGGCGACGGCACGACCGAAGAAGTCGATATCCGCGAGGCCTATGTGAATCGCTTGCTCGAGGGATTCTCCGGCAAGCCGTACCGGATCGGCTGGGACGCCGGGAACGGCGCCGCGGGCCCGATCCTCGACATGCTCGTCGAGCGTCTCCCAGGCCAGCACCACGTGATCTTCTCCGAGGTCGACGGCACCTTCCCCAACCACCACCCCGATCCGACGGTCGAGAAGAACCTTGCCGACCTGAAGCGGCTCGTCTTGGACAAGCAGCTCGATTTCGGGATCGCCTTTGATGGCGATGGCGACCGCATCGGCGCCGTCGACGGCAGGGGCCGCGTCATCTGGGGCGATCAGCTGCTGATGATCCTCGCCGTCCCGGTGCTGCAGGAGCTGCCCGGGGCCACGCTCATTGCGGATGTGAAGGCGAGTCAAACGTTCTTCGATCGCGTTGCCGAGCTCGGAGGGACGCCGCTGATGTGGAAGACCGGCCACAGCCTTATAAAGTCGAAGATGAAGGAAACCGGGGCACCGCTCGCCGGTGAGATGAGCGGGCACATCTTCTTCAAACACCGCTGGTACGGCTTCGACGACGCGCTCTATGCGGCAGTGCGCCTGATCGAGGCGGTCAGCGGCAGTGGCAAGAGCCTCACCGAGATCATGGACGCGATGCCCAAGACCAGCACCACGCCGGAATTGCGGTTCCAGGTGGACGAGAGCCGCAAGTTCGCCGTCATCGAGGAGGTTCGCGAGCGCCTCTCCAGCAACGGTGCGAGGGTGGATGCCACCGACGGCGTGCGGGTCAGCACGGGCGACGGCTGGTGGCTGCTGCGCGCGTCTAACACACAGGACGTGCTCGTCGCCCGCGCGGAAGCCGCGGATCAGCCGGGCCTCGACCGCCTCGTTGCGCAGATCGACGAGCAGCTGGCGAGCTCGGGCGTCGAGCGCGTGGAAGCCGCCCACTGACCGCTCGCGAAGCCGATCTTCGAACGGCCGTAGGAACGCTCGGCAAGGCGCCGAGTTTGCCGTTCGAGGAGAAAGCTCCATGGAACAGGACGAAAAGGGACGCGGTCGGGCTCTTCTCGTCCGCATTGCCGACGGCATGGCAGTCGTTGACCCGCAGGGAACACGCGTCGGTACTGTGGCCCGTGTCGAGGGCGGCCATCTCAAAATCGTCCGGCTCGACGAGGAGTCGCGCAATGCGCACGTGTTCGTCGGGCCCGAGCTGATCCAAACAGTCGACGATCGGGTTCATCTTAGCCGCAGCTGGGATGAGCTTCGGCGCCTGTGGTCACAGGACGAGTTTGCCGAACATCACAATCTCGACCGGCCAATCTGACCGGCCGAGTCATTGCTGCTTGAGCGGTTGGGGCGCCGTTTGCCGGGTGAACAGCCCGATCATCGCCTAGTTGAACTGCGGGATGTAGTCGCGATTGCGGCTCCGCGGCGTCAGTCATCCTCGTCTTCGTAGCCAAGCAGGTTCAGCTCGCACGCGTTGATCTGGTGCGTCATGCACCAATGCTTAAGCGCTTCCTCGCGGCCGTGCGTGATCCACACCTCAGTCGGTTCGAGCTCGCGAATGGTCGTGGTGAGCTCCTCCCAGTCGGCGTGGTCGGAGATGATGAGCGGCAGCTCGACGTTGCGCTGGCGAGCGCGTTGCCGGATCCGCATCCAGCCTGATGCCATGGCCGTGACCGGGTCAGGCAGCCGCCGTGCCCACCGATCGTTTAGCGCGCCGGGCGGAGCAATCACCACATGTCCCGCCATCTCCTGTTTGGTCGCGCTGCTCGCGTGCCGCAGCTCGCCCAGCGTCACGCCCAGCTCCTCATAAAGCTGATTCAAACGTTCGATCGCGCCGTGGAAGAAAATCGGCTGCTCATGGCCGCGTTCCCGAAGCTCGCAGATGATCCGCTGCGCCTTGCCAAGCGCATAAGCTCCGACCAGCACGCAGCGGCTCGGGTCCGCGTGGAGCCGATGCAACAGCCGGTCGATCTCGCTTCCGGTCTCCGGATGGCGGAAGACGGGAAGCCCGAACGTGGCCTCGGTAATGAAGATGTCACATGGAACCGGCACGAAGCAGCGGCAGGTCGGATCCGGGCGACGCTTGTAGTCGCCCGACACGACGACCTTCTCGCCGAGGTGCTCAAGCACGATCTGGGCGGAGCCAAGCACATGACCGGCAGGGACGAAGCTGACATCCACCTCGCCGACACGGATGCTTTCGCCATAGGCAATCGCCTGCCCGCCAAGTTGCGGACCATAGCGCGTCGCCATGATGGCCAAAGTTTCGGGAGTCGCCAGCACCTTCTCATGACCGCCGCGGGCATGATCGGAATGACCGTGCGTGACCATCGCCCTCGTCTTGGGCTGCGAGGGATCGATCCATGCGTCCGCCGGGCGCACGTAAATGCCCTCCGGGTGGGACTCGATCCAGGAACCCAAGCGCGCCATCGCGAGCTATATAGGCGAAAGACCGGGGAGTTCCCGGACGGGAGGAAAAAGCATGGACGAAACCCAGTGGTGGATTATCGATATCGTCGGACCGGCGATCCTGCTGATCGTGCTGATTTGGTTGGTGATGCGGCGCCGTTCCAACTCCACCAGCACGACGACCGAGGTCGGGACGCGCG
>Ga0308174_10000244_pt1 | contig 22625 bp, 20 predicted proteins | sample PhyPR2_FD_203894 | JGI IMG/M metagenome (GOLD analysis project Ga0308174, IMG submission 203894) | Soil microbial communities from UC Gill Tract Community Farm, Albany, California, United States - DLSLS.P.R2 | ecosystem: Environmental > Terrestrial > Soil > Agricultural land | place: USA... | reverse complement strand
CAGCGCAAGGAAGCGCCTGATCCGCGCGACGAACTCCTCGACCTCGTCGGCGGAGAAGGCGTTTTCCAGGCTGAGCATCGGCCGTGCGTGTGTAACCTTCGCCAGCGCGCCGGTCGGCGCCGCACCCAGCCTCTTCGACGGCGAATCGGCGCGGACGAGCTGGGGAAAGCGCTCCTCGAGCTCCCGGTTCTCCCGGACAAGCGCGTCATAGGCCGCGTCGGAAATCTCCGGCGCGTCGCGGTCGTGATACAGTTTGTCGTGCCGGGCGATCTCCTTCGCCAGCCGCATCAGGCGGTTGGCGGCTTCGGCCTCGCTCAGCGCATCGACGGCATCAGCCATTCGTGGCGAACAATTCCTCGAGCAGGTTGATGAAGCTGGTCCACGACCGTTCGGCAGCGAGTGCGTTGTAAGCAACGCCGTCGATCTGCAGCTCGCTCGCACGCGGATTGGTGAAGCCGTGGCCGACATGGCCATAGGCGTGGATCTGCCAGTCACAGCCCGCCTCGGTCAGTTCCTGACCCAGCGCGACGACCTTTTCCGGCGGGACCATCGGATCGTCCCAGCCGTGGAAGGCGACGACCTTGGCCGTGATCTTCTCCGGATCCAGGCCCGGCGGATCGAAGAGACCATGGAACGACACACAAGCGGCTACGTCCGCACCGCTCCGCGCAACATCGAGCGCGCACTGCCCGCCGAAGCAATAGCCAGCGACGACGAGCTGCTGGCCCTGAACCTCGGCGAGCTCGCGAACCACCTCGAGGATCGACAGCAGACGGCGGCGCAGCGTACCCCGGTCGGACCGCAGCCGGTTCATCTCGCCGAACATGGTGTCGCGTGGAGCGCCGTGAAATTCCTTGCCGAAGAGATCCGCGACGAAGGCATTGAAGCCAAGCTCGACAAGCTGCCGGCCGAAGCCGACTTCCAGGTCGGACACACCCATGACGGTCGGGACCAGGACCACCGTCGGCCTCGGCGCGCCGTCTCGCCGTCCGACGAAGACGCTTTCCAGCTGCTCGCCTTCGAACTCGTGTCGAACTGCGCGGTCCTTACTCATGACATCTCCCTTGCAAGCTCGGCCAGCTCCGCGACCGTATTCATGTTGCGCGCGGTCCCGGCTTCGGCAGCCGGGATGCGCAAGCGTGAACGCCCGATACCCTTTTCCCCGTACGCGACATAGACCTCGCGAGCACCGGCAGCGATGCGCTCGTCGTCCATATTTCGGGCGGTCTCTAGCAGGCCCTCGGGGGGCGCTTCGTTCATGAAGAATACCTGGACGCGATTGCCCGGCGCATCGGTGAAGGGATTGGCGCCTACGGCTGCTTCCACCTCTTTGGCGGTGCGGAGCATCACGCCGACACCTTTACCCATATGCTCCTGCAGGCGCTTCTCCAGCATTTGGCGGAGCTTCTCCTCAGGCTCGTCGCTGCTGAAAAGCAGGTTTCCACTCGCGATGTAGGTGCGCGCCGATGCGAGCCCGAGTTCGCCCGCGATCTCCTTTAGGTCGGCCATCTTCAGTGTGCTGTTCCCGACCAGGTTCACCCCGCGCAAAAGCGCGACATAAACAGTCATGCCGCGTCGAGGAGCCGCGACGCCTGGGCTCTCGCCTCCTCGGTGATCGATGCGCCGGAGAGCATGCGGGCAATCTCCTCGCGCCGCTCTTCTTCGCTGAGCTTGCACACGCTGGTGCGCGTGCCGTCGCCGCTGTGGCTCTTTTCGATTCGATAGTGGTGAGAGGCGCGAGCGGCGACCTGTGGCGAGTGAGTGACGACGAGCACCTGCGAACGTTGGGCGAGGCGATGCAGGCGTTCGCCGATGGCGCTCGCCACGGCGCCGCCGACACCGCGATCAATCTCGTCGAAGATCATCGTCGACGCTGTTCCGGCCTCCGCGAGCGCCACCTTCAGTGCGAGGATGAACCGCGACATCTCGCCGCCGGAGGCGATACGCGTCAGGGCGCCGAACGGGGCACCTGGATTTGTGGATACTTCGAACTCGACGCGGTCAGTACCCGAGGGTCCGGGCTCCGCCCCCGCAATGCTCGTTCGGAACCGGGCGGCGTCGAGCTTGAGCGGCGCGAGTTCGGTTGCCACTGCGGCGTCGAGCCTGCTGGCAGCGTCTCGACGCTTGTGGCTCAGCGTCTCGGCGGCATTAGCGTAAGCCTCCCGAGCGGTGATCAGTGCAGCGTCCAGATCTGAAATCCGCTCGCCCCCGGCATCAATCGCGGCAAGTTGCCCCCGCATCCGAGCACCGAGCTCAGCCAGTGCGTCAGGCTCTACCCGATGCTTCCTCGCGAGCGCGCGAATGTCGAACAAGCGCGCCTCCGCCTGCTCCAGCCGCGCCGGATCGAAGGACAAGGCATCAGAAGCGCGGACAATTCGATCTTCTGCCTCGCTCGCCTCGATCACCGCGCGGTCAAGCGACGCGAGCGCTTCGCCGAGCAAGGGATGTTCGGCGGCGCCGCGCTCGATCCGCCGCGCCGCCTGGCGCAATTGGGCGAGCGCGCCTTCGGAGCCGCCCAGCAGCTCATCGAGACCCGACAGCGATTCCCCAGCCCTGAGCCCCGCCTGCATGGCGGCGCGCTCTTCGGCAAGGCGCGTCTCCTCGCCTTCCTCGGGCGCGAGTTTCTCTATCTCACCGCTAGCATGTTCGAGCCATTCCCGATCGCGCTCGGCCGCTGCCGCGATTGCGCGCGCTTCGCCCAGATCGGCCTCGATCCGGGTAACCTCCGTCCACAAATCGGTCACTTCACTCGCATCGATCCTGCCGAACGCATCGAGCAAGGCGCGATGCCCCTTGGGGTTGAGCAGGCCGCGGTCGTCATGCTGGCCGTGGATCTCCACCGCGAGGGCGCCCACGTCGCGTAGCAACCCGGCAGGGACGGCCGAGCCGCCGACGAAAGCGCGGCTGCCGCCGTCACTCCGCACCGTGCGTCTGATGATCAACGGCTCTCCGCGTTCAGCCTCAAGTCCCTGCTCGGCAATGAGCGCATGTGCCGGATGCGACGGCTCAAGCTCGATTTCGGCGGAAACCGTCGCAACGTCCTGCCCGGCGCGGACGAGCCCCGTGTCCGCACGCGCCCCCAGCGCGAGCCCGAGCGCATCGAGCAGAATTGATTTGCCTGCGCCGGTCTCACCCGTGAGCACGCCAAGTCCGGGCTCGAATTCAAGCTCCAGCCGCTCGACGAGCACGACATTGTGGATAGCGAGCTGCCTCAGCATGGCGCCCGCCTGGCCAAGATCACTTGGCTGAGGCCGTCCGCCGCTGCGTGTGATGCTGCTCCTCGCCGAGCAGCTTCAGCGACTGCTTGTACCAGTAGGATCCGGGGTAATTACGGCCGAGGACGGCAGCGTTCCTGCGCGCTTCGTCCGGAATACCGAGGGCGAGGTTGCACTCGACCAGCCGCTCCAGCGCTTCGGCCGTATGCGTGGTGGTCTGATATTTGTCGACGACGTCGCGAAAACGATAGGTGGCGGCGAGCCACTGGCCCGAACGCTGATAGTAGCGGCCGACCTCCATCTGCTTGCCAGCGAGATGGTCGTTGATCAGGTCGAGCTTCAGCCGCGCGTCGGCCGCGTAGCGCGAATCAGGGTAGCGGCGGATCAGTTCGCCGAACGCGTCGGACGCCGACTGCGTGTTCGTCTGGTCGCGGGTAACGTCGGGGATCTGCTGATAATAGCTCATCGCGACGAGATATTGCGCGTAAGGGGCCTCGGCGTTGCCAGGGTGAATGGTGAGGAAGCGTCGCGCCGACGAGATCGTCTCCGGGTACTTCTCGGCCAGGTAATAATTGAACGCGCTCATCAGCTGCGCCCGGCGTGCCCACACTGAGTAAGGGTGCTGGCGCTCGACCTCGTCGAACAGCTTCGCCGCTGTCAGATAGTCCTGCGACTTCATCGCTCGCTGCGCCGCTTGGTAAAGCGAGCTCACGTCACGGGCGACGTAGGCCGTGTCGCTCTTGCTTCCCTTGCCATGGGCACAGCCCGCCAGCGGGACCGCAGCGGCACAGGCGAGGAGAAGGAGAGCGGAACGGTTAAGCTTCAACATGAAAACCTCATTAGCGTGGGCGCAGGGACAGGCCAAGCAGGGCATGAATAGCCAAAGCTTGTTCTCGCCTGAACGGGGTCAAGCGTGTTGGGCCTCGGGCGTTTCTTCCTTTTCGTCGCCCTTGAGGAAACTGTCCGGCTGGACCCCGAGCCAGACCAACACCGGCGAGGAAATGTAGATCGACGAATAGGTGCCGATCACGACGCCGAGGAAGATCGCAATAGCGAGGCCGAAGATCACTTCGGGTCCGATTAGCATCAGCACGCCTAGCGCGATGAGGACCGTGAAGGAGGTCACGACCGTTCGTGCCAAAGTCTCGTTGAGCGACAGGTTAAGCAGCGGAAGGATCGCCATCTTGCGATACTTCCTGAGGTTCTCGCGAATACGGTCGTAGATGACGACCGTGTCGTTCAGTGAATAGCCGACAATGGTGAGGAACGCGGCGACCACGTTCAGGTCGACCTGCAGACGCGTGAACGCGAAGAAACCCAGCGTCATCGCGATATCATGCGCCAGCGTCAGAAGCGCCCCGACGCCGAACTGCCATTCGAAGCGGAACCAGATGTAGATGGCGATGCCGAGCATCGCTAGGGCGATGGCGATCGCGCTATTCTGTGCGAGCTCCTCGCTGACCTTACCCGATACGGTGTCGACCGAGTCGACCCGCGCGCCGGAGTAATCGGTCGCGATCAGCTGCTTGACCTTCGTCGCTGCTGCATTCGCTGCGGCGTCACCGCCCGACGGCCTAGGCAGGCGAATCTGCACCGTTTTCGCGCTGCCGAATTCCTGGATGCTCGCTTCGCCGAGATGCAGGCCATCGACCTGGCCGCGAAGCTTCTCGACATCAACCGCCTGTGGAAAGGTCACACGGACCAGCTGACCGCCGACAAAATCGACGCCGAGATTCAAGCCGCGATAAGCGGTGAAAGCGAGCGACGCGACAGTTGCGATCAGCGACAGGACCAGCGCGAGGTTGCGCCAGCGCATGAAGTCGAGGTTCGTATGGTCCGGGACCATCTTGAGGAGTTTCATGAGCGCTTCGCCTTAGATGTGCAGCGCGCGGGGGCGCGCGCGCCGGATCCACAGCGCGACCAGCATGCGAGTGAAGAAGACGGCGGTGAACACCGAGGTGACCACGCCGATCAGAAGGACGACCGCGAAGCCGCGCACCGGTCCGGAGCCGAAATAGGCCATGATCGCTGCCGAGATCACGTGCGTGACGTTGGCGTCGAAGATGGCGCGCATTGCCTCCTTGTAGCCGGTCTCGACTGCGTCGATCAGCCGCCGTCCGCGCCTTATCTCCTCACGGATGCGCTCGTTAATGAGCACGTTGGCGTCCACGGCGGCGCCGATCGTCAGGATGAAGCCGGCGATTCCCGGCAGCGTCAGCGTCGCGTTGAACATCGCCATGATGCCCAGGATCAGGAACGCGTTCACGACCAGCGCGATGTTCGCATAGACGCCGAACCGCCCGTAGGTGACGAGCATGAAAATCATGACGCCAAGCGTGCCGATGACGCTTGCGATCACGCCGCGGTGAATGGAGTCCTTGCCGAGGTCCGGACCGACCGAGCGCTCCTCGATGACGTTTAGCTTCACCGGCAGCTTGCCCGAGGCGAGCGACACCGCGAGATCGTTGGCGGTTTGGACGGTGAAACTGCCGCTGATCTGCGCGCGCCCGCCAAGGATCGGCTCGTTGATGTTAGGTGCTGACAGGACCTTGTCGTCGAGGATGATCGCGAACGGCTTGCCGACATTCTCCTGAGTCACACGACCGAAGCGTTTCGCGCCGGCGGTGTTGAAGGTGATGTCGACGGTCGCTCGCCCGTCCTGGTCAAAGCTCTGTTTGGCGTCCGTGAGCTGGTCGCCGGAGACCATGACGCGGCGCTTCACGGCAATCGCGGAAGAACCGTCAGCCATCGGAAGCACCTGGCTGCCAGGAGGAGCGCGGCCCTGCTGCACGTCAGTGGGATTGGCCGACAGGTCGACAAGCTTGAACTCGAGGCGCGCTGTCTGGCCGATCAGCCTTTTGAGCTGCTCCGGATCGGTCACGCCCGGCACCTGGACGAACAGCCGCGTGTCGCCCTCGGTGATGACGGTGATTTCCTTGGTGCCCTGCGGGTCGATGCGGCGGCGCACGACGTCACGGGCAACGCTCATCGCTTCCTTCAGGGCGCGCGCATTCCCACTGGGGGTCGGCGTCAGGACGACCCGCGTCGAATCGACGACCTGCACATCCCAATCACGATTGCCCGTCAGGGCGACCGGACGGGTAAGGTTACGCATCCGCTCAACGGCGGCGTCTACCTGGGTCGGATTGCGAACGAGAAAGGACAGGCGACCGCCGGCAGTCGAGATATCGCCGATATCGATGGCTGGATCGCGGCGGAGCTCCGTGGCGACGGAATCTTCCATCGCCTGAAGACGCTGCTTCTGCGCATCTGCCGCGTCCGCTTCGAGCAGCAGCTGGCTGCCGCCGGCAAGGTCGAGACCCAGGCTGATCTTGTATTGGGGCAGCCATTTCGGCCAGCTGCCGGAAAGCGTTGTGCCAGCGAGCAGGCTCGGGATCGAGAGCAGGACGCCGAGCGCGACGATGACCGACACCAGCCAGACCTTCCAGCGCGGAAATTCCAGCATCAGTCGTTGGCCGGCTTCGTGTTCGGGGTCAGCACGTGGCTGATCGTCGACTTGACCACCCGGACTTTGACGCCCTGCGCGATCTCGACCTCAACCTCATCGTCAGCGACCTTCGTAACACGGCCGCGGATCCCGCCGCCGGTCACGACTTCGTCACCCTTCTTGACGGCATTGATCGCGGCCTGGTGCTGCTTCACCCGCTGCTGCTGCGGACGGATCATCAGGAAGTAAAAGATGACGAAGATCAGCAGCCAGGGGGCGATGCCCATCAAGATGCCCATGGTGCCGCCAGGGCCTCCAGCGGGCGCTGCCTGCATCATCATCAACATCGGTTCGTAGGTCATGTAGAGCTGCTGACTTTCCGCTGAATTTCGCTGATCCTTCGCACGTTCCAAGCGAAGGATGGTCGGGGCGACTGGATTCGAACCAGCGACCTCCACACCCCCAGTGTGATGCGCTACCAGGCTGCGCTACGCCCCGACCTTGGCTGGGGCATCTAGGCAGGCGCTGCAGTTGAGGCAAGGTGCGGCGGGAGGGCAAGTGGCGCGTAGGCGTAGAAAAGCCAAGGGTGGCAAGTGGGTCGGGCGAGTCATCAGTGCCCTTCTGATGGTGCCGGCGCTGTACCTTGGCGCTGCACTTTTAGGCTCGCTGGTTCCCGTAAATCGCGGCTGGACCGAGGCTGCGCAAGGCACAACCGTGTATCTCGCCGACAACGGCATTCACGTCGATCTTTTCATGCCGGTGAGCGCTCAAGGGCTGGATTGGGCACCGTATTTTCCGCGCAGCCAGTTCGCCGCCCCGCCTCCGGATGCGCGATGGATCGCCTTCGGTACAGGCGAGCGGCGAGTGTATCTCGAAACGCCGACGTGGTGGGACATCAGGGCGCGCACCATTTGGTCTGCTCTGACCGGCGGTGAGCGCATCATGCACGTCGAATATGTGCCGCGACCTTATTATGCCGTGCGCCAAATCAGGCTTCGACCGGAAGAGTACAGGCGCTTGTGGACCGCGATCCGCGCGGACTTTGCGCTCAGCGAGACAGGGAAGCCGACGCGGATCGATCATCCGGGATACGGGTGCTGCGACGCGTTCTACAAAGCAACCGGCCGCTCTAATGCGGTGAGGACATGCAATGTGTCGATTGCCCAATGGCTGCGGCTCGCCGGCATGCGGACGAGCCTCTGGACGCCGTTCGCCCAGGGGCTCGTCTGGAGATACAGGAAAAGCCCTACTTCTTTTGCTTCTTCGTAGCGGCCGCTTCGATCTCTGCCTTGGTCATGCCGATGACGAGGCCTTTGTCACCGTTCGCGAAGCTCGACGGTGGGACGGTGACCCGGACCTTGCCGGTGCTCACGACGACGCCTTTCGAGGTGACGGACTCGACCTTGCCGACAGTGCCTCCGTTCTGGTCGCGAACCGAAGCACCCGCCTTGATGTCGGCGGAAGTGGCGGGCTTCATCTCAGTCGTCGCGGTGCCGGTCGTCTGGCCGGACGGCGTCTGACCAGTCCGCGCGGATGTATTTTGACTGGCCTCGCCGGGCGTTGTTTGGGTCTGACCCGGTGTGGTTTGAGTCTGGCCCGGCGCAGTAGAACTCTGCCCAGGCGTCGTCTGCGTCGGGTCTGGAGCCGTCGAGCTCTGCCCGGAGCTCGTGGTCGCCGTTGCACCGGGCTCATCCGGAATGTTCTGTTGGGTCGTAGGCGTCGAGGTCGAAGGGGTAGTTTGTGCGGCCGCGGCGGCCGAGAACGCTACTGCCGCGGCGGCGATAATGCTGTTGTTAATCAAGCGCATAAGTCGTCTCCGGCTAGCTATATGGTAGCCGGAGAACGACGAGAGCGGATCACCGATGCATGCCTATCAGCGCTTAACGCTGGAACGTTCCGCGCGTTCGACGGCGCGATCCTTCTAGAGGACGTAACGGCTGAGGTCGGCGTTGCGTGCGATGCCGCTCAGTTGCTTGTCGACGAACGCAGCGTCGACGAGGAGCGTCTCGCCGCGACGGTCCTCGGCATCGAAGCTCACCTCTTCGAGCAGTTTTTCCATGACCGTTTGCAGCCGGCGCGCGCCGATATTCTCGACCGCTTCGTTCACCTCCGCAGCAATGCGAGCGAGTGCGTCGATGCCGCCGTCGTCGAACTCGATGCTAACTCCTTCGGTGGCCAGCAGTGCCTGATATTGCTCGGTCAGGCTCGCGCGAGTGGACGACAGGATGCGGACGAAATCCTGCTGCGTCAGTGCCTTCAGCTCGACCCGGATCGGGAGACGGCCCTGTAATTCGGGCAGCAGGTCGGCGGGCTTGGCGATGTGGAAAGCGCCCGACGCGATGAACAGGATGTGGTCGGTCTTGAGCGGCCCGTACTTAGTCGCAACCGTGGTACCCTCGATCAGCGGCAAGAGATCACGCTGGACGCCTTCGCGACTGACGGAGCCACCGCGCACGTCACTGACCGCGATCTTGTCGATCTCGTCCAGGAAGACGATGCCGTTCGCCTCCGCGTCAGCAAGCGCCACTCGGTTGATGTCGTCGGGATCGACGCGCTTGTCTGCTTCCTCTTCGCTCAGGCGGGCGAACGCCTCGGGCACTTTGAGCTTGCGCCGCTTGCGCGGCTGCTGGCCACCGAGCTTGCCCATCATCGACTTGAGGTCGAACACCTGCGCACCCATGCCGGGGATCTCGAACGGCATGGCCGGAGCCTCATCGACCTCGATCTCGACCTCCGCCTTGTCAAGGCTTCCATCGGTGAAGCGCTGCCGGAAGCTCTGCCGCGTAGCCTCGCTCGAACCCTTGCCGGTAAGCGCATCTAGCAGCCGCTCCATCGCGGCTTCCTCAGCCGCAGCCTTCACCTTGTTGCGGCGACGATCACGCTCGAGGCGCACCGCCTCCTCAACGAGGTCGCGGGCGATCTGCTCGACGTCGCGGCCGACGTAACCGACTTCGGTGAACTTGGTCGCTTCGACCTTCACGAACGGCGCGTCGGCGAGTTTCGCAAGGCGACGGCTGATTTCGGTTTTGCCACAGCCCGTCGGGCCGATCATCAGGATGTTCTTGGGCGTCACCTCGTCGCGAAGCTCGGGCCCAAGCTGCTGACGCCGCCACCGATTGCGTAGTGCCACCGCAACGGCGCGCTTCGCGTCGTCCTGGCCGATGATATGTTCATTGAGCGCGGCGACGATGGCCTTCGGTGTGAGCTTGTCTTTCAACACTTCGGAGGACTCCCCGCCGCTGTGGGGGATGGAGCTTTGATAGTTCATTTCGACAGCTATGTCGGAAGCGGGCCGACGCTGTTCAAGCCACGCAACGGAAGCGGTCGAAGAACCGCTTATGTGATGCAATGATTTCGGCGATCGCAGCCGGGTCAGGGGTTGTGTCCCACACGTCGCGTTCGAATGTGCCGCCAAGCAGAATGCCGTCCGCTCGTGGAAACATGTACCCGAACCGCCCTTGCGCCGCGTAGCGGATATCCGGCTGAGGTTCGAGGATGGCGAGTTGCCCGCGGATCGGCTGGAGCACTTGATCGCCGAACAGCTCTCGGCTGCCCAAACCCGTGCAGTTGAAGATCAGACTTTCCCGCAAGGTTGCGATGTCTGCCGGTGTCGCGAAGCGACGTACTTCGATCTTGCCGCCGGCAAGCTGAACGTCGCGCGTCATCTGGCGAAGGTAGCGGCCCGTTTCGACGTACATCGTGTCGTAACGGAGTACGCTGTCGAGCGGGAACGGATGCTCCGCAATCGAAAGCATGCGATTGAGCAGTGGGAAGGTCGCGATGACCTTCGCTTCCGGGCTGTCGGCCTCGACATAGGTTGGAAGCCAGCGGATTCCGTAATCGTCCCCAACCATGATCTGATACCGCCGCCAGCTGTAATCGAGGGCGCGGGTGTATTGCGACATGAACTCCGGAGTTACGTCACCCTCGTGAAACACGGCAAATGGGTGGAACTGACCCCCAGCAACATTCGACGTCGTGTCCGGCGGAAGGGCGGCCGCGTAGATCGTCACAGCAAATCCGGCCTCCTGCGCCAGTCGCGCCGTCGAGAGACCCACTGCTCCGGAGCCGAGAACCGCCACCGCGCCCGTGTGGCCCTGAAGGCCGAGCTCCGTAGCGAGCTTGGACGTGCCCCAGCTCAGCGTGATGCCGCCGCCGCCATGGCCATAATTGTGGACGAGCCGCTTTTCCCCGAGCGCCTCCGCACGAACCACGAACCCTTGTCGCCGATAGGGCCGCAGGCCCGCCATCGTGCGGATCACCCGGCTGGCGTCGACCTTCACCGGCACGAGCGGCGAGCAGTTCGCTACGCTGCTCGGCCCTGCGCCAACGGTCGCACAACCGGATAGCAGGGCGACGGAACCGGCGGTGAAGGTTCGGCGGTTTAAAAACACACGCCGAACCTAACCCCGGTTGCGCTCAGGCTTCAATCGTTTCGACGGTCACCTGGTCATTGGTGAAGACACACACTTCTGCGGCGATCTTCATGGCTTTACGCGCGAGGACTTCCGGATCAGGCTCGTACTCCGCCAGCGCCTTCGCGGCGGACAGGGCATAATTGCCGCCGGAGCCGATCGCAGCGATGCCCCCCTCAGGCTCAAGAACATCGCCATTGCCGGTCAGGATAAGCAGCTGCTCGGCGTCCGCGACGATCATGAGCGCTTCGAGGTTCCGCAGATATTTGTCCGTCCGCCAGTCTTTGGCCAGCTCGACGGCAGCGCGCAGCAGCTGACCGTTATACTGCTCGAGCTTCCGCTCCAGCCGCTCGAAAAGCGTAAAGGCGTCCGCCGTTGCCCCGGCGAATCCGCCGATCACCTTGCCATCGCCGATCCGGCGCACCTTCTTCGCATTAGGCTTGATCACCGTGTTGCCAAGGCTGACCTGCCCGTCACCGGCGATGACGGTCTTGCCGCCCTTCTTCACGCCGATGATCGTTGTTCCGTGATATTGTTCCATGTCCGTCAGGTGGGAGGCACCCTCCCCCTTCGCAAGAACGGCTCAGTCGATGAACTCTTCAAAGCGGTTATCCGGCACGAGCCACATCAACGCGACAGCGACGTAAATCGCGACCGAGACGATCGGCCAGAGGAATGCGAGGCCGATTGCCAGCAGGTAGGCGACGATCGTGATGGCGCCCTTGCGCCTGCGCCTCGTCGCCTTGGTCAGCGGTGCGTCGGAATCGTTGGCCCGGAGCAGCGCCAAGAGCAGCAAGGAAAAGGAGAAAAAGCAGAGCAGCATCAGCACGCCGAACGCGATCACCGTGTCGCGCGTGACGCCCGCCTCTCCGACCCAGCGAACGACGAACGGTATGAGGCTCAGCCAGAACAGAAAGAACAGGTTCGCGAGCAACACCTGCCCGTTCACGCGCCGCGTCGCCTGAAGCACGTTATGATGCTGCGACCAATAAATGCCGACCTTCATGAACGACAGCGCGTAGGCTGCAAACAGTACCGACAGCGGCGCAAGCGCGGCAAGCCCGGGTGCCTTCGGCGCTGGCAGTTCAAGCACCATGATCGTGATGATGATCGCGACCACGCCATCGGTGAATGAGGTCAGACGTGACGGGGTCACGAGCGTCTCTCCACGAACCGGCGATCAGGCACCAGCCAGGCGATCGAAACACCCACGTAGATTGCGATCGAAATGAGTGGCGAGACGAACGCCGCAGGAACCGCGACGGCGTAGAGGAGAAAGCTGATCCATTCCTTCCAGCCGGCGCCGAGCGCGCGCTTGACCGCTGAAGAGTCTCCTTCGCCACGGATCAGCGTCCATTCCAGGATAACGTATGAAGCTGAGGCTCCGACGAGTACCAGTCCGAAGCAGGCAACCGGCCATGGCGTTATTCCGGCGTCGTCGATCCAGCGGATCATCAGCGGGAACAACGTCAGCCAGAAGAGCAGAGCGTGGTTCGCCCACATTACCGAGCCGTTCACCACCCGCGCCGAGCTCATCATGTGATGATGATTGTTCCAGTAGATCGCAACATTCACGAAGGCGAGCAGGTAAGCGGCGAGCAGCGGCAGCACGGCCACTACTGCGCCAAGCGTCGGCTCCGCCGGGAACTTCAGTTCGAGCACCATGATCGTCATCACGATCGCGACGACGCCGTCCGTCAATGCATTCAGGCGGTTCGGACTCATGAAGGTGCCCCCGCAGCCGTCATTGCGAGGAAGCGAGTGAGGAAGCAATCCAGGCGGGCCAGGGCCTGGATTGCTTCGACGTGATCGCGATGACGATCAGTTCGAGTTTTCCGACCGAACCTGCGCCTGACGCTTCACCCATCTGATCAGTTCATCCAGCTACTCCACCAGCCGATCGACGTCCTACGTCCTGCCGCATCTGCGCCTCTTCCGTCTTTGAGTCGAAGTACCACTAACCAGATAGGCGTGCTGAGGAAATATATTCTAACCAAGCGCGACGTTCTTCAGAAGGGATGACGCGAGGAATGCCGCTCGCTAGTCAGTCCTCCATGAAACTTCGAGTCCCATACGCGTTCGCGGTCCTTGCACTCATTTCCGCACCGGCATCGGCCGCAATCAATTCCGCTGAACAGAAGATCATCCAAACAATCGATGCCGAGCGGCAGCGGACGACCGACATGCTCCAGCACTGGGTCGACCAGAACAGCGGCACCATGAACCTTGCAGGAGTTCAGGCCGCACGCGCGATGATCGAGCCGGAGTTCACGCAACTCGGCTTCTCCGCCGAATGGATCGACATGAAGGCGACTGGACGTGCGGGGCACCTGGTCGTGCGCCACGTCGGCAGCAGCACGGGCAAGCGCCTGCTGCTCATCGCCCACCTCGACACAGTGTTCGAACAGGACTCGCCCTTCCAGCGATGGACGCGCGACGGCGACATGGCGCGCGGCCCCGGCGCCGGCGACGACAAGGGAGGTATAGCCGTCATCGTGGCCGCGCTCCGGGCGATGCAGGCCGCCGGTACACTGAAGAACGCGAATATCACCGTGTTCATGACCGGCGACGAGGAAGATTCAGGCGACCCGATCACCATCTCTCGCCGAGACCTCATCGCCGAGGGCAAGAAAGCCGATGCGGCGCTCGACTTCGAAGACCTTGCGCAGGATGACGGGCCCACCGGCGTCCTCGATCTCGGATCTATCGCTCGCCGGAGCTCCGGCAGCTGGAAGGTCACGGCGAGCGGGCACAGCGCTCATTCGAGCGGCATTGGAACACCCGGCGTCGGTTACGGTGCGATCTACGAACTCGCCCGGATTATCGACACATTCCGCCGTGAGCTGCCGGAGGACAAGCTCACCTACAATGTCGGCCTGATCGGCGGCGGCCAGAGCGCCGACCTCGATGCGGGCAGGATCCGCATCCAGGTGACCGGCAAAACCAACATCGTCCCGCCCACCGCTGTTGCTCGAGGCGACCTCCGCGCCATCAGCGAAGAACAGATTCAGCGCACGCGGGAAAAGATGCGCGCGATCGTTGCGCAATCGCTTCCCGGCACGAAGGCGGAGATCAGCTTTGACGAGGACGGCTATCCGCCGATGCCGCCGACGGCCGGCAATCGCGCGCTGCTTGCGCGTTTGAACGTGGTCAATCGCGACATGGGTCTGCCGCAGATGGCGGAGCTCGATCCCGCCAAGCGCGGCGCGGGCGACATTAGCTTCGTCGCCAAGGACGTCGATGGGCTGGTCGGACTGGGGCCGGCCAGCGTCGGCTCTCATACGCCGAAGGAAGCGGTGAACGTGCCATCGATCTTCAAGCAGGCGAAACGCGCGGCGATCCTGATGAACAGGCTTTCCGCAGAGCACCGTTGACAGGAAAGTAAAGTTTGAGCTTCGTAACAATCTTGTGAGCACACGGGTGTCGAAGGAAACCGCGACGCGTCCCATGTGTTCAGCGTCGCGCGGGGGCATATCCTCAGGATCTGGTGGGTTTTCGACCGTAGTGAACAAGCTGAACACGGACGCTCCTTTTCAACTGCTGGTGCAGTCGATCGTCGACTATGCGATTTATATGCTCAGTCCCGAGGGCATCGTGACGAGCTGGAATGCAGGCGCCGAGCGCATCAAAGGCTTCCAGACCGAAGAGATCGTCGGCAAACACTTCTCGACCTTTTACACCGACGAAGATCGGGAGGCGGGCACGCCGCAAAGGGTGCTGGAAACGGCACGGCGCGAAGGCAAGTACGAAGGCGAAGGCTGGCGGGTCCGAAAGGATGGGTCACGCTTCTGGGCGAGCATCGTCGTCGACCGGATCAACGGTGAAGATGGCGAGCTGGTCGGGTTCGCGAAGATCACGCGCGACATGACCGAGCAGCGCAAGGCGAATCAGGCATTGCTGGAAGCGGAACGGCGCTTCAGGATCCTCGTCCAGGGCGTTACCGATTACGCTATCTACATGCTCGACCCGGACGGCCGCGTGACCAATTGGAACGTCGGCGCCGAACACATCAAGGGCTACACGCCGAGCGAGATCATCGGCGAGCATTTCAGCCGCTTCTACACACCCGAGGACCTCGACGCGGGGGTTCCAAAGCGAGCACTCGAGACGGCGCGCCAGACGGGCCGCTACGAGGCCGAGGGCTGGCGCGTTCGCAAGGACGGCACACGCCTGTGGGCGAGCGTCGTCATCGACGCGATCAGGGACGAAGACGGCAAGCTGATCGGTTTCGCCAAGATCACCCGCGATATGACGGAAAAGCGCGAAACTCAGCTGCGGCTGGAGGAATCGCGCGAGCAGCTGTTTCGTTCGCAAAAGATGGAGGCCCTCGGGCAGCTGACCGGCGGCCTCGCGCACGACTTCAACAATTTGCTGACGGCGATCCTCGGCGCAACCGATCTCGGCCTGCGCAACATCGCCGATCAGGAAAAGCTCAAGCGGATGCTGGAGGGCATTCGAAACTCCGCGCAGCGCGGCGCCAGCCTGACGAAGCAGCTGCTTGCTTTCGCCCGCGCGCAGCCGCTCGAAATTCATCAGATCGACCTAAAGGGCTTCCTTGGCGATGTAACGATGCTCGTACGGCCATCGCTTCGTTCGGACATCGAACTGGTGACGGAAATCTCCGATCAGCTGTGGCCGGCTGACTCGGACGCCGGCGCCCTAGAGCTCGCACTCCTCAATCTCGCCTTCAATGCGCGCGACGCGATGAAGCAGGGTGGGAAGCTTCGGATCAGCGCCCAGAACGTCGTACTCACGGGAGCGCCGGAGGGGTTGAAAGGCGAACACGTCGCCCTGCGCGTCACTGACACCGGCACCGGCATGTCCGCGGAAACGATGGAACGTGTGTTCGAGCCCTTCTTCACGACAAAGAGTTTCGGTGAGGGGACTGGTCTTGGCCTCAGCCAGGTCTTCGGCTTCACGAAGCAGATCGGCGGCGCGGTTACAGTGGAATCGCAAGTCGGCAAGGGTTCGACCTTCACGATCTACCTCCCAGCGAGCCGTGGAGCGACTGGATCGGAATCGCGCGGCAATGGCGCACACGCGCTGGGCCGCGTTCTGATTGTCGAGGACGATACGCTGGTGGCCGAGCTTGCCGCTGGCATGCTCACCGAACTCGGGTTTGACCCGATCGTCGCGCATAGCGCGAAGGAGGCGCTGGATCGCCTGGCATCCGGTGAGAAGCCGGCGATCATCTTCTCCGATATCGTGATGCCCGGTGGGATCAGCGGCATGGAGCTGGCGCGTAAGGTGCGGCAGCGCTTCCCCGAATTGCCGATCCTTCTGACCACCGGTTACAGCGAGCAGGCGGGAGGAACGCACGGTTTCCCCGTCCTGCTCAAACCATACGAGATGGAATCGCTGGCCGGCGCCATCGGCAAGCTGCTGAAGCGAGATCTCGTCCTGCACTAGGAATCCGCTTCGGACGCAAATCCGTTCAAATCGTGTGAATGACGACGGAGCTCAGCCGAAAAGTGCTGCAGATCGAAGTGCTTGCCCCACCAACTTGACACTAACCTCTGTTAAGGGCCTCATCCAACCAACCGGGTGCATCTCGGCCCAGGTAGGGGAGGACAGACATGCAACAAACCGTGTCGGCGCGGACGCCAGCGCATTTGTGGATCGTTGGGATCCTGTCGTTCTTGTGGAATTGCTTCGGCGCCTACGACTACACCATGACCAAGACGCGGGGTGCCGCATATATTGCCACGACCATGCCCGGCATGGACGCGAATGCAGCGCTCGCGTGGATCACCAGCATGCCCATGTATGCGCAAGTCGGTTGGGCGCTTGGGGTGTGGCTGGGCCTGCTCGGCGCGGTCCTGTTGCTGAACCGCAGCCGCTGGGCGGTCTGGTCGTTCGGCCTGTCGCTGATTGGGGCGCTGCTGAGCCTAGGTTATCAGATGCTGCTGGCGACACCATTGCCCGGCATGGAAGGCCCGATGTCTAAGGCGATGCCGATCGTGATCATCGCGTTCGCCGTCTTCCAGCTCTGGTATGCCCAGCGAGAAGCGAAGGCCGGCGTCCTCAGGTAAGGCGTTTCAACTGCTGTGGCCGCTTTGCCGCAGTCGCACGTCCGACTGCGGCGAGTGGCGGCTGTTCACTTGCACCCTTGTCAATAATCGGCACCATCCCCGGCGGGCCCGATTAGTCGGGTTTGGGGGAGAGTGTTCATGCACAAAAAGTTCCGGCGCGCGCTCGGTTTTGCTTCATTGATCACGATTGCCGCAGCTTCAACACCAGCATCCGCGCAGCAAATCGACAGGATTGTCGTGTTCGGCGACAGCTATGCCGACACAGGCAATGCTTTCGCGCTTGGCTATGCCAACCCGCAGGCGCTCGCGGTCTATCCGACCGGCCGCTTTTCCGGCGGAAGCAATTACATTGATACGCTGGGCAACATCCTCCAGGTACCGGTGCAGGACTTCGCCATCGGTGGCGCCTTTGGCGGCACCAACAACGGCACGCTCTGCTTCGACGCCGTTTATGGAGCGCCTTTGTGCGGCAAGGGCCTGCAATACGAGGTCGATCAGTTCCTGAATGTCGGAACGCAGTCGCCAATTTTCCCGAATTCGTCGGCGACGATGACGCAGCATGACCTTCTTGCCGTCTCGATCGGCGGCAATGACGCGCGAATTTATCAGCAGCTAGGCGGCACGTTGGCAGCTGCTCCGGCGGCCGGAACGGCAGCGGCCGCAGGGACCGCCGTACAGCTCGACCGGCTGGTGGCGCAGGGGAATCCGACGATCAGCTTCCTCGCGTTAAACGGGGCAGTCGCGCCCGAAGTCGCGAACAACCCGGCAGCGCAGCAGATCAGAGGTGCGTTCTCGACCGCTTACTACACCTCGCTTCAGTCGAACCTCGCCGGCTACGCAGCGAACGGCTCCGTGGTCCATTACCTCGACGGGCAGGTGTTGCTGCAGGACGTGGCGGCGAACCCAAGTGCGTACGGGATCACGAAGGGGCTGGTTTGCCCGATCTTCCCGGACCCCACCTGCGTCGTGAGCTCAAACGGCTATCTGTTCTATGGCGATGCGCTGCACCTGACATCGCAAGGGTTCGCGATCGTGGCGCAGTATATCGCAACTCAACTTGCGGCGCCGCTGACGTTGCAGGCGCCCTCCGATCTCGGTCTGGACACGGCGCGCCAATGGGGACGGACGCTCTCGAGCCGCAGTGATCTTTACGGCCGTGGCGGAGTCCACGACGGGCTTCGCCTGTACATCGTCGGCGACGGTTTCTCGCGGAACGTCGAAGGATCGAACCAGACCGCTGCCTTCGAGGTAAAGGGCGAAGGAGCGACGTTGGGCGCTGAGTACGGACTGCCGAGCGGTGTCGTCGGCGTTGCCGGCAATTACAGCAAGCCGCGCGTCCGTTTCGGGAACGACAGCGCCCGCGCGGACAGCCACAGCTGGCAAATTGGCGCCTATGGCAGCATGGATCTCGGCGGCTTCTTCGGCCAGGGCTACGTCGGCTACGGCAAGGACAATAACGAGATCAAGCGGACTGGCGTGGTCGACGACATGAGCGCGTCGCCCAACGGTAATCACACGACGGCAGGAGCGAAGGGCGGCTATCTGTTTTCGCTCGTCGGAGTGAGACTGGGACCGGTGGTCGCGCTCGACTACGCTCACGCAAAAATCGACAGCTATACCGAGAATGGCGATCCGGCGCTTACCCTCAATGTCGGCAGCCAGAGCGCCAAGGAGCTGAGTGGACAGGCTGGACTTGAAGCGCGGGGCGATGTTGGCGGTTTCCACCCGTTCGCTGATCTGACGGTCGAGCACAATTTCAGTGGCAACGACCGGGTGATCAGCTTCAGCCAGACAAGCGCGCCGATCATCGTCAACCGCTGGTCCGTGTCGGGAGACAAGCAGACTTACGCTCGCCTGTCAGCCGGCGCCGCGGCCGACGTGGCGAGCGGGGTCAGCGTCGACGCCTTCGTCTCGTCGACGCTCGGCCACGACAACGGCCAGGAAGTCAGCGGCCAAGTGGGGCTAAGAGCGCACTTCTAGAGTCTAGCCGCGGCGGCCGCCGAAACGCGTCCGCTGCTGCTTTCCGAACCGGCCCTTACGAGTGCCAGGCTTCCCCTCGGTCGAGTTACCCAGGGCGCGCGGCGCGGCGCGCTGGTCATGGGGGATGCCCAAATCGTCTTCCTCGAGACGGCGAATCTCATCGCGCAGCCGCGCCGCTTCCTCGAACTCGAGATCGGCGGCGGCCTTTCGCATCCGCTCCTCGAGATCGCCGATGTACGCCTTGAGGTTGTGGCCGACGAGGTGCGGCCGCTCTTCGTCGCCAGTATCGACGACCACGCCGTCGCGCGTCGCGAGATGCGCCATCACGTCATGGATCTGGCGCTTGATCGTTTCCGGCGTGATGCCGTGTTCCGCATTATAGGCGAGCTGCTTCTCGCGCCGTCGGTCTGTTTCGGCGAGGGCCCGCTCGATCGAACCCGTGACCGTGTCCGCGTAGAGGATGACGCGCCCCTCGACGTTACGCGCGGCGCGGCCGATGGTCTGGATCAGCGACGTTTCGGAACGCAGAAAGCCTTCCTTGTCCGCATCGAGAATCGCGACGAGGCCGCACTCGGGAATGTCCAGGCCTTCGCGCAAGAGATTGATGCCGACCAGCACGTCATAGACGCCCAGCCGCAGCTCGCGGATCAACTCGATGCGCTCCAGCGTCTCGACGTCCGAGTGCATGTAGCGGACGCGCAACCCTGCTTCGTGCAGATATTCGGTGAGGTCTTCGGCCATGCGTTTGGTCAGAGTCGTGACAAGCGTGCGATAGCCCTTGGCGGCTGTCTTCTTTGCCTCGTTGACGAGGTCGTCGACCTGGTCCTCGACCGGCTTGATCTCAACGGGCGGGTCGATGAGACCGGTGGGCCGAATGACCTGCTCGGAGAAGACGCCGCCGGTCTCGTTCATTTCCCACGTGCCGGGGGTCGCAGACACAAACACCGACTGCGGACGCATCGCTTCCCACTCGTTGAAGCGCAGCGGGCGGTTGTCGATGCAGCTCGGCAGCCTGAAGCCATACTCGGCGAGCGTGATCTTCCGGCGATGGTCGCCGCGCGCCATCGCGCCGATCTGCGGCACGGTCTGATGGCTTTCGTCGATGAACAGCAGAGCGTTGTCGGGCAGATATTCGAACAAGGTCGGTGGCGGCTCACCCGGCAAGCGGCCGGTCAGGAACCGGCTGTAGTTCTCAATGCCCGCGCATGAGCCCGTCGCGGCAATCATTTCGAGGTCAAAGTTCGTGCGCTGCTCAAGCCGCTGCGCCTCGAGCAAACGCCCTTCCGCCTGCAGCTCCTTCAGCCGCTCCGTAAGCTCGTGGCGGATCGCTTCCATTGCCTGCTTCAGCGTCGGCCCGGGGGTGACATAGTGAGAGTTTGCGTAAACTTTGATGCTGTCGAGGCTGGCGATCTTCTTTCCCGTTAGCGGGTCGAACTCGACGATGTCCTCGATCTCGTCTCCAAAGAAGGAGACGCGCCAGGCAGTGTCCTCATAGTGCGACGGGAAAATCTCGAGGCTGTCGCCGCGCACGCGGAAATTGCCGCGTGCGAACGCCTGGTCGTTTCGCTTGTACTGCAGGGCAACGAGTTTGCGGATCACCTCGCGTTGGTCCTCGACCCCGCCTTTCTTGAGGCTAAAGACCATCGCTGAGTAGGTTTCGACCGAACCGATGCCGTAAAGGCACGACACCGAGGCGACGATGATGACGTCGTCGCGCTCCAGAAGCGACCGCGTGGCCGAATGGCGCATGCGGTCGATCGCCTCGTTCACGCTCGACTCCTTCTCGATATAGGTGTCGGTGCGCGGAACATAGGCTTCGGGCTGGTAATAGTCGTAGTAGCTGACGAAATATTCGACGGCGTTGTCTGGGAAGAAGCTCTTGAATTCCCCGTAGAGCTGGGCGGCGAGAATCTTGTTCGGCGCGATCACCAGTGCCGGTCGCTGCAGATTTTCGATCACCTTGGCCATGGTGAAAGTCTTGCCGGACCCGGTGACGCCGAGGAGCACCTGGCTCGCTTCGCCGTTCTCTGCGATTCCTTCGACGAGTTCGCGGATCGCCGTCGGCTGGTCGCCGGCGGGCTCGTAGTCGGAAACGATCTTGAAGAGCTTGCCGCCCTCCGCCTTCTCGGGCCGAGTGGGCTTGTGCGGCACGAAGCCCGTTGTTTCAGGCTCTTCGAGCGTGGTGCGGATTTGAATCGCCATCGCTGCCTATATGGTCAGCAGGAATGGACCGAACAACCGAGGCAAGTTGCTGGCTTGCAGGCGCCCGATCGGCCGGCGCGTCAAATATCACCATCCCGCGCCGAAGAGCCGTGGGGACGTGGGAGGGTGCCTATCCATCCGATCTGCCACCGAACGCTTCACCGCACCTTCGCGAGCGCAGAGCTTGCCATCTTCGGTTACAGCCCCGCCGCTGCTCCCGATTAGACTGAAGCCCTGCCGGCGTGTAGCGGAGCGCCATGGCGCGCGTTCCAGTGCTTATCAATTCGGAGGGCGGCGCTGCTTCCGCCGAGCCAGACATCGAAAAGACGGTCGGCCATGCCTTGAAGTCGGCTGGCCTGGACCCGGAGGTCGAGCTGATCGGCGGCGGGGATTGCGAGGTCCGCTGCCGCGCCATCGCCGAGCGCGGCGATGAGCTGGTAATCGTCGGCGGTGGCGACGGCACCATTGCCGCGGCGGCATCGGCTCTGATCGGGACCCACACCAAGCTCGGTGTTCTTCCGCTCGGCACGCTCAACCATTTCGCGCGCGATCTCGGCGTTCCGACGGACGTTGCGGAGGCGGCGAAGCTGATCGCCTCCGGCAAGGAGCGCCACGTCGATGTTGCGGAGCTCAACGACCGCGTTTTCATCAACAACAGTGCGGTGGGCCTCTACCCCCTGATGGTGCTCGACCGCGACTTGCAGCGAAAGCGCCTCGGCCGGAGCAAAAAGCTAGCGATGATCGTCGCGTCGGTTCGTACTCTCGCCCGCTTCGGCCACCAGCGGCTGACGCTCACCGTCAACGACGAGAAGGAGCGCGTGGACACGCCGTTGCTGTTCGTCGGCAACAATTCCTACCGCGTCGACCTCGGTGCGCCCGGGCAGCGTGAGAGTCTCGAAGACGGGCAGCTTTGCGTGATGGTCATGCGCCAGAAGACCCGCCGCGGTTTCGTGGCGGCCACGATCCGTGCGCTGTTCAACAGCACGCGCGACGACGATCTGGAGCAGATCGACGGTGTCGAGCGGTTGCGGGTTTCGAGTTGGCGGAGCGTACTTCCGATATCTCTCGACGGTGAGGTCGTGGGAATCGCGCCGCCGCTGGACTATAAGATTCGCAAGAAGGCCCTTCGCGTCATTGCGCCCTGAAATGCAACGTTTCGGCTCTGCAAGTGTTCGCGGCGATTAGAAACGAGGTGCTGCCTTGGCGACCCGAGCCCGTCCTTCACTGTCCGGCCGCGCACGCGCAAGAGCTGTACGCATCGCGGGGATCGCCATCATCCTGCTGAGCGTCGGCGCCGCATTTCTTCCTGCCGGCAAGAGCATCTCATCCGACA
>Ga0308174_10000243_pt1 | contig 22629 bp, 31 predicted proteins | sample PhyPR2_FD_203894 | JGI IMG/M metagenome (GOLD analysis project Ga0308174, IMG submission 203894) | Soil microbial communities from UC Gill Tract Community Farm, Albany, California, United States - DLSLS.P.R2 | ecosystem: Environmental > Terrestrial > Soil > Agricultural land | place: USA... | reverse complement strand
AAGAAGAGAAAGGCATCGAAGAAGAAATCATCTGTTGTTTAATCCGTCCGCACGGATTATAATAAGTCATGCCTGAACCAAACGGCGATTACCTTTCGCGCTTCGAGCGTGTCGAAAAGACGCTGGAACGGCTTGTGGAGGCGCAGTCCAAGCAGCAGGAACAACTGAATACCCTTACCTACGACGTGCAGACGATGCACTCGACCATGAAGGGTCTGAAGGAAAACACAGACCGCCTGCTTTCCGGATTGCGCGATTTAATCGATCGCATCCCGCCCGAGAACCTGCGCTGATGCGCTGGCCCAGCATGAGGCGGCAATCGAAGAAGCGCGCGGGCCAAAAGTAAACCCAAATTGCTAACTCAAGCAACTTAACTCAGGCGGCCTGTTCCTCTTGTTTTACTGCTACGCCCTGGTGTCGCAGCCAGATCGGCGCCGGCTGCGCTAACGAACCCGGCACTTTGGCTACTTGCGAGTAGCGGAACACATGCTGGAACAGGATTTGCGCCGAGAGCTCGAGCGCGGCCAAGTCCTCGGCTGTGGGCTCGTTCTCAAAACAGCATTCGCTCTGATCGCCTCCCATTCGGACACCGCGGGCCTCGAAGCGGATCGTGACCTGATTGCCGCCCGGCAGAATAAGCACGGATAGGGATTCCATCACCGGGAGAGTGGGGCGCTGCGCTCGATTATTGCGACGTGAAATGCGTAAGAGCGCGGCCGGGGCAGGTTTCGTCTACCCTGAGGTTTCCCCATACCGCGCCCTGGGCCGCTAAGGTACAGTCCAGCGGCCAAACAACCAACTTACTAACTTCTGGACTCGCATACGATATTCCGGCTATGCTGAGGCATCCGTCGTAACCCACACAGAAGAGGCCTCGTGTATCGAGACCGCGAGGCCTCGTGAAACAAGTTCGCAAGCGAACTCTCATCCGGTTGCGGCACTGAAACTGCATGATGGAACTTCGCGAAGCGCTGCACGACCTGGCCATGGCCGTGCTTGCCTATCACGAGAGCGTGGAGGCCTTCGCCCGGCAGTCAAAGGGACCGGTGCGCTGCGTCCCCGATATGGACGAGCTGTACGAAGACATGCTCGAAAAAGCCCGCTGCGGCCTGGCGACATCGGTTGCGCGCTGAAAAAAGATGGCAAATACTGCGGTACTCCCGGCATACTAAGCGAAGAGCGGAAACGCTCAGATTGGGAGAACAGATGGCAACCACCTCGAAATCGACGCGCACTGCCGGCGGATCCGGCACGCGCAAACCTGCAGGGAAGCAGGCTGGCAGTAAAACCATGAGCACGCCGAAGCGCGGCAGCTCAAAGTAAAATTCCTCTACAAGGGGCGTTCCGTCTATTTCTGCGGAGCGCCTTTTTTATGAAACGCCTGCGAAAACAAGATGCGCTCGACTTGGTTCCAGCGACCCTGATCCTGATTGCTGGATGCGCCGTGCTTCTTGGTTACCCGTTTCCCTGGTGGCGGCCAGTCTTGTTCTTCGTCTCAACTTTCACGTTGGTGCGCAGCATCGATCACCTGATCCGGTTCCGGCGTTCACGCGTTCGGTGGAAGCTGAAATTGATGGAGATGGAAGAACGCTTCCGGAGAGAGATGCGCGATTTTGAGGGAAGAAGGGATACATAAGGGAAGAAACCGTGAGGTTTCGTCTCTTGTGTGCAGCTTCTGCAATTTTCAGAAAGCAATCCGATAACCCGGCAGATCGCAACCGAGAGCACAACCCCAGGCAGAACACCCGCGCGTATTGTGCTGCCTCAGAGCGTGCAATCCGTCCTGGACTGCATTTCTGTGACACAGGATCAGTTTCCCCGTTTTCGCGATGTCCAGCACATCATCGACGTCGGCCTTCCAGTAATCGGGGCACCAATCGATTGCTTCCGAAACTACCGAGGGAACTCCCATGGCGACACCATCCGCGGTCACCATGTTGAAGGATTCCGTGTAACTCGGCTGCAGCAGTAAGTGCATGGTTCCGACCAACTGGCGAAAATTGGGCCAGCTCTGCCATCCATTCAGCTTCACGCTCACACCCGGCAACCCGCCGATCAGATTCTGTACCGCGCCCAGAATCAAATCCCCGCCGCCTTCCGTCCGTCCGGCAGACAACCAGAACTCCAGCGGCCGCCGGAGATCCCGGGCAATCTCGAGCGCGGCTCCAGCGGCACTGAGTATGTTCTTGAGTGGCCGCGTGGCGCCAAAACACCCGATCCGTAATACGCCATCGCTCGGCAAATGCACATGCGCCGCCGGCGTGCAGCCGTTCAGGTAGTACAGGTTCGGCAGCCAGGCGCACGGCGAACCATACGCATTGCGCACCCAGTGCACAAATCGTTCGGAATTGCCGGCCATGTGGAAGTTATGCGTGCCGGTCTCCAGATCCATGCCTTCGCGGAAGAGTTTTACTCCGTTGCGATCGGCCTGCAGGAACCCGACATTGCTGTGGCAATTGACAAAAAATTGTGTCTCGGGGTGTGACCGGGTCAGTTTCTGCAGCTCGGCGATGGGAATCCAGGGCGCCGAGATCACCACATGCGTGCGCGGCGTCCTCGCGAGGGACACGTGCAGCGCCGCCGCATCGACCACCGGCTCAACGTCGGCCTTCGCGCCCAGCGAGCGCAACACTTTCTGATTGTTGAGCGCCGCGACGCCCAGCCCGATGTGGCTGATGTGTTTCGATGCGGCGAAATTCTTGTAGACCTGGAGCAGGCTGAGATCGGAGACGAGCACTTCTTAGTGAGTGCCGGCCATCAGAAAAAACTCCCCCGAAAGCGGACCGGCGTATCAAATGATGCCGGCGGAAGCGTCGAGGAGGGAGGGGCGGGTCAAATCTCTGGCAGCCGGCCGCCGCGCGACCGCGCCGCAGCAAAATTTTTGTTTCCGCAAAATTCACGTTTTGACGTTTGCCCGAAAATAGCCGGTCGCATTTCGGGGGAAATCCCTACTACTCAATAAAGGTGTAGAGGGATTGCAGCCGTCCGCGACTGGCTGTATTCTCCAATTGCACCCCCCGTCCCGAACGCTCGGGACTCCCTCAAAACGGGCCCCACGCCCGACGTGTTTTTCCACCTCCCCTTTGACGAAACACATTTTGATCGAGAACCCGGCGCCGGGCGGGGAACGCTACACCTCCCGCCGTTCGGCCGAACGTTACGTTGCGCGGGGCCGGGCTCGGTTTGTGCGGCCGGACCGGATCGAGTTTATCGAGACCGATTACCGCAACCAGAGCGCCTCGGTGGCTTCAACCGACAGGGGCTACGACCTGCGGGGCCGCCTGGTTCTGCGTGAAATTCGGCGCATTCCCTGCCTAAAACCGGTGGAATTAATCACGATTCGGCGCAAAAGAGCCGCCTGAATTGAAAAATGACCCGCGACGAACGGATCGAAGCGCATGTAGACCTCTGCCGGTTGCATGCCGGGTGGATTTATCGCCGCATCCGGGGCCGGATCCCGCTGGATGACCTGGTGCAGTACGGCATGGTTGGGCTCTGCAAGGCGGCCGACGCATTCGATGCGTCGCGTGGGGTTCGCTTTCGGACATTCGCCGATCGGCGGGTGAAGGGGGCCATTTTGGATGGGATCCGGGCGGAAACGAAATCCCGTGACCGAGTGCAGCCTCCTCCGCTGTTTTCGCTCGAAGCCCTGCGAGCCGACAACGGCAGCCCGTTCGACCAGATGGATCCGGCTCCTTTGCCGGACGTATTGGCCGATGTGGCGTGCGTGTGGCGGTTGATGGCTGAGTTGCCGGAGCGCGCGCAGCGGATTATCCGGCTGTATTACGGCGACGAAGATCTGAGCGATAGGCAAATTGCCGCGCGGTTCGGCTTAACGCCTGGGAGGATCGCACAGATCCGCACCCAGGCCATTCAGGCCCTTGTGCGGAAACAGAAATGGGCCGCCGCATGACGGTAAAGGCCACGCGCGAAGGTTTGGTCGGCCAGACCACGGCCTCGGGCTACGTGATCGATCCGCTGATGCCGTTTGTGGCGCTGCCGTCGCACAAGGCGCTGCGCAGATTCGTGCGGGTGACCAATCCGGCCAACGGCGCGAGCGTGCTGGCCATTGTGCTGGATGTGGGGCCCTGGAACACGGCGGACGACCGCTATGTGTTCGAAGGCGCTCGTCCGCAGGCGGAATCGGGCAAGGACAGTTACGGCCGCCTGACCAACCGCGCCGGGATCGATCTCGGGGAAGCGGTTTGGAAGGCGCTGCGCCTCGCCGATAACGCGGACGTCGAATGGGAATTCCTGTGACGGGTGACGCCATCGCCCGATTGAGTCCGCGCGAGCGCGAAGTCTTCGAGCTGTACATCGAAGGGCACGCGCAGAAAGAAATTGCAGCACGCCTGTGTCTCAGTGTAAGGACGGTCGCCACGCACAAAGTCGCCATCCTGCGAAAGCTGGGCTGCGGAAGCTTCGTCGAGCTGATCAAATTCGCCATCCGCAACGGGCTCACGACCCCTTAGACGCAAGCGAGCCTTCGCCGCTCGAAGGCATTCTCTACGACACCATCCTCTACGAAGAAAGCGACGAATTCTGACCCATGGAACCCCGCGACTGGCTGTGGCTTGGATCTCTCCTGATAGGCGGATTCGTGGTCTGGCAGAACTCCAATATCTCGCTCGCCGTGGAACGGTTGCGCTCGGAGCTGATCGAGCGGATCGCGAAGACCGAAGGCGATGTCAAGGCGCTGTCAGCGAAGCAATAACCAAAGTTTTATGAACCCACTTCAAATCCTGCAATTGATTCAAGCGCTGCTGCCGGTCGGGGAAGAAATCGCCTCGATCTTCATTCACAATCCGAAATCGCAGCACAAATTCAGCGTGATCGTCGGTGATGTGAACACGATCTCCGGCGTCGCGACGCAACTGCCGAGCTTGCAGGCAAGTAATCAGACCGCCCCGGCGAAGTAAATTTCTTTAGCGGCATGATGAACTGGCACGATTTCGTGCTTGAGCAGGCTCCGATGCTTCGCATCAAACGCCCCTGTTCTGCTCCGAATTGCCCAGCTCTTGTCGAATCCGGATATTGCCCTGCTCACGCAGGAAGAGCGCTCATTCGTGAGAAGCAGTACGACACGCAGCGCGGCAGCAGTGCCAAACGCGGATACGATGCGGCCTGGAAGAAATTTCGCGCATGGTTTTTGGCTCAGCCGGAGCATGTCATCTGCGAAGACTGCTCACGAAAGCCATCAATCGAAGCGCATCACGTGAAGAAAGTCGCCGAGTATCCGGAGCTGCGATTGGTCGAGAGCAACTGCCGGGGTCTTTGCAAAGGCTGCCATTCCGCCAGGACTGCGAAAGGTGAGTAGCACTGACGCATCGGTCGATGAGGACTGGGCCGAGGAGCACGGATACCTGCAGTACAAGTGCCCGCGCTGCGGTCGAACCTTCGAGACGGACGGAGAGCCGGAATGCTGCCTGAGCAGACAACGAATAGATTTCCTGAATGAAACTCAAAACACGAGCCGCTCATAAAGAGCTCGATCACGAATCCACCCGGCTGGCCGCTTGTCTGTGCGCCGCCGTCGATGCCGCGCAACAGGCCGAAGCCTACGCGAAAAAGAAGTATGCAGTCCTTGTGCCGACTGTGCCACCGCTTTCCGACAACCCGGGCGTATTCGTCGAACTCATACCGGGAGATCCGTCGCTGCGCTTCAGCTCCGACAACATCTGCTCCATGGCGCTGTCTCTCTACATCCGCCGGCGCGACGAATCGAAACCGCCGCAGCAGTGGAACCGGAAAGCAGCCGAACAGCCCAAAAATCAATGAAATCCTGCACATCTCACTGGGACGAGTTGCGCCAAGCGATTGACCAGCGCGGACTCTCCGGCCTGATAGCTGGCTCTGGAGAAAAAGTCTGTGAAGCTATCGCGCGGCAATTGGAAGGAATCGTCGAACCAGGGGATTTCGATCCGCTAATGAGTGCCAATTGGGCCATTATGTCGGCGGCCCTGCAGTGCGGGGGACTGTACCTGATGGGCGAAGACGAAAACGGAAACCAGTACTGCCCGTTATGCGAAGCCGCCCAGCACGGCCACCCGGGAACCGTAGCCGAGTGGATCACGGGCTGCTGTGACGCCCAGTTAGAGCACGCTCGTGAACTGGGCCTGGTCCCAAAAGTCCCGCTCGTCAGTTAGAAAATCCAATGAAATACCTGCTGCTTAAGAAATCCAAATACTCACTCGGCCCGGCCTACGAGATCGAGGAGTTTGCCACGGCCGAAGAGCTGACGGCGCATATCGAGCAGCACGGCTCGAAAGACGCCATCGTGGCGCAACGGATTGGCTTGAAGCTCGAAGTCTGCGCCTGGCAGCAGCCGCAGCAAGTGGAGCAGGACAACTTCTGAGTGTCCCGGCCGCGTAAACCCACCGCCGTTCTGGAGCTGACCGGCGCTTTCAAAAAAGACCCGCAACGGAAACGGCCGAACGAGCCGAAACCAAACGGCCCGCTGGGTGAACCGCCTGTCGATTTCGATGAGTATCTGAAAGCCCTGTGGCGGGACCTGGTTCGCATGGTGCCTGCCGGCGTATTGACCATCTCGGATCGCTGGCTGGTAGAGCTGGCATGCCGGACGATGCGCGACGTGAAGAAAGGTCAGGCGCTGGCTTCCGAGAAGAATTTGTTGCTCGCTTGTTTGAGCCGGATGGGATTGACTCCCGCCGACAGATCGAAAATTGCCGTCCCACCGCAAAAAGAAGAGCTCGACGAGCTCGCCCAGCTTGCCCGAGAGTGTCAAACCCTCAAACCCAATTGAGGAGCCCAATGTACGGCAGCATGTCGAAATTGCTCATCAGTACGCGCGCGATGTGGTCGATGGAAAGATTCTCGCGTGTAAGTGGGTCAAGCTGGCCTGTCAAAGGCAGCTCGATGACTTACAGCGCGCCGGGGAGTGGCCGTATACCTTCGATGAAGCGCGGGCCAGCCGAGTCTGCCGGTTCCTCGAACAGCTTCCCCACATCGAGGGCGAATGGGCCGAACGCAAAGAAAAGATCCGTCTCGAGCCGTGGCAGTGTTTTATTTACTCGACCATCTTCGGCTGGATTCATCGAAGTGATCCGGCGAGACGCCGTTTTCGAATCGCCTACATCGCGATTCCCAGGAAAAACGCCAAATCGACCCTCGGGGCCGGGACCGGGCTTTACATGCTCGCCGCCGATGGGGAGCATGGCGCACAAGTCTATGCCGGTGCCACGACCAAGCGCCAGGCGGGAAAAGTCTTCCTGCCGGCGAAGTCGATGGTGGAACGGACGCCCCGCCTGCGGGAAGCGTTCGGGATCCGCGTCGGCGCAAAACGCCTGGTTGTTCTTCGAACGGGCGGGCTCTTTGAGCCCGTCACGAGGAATCCGGGGGACGGCGACGGGCCTTCCTGCGCCATCGTGGATGAATACCACGAACATCCTTCGGACAGGCTCGTGGATACGATGCGCACCGGCATGGGCGCGAGGAAACGCGGCCTGCTCTGGATTATCACGACCGCCGGCTTCAATATCGGCGGCCCGTGCCACCAGATGCAGCAGGATGTCGAGAAGATTCTCGAAGGCACCCTACAGCAGGAGACGACTTTCGGGATCGTTTACACGATCGACGAAGGGGATGACTGGACTTCGGAAGAAGCGCTCCTCAAGGCCAACCCGAATTACGGTGTTTCCGTTTATCCAGAGTTTCTGCGCAGCGAGCAATCCGCTGCCGTCACCAGCGCCCGCAAGCAGAACGTATTTTTAACCAAGCATTTAAACGTCTGGGTGGGAGCCGCAACCGCCTGGATGAACAGCGAGCTTTGGAAAAGACAAGCCGATGTTTCACTCGATCCGAACGATTTTCTGGGACTGCCTTGCTTCAGTGCGGCTGATCTTTCCTCGAAACTCGACATCACGGCCATCGCCAAGGTTTTCGTAAAGCGCATTGAAAATGCCGATCATTACTACGCGTTCTTCCGTTTCTATTTGCCTGCGGAGCGGGCGAACGATCCGGAATTGCTGCAGTACCGGGCCTGGGTCGAGGAAGGGTTTCTGAAAACGACTCCGGGCAACGTGATCGATTACGACGCGATCGCCGAAGACACCATCGCCGATGTGGAGAAATTTCGGATCTTGCAGTTCGGCTTCGATCCCTGGAACGCCGAGATGTTCGCGCAGAAAATTGCTGCGAACACGCCCGCGGAAATCGTCGAGATTCCGCAGCAAGTGCGCACCCTGAGCGAACCGATGAAGCAGTTGGAAGCGCTGGTGATCGATGGAAGGCTGCATCACGATGGCAACCCCTGCATGACCTGGATGATGTCGAACGTGGTCGCGCATCTCGATGCAAAAGACAACATTTACCCGCGCAAGGAAAAGGCGGAGTTGAAAATCGACGGCCCGGTAGCGCTGATTATGGCGCTGTCGCGGGCGCTGTTCTCTACACCTCCGATCGAAGCCGGAATCCTATGATTGAAACTCTCGGCAGCTTGTACCGGCAGTCCGGTCACGAATTCCCGGCCGTCCAGAAGCGGGGCGAAAGCATATCGAGCGCGATCCCCGGAACCGGAGCTTACGAGGCTCTGACGTTCGGCAGCCCGACTTACACGGGACGCAGCGTCAATCCCAACACCGCCATGACCTACACGGCAGTGTGGGGCTGCTTCAAGATTCTCTGCGAGGGCGTTGGCTCGTTGCCCTTGCTCACGTTCCGCAATGTCACTCCCGACGGATTAGTCAAAAAGCTTGCCGTCGACGATTACCGCTATCGCATGCTGCGCGAGCAGCCCAACGAAGAAATGTCTTCGATGCAGTGGCGCGAGTTTGTTATGCAGAGTTTGCTCGGCTGGGGCAACTCCTACAACTACATCGATCTGGACGGCCGCGGCCGGATCAAACGTATCTGGCCGCTGCGTCCGGACTGGGTGATCCCGCTGCGCAACCCGACGACGCTGAAGCTCGAATACCGCTACACGCCGCTTTACCCGTTTGCCGTGCCGGTTCCGGCCGGCGTTTATCACTCCGACAATATGCTGCACATTCCCGGCATGGGCTGGGATGGCATTCTCGGGTACTCACCCATCACCATGTGCCGGAACGCGGTGGCATTGGGCCAGGCGTATGAAGAGCATGGCGGACGCACGTTTTCAAACGGGGCGATTCCGCGCGTCGCGCTGATCGCACCGGCGGGGGCGACGATCAAAGATCCGCAACAGCTCCGTGAGGAATGGAAGAAACGATACGGAGGGCTGGAACACTCGGGCGACGTGGCCATTCTGCATGGGGGATTGGATCTCAAAACTTTTTCCATCAACCCGAAAGACGCGCAATTTCTCGAAGGCCGGTCGTTCCAGCTCGCCGAGATCGCGCGGATCTTCAACGTCCCGCTGGGCATGCTGCATGACGTGCTGAGTAAGCCCGAAACCTACGCTTCCGCCGAACAGGCGGATATCCGGTTCATCAAATACTCGATTCGCCCGTGGTGCACGCGCATCGAGCAAAAAATCAACATCACCGCTCTCTCGTCGCAGGATACGTTGACGTGCCGGCATGATCTGACGGAGCTTTCACGCGGCGATCTATTGAGCCAGGCGCAGGCCTACAACACGCTTTGCGGCGGCGGCATTATGAAGCGCAACGAGGCGCGCGTCCGGCTCGATCTGGATCCCGACGACAATCCAGAAGCCGATGAATTGACTGTCCAGCAGCAGTATGTCGTGATGGGCCAGCAGTCACTGCAGCAGCCCCGAAAGCCCGCAGAACCACCCCAGCAGTAAGTCAGCAACCAGGAGTCTCCATGAAATTCGAACGCAGAACGTTCAAGGTCGAAGTGCGCAAGTCCGAAGACGGACGCAAATTGCGCGGCACCGCCGTGGTGTTCAACCAATTATCTGAGAACCTCGGCGGCTTCCGCGAACAGATCGATCCCGGCGCTTTCGACGATTGCGACATGGCGGACGTTCGCTGTCTGTTCAATCACGAAGATTCGCTGGTGCTGGGACGGACCACCAGCGGCACCCTGACGCTCACCCGCGATACGCACGGCGTCCATTTCGAGTGCGATCCGCCCGACACCGGCTATGCGCGCGATTTAGCCGCCTGCATGGACCGCGGCGACATCGACCAGTGCAGCTTCAGCTTTAACGTGGCCCCGGGCGGCGCCGATTGGTCCGAGGATCCCGACTCGGGCGCGGAGATCCGCACCGTGAAAAAGATTTCGAGGTTGTACGACGTTTCGATCGTTACGTACCCTGCGTATCCGCAGACCTCATCCGAGCTTCGCAGCAATGCGGAGGTCTTCAGCGAGCGCAAAACGGCGGGCCAATCGGCCCCGCCCGCCAACAACGGCGGCGGGGTAGACCCCGGTTTACTCCGCCGCAAGTTGGAACTCGCTTATTACCAAATTCCCTAACAGGAGAAAATAAATGAAAGCATTACTTGAAAAGCGGGCCAGAATTTTTGAAGAAGCCCGCGCTCTCGTGCTCAAGGCAGAGCAGGAAACCCGCGCTCTGACCTCCGAAGAGCAAACCAAATACGACGCCATCATGGGCGATGTCAAGTCGCTCGGCGAAACCATCGAGCGCTCGCGCCAGGCCTCCGATTTCAATGCGGAGCTGGACAAATCGGTCGGACCGATGGCACCTGCCGCACCGGCAGCGAAGGGCAGCGATCTGCGCGACGCGGCGATGGATCAGTTCATCCGCGGCGGCGTCGGCTCGCTCAAGGAAGAGCAGCGAAAAGCTTTCGGCGGCGCCGTGACCGGCACGTCCGATCAGCTCCACTTCCGCGCCGCCTCGCCTCTATCCGATGTCACGGGTGCGGCCGGCGCTTACACGGTGCCGAGCGGCTTCGTGCAGCGGCTCGAGCTGGCCATGAAGTGGTACGGCGGCATGCGCAACTCAAACGCCACCATCATGCGCACCTCAACCGGCCAGCCCCTCCCCTACCCGTCTTTGAATGACACCGGGAACACGGGCGAGCTGGTAGCTGAAAACACGCAAGTGACGCAGGCATCATCGGAAATGTCGTTCGGCAAAATCACCCTTGGAGCCTACAAATACAGCTCCAAGCTGGTGCTGGTGCCGATCGAGCTAATTCAGGACTCGGCTTTTGATGTGCAGGGCTTTGTGGCGGATGCCTTGGGCGTTCGTCAGGGCCGCATCCAAAACAATCACTTCACAGTGGGCACAGGCTCCTCTCAGCCAAACGGTGTCGTCACAGCCGCCACGCTGGGGGTAACCGGCGCGAGCGGTCAGACCGGCACGATCCTCTACAACGATCTGGTCGGCCTGCTGCACTCGGTTGACCCGGCCTACCGCCCCGGCTCACAGTTCATGCTGGCCGATGCGACAGCCGCCGTGATCGAGAAATTGGTGGACGGCAACGGCCGCCCGCTGCTCAATTCGAGCCTGGCCGGCATCAATGGCACCGTTTCGGCGGGCCAGGCCGGCAAGGCCACTTACACCATCCTCGGCTACCCGGTTGTGATCAACCAGGATGTGGCGACGATGGCCGCCAGCGCCAAGAGCGTGTTGTTCGGCGACTTCTCGAAGTACATCATCCGCGATGTGCTCGATCTGATGCTGGTTCGGTTTGCCGAGAAGTATATGGACTTCGGGCAGATCGGCTTTGTGGCGTTCATGCGGACAGATGGCAACCTGCAGGATGCGGGTTCGCACCCCATCAAGTACTACGCCAACGCGGCCAGCTAAAGCCTTTCTCCAATTGATCAGAAGGGGCTCGGAAACCCAGAGTCCCTTCTTTTTTTTCGAAATCTCTTTTATGAAAATCCAAATCACGCGGCACGTACAAAAAGCCAACGATTACGCCCACTATCCGGGCCAGGTCCTCATCGATCATCCGGAGGAAGCCAAGCTGCTCGACGAAGGCAGCGCGGTTCCGGTTGTCGAGGAGCGCGAAAACGCCAAGCTTTCCAAACCCGAAACCCGCAAAGCAAAGTAAATGAATCTCACGCTGCTCCAGGATGCGACGGCCGAACAGGAACCGCTGCAGGTTTCCGATATCGAGACGTTTCTGGTCGTCGATTCCGGGTCTGTTACGGCCGATCTGCAGTTGATGATCACGGCCGCGCGCCTCGAAGCCGAAAACGAAAACGGCCGCGAACTGGCGCAAAAGCAGTGGAAGCTGGTGCTGGATCATTTCCCGCGCAACCATTGCTGGGATTCGTTCGGGTTGACCCCGGTCCAATTCAACGAGCGGCCGTATAACTTCTATTTCGCAGACGGAAGCATTCAACTGCTCGATCCGGTGATCAGCGTCGACGCCTTCACCTACAAGAAATCGGACGGAACGGTCGTCACGCTGGCCGAAGATACGGATTACCTGGTGGATGTGAATAAACATCCCGGGGAGCTCTGTCCGACCTATGGGAACCAGTGGCCCACCGATACGCTGTGGCCCGCGAGCCCGATTGAAATCACCTTCACGGCGGGGATGACGCCTTCGCAAGTGCCGGGCGCGATTAAAAACGGCATGAAGCTGCTGATTTCCGAGTGGTATGAGAACCGGCTGCCGTTCTCGGGCGTGCGGTTTATCGCGGAAGTGCCGTTTAGCGTGCGCAGCGCCTTCCAATACAACAAGCTCTGGAAATTCTGATGGGACGCATTCCCGAGTGGCCGGGTATCAACCCGAGCAAGCTGCGCAAAAGCATTCAGGTCCAGTCGCAGTCTTCGACTCCGGACAGTTTCGGTCAGCCGCAGCTCGTCTGGGGCACGATTTTAACGACCCGGGCCGCGATCGAAACGGTTAAGCAGGAAGAGCTGTATCAGGCCGGCGCCCTCACCTCGCAAGTCACGCACACGATCACGCTGCGCTATCCCCCGAATGTCTCGATCGCCGCTGGCATGCGCGTTGTTTCCGGCTCGCACGTGTATAAGATCCAGGCTCCCGATAACAGCGAGCAGCGCAATGTGCTTTTGAAACTGATGTGTCTCGAGCAGAACGGGACCGAATGAAAGTAACGGCCATTTTGCCCACGCGTGGCCGGCCGGAAATGGCGCTGCGCGCGCTCGGCTGCATTGTCACGCAGCAGTGGCGGGATCTCGAAATTCTGGTGCTCGATGATCTCAATAATCCGAGCTTTCCCGATGGGCTGTCCGTCAAGTTCATCGACTATTACCGCTGGGATGAAGCATCGTTGGGATCGAAGCTCAAGCTTGCCTGTACGGTGGCAACCGGCGAATACATTGTGCATTTCCACGATGACGATTACTCGGCGCCGATCCGAGTTGCCGATCAGGTCGCGCGTTTAGAAGCATCCGGTAAAGCCGTCACGACGTACCGCAACCTGCGCTACACGGACGGCCGGCGCATCTGGATCAACCATAACTGGCCGGGCGGATTCGGCACTTCGCTCTGTCACCGCCGCGACTGGTCGGATTATCATTCCTTTCCGTCCTGCGAATCGGAAGATTGGGAGTTTGTCGCCGCGGCCATGCGCGCCAATCAGCACATCGCGGGCGAGGCCGGCGACACGATGCTGGTACGAATCACGCACAATGCGAATGTCGGCGCGAACTGGGAAGAGATCGCGTGTTAGAAGCGGGCCTGTATTCTCTGCTGACGGGTGACGCGACGCTTGCAGCGCTGATCGGCACGCGGCTGTTTCCGGTGATGGTCAATGAGCACGATATGCCAGTGAATGCGGGCGATCCGAGCTGCGTCAGTTATCAGGTTGTCGCCGGTTCAACAACCTACACGCTGGAACCGACGCAATATTCCGATCGCCGGATCCAGTTCGACATCTGGTCCGTGAAGTACTCCGACTCGAAGAGCATCGCACAAGCGATCCGCAACGTCCTGTCCGGCTACAGCGGCGTGCTGACCGATGGAACCCAAGTGCTGAGCGCCCTGCAAGAGAACGAAATCGACGACTTTGAAAGCGATTCGCGTATCTTCCGCGTGATGAGCGAATACAGAATCCGGTTCATAGAACCGTAATCCCGGCCCCTGGGCCAAATCCAAAACACAACAACCAAGGAGAATTTATGTCCTATACAGGAACAGCCGCCCAGTCTCCGCTGGGTGGAGAACTTGCCATTAACACCAGCAGCACCTCGACACCGACCTGGACTCCGATAGCGGAAGTCAAAGATGCGGCCTGGTCTTCGCGCGTGAACAAAACCGCGGATGCCACGAATCTTTCCTCAACTGCGGAAGAGTTCATCGCTACGTTGCCCTCTTCGGGAACGCTCGATGTGACCTGCAACCGCGTTTCGAGCGATGCCGGACAATTGGCGGTGGAAGCGGCCTGGCGCGCTCGCACCATCAAGCAGTATCAGCTCACCTATCCCCTGACCGCTTCACAGACGACTTCGGGCGATACCTATGTGTTTAAAGCCATTGTCGAAGAAGCAAGCCCGGCTCCCAGCTTCAAGCCGGATGCCGTGATCGATTACAAGTTCCGGCTGAAGATCAACCAGCTCGACACCTTCACTGCAGGCTCTTAATCCGAAAAAGTTCCGTCATAACGCGGGCGCTCCTCGTGGCGTCCGCTCTTTTTCTAATCAATGGAAACCGTCGCCAACACCACCGCCGATCCGACCTTAGAGTTCGTCGAACTGAAGCTCGGAAAGAAGACATACAAGCTGCTCTACGACTTCGACTGCATCGCGAAGGTGGAGGAAGCAACCGGCATCTCGCTCTTACTGGGCTTCGATCACACGCAGATCAATTCCGTCGCCCGCTGCGCGGCCATGCTGTACGCCTCGCTCTTGCGGGCCCATCCGGAGATCACGCTCGATCAGGTGAAGCGGCTGGTAACGCCGCACAACATCGCGCCGATCGCACGGGCGCTGAATCAGGCCTGGTACGCATCCACCGCGGAGCGCGAAGAAAAGGAACCGGAAGACGCTTTAGCGCAAAACCCTCCGGCGCCGGAACCAGCACCGGCGGACTAACAGGGAAGCAGCTTTGGCTGCGTTGCTGGTCGAATGCCCGGGTCTATCTCGGGCTGAGTCCTGCGGAATTCTTTCGTCTGACTCCGCGCCAGTATCACGCGCTGATGGAACGGCACCGGGAACTCGAAGAGCATCGCGCCACACAGATCGAGTTAGCGGCCGCCATCGTGGCGCACACGGTAGCCGTTTTCGCCGGCAAGAGTTTGAAGGAAGGCAAAGAACTGGCATACGGCGATTTCATGCCGTCGCAGCAGACCAAGCTCAAACAGGCTCGCCGAAAAGCCAGCGCGCAGGCCATGCGCGATTTTCTACACGGACTGGCGAAAGACAAGGGCTTAGCGTAAATGGATCTCCGCATCGCCGGATTGGAGCAAGTGCAGCGGGCACTGAAAGAACTGCCCGCCAAGGTCGTGGTCCGGTCTTACGCGAAAGCGCTCGATCGCGCGGCCGGCGTAATTGCCGCGGACGTGATGGCTCGGGCGGAAGGCCTGCCCGAATCCGGCTCCGATACCCGCTTGAGCGAGCACGTGATTACGAAAGTCGAAGTGGACACCAACAAACAGGGTGGCGTCGCGGCCGTGGGCTTCGACCATTCGCAGGATCAGCGCACCGGTAAGCCCATGGACGTTATCGCCCTGCAGGTCGAGTTTGGACATCGCATGCTGACACATGAAAGGAAGCAAGCGGGTATCGGCCGGGTTGGAGATTCGAAGCTCGACCAGAGCGGCCGGGTCAAAATGCATCCGTTCGTGCGGCCCGCATACGAGGCAACGAAGGATAAAGCGGTGGAAGTGTTTGGCGAAACGCTCATTGACGGGCTGTCCGAAATCGGGGAATAACATATGCCGAGCGTCGGGAAAATCAGCATCAATCTGTCGGCCGGGACCGCGACGTTCATCGCGGACCTCGATAAGGCAAACGCCAAGTTAAAAGATTTCGGCAGTCAGGCCGAGGCGCAGCGGGGACGCCTGCGCAATGTCTCGAATGCAGCGAACCAAGCCGGCCACTCGTTCCAGCAGTTAGGCTCGCACGGTGTAACCGGGGTGCAGGCGACGTCGGCAGCGCTGCGCACCTTGGAAGGCGGAATCACAAATAATCTTCGGGCCGCGGAACGGTTCGCCGCCAATTTCTTAGGGCTTGGGCCGATCTTACAGAAAGTATTTCCCGTCGCCGGCGGCATCGCCTTGCTCGGCATCCTGGGCGAACTGGTCCACAAGGCCGGGGAAGCGTACGATGCTTTTCAAAAGATGCGGGAGGCACCCCAGCGACTCGCGCAGGAGTTCCGGCAACTGAATGCACCGCTCAAGCAAACCAACGACGAGCTGGATCTGACCAACGCGAAACTGGAAAATGAAATTGCCAAACTTTCGGGTAAGCCGCAGAACAATCTGAAAGAAGCGCTGGCGGAAGCCCGGCTTGAAGCGGATAAGCTGGCCGATTCGCTCGATAAGGACTTCCAGAAACTCGGCGAGCTTCTGCAGAAAAACGAGATCGGATTCTTCAAGAGCCTGCTCGGAAATGCCCGGACCGACGACTTAACGAAAGAATTCGGGCAAGGCCAGAGCGGATTTCTGGCCACCGGATTCCCGGGTCGCGTTCAGAAGATCACCGATCAAGCCGAAGAAAATCTCGCCAACATTCAAGCCGGCAACACGGAATCAGAAAAGAAGGCGGCGCTCGATCAGAAGAATGCCGTCAATGCACGCACCCGCAACGATTTAGAGCGGGCGTTCGGGGACGAGTTAAAGAAGGTCAACGCCGAAATCGAAAAGGCCACCCGGCTGCAGGCGCAACACGAAGCGGCCACCAAACAGCAGCAGGCTTCGCGCCCGAAATTAAACGCGGACGGAATCCCGATTGCGACTGGCAGCATTAGCGGCAACGGGAAGGCCGTCCCGCTGGCCAAGCAAGAGGCGGATCAGACCCAGCGTTTAATCGAGCTGGAAGGCATCCGCCACCGGCTGGTACTCCAGCAGCATCAGGTCGAAAGCCGTTTCCAAAACGAAGATCTCACGGATCAGGCCACCGCTCTGCGGCATGCCAACGATGCCGCCGAGCTGACCCGCCCCTATACCGACAAGCTGCACGAACTCGATGCCCAGCTTGCCGGGCTGAAGCAACAGCTCGCCTCGATCGGGCAAGGCACGACCGCAGAGACGTTGGCGAAGGGTTGGGCGGCCGCCCAGCAAGCCATCGCCAAGCTGAATGACGAACTCGCCAAACATCATCAGTCTCTTACGCTGAATCAGCAAGTCGAGCTGCTGAGTTATTACGACGAGATCGAAGCTGCCAAAGCGGAAGCCGAGTGGAAAACGAAGCTCGAACAGACGACCACCAGCATCCAGGACCGCATTGCCAGCCTGAAGCTCTTAACGGCCGCGATCGGGCAGGGCTACCAGGCACAGAAGAACGCCGCGGTCGAAGATCAGCTCGCGAAGACGCTCGGCAAGAATGCCTTCGATCCGCAGTGGATGGCGGCGCATCAATCCGATGTGGCCGGTCTGCGCTCCCAGTTCGGCGCGGAATACGATGCCCAGCGCAACGAGCAAACAGGAAAAACGCTCGATCAAGTAAGCGACCAGATCGAGTTAGAGAACCGGCTCGCCGGTGCGGAAGCGAAAGGGGCCGAAGCGGTCCGCGCGGAAACGCTGGCCTTCCAGCTCGAAAAGATCGCCAAAGACAATAGCGCCGATGCTTCCCAAAAGCTCATCCAGGCCGAAAAGGATTTGAATGCAGCGCAGCAAAAACGCATAGCGAATGAGACGATTGCCCAGCTTGAACAGGAGATTGCGGCCACCGAACGGCTCACAGCGGCCCAGCTCGGCGGCGCGGAAGCGATTCGCCGTGCCCAGCTCGACAATCGGATCGCGGATATCCGGCGCAATGTGCCGGCACAGTACCAAGATGCCGAAATCCAGAAGGCTACCCAGCTCAGCGCAGCGCAGCACCAGGAACAGGTCCTAGCCGATGCCCTGAAAACCGGCATGGCGTATCAGAACCAGCTTCAGGCCATCAACGAAGAAGTCGCGGCCCTCGAAAAGCTGAAAGCCACGCAAGGCGACACCCTCGCCATTGAAATCAGCCTGAAGCAACTCGAACAGGAACGCGTCAAGATTCTATCTGCCCAGCACGACGTGATCGGCTCGGCCGCGGATGGAGTAAAAGACTTCTTCCGCCAGATGGCGACCGAAAGCGAATCGGCTGCCAAGCAGGTTCACGACGATCTGAAATCGGCCTTCGAAGGCATCGACGATGAGCTTTCGAAGCTGATGACGGGGCAAAAAACGAATTGGGCCTCCTTCCTGCAATCGCTCGGTCAGAAGCTGTCGAAGCAAGGTCTGACGAACCTCGAAACACAGATTGCGGGCAAAATCGGAGGCCTCGGCGGTGGCCGGCATCCGATGGATGAAAAGCCTCCGCTCGGCGTCGATGTAACCGGATCCAAAGGGCAGTATGGCAACGGCGGCGCGCTCGGGAAAATTGCTGGGATCTTGTTGCCGGGCGCGAATAAGCGCGATGGGAATACCGCGACCAGTGCTCTGTTTGTCACGCTGACCAATCCGACGATTGCCGGCAACTCGTTTCCGCCACCATCGCCCGCTTCGACACTCCAGACCACGACGCTGACTCCGGAAGACCAGGCGAACCTGGGCAATTTCTCGAATGATGAGTTGAAGCAGCTTGCGAAACCGGATGAACAGGTCGCATCGAGCTCGCTCAAAACCCTGGCGAACGGGGCAACAACGAAACTTCCGAGCGTGTGGGCCCAGATCGGGAGCGCGGCGCTGCAACTGGCTCTGGGTTTCCTCAGCCACAGCAGCAGTAGCGGCGGTAGCGGCGGCAGCGACTCAACGGTCACGGAATCGTTTGCCTCCGGCGGCAGGCCGAAAGTCGGCAAAGTCTCTCTCGTGGGCGAGCATGGGCCGGAGCTCTTCGTTCCCGACCGGCCGGGCAGCATCATTCCGAATCACAAGCTGGCCGGTTTTCGCGCCATGGGTGGGCCGGTCGATCCCGGTAGCGCCTATCTGGTCGGCGAGCGCGGTCCAGAGGCGTTTACTTCGAAGCTTTCGGCCGAAACAGCCGATACCGCGGCCACGAACCGGCCCGTCGTGCAGTACAGCATTGACGCGCGCGGCGCCACGGATCCGGAGCTCACCCGCCAAAATGTGGAACGAGCGATCAAGGCGGCGCATTCCTCCGCCATCATCAAATCCACGCAAGTGCAAAGCGAGCAGCAGAAGCGGACGGTGCGCAAATGAGCACCTACAACGGCTGGACGATCGTTTCGATGCCAAGCTCGCCGGCTCCCAAAACCGTCGAATTCGCGACCAACAGCAGCGTGGCGCTCAGCACTTCCCCGTTCACCGCGCAGCAGCAGATTCAGGATTGGGGCGCTTCCTGGATGGAAGCGACGGTGACGCTGCCGCCCATGACGCAAACGGACGCGGCAACCTGGACGGCGTTCTTCCTCGCGTGCAACGGACCTGCCTGCGTGTTCCTGTTGAGTAACTCGACCTTTGCAGGCCTCGTTCCTTCGGGCGCTGTACCCGGCACTTATTGGCGTATCAAGGGCAACACGATCAAATGGTCCGTCACGGAAGGCGTGCTGTTCAACTGTCAATTCGAAATCCGGGAAGCCATCTAAATGCCGCGTACCGACGCCACTTCGGCCTTCATTGCCGCGCTCGAACAGAAGATCCTGCGGCCCGCGCTGTTCGTGCAGGCGGCCTTTGCCTCGACCACGTTGTATCTCTGGACCGGCCGCGGAAGCGTGAGCTGGAACGGGCACACCTGGCTCGGAGTGGGCACGCTGGGTTCGGTTTCGACCATCGAAGAAGGCTCAGACGTGCAGGCGCGCGGCATTGTCCTCACGATGACCGGGATCGACGCCACGCTCTTAACCGACGTCATGACCGAAATGCAGCAGGGCTTGCCGGTCACCGTGTATTTGGGCTTATTCGATGCAACGCCCTCGCTGATTGCGAATCCGGTGATCTCGTTTCAGGGCCGCATGGATCAGCCGACGCTCGATGTGGATGGCAGCACCGCAACGATTCAGATTGCCTGCGAGAGCCGGTTGATGGATTTGAACACGCCGGCAGAGCGGCGCTACACGAACGACGATCAGCAGCGCGATTACCCGAATGACCGCGGCTTCGAGTTCGTCAACTCGATTCAGGAATTGACGATCTACTGGGGCCGCACGTCAAGCTCGACCAACAACCTGTAAGTGCTCGTCCGAAAACCCAACTGGGCGGTGCTGCTCGATGACTATCTCCATTCGTGCCTGTGCCGCACGTTCGCATACGGTTCCTTCGATTGCTGCCTGTTTGTGTGTGATGCGATCCGCGAGATGACCGGTGTGGATGTAGCGGCTCCGTTTCGCGGCCAATATACTTCGCGCAAACAGGCGTACCGAGCCATTGAAAATTATGCCGGCCGCGCCACGGTCGAAGCTGTCAGCGAACGCGTCACGCAGGATCACGGAATGCCGGAGATTGCACCCGCACGTGCGCAACGCGGCGATGTGCTCCTCGTGCGGCGCAAGCTCGATTCGCTCGCGCTCGTGGGGCTGGATGGGCGGTATCTGGCAGCCGCGGAGCGCGGTTATGAATACGTTCCTTCGCAGTTGGTAACGCGCGCCTGGCGCGTCTGAAATTCGCTTTACTCGCAGTTACTCAGTGGCAAGATTCACCACCATCATCATCGGCGGTCTGGAGATCGCAGCCGGGATCATCCTCGATATCTACACCGGGGGCACCGCCGGAAACTGGCTCATCGCAACCGGTATCGGCACGGTCATCGGCGGTGTCGGCACGCTGCTCAACCAGCCGCATCAGGGCCTGGCGACCGCTTCCCGCAACCCCATCCAGCCCTGGAACGTGGTCACTGGCCAGGCCAAGGTCGGCGGCACGATCGTCTACATCAACGAATTCGGGGAAAACGATAAATACCTCGATCTGGTTTTTGTGCTGGCCTGCCATCCCTGCCAAAGCGTGGATGCGCTGCTGTTCGATAACCAGCGTGTCTTAATCAACCCCTCGACCGGATCCAGCTATTCGCCTTCAAGCGCGACGCAGAGCATTTCAAGCATTACGCGCTCGAACGGCGTCGTGACGGTGATCATGGCCGGAGGCCTCGGCGATCTCGAAGACGGCGATCGCGTGCAAATCGAAAACGTCACGGGCCAGGTCTCAAACGACAAATCGCTGAACGGGCAGTATTACATCACGCTGGTCAATCCGACCACGTTCACCTACCTGTGCGGCGGCTTCGATGTTTCGCTCACCGCAACCGGCGATGTGAAGACCCTCTTTCCGGATTACCGCGCGAAGGTCTATTTCGAATACCTGCTCGGCGATCAGACCTCGACCTTCTCAGGCATGCTGAACGGCACGCCCTACGACGGCGATACCGGCACGCTGATTACGCCCGAAGGCGAAGCAGGCGTGGCCAACCCCTGGGATTACCAGCACCTGCTCTCGGGCCGCACGTGCGCCTTTCTGCGGCTGCATTACAACGACGAAGTCTTCGCCGCAGGCCTGCCGCAGATCTCTTTCCGGCTTCATGGGAGAAACGACATCTACGATCCGCGCGCCGGCGAGGTCCTGGGCCGCCCGAGCGTGTTCCTCAACGGCTGGGGAAACAATGCGCATGAAGGCGCGTACGAGGAAGGCGTCGATCTCGGCTACAACTGGGGCCTGAACGATGACGTAACGTACCCATACACGAATCCCGGCAATGCCGGCGACGGCGATCTGAATACCGCCGCCACCTGCACCTTCACCCACACGCATAAGTACGCCGGCTGCATCTGGAAATTCGCGGGCGGGATCAGCGGCGCGAATTACCTGAACATTCTCTCGGCCGTTCCGACCATTGTCGGAGCGAATCGCAGCGCGGGCATCTGGTACTCGTTCGACGGCGGCTCGACCTGGACGCAGATTTACAACCAGACCAACCGTTCGAAGCAGTGGGATCACGTCTCGATCCCGGGCGGGCAGGACACCTCGCTCATTCAGGTGATGGCCTTCCTCGATTCGCACGATGACATGACGCACTATGTCTTCGACATCAATCTCGGGACCACCGCGGCCGGCTCGCCGTACGGCTATTCGGAAAATCCGGCACTCATCATTGCCGATTATCTGGCGAATCAGACCTACGGCTATAAAGCGACCTACGGCACCGAAATTCCGCTCGACCGCCTCATCGCAGCGGCGAATATCTGCGACGAAGGAGTCACGCTCGCCGATGGCAATACGGAGCCGCGGTACACCTGTAATGGCCAGTTTCAATTAACGACGAAGCGCGGGGAAGTGCTGCAGAACCTGCTCACGGCCTGCGCGGGGCGGCTCACGTATGCCAGCGGGCAGTTCGTTATTTTTCCGGGCGCCTGGCCGGGCATCACGCTCTCGATGGGCGACAAGCCGATCGAAAGTGCGACCCTCTATACCCTGACCTCGCACGTGCTTTCGAGCGCGCTGACCACCAATGGCGGCGTGCAAATTGGAACGCTGGCGCCCTGGGCCACGGTGAGCAATGTCGATTCCTACCAAATCGTCGGCAGTGACCACACGGCCTATACGCTCCGCACCGACAGCCTGCTGCTGGTAAGCGGAGGCGTGGTGCAGGCGGGCTCCGGCTGGCCCGGGTCCGGCAATATCAGCGATGTCATCTTGAGCATTCGCACCGATACCGGGGACTGGACCGATACTTTCTCACCCCCGGAACAGGTGCTCATC